>ERZ780208.2974-NODE-2974-length-10949-cov-3.412980_pt1 | contig 10949 bp, 8 predicted proteins | sample MGYA00511167_ERZ780208 | MGnify/ENA primary metagenome ERZ780208 (study PRJEB29588, sample SAMEA2159202) | human gut metagenome | biome: human gut; feature: human-associated habitat; material: faeces | place: Denmark | collected 2008/2010 ... | reverse complement strand
CGCGGTTGCTTCGGCAACCATCTACCCTTGCGCCGAGTGCGCATCCTCGCGGAGCTTTTTTTATCTTATGGAAACGAAGTTTCCTATACGATAAAAAAACGCCCTTCGACAGAAAACTCTGTCAAAGGGCGTCTGAATCCAAACGCGGTACCACCTTTGTTTTCCGGAAAAACTGATCTGCTGCAGAGACTGCGCCGCCAGCTGTTTCGGAATCTTGTCGCGGTCATTCCTCTAGAACCGCTGTCCGATAACGGGGACTACCGTGAAAGCTTACCACGCAGCTGCGCATTCAGCTCTCCGATTCCAAAGCCACATTCCGTTCTCCTTTGCTCAGGTCTCCTTTCAGCGATCCGGGACCCTCTCTGTCAGCCGGGTAAACGTACTCTTCTTCTTCCTCATCTTTGTCCGTGTACTATGTACACTATAGGGAAGAATTAAATTTTTGTCAAGAATATTTTTTGCAATTGCAATAAATTTGCGTCGTGCTATAATGAGTGCTAGTGAGTGGGAGTAGTCCCTATCTGCTCCTTACACACGACGAATAACAAGTTCAAAAGATGAGGCTAACATGAAAATTATTATTATTGGCTGCGGCAAGGTCGGCCTGACACTGGCGGAACTGCTTTCCGCTGAAAAACACGATGTCGTACTGATAGATGAATCCTCCCAGAAGCTCTCCTCCATCCCGGAAGAGCTGGATGCTTTGCGCATTCTTGGAAACGGTGCCAGCGTCAATATCCAGCAGGAGGCAGGCGTTGAAGAAGCCGATCTGTTAATTGCAGTGACCGGTTCCGACGAATTAAACCTGCTCTGCTGCCTGATTGCCAAAAAGGCGGGCAACTGCCATACCATCGCCCGCGTCCGCAATCCGATTTATAATAAGGAAATCGGATTCATCAAGGAAAAGCTCGGCATCTCCATGATTATCAATCCAGAGCTGACCGCCGCAACGGAAATTTCCCGTCTGCTGCGTTTTCCCTCCGCGATCAAGATCGACACCTTTGCAAAAGGACGCGTGGAGCTGTTAAAATTCCGCATCAAACCGGAGTTTCACTTAAATAACATGCCGGTCAGCCAGATCGGCTCCCATACAAACAGCGACATTTTAATCTGCGCCGTAGAGCGCGGCGACTTGATCGCGATCCCGGATGGTAATTTTATCCTGCGGGACAACGATCTCTTGTCCATCATCGCTTCCCCGCAGAATGCTTCCACCTTTTTCAAGCACATCGGCTTTAAAACCGGTCAGGTCAAAAACGCGATGATCGTCGGCGGCGGAAAGCTCGGCTATTACACAGCAAACCTCCTGCAGGCGATGAATATCAACGTCCGCATCGTGGAAAATAACCGCGACCGCTGCGAACAGCTGAGCGTGCTTTTACCTGATTCCACCATCATCTATGGAGACGGAACGGACAAGCAGCTGCTGTTGGAAGAAGGTCTTTCCGAAGCGGAATCCTTTTTGACCTTAACCGGTCTGGATGAGGAGAATATCCTGCTTTCTCTGTTCGCCAAGGCAAACTCCAACGCAAAACTCATCACAAAGGTGACAAAAATCGCCTTTACCGAGATTATCAACAACCTCGATATCGGCAGCGTCATTTATCCTAAGCATCTGACGGCAGACTATATTTTACAGTATGTCCGCGCGATGTCCAATTCCATCGGCAGTAACGTCGAGACGCTGTATCAAATTCTGGACGGACGCGCAGAGGCGCTGGAATTTGCCATCCATGATGCCTCTGCCGTCACGAATATTCCGCTGGCAGAGCTGAAATTAAAATCCAACCTGCTGATCGGCAGCATCAACCGAAAGGGTAAAACCTGGATTCCCCGTGGTCAGGATACGATCCAGGTTGGTGACACTGTCATCATCGTTACCACTCAGAAAGGTCTCGGCGATATCCTGGATATCCTGAGAAAATAGGTACGCCCGATGAACTATTCTATTATTTTTTATATTATCGGCTGGATTTTAAATCTGGAAGCGGCCTTTATGCTTCCCTCCTGTCTGGTAGCCCTGATCTATCAGGAAAGCAGCGGCTGGTCACTCGTTGCTGCTGTCCTGTTATGCCTGCTGATCGGTCTTCCTTTGGTTATAAGGAAGCCGAAAAACCGTGTATTCTACCTGCGTGAGGGGTTTGCCACGACTGCACTTTGCTGGATCGTATTAAGCTGTGTCGGTGCACTTCCCTTTGTACTTTCCGGTTATATTCCCAATCCGGTCGATGCGCTGTTTGAAACCGTTTCCGGCTTTACAACAACCGGTGCAAGCATTCTGACAGACGTGGAAGCGCTTCCTCACTGTCTGCTGTTCTGGCGCAGCTTTACGCACTGGATCGGCGGTATGGGTGTTCTGGTCTTTTTGCTGACTCTGATTCCCCTCACAGGCGGCAGCCATATGAACCTGATGAAGGCAGAAAGCCCGGGTCCCTCCGTTACCCGTCTGGTTCCGAAGGTAAAATCCACTGCAAAAATTTTGTACATGATTTACATTGTCCTGACAATTATTGAGATTTTCCTCCTGCTGTTTGGCGGCATGCCGCTGTTTGATTCCATCACGCTCTCCCTCGGCACGGCGGGCACCGGCGGCTTCGGCATCAAAAACGACAGCATTGCAGGCTATTCCACCTATTGTCAGGTCATTATCACGATCTTTATGATCCTGTTCGGCATCAACTTTAACGCCTACTTCCTGATCCTGATCCGTAAATTCAGACAGGCATGGGAAAGTGAAGAAGTTCGTGCCTATCTGTTGATTATCGCTGCAGCAACGCTTGCGATCACCTTCAATGTACGCGGATATTTCAGCAGCTTTGCACAGGCATTCCAGCAGACGATTTTCCAGGTTGCTTCCATCATTACAACAACCGGCTATGCCACAACAAACTTTGACCTGTGGCCGGAGTTTTCCCGCACCATCCTCGTCCTGCTGATGTTTGTCGGTGCCTGTGCCGGAAGTACAGGCGGCGGCATTAAGGTTTCCCGCATCCTGATCATGCTGAAAACGGTAAAAAAAGAACTGATCCAGCTGCTGCATCCCAGGAGTGTACGCCGCATCCAGATTGACGGCAAGGCGATCGAGCACGAGGTTGTCCGCTCCACAAATGTTTACATGGCCGTCTACATTTTTATTTTTGCCTTTTCCATGTTGCTGATCGCGCTGAATAACTTCGATCTTATCACCAACTTTTCTGCAGTTGCTGCGACACTGAACAACATCGGCCCCGGTCTTTCCCTGGTGGGTCCGATCGGAAACTTTTCCATGTTTTCCGACTTTTCCAAGCTTGTCCTGATCTTCGACATGCTTGCCGGACGCCTGGAGCTGTTCCCGCTGCTGCTGTTATTCGTACCGAATACCTGGAAACGATTTTAAACCGCTTCCCGGCGAAATAAAATCAGATTATTCTGCGCACCCACAGCGAGTTTGCATTGCCGCGACGCAGACAAAAAAGAACCAGGCTGCAGCCTGGTTCTTTTTTGTTTTAAAATCTTTTACGCCAGCTGTTTCTTGCCGGTATAAAGCTCGTAATATCTTCCTTTTTGTTCCAGCAGCTGATCGTGATCGCCGCGCTCGATGATTTCGCCGTTTTCCAATACCATGATCGCATTCGCATTTCGAACAGTGGAAAGCCTGTGGGCGATGACAAGAGTTGTCCGTTCTGCCATCAGGCGATCCATACCATGCTCAATATGTCGCTCGGTTCTCGTATCGACAGAGGATGTTGCCTCATCCAGGATCAGGACAGGTGCCTTGGAAATTGCCGCACGGGCAATGTTTAACAGCTGTCTCTGTCCCTGGCTTAAGTTTGCGCCATCTCCCTCGATCATCGTATCATATCCGTTTTCCAGACGCATGATAAAGGAATGTGCGCTGGCCATTTTTGCCGCCTGCTCGACCTCTGCATCGGTCGCATCCAGCCTGCCATAGCGGATATTTTCCCGGATCGTTCCGGTAAACAGGTGCGTATCCTGCAGCACCATTGCGATATTACTGCGCAGGTTTTCTCGTCCAACCTTGCGGATATCCACGCCATCCATCAGGATTTCTCCGCTGTCGATCTCGTAAAACCGGTTGATCAGGTTCGTGATCGTCGTCTTGCCCGCGCCGGTACTGCCGACAAACGCGATCTTCTGTCCCGGCTTCGCATACAGGGAAATATGCTTCAAAATCGTATGACCAGGCACATAGCCAAACGTCACATCCTTTAACTCCACATGTCCTTTGCAGGGATTTAAAACAACCGCATCCGCTGCGTCTGCAGTTTCCGGCGCTTCATCCATCACCTGGAACACACGCTCTGCACCCGCAAGAGCGGAAAAGATTGTATTCATCTGCATGGACAGCTCGTTGATCGGTCTGGAGAACTGTCTGGAATAGTTGACAAATACAGTCAGACCGCCAATATCAAAGCCCTGCAGCACGCATAATATACCACCGATCATCGCAGTCAGGGAATAGCTGACCTGGCTTAAGTTGCCCATGACCGGTCCCATGATTCCTCCAAAAAACTGAGCGAAAATCTGTTTTCCGCGAAGATCGTCGTTTAAGTATTCAAACTCTTCCTCCGCAACGTTTTCATGGCAGAACACCTTTACAACCTTCTGTCCCGTCATCGTTTCTTCGATATAACCGTTTAAAGTACCGATCGCTGCCTGCTGCGCCTGATAAAATTTCCGGCTCTTTCCTGCCACTGCTCCGCCTACTTTCATCATGAGCGGAACCATCACAACCGTCACAATTGTCAGCCACACGTTCGTGTAGAGCATCAGTCCGAGGGTTCCGACTACAGTGATCACGCTGGAAATGATCTGCAGCACGGTGTTGTTCAACATATCTCCGACCGCATCCAGGTCGTTCGTATAACGGCTCATCAGGTCGCCGTGGTTGTTCGTATCATAAAACCGAACCGGCAAATGCTGCATTTTCACAAATAAATCGTTTCGGATTTTTTCCAGTGCACCCTGGGAAACGCCGATCATAATCCGCTGCTGCAGATACTGTGCTGTGACACCGATGATATAAATTCCTGCCATGGTCAGAAGCGAATGCAGAAGCTTCTGCGCACTGCTGCCCTCCCCGGTCAATCCGTTGATGATCGGACGCAGCATATAGGAGCCTGCGAGGTTCGCAATCGTCCCGGCAATGACACAGAAAAAGACGAAAATCAGCCGTCCCTTATCTTCAGAAAGATATCCCATCAGACGCACAATCGCTTTTTTGGTATTCTGCGGCTTTTTGACTTTCATTTTTCCACCGCCAGGACCAGGTCTTGGACCTCCCGGGCCTCCGGGACCGCCGAATCCTTCAGGCCTCTTTGCGCTGCTCTTGCTGTATTTGGCAATCAGTCTTTTCTTTCTCTGCTCGTCCATTATGCGATCACCTCCTTTTTCATCTGGGAGTCGTAAATTTCCTGATAGGCTTTACAGGTTTCCAGAAGGGCTTCATGTTTGCCAAGCCCGACGATTTTTCCCCCGTCCATCACGATGATCTGATCCGCTTCCATCACGGAGCCGATCCGCTGTGCGATAATCAGCTTTGTTGTCTCCTTCAGCGTCGTGGAAAAAGCTTCCCGAATCCTTGCTTCTGTCGCTGTATCCACCGCACTCGTGGAGTCATCCAGAATCAATATTTTCGGACGTTTTAAAAGTGCCCGCGCGATACACAGTCTCTGCTTCTGACCGCCGGAAACGTTTACGCCGCCCTGACCAAGCTCCGTATCATATCCATCTGCCAGTTTTTGAATAAAGCCTTCCGCCTGTGCACTTTCTGCAGCTTCCCGAATCTGGTCTTTGTCAGCATTTTCATCGCCCCACTGCAGATTTTCTTCGATCGTACCGGAAAAGAGTACATTTTTCTGCAGCACCATACCAACGCCCTCCCGCAGATGATTCAGGGAATAATCCCGAACGTCGATGCCATCCACCAAAACCTTTCCCTCATCCACATCGTACAGACGCGGAATCATGGACACCAGCGTTGTTTTGCCGCAGCCCGTCGATCCGATGATACCGATCATCTGTCCCGGCTCGATCGTCAGATTGATCTGATCCAGCACTTTTTCTGCGCTGTCTTTGTAATATCGGAAGGAAACATTCTGGAATTCGATCTTTCCGTTTTTTACAACTGCTTCCGGATATGCTGCATGATCGTCTGTCAGACTCACTTTTGTATCCATCACTTCGTTAATCCTGCGTCCGCTCGCAAATGCCCGGGAGCTCTGCAAAAATACCATAGCCAGCATCATCAGGGACATCAGCACCTGCACAATATAGGTTGTAAACGCCGTCAGATCACCGACCTGCATCTTTCCGCCCAGGATCTGATTGCCTCCAAGCCATACCACAACAAGCGTTGTCAGGTTCATAAACAGCATCATCAGCGGCATCTGTGCAACTGCGATCTTAAATGCATTTAAGCTGGATTCCTTTAGCTCTGCGTTCGACTTTTCAAAACGGGCACTTTCATAATCCTCACGGACGAAGGACTTGATGACCCGCACATTCGTCAGTACCTCCTGAATATTGGAGTTTAGAGCATCCAGCTTTTTCTGCATAAACTCAAATCTCGGATACGCAATGCGTAAAAGCAAAAGGATCACTACTGTCATAACCGGCAGAACGATCAGAAATACCGCCGCCAGCTCCCGATTCATCAAAAACGCCATAATAATCGCGCCGATCAGCATGCCGGGGGCGCGAAGCATCATTCGAAGCGCCATCATGATCAGGTTCTGCACCTGTGTGATATCGTTGGTCAGACGCGTAACCAGAGAGCCCGTGGAGAACCGGTCGATCTCCGAAAACGAAAAGGTCTGGATTTTTTTAAACGCATCTTTTCGAAGCCCTGCGCCGAAGTTGATCGCCGCAACCGATGCAAACCATGCTCCTCCAACGCCGCCGGCCATCATGATGAACGCCGTCAGGATCATGATCATTCCCTTCTGAAGGATGTAGCCTACATCATGATTGGCTGCCCCGACATTAATGATGTCCGCCATAAAAGACGGAAGCAGTACTTCTCCTGCTACCTCCGTCAGCATCAGAAGCGGTCCCAGTATAAACGCATACCAGCAGGGCCTGATATATTTTCCGTAACGTTTCATTTGATCCTTATTCCTCCTTTTGCTGATCCCTCAGCAGATTTTCATAAATTCGTTCGAAAAACTGCTGGAGACTCTGCATTTCCTCTTCTGAAAATCCTTCAAACATCGCTTTTTCCGTTTCCCAGAACATCTGCTCGCTCCGCTCAATGACACTGCGTCCCTTTGGCGTGATCGTCACCCGGTGCGTCCTGTTGTCAGACTCTGTGGTTTCCCGTGTAATGTATCCGCCGCTTTCCAGCTTTTTTAAGGAAACTGCAACCGCCGCCGGCGAAATTTCCATTTCACGCGCAATTTCGATCTGGGAACAGTTCGGATGATGATTTAAGTGCATCAAAAGCCGGTGCTGACTCTGATAGACTCCCGTATGATTCACCTTTTTTTCAATACAACGACGCAGCTGCCGATCCGTGCGTCGAAACAGAAATGACAACCTGGCTTCCGGTGTCGGATTCCCGCAGTGCTTCTCATTTTGTTCTTGTCCCATCGCATTTTCCTTTTATTAACTAGTTAATTGTTTACTTGTTAAGTATATGTGTCGCTGCAGCTGTTGTCAAGGAAATTCTTAAAATCCGATTTTCTTACTGTAACTTTTTTTCGAAATAGCTTATAATGATATGCATGACTTCACTGTGTCTTTTTTGATTTTTATATTTTAACGGAGATTTTTGACCTATGCCTTTGACAACCTTTTTGAAAAAGCTTTCCCCCGGGCGTATCATTGCCCTCGGTTTTCTTTTCTACATCCTGCTTGGCTCCCTTTTACTGATGCTGCCCTGCAGCCTGCAGCCCGGTATCGCACTGCCCTATCTTGACGCCCTTTACACTGCCACCAGCGCAGTCTGTGTAACCGGCTTAAACGTCATCGACCCCGGCAGTACCTTTTCACCCTTTGGTCAGTTTGTCCTCGGCTGCCTGATCCAGATCGGAGGACTGGGTGTCGCTTCCATCGGTGTCGGGATCATGCTCGCAATGGGAAAAAAGATCAATCTGAAAGAACGCCGTGTTATCCGTGATGCAATGAACCTGGATTCCGGCAAAGGCCTGATCCGATTTGTCAAAGCAATCTTTTGTACGACACTTCTCATTGAGCTTTTGGGCGCGTTTCTTTCGTTTCCTGTCTTTTTCCGGGATTATCCGCTGCCTCGCGCCATAGGCTTAAGCCTGTTTCATTCGGTTGCTTCCTTTAACAATTCCGGCTTCGACGTGCTCGGAAACGGGACAAGCCTGATTCCGTATCAGAAGGATGTGCTTCTAAATCTCGTGACCTGTGCTCTGGTAATCGCCGGCGGCATTGGCTTTCCGGTCATTTTTGAGCTGCCCCTGAAACACTTTTCCTGGAAACGCCAGTCAATGCACACACGGGTTGTGCTGAGCACGACATTTGCCCTGCTGCTTTTCGGAACACTTTTATTAAAACTCACAGAGAGTATCAGTTGGCTCGGCGCTTTTTTCTACAGCGTCTCCGCCCGGACAGCCGGTTTTTCCACTTATAACCTCAGCGATTTCTCTACTGCAGGTCTGCTGGTCGTTTCCGGACTGATGTTTATCGGGGCCTCTCCCGCGTCCACCGGCGGCGGCATCAAGACCACCACCTTTTTTGTCCTGCTCTCCGGCATCTATTCCGCAGCAACAAACCATTCCGAAAGAGCCTTCCACAACGCGATCCCAAAGGACGCGTTCCGCAAGGCCTCCGTCATCAGTATGCTCGCTGTCTTTTTGGTTATGACAGCCTCCTATCTGATGCTGATCTTTGATCCGCAGCTTTCCCTGCGGGATGTACTGTTTGAAATGATCAGTGCTTTCAGCACCTCCGGTCTTTCCACCGGCATCACACCACAGTTGAGCGCTCAGAGCCGGATTCTTTCTATTATTATGATGTACATCGGCAGACTCGGACCCCTGACTGTTGCATCCCTGTGGTACTTTACGATCGGGGAACGCGTCCGCTACCCGGAAGGGACAATTGCCATCGGGTGAGTGACCGTCCACGGCACGCAGAGACTCTGCCAGCACTGCGCAAGATCACAATTCAGGAATACCGCGCAGATCTTTGCATAACTTATTGGAAAAATATGCGAGCGAACCGCTCAGAAATGAGAATATTATGTTTGGAAAAAAGAAAAAAAATGCCATTGCATACGGTATTATCGGACTTGGGCGCTTCGGGGAAGCGCTGGCGACAGAGCTTGCACGCTCCGGCGCAGAGCTGCTTGTCATGGATCGCGAAGAAGAGCGGGTCCGTGAGATGCGGGAACTGACCGAAAATGCACTCGTTGTCAATACCCTGGACAAAAAAACCCTGACAGAAACCGGTATCCAGAACTGCGATATTGCGGTCGTCTGCATCGGCGAGCATATGGAATCCTCTATCCTGACGACATTAAATCTCGTCAGCCTCGGTATTCCGACTGTCATTGCCAAAGCCACCAGCCCGGAGCATGGCGAGATTTTAAAACGCCTCGGCGCACAGGTCGTTTATCCCGAACGTGATATGGCAATTCGCCTGGCAACCAGGCTTTCCAACTCCCGGGTCCTGGATTTTATCCAGCTGAGTGAAAAATTGAATATCACCAAGCTGTCCGTCCCGGATGCCCTCGTTCAGAAATCTGTCGTTGAATTGAATCTGCGAGCCCGGTTTGGTCTAAACATCATCGCCATCGAGCATAACGGTCAGGTGATCGAGCACGTCGATCCAAACTACCGCTTCTGCCCCGGCGACATTTTGATCCTGTCCGGCAGCAAGGAGAGTCTTTCCCGATTTGACCGCTGGACAGATAAGCAGGAGTAACACATACAGGTTGCATGTAGACATCGCACTCCGTCAGTGCGGTACACAGCGCGGGACGCAGCCAACACTGGATAACATCTACTCCCGGTACGCCAACCGGATTTTATCCGCGATCAGCGCGATGAACTCCGAGTTGGTCGGTTTTCCCTTTCCCGTATTAATCGTATATCCAAACAGCGCGTCCAACGTCTCCATCCTGCCGCGGTTCCACGCAACCTCGATCGCATGGCGAATGGCGCGCTCGACTCTGCTCGGTGTCGTTTCATACTTTTTCGCAATTTCCGGATACAACGTCTTTGTGATCGAGCCGAGCATATCCATGTCCTTGACTGACATCTGAATTGCTTCGCGCAGATACTGATATCCACGGATATGCGCCGGTACGCCGATGTCATGGATCATGTTCGTGACATCCCGTTCCAGGTCCCGTTTGGGCACTTCTTTTGCCTGTACATATTCCAGGGAGTTTTCTTCGCCTGCCGCTCTGGCGGGAACGGTAATCATAATCTGAAATTCTTTGTCTTTGGAAATTAAATCACTTATCATGCGGAACATTCTTTCATTATCCTGTTGTGTTACTACTTTAAGCTGCTCCATTCTATTCCTCTCCAATTTCCAACAGTTCCTGTGCAAAGCATTGTTCATTTTGCCGCCTTTGCCCGTTCCCTGTCTAAATACACCACAATTTGGCAAGTTCCATTATAAAGATGCCCACTTGCATGTGCAACTGCTACTTATCGCAGGAAATACGGCATTTATGCAGCTTTTGCGTATTTCTTCCATAAAAGACAATAAAACAGCCGAATAATTTGTCTGCCATGGTCGAAACGGGCAGGAAATTATCGGCTGTTTCTTATGCTCTTTGACATTTCATAGTGACTTTGCATTCATACATTCTACCATCTGCTTTTCTGTATATTTCTTTTGCACCAAGATCCGGTTCTTCTGCCTTACTGCAAAAGCCATATGCAGGCCTGGATTTGCTTTAAAAACTGCTGGTTGTTTCCATAAGAAATTAACACTGGAAATTATTTTTCTATATTTTTCTAAAAATC
>ERZ780208.2969-NODE-2969-length-10958-cov-8.101532_pt1 | contig 10958 bp, 7 predicted proteins | sample MGYA00511167_ERZ780208 | MGnify/ENA primary metagenome ERZ780208 (study PRJEB29588, sample SAMEA2159202) | human gut metagenome | biome: human gut; feature: human-associated habitat; material: faeces | place: Denmark | collected 2008/2010 ... | reverse complement strand
GGTATCGTTTTGGTGTGAGGAGGAATCATGTTCCACGGCAACGGTTGCGGCTCCGTTCCGTGTGATTATAGGATACCCAATACTTGAGAAAAATATATTATAACGGTGTGAACTTTCTGTTAATTTCCCCCACGCCGGGGGCACGCCGTTAAAAAGCACGAAATATAGTAAAAATTATAAGATTATAGCTCACACTGCACCGTAAATGCCGTGCACGCTCACTTCGCCGGTAAACACATGGGTGCTGCCCTCAGCCCCCTGCACCACCAGGCGGCCCTCTTCGTCCACATCCAGGGCGGTGCCTTCGCCGCCGTCAAAGGTCACATGTCTCCCCAGGTTTACACAGCGCGCCTTATACGCATCCCGGATGGCGGAAAAGCCCTCCCGCTCAAAGCCGTACAGCGCGCGGTCAAAACCAAAGTTCGTCATGCTCTCCGCCAGGGCGGCGGCGTCCGCCGCCGGGTCCACGGCAATACCCTGCAACGCCAGGCTGGTGCCGTGGGGCAACTCCATTGCGTCAAAATAGCTCTGCGGCTGGGCCAGATTGATGCCGATGCCGCACAGGATGCCGCGCCCCTGCTGCTGGTAGCCGTAGCTCACGCTTTCGCACAGGATGCCCACGATCTTTTTGCCGTTCAGCAGCAGGTCGTTGGGCCACTTGATCTGGCAGTCCACGCCGTAGCGCAGCTGCAGCTGGCGGCGCACCGCCAGACTGGCCAGCAGCGGCAGGGTGGCAGGCTGGGCCAGCGGCTCCCGGATGACCGCCGTATAATAGAGGGCGCGGCCCTCGGCGTTCACCCAGCTGCGGCCAAGACGGCCCCGGCCTGCGGTCTGATTGGTGGTGTATACCGCGCCCACCGGGCCGAACTCTTCAAAATGTTCTTTTGCGTAAGCGTTGGTGCTGCCGCACTCGGACAGCCAGCGCACCTCGTTGATGCTCATGCTTTGGGTACCTCTTTGTGCTCGTGGCTGACCACCTTGCCGTCGGCAAGGGTCAGGATGCCGTAGGTGTTGGGGCCGGTGTAGCACCGGCCGCAGGAGCCGGGGTTGAACAGGAACACCCCGCCCCGCTCTTCTGCCACCGGGATGTGGGTGTGACCGAAGAGAGCGACGTTTGCGCCCCGGGCTGCGGCTGCGTCAGCCAGCGTGTCGAGGTCGTATTTCACCCCGTACATATGGCCGTGGGTGTAGAAGACGACCACCCCGTCAAAGGCGGCAAGCCCGTCCAGCGGCTCCAGCGCACCGAAATCGCAGTTTCCGGCTACAGCATAGGCCCGCAGAGAGGGGTAAAAGGTGAGCGCCTGCTCGAGGTCGCGCAGGCCGTCGCCCAGAAAGATGAGCGCGTCGATGCTGTCCGCCTCGGTGGCCAGAATGTTTTCGAGGGCCAGACGACTGTTGTGGCTGTCGCTCAAAATCAGAAGTTTCGTCACGGGAAAAGGATCCTCCTCAAATTTTATTCCGGGTCGCGCTGCTGGATGGTCAGCAGTGCCTTATATACTTCGCTCTTGGAGTAGGGCGTCCCCTGGGCTGCGGCCTTGGCGGCGGCAGTGGGGCCGAAGCCCTGTCCGGTCAGCTCGAGGGCGCGCTGTGCGGCCTGTTCGAGGGTCATTTCTGCTTCCGGCTCTGTGGAAGCTGGCGCACCGGCCATGACCAGAACATACTCGCCTCTCGGCTCGTTGGCGGCGTAGTGGGCCTGTGCCTCCCCGAGGGTGGTCTTCCAAATCTCTTCGTGGAGCTTGGTCAGTTCACGGCAGAGGGTGATGCTCCGCTCCGGACCGAAGGCGTTCACGAGGTCGTCCAGCGTCGTGCGCAGCTTGTGGGGTGCTTCGTAGAAGATGACGGTCCGCTTTTCACCCAGAAGCTCAGCAAGACGCTCTTTTTTCTGCTTCCGGTTCACAGGCAGGAAGCCCTCGAACACCCAGCGGGAGGTGTCCTGGCCCGAGACGGCCAGCGCCGTCACGCAGGCAGACGCCGCCGGGACAGGCACAACTTTGATGCCCCGGGCCAGCGCGTCCCGTACGATGACCTCGCCCGGGTCAGAGACGCAGGGCATTCCGGCGTCAGAGCAGAGGGCGCAGTTCTCGCCCGCCTCAATGCGGCGCAGGATACCCTCGCCCTTCTGCAATGCGTGCTCGTAGTAGCTGACCATCGGCTTTTTCAGGCCCAGATAGTTCAGCAGCCGCATGGTCACGCGGGTGTCCTCGGCGGCCACGAAGTCCGCCGCGCCGAAGGTGGCGGCCACGCGGGGCGGCATGTCGTCCAGATTGCCGATGGGGGTTGCCACGATATAAAGAATACCGGCCATGATTGACCTCCCTGATGTTGTTATTTTACTTCTCCGTACATCGCCGCCCCGGCGGTGATGAGCACATCTGGTTCGATGCGCAGGCCGGTGCGGCGGTTTTTCTGGGCTTCCACAAGAAAAAGCCACGGCGCGGCGTCAGGCTTATTCTTCACAAAGGCCAGACGCTTCGGCTCGAGGCGGTGCGCCCGCAGCACAGCCAGCACCTCGGCCAGGCGCTCGGGCCGATGGCAGAGGGAAAGCTTTCCGCCGTCTTTCAGCAGGCGGAAACCACAGGCGCAGACATCCTCGAGGGTGCAGTCCGTCTCGTGGCGGGCCGTGGCACGGCCTGCGTCGGTGCTCTGCGGCCCGGCAGTAAAGTAGGGCGGGTTGCAGGCGCAGACATCGAACTGGCCCTCCCCTTCCCGGAAGGTGCGCAGGTCGGTGAGATAAGGGGTGATGTGCTCGATGCCCTGCGCGGCCACAGCCTCCTGTAAGAGCGCACTGGCCTCGGGCTGCAATTCCACGGCGGCGCAGAGGCCGCGATGACCCCGGTCGTGCCACTCAAGGCTCACGATGCCGCAGCCGGAGCACAGGTCTGCCGCCTTCTGGCTGCGCCGCGGCTCGCAGAAACGGGCCAGCAAAAGCGCGTCCGAGCCGAACCGGTGGACGGCGGAGCAGTATACTTCTGTTTTATTATACAAAATCTCGGTAGAATGTTCCATACGCCCAGCCGAAATCCTCCGACAAAATATTGTGTCCCGAAAGATGAAAAAATTATGCAAGAAAGAAAAGCAGCAGACCCGCCTGGCAGGTCTGCTGCTTTTGATGCGTTATTCGCGCGCTATCTGCTAAAAATTATTCAGCGGTGATAGCACCGGTGGGGCAAGCGCCCTCGCAAGCGCCGCAATCGATGCAAGCGTCTGCGTTCACAACTGCAACGCCGCCCTCAACAGCGACTGCACCAACGGGGCAAGCGCCCTCGCAAGCGCCGCAGCCAACACATGCGTCAGAAACCTTGTGTGCCATAATAGAACTCTCCTTTATCTCCCCGTGCTCAGTATTTATGAAGAAATCTGCCCCTGCACGGCTCTGGCAGACCCCTCGGAAATCGTATCCTTGACTGCATTTTAACAAAGCCGTTTCAAAAAGGCAAGACTAACCGTACCCGCCCAAAAGCAATTTTTCGTTTTTTGGTGGGTTGCACAAAAGCACAGGCTAACTTTTGGAGAAATTTGAAGAGGATTTTTGGCGAAAATCACGAAGCAAAGTTAGTTTTAACAGACTAACCGCTCAGAGACCCCGCCATTTCCAGCCTCTTATTTTTTATCTTTTCTGCCGCAGCCGGGGCAGGACGAGGTGCCGTCGGCGTTGGCCGAAGCCACCACCGGGGCAGGGTCGCGCACGCCGGAATAATCGTCGTCCGGGTCGGGGCGGCGGGGTGCGCGCTTGCCGCCGGAGATATACTCGCAGACGCTCACCTTATAGTACCGGGGCGCGAAGGCATCGGTGCCGCAGCGCACCCGCAGATAGCCGGAGATGGGGTTGACCTCGAGCACAGTGCCAAGGCCGTCCGGTGTGCGGACGGTGCTGCCCACCATGGGCATGATGCTGTTCAGGTACTCGTAGGCGCTCTCCTCGTAGGCCAGGCAGCACATCAGGCGGCCGCAGGCACCACTGATCTTGGTCGGGTTGAGGGAAAGACCCTGCTCTTTTGCCATCTTGATGGAGACGGGCTGAAAGTCTTTCAGGAAGCGGCTGCAGCAGAAGGGCTGGCCGCAGATGCCCAGACCGCCTATCATCTTGCTCTCGTCGCGCACGCCGATCTGGCGCAGCTCGATGCGGGTGTGGAAGATGCCGGCCAGGTCCTTGACCAGCTCACGGAAGTCCACACGGCCATCGGCGGTGAAATAGAACATGATCTTGGAGCGGTCGAGGGTGTATTCGGCCTCTACCAGCTTCATTTCCAGCCCGTGGCGGGCGATGCACTCCTGGCAGGTGTGGTAGGCGCGCTTTTCGTCCTCACGGTTCTGGCGCATCCGGCGCACATCCACGCTGTCGGCCATCCGGGTGATGGGCTTGAGGGCCTTGGGGACAGCGGAGTCGGCGATTTCCTTCACGCCCTGCACCACTTCGCCGCACTCCACGCCCCGGGCTGTCTCGACGATAACATAGTCGCCGGTCTTGATGGGGGTGTCTGCGGGGTCAAAATAATAGGTCTTGCCGTTGTCCTTGAAACGGACGGATATAACTTTCTTCATAGCATTCCTCTTTGGGGTCGTATCGAACGTATATAAGCCCGGAACATGGGCCTTATGCAGTCTGGATAGGCGCTGTGCCTGAAATTGCGATAAAATTCCATTCTGCATTCTAGTATAGCATAATCCGGCCCGTATTTCCACGAAATATGGCAAGAAAGTAGCCGGGATATTCCCATTGACTTCCTAAACGAAGGTGGCTTAAGGAAAGTTTTGTTAAATATTAACTTCAGGACTATTGCAAGGGAGATTCCCTCGTGTATAATAGGAATGATAAGAAGCGTTCAGAGGGTACTGCTGTGGTTGCGGCGTACCTCTTGCCGCGCGGCGGCATAAAAAAGAAATGGATAGGAAATCATGGAAAAATTCAGTGTCAAAAAGCCGTTCACCATCCTTGTTGCGGTCATCATGGTCCTGCTGCTGGGCTTCGTGTCCATCACGAACCTGCAGACGAACCTTCTGCCCGACATCAGCACGCCATACCTCATGGTGGTCACTGTCTACCCCGGTGCCAGCCCGGAGCGTGTGGAATCAGAAGTCTCCGATGTGATGGAGAACGCGCTGGGTACAGTGTCCGGCGTCGAGAGCATCACGGCGACCTCGGCAGAAAACTACAGCCTTCTGCTCATGAAATTCGCCGAAGGCACCGACATGAACAGCGCGATGGTCAAGACCTCCAATAAGGTGGACCAGACTGCGTCCAGTCTGCCCAGCACCTGTCTGACCCCCTCCATCATCGAGTACAGCCTGAACATGAACGCCTTTATGACGGTGGCTGTCAGCCGGGAGGGCAGCGATGTCTACGATCTGTCGGATTTTGTGGATAACACCCTCGTGCCTTATGTGGGCCGCACCAGCGGCGTTTCCAGCGTGTCGGCCAACGGCCTCATCGAAAAGATGGTGCAGGTGCAGCTGAATCAGGATAAGATAGACGAAGTGAACGCCCGCCTGCTGGAACTCATCGACACCCAGCTGGCCGACGCCCGCGCTCAGCTCGACGCCGCGGAGGCGCAAATCGCCGAGGGCCGCGCCGAGTATGAAAAACAGCTGAAAAACTTCGGCAACACCGTCTCCGATACGGTCATGGCAGAGATGGGTACGGAGGTGGCCGACGCCGTCACCGTCGTGCGCGACCAGGCGCAGGCTTTGCTGAACAGCGTCAACCAGCTCATCGGCGTGGTCAATGAACCGGAGATCCAGCAGGCTCTCATCGACGTCCGCGACGGCCTGCAGCGTGTCGTGGACCAGTTCAACCAGACCGGTATGCGGGACATCGACTCCCTCATCGAGATCGTCGGCGAGCTGCGCGACATCACCGATAGGCTCACCGCCGCTCTGCAGGAGCTGCAGGGCCGTCTGGGTACCAGCGACGGCACCGTCTCCGACCTTGCCGACGAGCTGGAAGTCTCCAACAGCCTGAGCACCATTTATAAGACTCTGGACGAGGTCATCAAAGCCATGGACAATGTCCCCGGCCTGATGAACCAGTTCTCCGTCGCTCTGGGCAGCTATTCCAGCCAGCAGCTCAGCGCCTATATGCGCTTTACTGAGGCCCGCGAGATGCTCAAGGACTATGAGAACCAGCTGGAAGACGCCAAGCAGCTCTACGAGGAGAGCAAGGAAAAGGCCCTTGCCAGCGCCGATGTGGCCAAGCAGCTGGACATCAAGACCCTCGCCCAGCTCATCTACGCTCAGAACTTCTCGATGCCTGCCGGCTACGTCGCCGATAAGAGCGGCGAGTCCTGGCTGCTAAAGGTCGGCGAAGAGTACGACAGCGTTTCGGACATCGAGGGCGCACTTCTGCTCCACGTCGATGGCTTCGGCGATGTCCGCCTCTCCGATGTGGCCGACGTGGCCGTCATCGACAACGCCGAGGCCAGCTACACCCGCCTGAACGGGGAGCGGGCCGTGGTGCTGAAAATTTTCCGCAACGCCAATTCCAGCGCCAGCAGCGTCTCGGACGGCTGCCTGAAAGCCTTCAAAGAGCTGCAGGCCCAGTATTCTGACCTTCACGTCGTCGTCCTGTCCAACCAGGGCAACTACATCACCATCATCGTCAACAGCATCATCAGCAGTATGCTGGTGGGCGCTGCGCTGGCCATCATCGTGCTGGCCATCTTCCTGAAGGACATCAAGCCCACCCTCGTGGTCGGCGTCAGCATCCCGCTGTCCGTCCTGTTCGCCGTCGTTCTGATGTACTTCACCGGCCTCGACATGAACATCATGACGCTGGCAGGCCTGTCGCTGGGTGTCGGTATGCTGGTGGATAACTCGGTCGTCGTCATCGAGAACATCTACCGTCTGCGGGGCCGGGGCGTACCGGCGGCCCGCGCCGCCGTGCAGGGCGCTCGTCAGGTGGGCATGTCGGTCGTGGCCTCCACCCTTACTTCGGTCTGCGTCTTCCTGCCGGTGGTGTTCGCCTCCGGCACGGTGCGCAGCCTGCTGCAGCCCATGTCCATGTGCATCGGCTACTGCCTGATGGCATCTCTCATCGTAGCCATCACCGTCGTGCCTGCCGCTGCTTCCACTGTCCTGAAAAAGGCTGAGCCGAAGCGTCTGGTCTGGTTCGAAAAGATTCAGGATAAGTATGCCCGCAGCCTCGAGTGGTGCCTGCAGCACCGCGCTCTGCCGCTGCTGGCCGCTGTCGTGCTGCTGGCCTTCTGCGGCTGGAAGGTCTTCTCCATGGGCGTCGTCCTTCTGCCCGAAATTTCCAGCAATGAGGCCACCATTGCCCTCTCTACCGACGACGGCCTGACCAAAGAGGAATCCTACGGTGTGGCCGGACAGGTCGTCGAGGCCGTCATGGCCGTGGACGGCGTGGAAGAGGTGGGCGTCACCACCGATACCACTGTGGCCGGCATCGACATCGGCCAGCTGGGCCTGCCCAGCGCTATTACCGACCTGCTGAGCGCCGCCAACAGCTACGGCAGCTACCAGTTCAACGTCATGCTGGACGAGTCACTGTCCTCTACCCGGATCGCCGCCGTGGAGCAGGCCCTGAATGATGCCGTTTCCGGCGTCGAGAACTGCACCGGCACCGTCGAGATCAGCGGTATGCAGGACCTGACCAGCCAGCTGAGCAGCGGCCTCTCTGTCAAGATCTACGGCCCCGACGCCGATACCATTACCGCACTGGGCGATAAGGTCGTCCAGATGGTCAACGACACCGAGGGCTTCGCCAATGCCGCCACCGGCCTCGGTCAGGGCGATGCGACCATCAATCTGGACATCGACCGCGACAAGGTCCGCGCCTATGGCCTGACGGTTGCGCAGGTCTACCAGCAGATCGCCGCCAAGCTCACCACCACCACGACGGCGGAGACGCCCGTCACGGTAGACGGCTCCACCATGAAAGTCCAGATCAGCGATAATCTTGACCCTGTGACCAAGGAAAACATGATGGACATGACCTTCACCACCAGTGTCATGGACGCCACCGGCACCACCACCACCGGCACCTGCACGCTGGGCGATATTGCTTCCTGGACGACGGGTACTGCCCCCGACTCCATCACCAGCGAGAACCAGACCCGCTACATCACGGTGACGGCAGACACGCTGGACGGCTACAACACCACGGTCCAGTCCCGCGTGCTGCAGAAGACGCTGGACGCCTTCGCCCTCACCGATGAGATGCCCGAGGGCTGCTCCTTCTCGCTGGGCGGCGAGTCCTCCACCGTCAACCTGATGGTTGACGAGATGGTGCAGTGGATGGCTCTGGCCCTGCCCTTCGTCTATCTGGTCATGGTGGCTCAGTTCCAGAGCCTGCTGTCCCCCTTCATCGTCCTGTTCACGGTGCCGTTGGCCTTCACCGGCGGCCTGCTGGGTATGCTGGTCACCGGCCAGCAGCTGACCATGATCTCCCTGATGGGCTTCATCGTCCTGATGGGTACCGTCGTCAACAACGGCATCGTCTTCGTGGACTACGCCAACCAGCTGCGTCTGGGCGGTCTGGAGCGCCGTGCGGCCCTTGTCGCCACCGGCAAGACCCGTATGCGTCCTATCCTCATGACCACCCTGACCACCGTTCTGGCCATGCTGCAGATGGTGTTCAGCAACGATATGGCGAGCCAGCTCATGAGCGGCATGGCCATCGTCATCATCTGCGGCCTGAGCTATGCCACCCTGATGACCCTGTACATCGTCCCCATCCTCTACGACATCCTCTTCAAGAAGCCGCCGCTGGTGGTCGATGTAGGTGACGACGGAATGGACGACATCCCCGATGACGCCGCCGAGTATATCGCGCAGTCGAACGCCGCCGAGGCTCAGCCAGAAGCATAATTTTATACAGATTCAAAAGGGAGCTGTTGCATTTTGCAGCAGCTCCCTTTTCTGTTTCGCAATATGTCCAAAAAAACTCTCGAAATTTTGGAAGATAAATCTAAAAGCATTCTCACACAAGTCTGGAAAACTGTGCTATAATCATAATTATGGACGAGGCCGGGGCTGCGCTGCCCTGACCGAAAATAATGAAGAAGGAGGCGAGCCTTATGGCACAGTTCCGCTCCAAGCCCTTTGGTGTGACCAAAAACGGCGATAAGGTGGATGAATACATCATCTCCAATCCCGGTGGACTTGAGATCAGCGTGCTGAACTATGGCTGTGTGATCAAAAATCTCTTCGTCCCTACAAAAACGGGTCCGGTGGATGTGGTCGTCGGACACGACACCCTCGCCGACTATGAGGCGGATTTCAACTCATCCGGCAGCACCTGCTGCGGTGCGTTCGTGGGCCGGTACGCCAACCGCATTGAAAATGCGGAATTTTCTCTCAGCGGCAAGACCTACAAGCTGGAAGCCAACAATGGCAAAAATCACCTGCACGGCACCTTCCCCCGCAAAATTTACGATGTGAAGATGTTCGGCGACACCCTTTTGATGGAGACCGAAAGCCCGGCGGGCGAAGACGGTTTCCCCGGAAATCTGAAGGTCAGTGTGCGGTATATCCTCACGCCGGACAACACCCTGCGGATGGACTACCGTGTGTCCACCGACGAGGACACCATCATCAACCTGACCAACCACACCTACTTCAACCTCGACGGCGGCGGCAATGTGCTGGGCCAGAAGCTCCGCATTTACGCTTCCAACTACCTCGAGGGCAACAACGAGACCTGCCCCACGGGTAAGATCCTGCCTGTGGACGGTACGCCGATGGACTTCCGCACCGGAAAGCCTCTGGGACGCGACCTCGACACCGGCTTCTACCAGACCACCATGGCGGGCGGCGGCTTCGACCACTGCTATGTCCTCGACCGGCCCCGGGGTGCCAGCCAGAGCCTCTGCGCCTGGGCGTCCAGCGACAAGACCGGCATCAGCATGAAGATGTACACCACCCAGCCGGGTATCCAGCTCTACACCGGCAACTTCCTGCAGAACTGCCCCTCCCCCGGCAAGGGCGGCGTCCCGCTGGAAAAGTACGGCGGCTTTGCCCTTGAGACCCAGCACTTCCCCTGCAGCCCCTCTCACCCGGAGTTCCCGACGACGGTGCTGCGGGCAGGCAAAGTCTTCCGAGCCAACACTACGCTCCGCTTCTTCACCGGCCGTCAGTGCGGCCGTTTGTAAGCAAATATCAGCCGCAGCAAAGGGCAGCTCTCTTGCGGGAGCTGTCCTTTGCTGTTTTTTGCGTGTCCTCTCCATGCCTTGCGGACTAAAAATCTTTGCAGTTCATCAGACTGGCTGAAAAGATGCAACAAAAATACATTTTCATAAAAAAGCCGGTACTTGATTCTCTGTGCAAAAAGCGGTATCCTTTAGGCAGGCAGAGCACAAGGGCTCTGTGAGAAGCAACATTTGGAACAAGAGAGGTACTGGACATGGCTATTTTGGTTTCCGGCGGCGCAGGCTACATCGGCAGCCACACCTGCGTGGGACTTCTGGCCGCCGGGTATGATATCGTCGTGGCCGATAACTACTACAACTCCTGCCCCGAGGCCCTGGCCCGCGTCAAGAAGATTGCCGGCAAGGACTTCCGTTTTGTCGAGGCCGACATGACCGACAAGGACGCCGTGGAGAAGATCTTTGCCGAGAACGAGGACATTGACTGTGTCATCCAGTTCGCCGCCTACAAGGCCGTCGGCGAGAGCGTTTCCAAGCCCATCGAGTACTACTATAATAACCTCAACTGCACGCTGGTCATTCTGGACGTGATGCGCCATCATGACTGCCACAACTTCGTGTTCAGCTCCTCCGCTACCGTCTACGGCGACCCCGCCAGCGTGCCCATCCGCGAGGATTTCCCCGTCGGCGGCACCACGAACCCCTACGGCACCACGAAGGTGTTCACCGAGCGCATCCTGACCGACTGCTGCCACGCCGACCCCGAGCTGAACGTTGCGCTGCTGCGTTACTTCAACCCCATCGGTGCGCATCCGTCCGGCCTGATCGGCGAGGACCCCAACGGCATCCCCAACAACC
>ERZ780208.2964-NODE-2964-length-10973-cov-2.562832_pt1 | contig 10973 bp, 8 predicted proteins | sample MGYA00511167_ERZ780208 | MGnify/ENA primary metagenome ERZ780208 (study PRJEB29588, sample SAMEA2159202) | human gut metagenome | biome: human gut; feature: human-associated habitat; material: faeces | place: Denmark | collected 2008/2010 ... | reverse complement strand
TGCCCGCATAGAGCGGTGCGTTTTCCGGAAGATAGCCGAGTTTTTCTTTTGCTTCTCTGGGTTGTTCGGTCATGGAGATTCCGGAAATCTCCACGGTCCCGGACGCGGGCGGGAGAATTCCGCAGATCATCCGCATGGCTGTGGACTTCCCGGCCCCGTTCTTTCCCACAAGGGCGATACGGTCTTTGTCATTGATGACATACGAAACGTCTTGAAACAACGGGGTCGCCCCGAACTCCACTCTTAATTTCTCAACTGATACCAATGCTTTATAATTTTGCTACAAAAGTAATGAAAGGTGAGCGCAGAGACAAATAAAAACGAAGTTTTTCTAATTTGACTACGCCGAACCGCATCCTGCTTTATTTTAAAGTAGCGGAACTTAACGACATTGAGAATCCAAACGGGCGATTTCTGCAGGATTCAAAGCACGATGGTACACCGCATAGCTACCGATACGGCCATTGCAAGCGCCCAACAGCAAGCCACGCAAATCACAATCGCCCTCCATACTTTGGTCTACCAAGCCGTTGACATACGTGGTCAAACGACCGCCTTCGGCCACTACGGCCAACGTAAAGCGGGAATACGGCTCCACCGGGTACCACTTGCCATTCGTCCCGCGCCCATAACGCAACCAACTGTCAGCCGTACCCAATACGTTACAACTCCTGACGGTTTGCTTTCCTACCGTCAAACAAGGTTTGAACGAAGCGGAATCAGCCTCCCACGACCAATTCTTCCCCTTGCAAACCGTGCCGTGCAAAGGTTGCCCGTCCGTCTCCACGGACACAAATATCGTGAAATCGCCTTTCCGGCATTTTTTGCCAAAATTCATCTTCAGCCCACGGTCAGAAGCGGATGACTCGAACGTCAAACGCTCTCCACGGGACAACAGCCTCTCTTCGAGCTTCACAGGCTCTTCCTCCCAGCGGAAATCGCCGTAAATGGATGTGGGATACCCCGGACGGGCTGAACTGACAATCCAATCGAAATAGTCACCATGCATCCATGCCAGACGCAAAGGCGAATTTTCGGAATCCGGAAGAATGTAAGGCCGCACGTTGTTCTTACGGGAATGGCGGGTAACAGGCTCTGCCTTCACTTCACCACTGCGGACATCCACCGTGTACTTGACAATCTCATACACACATCCGAACGCCCCGCTGACGGGCACGGAACAATACACCACCTCGGGATGTGCCGGATCTATGGCCATGCCGCCGCTGTAACAACGTTCGATATCCGGTGTCTGGTGGAAATGCCCTCCGCCATGCGCCAAGAAGATTTCCTTCCAGGCCTGTCCGTCCCAATACGTATAATAGTAATCGTGTTTCTTCTTGTCTCCACTGATTTTGACCATGGCTATCACCGGATGCCCCTGCTTGTCGGTAGCCACCTGCCACACCCAGTCGCGCACACCGGGTGTATGATCCACGACCGCTACCGGGTAATCTACGGCATATTGCTCCGTACGGTTCACCTTAAACGGTCCGTCGGCAATGGTTGACAACACCTTGCCCTGCACGTCTTCCAGTTGCAAAGTCCTGATGTTGACACTGTTCAGGTATAACCAGTTCGGATTTTCGTTATCCGGATGACCGGTCGTATAGGTAAACATGATACGGTCTTTCCCGTTGGAATAGTATTTGGCATACGGACGCGCCCCCGTAGACTGCACCATCTGGTAAGGCCCCCAGTCTATCTGCACTTCATCGTTCTCATCCGGCAACGACAACCGCGCGATGGTGGGATGCCAACGGATACCGCGCCAGCATAAGTAGATATGCTCCGGGTCGTCGGACAATATGAAAGGAGAAGGATAGGTCGTATTGTCTTTCGTCAGGATTTTCTTCTCTTCACCCAGCGTCGTAATGTCGCCGGGGACTTGGGAAATACGGTAATAAAAACAGGGTTCGTCGGTATGCCGCGAATAGAATATCATGACACGTTCGTCCGGCAATACAAGGAACGTCGGATTGTTATGGTCGTCCGGTTGGAAATAAGAGCGTATCAGCACTTCCGACCTCCTTCCCTTCAAAAAATCATACTGCACGGCCTTCACAGCCCCATGCACGTCAATATAACCGACATAGCTGCTGTTTATCGTACCGCTTGCATTCTCATAATGCAACGCACGCGGGTCGGCAAACCAGCACCATGCACCTTCGTCTGCCAGTTTGTCACCTTCGTAAACCGTAGCCTCGGCGGGAGAAAGAAGATTTTGTGCAGCCGCCGTCCCTGCAAGTCCGGCCCAAACGGCCATGACCATCAGAAATAACTTTTTCATGAATATGGATTAGTTTAATGATTCCGCCTTTTTAGATAAATCGCTCCCACTCGGCAGAGCCTGAGCAAGTTCGGTCTGCGCTCGCTTACTCGCGATTTTCCGGCTCTCGCCTATCATGTAATAATAAGCCGCACAAGCCGTCAAGAAATATATTCCGGCCTGAATCCACAGGCCGACATACTCGAATGTCACATCCTCCAATAAAGCCCCCATCGTATTGATACGTACGAAACCGTTGATGCCGAACGTGGAAGGGGCCAACCAAGATACATATTTCCAGAAATCGGGCACAGCCACTCCCGGCCATGAAATCCCCGAAATGAACAACAAGGGCAAGGAGGTGAATACAAATATCAACATACAAGTCTCACGCTGGTACACCAGAATAGAACACGTCATGGCAAAAAATATACATGCCAACAAATAAGGCACCATAAACGCCAGCAAGTCGGATGCCTGAGGAATTTGAGCCAAATGGAACAGTTGCGGCACTACAATCAACACCCACACGCTCACCAAAGCATACAGCATCAGGTAGCACAGTGCCTTGCCCAACACCAAACGCACCGTACCTCTCCCTGTCCCTTGAACCAGTTGGGTATGCAACGTAGCCCGTTCGCGGGCAGAACCGTTTATCAGTCCTATACCCAGAAGCAGCGTCTGCTGGATGACCAGCATCAACACAGCCGGAATCAGGAAACTGGCAAACCCGTTCGTCGGATTGAACAAAGCCACACTCTCGTACAACAAAGGTGCGGTAGACACTTCATCCTGCCGCACGGTGGTATTCCCCATCCGCTTGATCTGCAATTCGGTGTTCATATCCAAAGACACGTCCGTACACGCCGTCAGCAGCGCTTTGTAGTAAAGCAATCCGCTCATGTCGCAGTACAAACCGACATACGCCTGTTGCATCCGGTTGACCTTACGGCTGAAATCATCCGGAATACGGATGATGCCATACGCTTTCGTGCGGCGCATCAATTCTTTCGCCTCTTCCATATTTCCCGTCCGCGCCACGACTTTTACATCGGGAGAAGCATCGACCCTGCGGACAAAGTCGCGGCTGAAAGCCGTATTCGCCCCATCGACCACCACCGCAGGAACTTCCCTGACCGTTTCTCCCGTATAAATAAAAGCATAGAGCAAGGGATAAAGTACCGGTACCAGAATAAAAAAGATCAGTACTCCCTGGTCACGCACCACGCGACCGGCTTCCTTACGCCATATAAAAAACGTATCACTGACAGCCTCACGGAATAGGATATGCAATTCTTTTATCGTTCTCATGACAGATTAAGGTATATAATCATAGTTCAACATGACCGTACGCAACCGCTTGAGCAATAGCAACGGAAGTAAAACGAACAACAACAAAGCCAAATAAGGCTTCCAAGCATAAACCATCGGGTAGCCGTTCAGCGTCTGACTGACATAAATCAGAAAATAATGCCTCAACGGGAATAAATTACTCAGTACTTGCAAAGCCGGATGCATAGCCATCACCGGAAACGAAAAACCCGAAATGGAGAACGAAACGACGCCCCACAACGAACTGGCACTCAGAGCCAACCGCAACGTGGGCAGGACAGAAATGAGAAACACTCCGAAAGCCTGCGACGCCAGCACCATCAAAAAAGCGGCACACAACAGCGGACCGATACCGCTATGGCACGGGAACCCCAATATGCCATAAAGGTAAGCGTCGTAAGCTGCGGCTACGCTGAAAAAGATGACCGTATGAGGAAGCAATTTGCCCACGAGAGCATTCCACATCCGGTTGTCCGCCATGGCCAACCACTCCTTCCCGGTACCCTCCTTGATTTCGCTCCCGATGGCAAAGACCGTGACCATGAATATCATAATCATCAAGATGCCGGGCAGAATCGTATTGTTCAAATAGACCGAATAGTTCAGCCACGGATTAGACAAAGCGTGCGTGTCGATGACGATCGGTTGTAAGAAGGCCATAGCCGTACGCTCGTCCATTCCTTTGGCCTGCAACGTCTGCAAGCCGACCGAAGCATTGGCCAATACGGACATCGTACGTAAATCACGATATATCAATGAGCCGGCAATAAGCAGGCTGTTATTGGTATAAAAAGACACCGTGGGCTGCCGGCTCGACAAAATCTTCTCGGTAGTGCCCTCCGGGATATAGTAGAAAGCATAAATTTTACCTTGTTGCATGGCTCGCCGCGCCTCACTGACCGAGGCATAATCTTCTGTCAGGTGCACTTGACTGAAAGCATCCATGTTACGCAATATTTCCCGCGTAGTGGACGTATTGTCTTCGTCCACCACTCCCACGGGCATATCCTTGGGCAACCCCTCGTACATCAGCGTGGTAAAGAACAGGCAACAAAGGAGTGGAGCCGCTACCATACAACAAAGGTACAACGGCCGGGAAACCAGCCGCCGTAACTCACGCACCATAATGCCTGCTATACCATGAGACGCCTGCATGCCCGCTACCTCCTTATCGTTTGATGATGACCGACATGCCCGGACGAAGCACTTCCTTCACTCCCACCGGAACCGCACGCACCTCAAACGTTTTCAGGTCGAATTGTCCGGTGGTTTTGGTAGCTTTCCATGCCGCATAAGTTCCCCGGTCCTTCATGTAAGTCACTTTCAGTTTGATGTCTTTACCGAAAGCAGGCACGTACGCCGTGAATTCTTTTCCTACGGCCAAACCGCTTAACAAATCTTCACGCACATTGAATGTCGCCCAACGGTCGTCCAGCATCGTAATGTTCATGATAGGCGCTCCCGTACCGACCAATTCCCCCGTTTCGGGGAAAATCTCGGAGACTTCACCGTCCATCTGCGCCAATAATATAGTCTCTTTCATGTAAGACTCCACCTCGGCAATCGCCCCCTTCGCACGTGCGACTTGTGCGGCTGCCGCTTCCTTGTCCTCACGCTGTGCGCCATTACGCGCCATTTCGTACTGTGCCCGCGCGGCGCGTTCCGTGGCTTTCATCGCCTGGTAATTCGCATAAGCCTCGTCACGCTTCTGCGCGCTCATCACTCCTTCTTCGAACAAACGGTCGACCCGACGATAAGACTTCTCAGCGATGTCCAGACCGGCTTTCGCCTTTTGCCACATCTCGTATGCCCCCTGCAACTGTTCTGCCCGCGTCCCGCGGTCGGCTTTCTTTTTAATCGCCTGAGCAGCCTGACCGGCTGCTTCGGCCTGCGACAGTTTGGCTGCCACATCCGGAGCCTCCAATACGACCAGCGTATCCCCGGCTCTCACGTGATCGCCCTCTTTCACATAGAAATGCAATATCCTACCCGGCACCTTACTGGAAACCCTATATTCAGACGCCTCCATTTGTCCCTGAATCGACTCATCGTCATGCCCCAACAGAAGCATGCCTGCCACAGCCACGGCCGCAATGACCACCACGAGCGTTACCAACGCCCATATCACATTATTATTTTGTTTCTTGAGTTCCATACATCCATTTACATTTTATTATCGTCAAGGTTTCATTCTCATTATAATCCCGGGCCTAACGTACCCATAGCCTTTTGCAGGTAAGTCTGTGCCAGTTTCAAGTCTATCTGTGCATCAATCCTATCCGACAGGGCGGAAAGCCAGGCGGTTTGGGCTTCCATGACATTCGTCACGGGAACCACTCCTTCCTTGAATCCCTTATCGGCATAACGGAGATTCTCTTCCGCTTTTTCCATGTTCTTCTCCGACAAAGCCAGTCTCTTTTGTGCTTCCGTATTCTTAAACAGGCTCTGATTGACCTGTAATTCTATCTTTTCCTGCACTTCGGTCTGCTGCAAACGGGCGATATTGACTTCACTTTTGGCAGCCTTTACCTTATATATACCCTCATTCCAATGAAAAATAGGCACGGAAAGCATGATGCCCACGTTCCACATCCCACGGAACTTATTCTCGAAACCGTTCAACAATGAAGGATTGGAAACCAAATATCCACCGGTCAAAGCCAACGAAGGCAGCATTTCCGAACGAACCACCCGTACTTTGTCTTCGTATATCTTATGAGCCCAATCCAAACTTTTCAATTCCGGACGATTAGTCCACGCCCGTTGTACGGCATCATCGGGTACCGTCTCCGACACTTGCAAATCCGTCCGGCTTTGCATAAATCGCTCACGCTCGGCAGAGGCAAGCGAACTTGTCTCTGCGCTCGCTAACTCGCGATTTTCATCCGTCAGCGTGAACTTCGTGTCCAAATCCATACCACACAACTGACAAAGCACCATTTTAGACAAAGCCAAACCATTGTCAACCTTAGTCAATAACATTTCAGCTTCGTTTACTTTCACCTTTACCGTCAATCCGTCCGCCTTGGTAACCACTCCTTCCCGTATCATCTTCTCCACATCGCCGTCCAGACGGTTTACCAAGTCCAGGAAGCTCTCCGCCATCTTTTTCTTATAGCTCAAAGACACGACTGTCCAATAGGCATCGTCCGTGTTGAGAATCAAATCCTGCAACTGGGCATCATGCTGCGTACGCGCCAAGGCTTCGGAAAACTTCGTGATACGGTGATAAGCCCTGATTTTACCCCCCATATACAAAGGTTGCATCAGTGTCACAGCTCCGGCCCACATGTTGCGGGTATCCGTCCGCAAGGCATCCGTCAGTTCATTGCCCAACTGGTTTAAAGCCGTGGACATACCGTCCAGTTTTCCGCTCTGTATGGCCTGCTGCAAAGAAGCCGCCAACTGGGGATTCGTCTGTGCGATATGCTGGATGATAGGAGTAGCCGCCTGTGTCAACCCTTGCTGCAACGAGGTTCCCATGTGGTTCAGAGCCGATTTCTGCCCGTCGTTCAACAATGAAATTTCATCACTGAAATACATGTACGTTCCCGTGGCCGAGAAATCCGGAAGGAAGTTGGTAAATGCCGCTTTCCGGTCATAATGCGCCTTCCGCATCCTTTCTTTGGCTATCAGCAGGCTCTTGTTGTTTGCAATGGCCATATTCCGGCAACTATCCAAGCTGAGCACACGCTGCGCGTGTAACATGCTGAAAAAAGCCGCGAGAATCAAAAAGCCGAAAAGTCTTTTCATCTTGTCTGTTTTTAATATTCCGCTTGATCGTCACCTGAAAATTGCATAGGCAACGATGCAAAAGTATAACAAAAATAGGTCAAATCCTCATGATTTAACCTATTTTCGTACATATTGCACATTCCTCAACATTTCTACTTCTCATAGTTGAAGCTTGCGTTTCCGATATTATGCCCATCGGCAAAAACCGACACGCGATAAGTGCCCTTGCTCAAAAACTCATTGACGTCCCAATATACCGTCACCGACGTAGCTTCTCCGTTATATTCGATATCCTTTTTAGCAGAATACTCCAAGTTCCGGTTCTCATAGACAAACGTTCCTCCGTTCGTCAGCACTTCGTTGTTCGGTTTGGTGATGCGCACATAAATACTCCGGTTTCCGGCTTGTGCCGTAATGTTCCTCGCAATGACAAAGCTGACGACAAACTTCTTCACATCCTTGACTTTACGGGCCTTCTTCCCACGCTTGTTCTGTCCGACCATAGAAATGCCCGTGGCATCCAGTTGGGAAGCGATGGCCACTTTCTCGCTCAGCGTTTCCTTTTCCGTAGACAGGTTCGTGATAGTCTGCGTAGCCTGGGTGTACTGGGCTTTCACCTGTTGGTTCTCGCTACGAAGCTGTTCGTTTACCCGGTTCAACGAATCTATTTCATGCACATAGCTTCTCAAGATGCTGCGCAACGTGGCCAATTCTTTTTTCAGACGCATGATTTCGGCCGCATCAGTAGCTTTCACTTGCTTCAATTCAGCCAACAACTCTTCCGTTCGTTGCTGCTCCTTATCCAACTGGGCGATCAGCGAATCATTGTTGATTTGCGTTTTCATTTCGCTGTACTGCTGGGCAAAGCGGGCATATTCGTTTTCCATCTCCCTTTTGTCCATTTCCGCCAGTTTCAGCATTTCCTCTTTCTCCGCACTCTCCTGCATGTAAGAATAGACCATGTAGCCTAATCCCGCACAAAGGAGCAAGACTACGACCGAAGCAATGATGATTATCTTTTTCTTGTCCATAGTTGAAGTGTTTTTCGCGTTCCTCGCACGCGCTCCCAAACTTATTTATAATAACGGACGCAAAGATAATTCTTTTCTGCCAAGGCAAAAAGCATTTTTCAACTTTTAAAAAGAAAAAAGTAGCGGCTGATTTTATATAGATACAATCTTTTTTCCTAAATTCGCGACCAATTACAGAAAATTAACATCCTCGTCATCATGATGAAAAGACTTTTTGCCGGGCGTTTCATCCGCTCGATAGGTTACCTTTTAAGTGTACATCTCGTAGCATTGCTGTTCTTCTTCGGACTCCGTGTCGCGCTTTTTATCGCCACAGACTATGATTTCCCGAAAGAGATATCGGAAGACTATGCCTTGCAAAGCGTGGCGTTCCTGCGCGGCCTCTGGTTCGACAACGTCATCGCCTGTTACATCCTGCTGCTGCCGTTGGCGGTATTCTGGATAGCCGGATGGTTCGGCTACACCGCCCGTTGGCTTTACCGCTCCTCTGCGTTCTTCTTCATCTTTTTCTATTCGCTGTGTTTCATCATTTCCGCAGCCAATATCCCTTATTTCGCCTACTTCTTCAAGCCCATCAATTCCTCCATATTCAACTGGTTCGACTACGCGGGCACCACGGCGGAAATGGTATTCGGCGAAACGTCCTATTACCTTCCCATCGCCTTGGGACTGACAGCCATCGCGGCTTTTGCCTACATCACCCTCCGGCTGTCGCGCACGTTCTTCCTTTTAAGCCGGAACGCCGCGCCCCCGGCAAACAGATGGAAAGCCGCCGCCTTTACGTTTGTGACCGGAACCGCCCTTATAGGCTTGTGCTTTTTCGGCATCCGCGGACGGCGGGGTTATAACCCCATAAAAGTAAGCCAGGCGTATTACTGCAATGATGCCTTCCTGAACCAATTAGGAATTAACCCGGTATTCAACCTGATGACCAGTGCCATCGACGACAACCGGAAGGAAAACCGCCTCCTGCACCTCATGGCGGAAGACGAAGCCATAGCCCGCGTGCAAACCCTCCTCGGACGGAAGGGCATGGACGGCATATCGCCCATCGCACGCCGCGTGGAAGCCGACAGCCTGCCGACATGCCGCAACGTGGTCGTCATCCTCATGGAGTCCATGTCGGCTCACCTGATGCAAACTTTCGGTCACGAAACCAGCCTTACGCCCTTCCTCGACAGTCTGTGGCAACAATCGCTCAGCTTCAGCCATTTCTATTCATCCGGCATCCACACCAACCATGGCATGTATTCCTCGCTCTATTCGTTCCCGGCCATGATGAAGCGCAACGCCATGAAAGGCTCCGTCATTCCGGTCTACTCCGGCCTGCCCACCGTACTGAAAGAAAACGGTTACCATAACATGTTCTTCATGACGCACGAATCGCAATACGACAACATGAACGCCTTTTTCCGTACCAACGGTTTCGACGACATTTATTCGCAGGAAAACTACCCGGCGGACAAGGTGGTCAACGGATTCGGCGTACAAGACGACTTCCTATTCCAATACGCCCTGCCCGTGCTCGACCGGCAAGCCCAAAGCGGACAACCGTTTTTCAGCGTCCTGCTCACTATCAGCAACCATCCGCCTTACATCATCCCGCCCTACTTCCATCCGCGCAGCCGGACGACGGAAGAACAAATCGTGGAATATGCCGACTGGTCCATCCGGAACTTCATGACGGAAGCCCTCAAACGTCCTTGGGCGGACAACACGCTGTTCGTCCTCTTGGGCGACCACGGCAAACTGGTGGGCACGCCCGAATGCGAAAGCCCGCAATCGTATAACCACATCCCGCTCATGATTTACGGGCGGGACATAGCTCCGCGCATCGTGGACGCTTACGGTGGGCAGGTGGATTTGGCCCCGACCCTTTTGGGCCTGTTAGGCATCGGCTACGTGCAAAACGATTTCGGTGTGGATTTGCTGAAAGAGAAGCGTCCTTATATGTATTTCACAGCCGACAACCTCATCGGTGTGAGGGACTCGTCACGCCTGTTCCTTTACTTTCCGGACACGCAACAGGAAATCCGATACCGCACGGAGGGTATGACTGTACAGGCTGCCGAGGACGACCCGGTTTTCCGCGACATGAAGCAATACGGTTTTGCCATGCTCCAATGTGCCGAGGTACTGGTGCAACGGCAACAAACCCTCAACCATCCTCAAGAGGCCAAGCGGTAGAAAGCGGCTTCGGCTCCCTCCTTCCTGAATTTGACATTCTGTCAAAAAGTCAAATCCAAGCATACGAGAATGTCGTATTTGCAGCCCTGTTGGACAAACGGCACAAATACGCCATTCTCATGTGTTTACCCATTAACAAAAAGTCAGCCTGCACCCGTTCCGGCTTTCATTCGGACATCCGGCATGCCCAACCGTCCGCATCCCCATGGAAATCCGTCAGCATCCGCAGGGTTATCATGGCAAAACGACACACGGATGACGACATTTTCCGGTCTCCAAATAGAGGAAAAAACGGACTTTTCCTCCTATCTTTCCACCCTTTCCTGGGCATTCGTCCCCGTTTTTATCCACCCTGTGAAACCGTTCTGCGGCAAATGATTTTTCATTCGCCTGCAAACGAAAAATTTTCTTCCTCATGG
>ERZ780208.2961-NODE-2961-length-10981-cov-7.502014_pt1 | contig 10981 bp, 8 predicted proteins | sample MGYA00511167_ERZ780208 | MGnify/ENA primary metagenome ERZ780208 (study PRJEB29588, sample SAMEA2159202) | human gut metagenome | biome: human gut; feature: human-associated habitat; material: faeces | place: Denmark | collected 2008/2010 ... | reverse complement strand
CACCTGTGCGCCGAGGGAGGCCAGCTCCAGCATCTCGTCAAAGGTGATCTCGTCCAGCTTGCGGGTGTTGCGCACCTTGCGGGGGTCGGCGGTGTAAACGCCTTCCACGTCGGTAAAGATCTGGCAGCGGTCTGCGTGCAGGGCTGCTGCAATGGCAACGGCACTGGTGTCGGAGCCGCCGCGGCCCAGGGTGGTGATATCATCCGAACGGTTCAGTCCCTGGAAACCAGCTACAACTACCACGCGGTTGCGGGCCAGCTCACTTTCCACGCGCTCGGTGTTCAGGCGCTTAATGCGGGCTTTGGTGTAAGCGCGGTCGGTGTTGAAGCCGGCCTGCCAGCCGGTCAGGCTGACGGACGGAACACCGATTTCCTGCAGCGCCATGGCCAGCAGCGAGATGGAAATCTGCTCGCCGGTGGCCAGCAGCATATCCATTTCGCGGTGGGACGGATCACTGGTGATCTCGGCCGCTTTGGTAATCAAGTCATCGGTGGTATCCCCCTGGGCAGAAACAACAACAACAACATCGTTGCCCTGGTTGCGGGTGTTGGCCACAATGCGCGCAACATTAAAGATGCGGTCACGATCCTTGACCGAGGTACCGCCGAACTTTTGTACGATAAGACCCATAAAGACCTCTTCCTCCCTGTTCCCTTATTCCACCGTTGTGCCTGTGTTATCGGGCAGCAGGCGGTAAACGGTAAAATGCTTTAGCTTTTCGCTCTGCGGCAGAGCTTCCTGCGCGCGGGCAAAGAATTCCTGATCGTCACGCGGGACAACCGCCATAATGGTGGGACCCGCGCCAGAAATATAAACAGCCAGCGCGCCCAGGTCCTGCGCCAGTTCAAACATTTCGTCCCCGCCGTCGATCAGGGGCAGGCGGTATTTCTGGTGCAGGGAATCCTTGGTTGCCACGCCAAGCAGGCTGTAATCGCCATCGCAGAACGCGGCGGTAGCCAGCGCGGCGCGGGACAGATTATACACGGCGTCCTTATGGCTGACCATATCCGGCAGCGCGGCACGCGCCTTGGAGGTCAGCAGGCGGAAATCCGGTACAAAAGCGGCAAATGCCAGCTGTTCATCGATGTTCTTTTTTACGCTGTAAACCTGGCCTTCGTCATACACACTGGTAACAAAGCCGCCCAGCATGGCGGGGGCCACGTTATCGGGGTGGCCCTCAATGGAGGTGGCCAGCGTCAGCAGCTCCTGGGTGTTGAGCACATCGCCCAGCATCCGGTTCGCACCCAGCAGGCCCGCGATGATGCAGGCCGAGGACGAGCCGAGGCCCCGGGCCATCGGGATGGCGTTGGTCTGGACGAGCTTGAGGGGCGGCATGGTCTTGCCGACCTTATCGAATAGACCCTTGGCCGAGCGGTAGACCAGATTGGTCTCGCCGCGGGGGATGCGGGTGCCGTCCGCCGCCGAGATGTCCAGATGGTCGCTCTCTTCGAACGTCACGGTATTATACAAGGTCACAGCCAGACCCAGCGCATCGAAGCCGGAGCCGATGTTGGCACTGGTGGCCGGGACGGAAACTTTTATCTTCATCGCAGTTCCCTCTTTTCTCGCGCTCAGGCGTCCTCAGGCAGGCGGCGGAGCACCAGCTTCACGCTGCCGCCCATGGCCTCTACCTTGCGGGCTGCTTCGGCCAGAGCCTTGTCGTCGGCGCTGTCCACAAAGTAGGAGCAGCCGTCGAAATGCTCTTCCACCACATGGCCCTTGCCGTAGATGGCCTCGGCCACCGCCGGGGCGATGCCTTCCACACGCACATAGTATGCGGCGGGAGCGGGGTCGGTGAGCATTCCTTCCACCGGCTCGGCGGGCTGCCAGAACAGGCTGTCGTGGACCTTGACGCCGTTCTTGAGGGCGTCCACCACGTCGGCCACGACAGCACTGGCGGTGGGCAGCTTGCCCGCGCCCTTGCCGTAGAAGACCACGTCGCCCAGCATATCGCCCTTGACGAGGACGGCATTGAAGACGTCATCGACACCGGCCAGCTGGTTTGCCTTCGGCACGAGGCAGGGCTCGACACCGGCGGCAACGCTGCCGTCCTCGCCCCGCTTCATCCAAGCGATGAGCTTGATGACGCAGCCCAGCTTCTCTGCCGCAGCCACATCATCCACCGTGATGTCGCGGATGCCGCGGGTGGGGATGTTCTGGGGGTAGATCTGGTGGCCGCAGACCAGCGAGGACAGGATGGCGATCTTGCGGCAGGCGTCGCGGCCGTCCACATCGTCGCCGGGGTCCTTCGTCTCGGCGTAGCCCAGCTCCTGGGCGATCTTCAGAGCCTCGTCAAAGCCCAGATTCTCCCGCACCATCTTGGTGAGCATGAAGTTGGTGGTGCCGTTGACGATGCCCTCCACCTCGGTGATGACGTTGGCCGCGAGGCACTGGTGCATCGGGGTGATGATGGGCGTGCCGCCGCCCACGGAAGCCTCGAACAGGAAGGCGCAGTTGTGTGCCTTGGCCAGAGCCAGCAGCTCTGCGCCGTAGGTGGCCACCATCTCCTTGTTGGAGGTGCAGACGCTCCGACCGCTCTCGAGGCAGGCTTTGACGTAAGGGTAAGCGAAGCGGGTGCCGCCGATGGTCTCGACGACGACCTTCACTTCGGGGTCTTCCAGAATGGCGTCAAAATTCTTTATAAACAGCTGTGCAGCCGGATGATTCGAGAAGTCTTTGGGGTCAAGGATGTACTTGACCTCCACCGGTTCGCCTGCGCGGCGGGAGACGCCTGCGGCGTTGCGGCAGAGCACCTCGTACACGCCGCTGCCCACCGTGCCAAAGCCCAGAATCGCGATTTTTGCCATGATACTGCCCTCGTTCCTTTTTTCTATGAATGTACTGTCACAGATTGTATCCGCAGTGTACGCCCACAACCATCCGCTGGCGCGAAAGCTTTTCCGTCAGCTCCTCGGGGGTCATCTGCATGGTGTCGGTGCGGATGGTGACAGCCACCAGCGCGGCTCCGTTCTCCGGAGTAGACTGATTGATGGTCACGATGCTGGCACCGGCAGCACTGATGCCGGCCAGAAGGCTCTGCAATGCACCCGTCTCGTCCCGCAGGGTCGCCATGACAGTGATGACCTCGCGGCCATTCTCCGAGTCGAAAATGCAGTCCTTATATTTATAAAATGCACTGCGCGACAGGTCTACACTGCGGGTCGCAGCCGAAATGCTGCGTGCCTCTCCGCTGGCCAGAAGCTCCTTGGCCCGGACGACCTTGAGGAAAACTTCCGGCAGGACCTGCGCATCCACCAGATAAAAACGGCGTTCCAACTTGTTCACCTCTCAAACACAAGTGTTCTTGCAGAAAATATAATAGCATCCGACTCCCTGCATTGCAAGAGGTCGGATGCTATTTTGTCAGATTATCCAGTTTTGAGCCGTGAAGTACCCCTTCAGCGCACCGAATCTGCAACCCGATGTGCCGAAAAGTATGATTTTTGTCTCAATCGGTGTCCAGGTTGGTGGTGTCCGGCTCAGGCGCGAGGGGTTCGCTGGCGACAGCTGCCTGACCGTGGGAATAATTGCAGACGTCGGGCAGGTCGTCGGCACGGTAGTAGCCCACTGCCGTGCTCGGGCAGGAGCCGCTGGCCAGCAGGCCGCTCTGGGTGCAGTAGCTGCGCTCCACGACGCCGTCAGCCGCCGGGAATGCCTTATAGGGCAGGTCTGCCTGGATCTGCTCCATCAGGGCCTTCCAGGCCGTGACACAGGTGCGGGTCTTAGCCTGCTGCTTGCCGAGGGTCTTGGTCATATCGTAAGGCGCATCGTAGCCCCACCACACAGCGGTGACGTAATAGGGCGTGCCGCCTACGAACCACAGGTCCTTCTCATCGCTGGCCGTACCGGTCTTACCGAAAGCCTCCATGCCGTTGGAGTTGGGGTAGCGGCCGCTGGCCGTACCGACGCTGGAGAACAGGACGTTCTTCAGCAGACGGTTCATGACGTAGGCCGTCTGGGGCGTCAGAGCCTGATAGCTGGTGTCGTTGCTCTCCATATAGATGTTGCCGTCACGGTCGAGCACACGGGTATAGAGGTGAGGCGTGGTGTACTCGCCGTCGTAGAAGATCTGGAACGCCGCCGCCAGCGCCATCGGAGTGACGCCGTGGGTCTGGCTGCCCATGACCATCTGTGCAAGGCCCACATCGTTGACGGGGTCCAGCGTGCTGAGCTGCAGGGTATTGTAGACGAAGTTGAAGATGTTGTTCGCGCCCACGAGGTCGCCAACGCGGATGGCGATGGTGTTCAGGGAGCGGGCGAGGCCGTTCCAGAGCGGCAGGTCGGAGCCGTCGCCGTAGTTGCCGCCGTAGTTGCGGGGCCAGCTGCGCCATGCGTTGGGGTAGGCCTTGAGCTGACTGTCGGAAAGGCCCATCAGGCCGTTTTTGCGGCAGTAGTCCTCATCCCGGATGACCATGTCCTGCTTCTGGTACAGGGGCGAGTTGTTGAGCATGGTGGACCAGTTGACCAGACCATACTCGATGCCCAGCGCATAGGCGCCGATGGGCTTGATGGTAGAACCGGTCTGACGGGTGACGCCGTAGGCGCGGTTCAGGGAAAGGCTCTTGGTCTTTTCGCCCAGACCACCCACCATGGCGATGACATTGCCGTCATAGTCCAGCGTGACCATCGCCGCCTGCGTGCGGACGTTGCGGTAATAGTAGACCGTACCGTCGTCGCCAGTGCGGGTCTTGGGGGTGCCGTCCTCGTTGTAGACCTGCACATCGTCGTCGGAGATGCTGGTCACCTCTTCCTCATGCCAGCCGGCCGGGAAGTAGGCGTCGTCGGTGTTGAGCATCAGGTTCTCCATCGCGGTCTGGATCTTGGGGTTGACCGTTGCCTCGATGGTATAGCCGCCGGTGTAGAGCATACTCTGGGCGGTGGACTCGTCCACGCCCTCCTTAGCCATGATGTCCTTCACCACCTCGTTGAAGAGGGCATCGGTGAAGTAAGAGGTAGTGGAGCTGCTCTTCTTCGTGTTGTCCGTCTCTGCCAGCACCAGCGGCTGGGCAGCGGCGTTGCGGTAATCATCCTCCGAGATGACACCCTGCTGCCACATATTGTAGAGCAGGAAGTTCCGGCGGTTGATGAGGTTCTCGGGGTTGGTGTAGGGGTTATAGTTGGTGGGATTCTTGGTGATGGACGCGATAGATGCGCACTCCCAGAGGGTCAGCTCGCTGACATCCTTGTCGAAGTACTCGTTTGCCGCCGTCTGGACGCCCTGGATCGTACCGGTAAAGCTGATGGTGTTCAGGTAGGCTTCCAGAATGGTCTCCTTGGAGTAGCTGCGGCTCAGGATGAGGGCGCGGTAGATCTCGCGCAGCTTGCGCAGTGCGCCCTCGATGCCGCTGGCGCTCTTGTCGCTGGTCAGGTTCTTGATGAGCTGCTGTTCCAGCGTAGAGGCGCCCTGCTTGGAGCTGTAGATAGGCAGCAGGTATTCATTGATCATCGCGCCGATGGTGCGCTTGAAGTTGACGCCCGGCTCGCTGTAAAAGTCTTTGTCCTCGGTGCAGATGAATGCATACTGTAGGTTGGTGGGGATCTGCTCGAGGTCCGCCCAGACGCGGTGGCTGTTGGAGGAGCGCAGGGTGGCGTACTCCACCTGTGCGCCGGTGTCGGGGTCGGTGGCCACCACAAGGCTCGACTGGCTCAGTTCGATGTTGTCGAGGTCCAGCAGGTCGCCGTCACTGGCCGTAGCCTGCACCACATAGTACACAGCGCCCACTGCCACCAGACTGCCCGCCATAATGCCCAGACAGACGAGGGTGACGATGGTCCGGCCCAGGAATCCGAGAACGGGATGACCGTGCTTTTCTTCCTGCTCCTGCGGTCCGCGGGGCTCACGGACCCGCCGGTTCTGCTCTGCTGCGGGCCGCTGCTCCCGGAGCGCACCATCACTGTGGAGTCTCCGTCTTTCATTGTTTGAGATAAGGATCGCCTCCTATCGCAATTTTCACTGTTCTGCATCTCAAAGCATCCTCTGACGATGCCGTTTGCTGTTCCTGCTGCGGCCAGACTGCCCACAGCCATAATAATACATTATAGTCCGCACCGCCCGCTTCCGCAAGGGGGAAATCGACGGGATACGATGTTAGTATAGCACATCTGCCCCGCCAAAGTACAGCATCCGGGTGTGAAAATTCTGCATTCCTGTCTGAGGCAGTTTTCTTTTGCACATACTACCGTCTGAAACACCATTTCAGCCGAAAGGAGTCCACTGCCATGCGCAAGGTCTGGCTCTGCATTTTTTATGCGCTGTGCATTTTTACCATCGTGTTCAGCCTGTTCTGGATGGCCCTGCCCAGTCTCCCCTTCCCTGCCGACTCCGGCGAAGAGACGCCGGCCTCCGAGCCGGGTCTGGCCGCGCAGGGCTCCGCCGGGCAGAGCGGCACCGACTTCTACCTCTGCGACGAGGGTGGGCGGGTGGTCGTCTACACCTGCTCCGACAACGGACTGCCCGACAAGCGGCTCCTGCGCACCGGCATCTATGTCAATCTTCTGCCTGAGGCCGATGCCCTCCGGCTCAAACAGGGCCTCTACGTCACCGGCGAAACGGCCCTCCGGGCGCTGCTGGAAGACCTGGGTGAATAAACAAAAACAGTGCAGACATCCCCGGGGAGGTCTGCACTGTTTTTATACTTTATCAAAATCAGGCTTCGAGCTGTTCCAGCGGGACGAGGTAGTCCTTACGGCACTGCTCGTAGTTGAGCATATATTCCTTGGTGGGGTTGTGGTGCATCATGTTCTTGAGGGTATGGGAGTCGTAGTCCTCGCCTGCCTCCATGCCCACCAGACGGGCGGCGATGTTGGAGCAGTGGTCCGAGATACGCTCTACATTGTTCAGCACATCGAGATAGACGACACCGGTATCGATGGAGCAGGCACCATCCTTCAGGCGCTTGATGTGCTGCGCACGAAGCCGCTCCACGAGGATGTCGATGACCTGTTCCAGCGGCTCCACCTGGCTGGCGGTCCGGGCGTCGTCGAACTCGAAGGCGTCCGTGGTGAGGGTCAGTATCTTTTCCAGCGCATTGTCGAGAAGCTTCAGCTCCTGCTGTGCCTTTTCGCTGAAGGTGACTTCCTTGTCGGTCAGCTCCTGCGCTTTTTCTTTAATGTTGACTGCATAGTCACCGATACGCTCGCACTCGGTGACAAAGTTGAGCAGCTCGGTCACCTCATGGCTCTCCGCGTCGCCCAGCTCCTGGTCTGCCAGCTTGATGAGGTAGTTGGAGATGTCCACCTCCATCCGGTCGATGAGGTTCTCGCGGACATCGATGGCACTCACGACGTCCTCGTCCATCTTGAGCAGCAGCGGAGTGGCGAGGCCGACGTTGCGGGCTGCGCGGCGGGACATCTTGACCACCGCGTTCTTAGCCTGCTGCAAAGCCACAGCTGGGCTCTTGAACAGACGCTCATCCAGCACAGGCATACTCAGCTCCTGCGCCTCCTCCGCGCTGTTCGGCACGGTCATCATGGCCAGCCTGGACAGCACGCCGCTGCAGGGCAGGAAGAACAGCATCGCAATGACGCTGGTCATGGTGTGGATGTTTGCAATGCTGCTCTTGTTCATCACATCGCCCCACATGGGGATGCCGATGGTGAACTGGACTGCATAGACCAGCGCCAGCAGGATGACGCTGCCGATGATGTTGAAGTACAGGTGGATGAGGGCGGCGCGCTTGCCGTCCTTGGAGGAGCCGCCGATGGTCAGAAGCGGGGTGAACGCGGTGCCGATGTGGGCGCCCAGCACGATGGGGATGGCCGAGCTGAAGGTGACGAGGCCGGTGCTGGACAGCGCCTGCAGGATACCCACAGAGGCCGAAGAGGACTGGATGATGACCGTGACCACCACGCCCACGAGAACGCCGAGGATGGGGTTGGTCATGGTGACGAACAGCTCCTGGAACGCTGCGCTCTCACGCAGGGGCGACACACCGGTGTCCATCAGGCTCATGCCGGTGAACAGGATGCCGAAGCCCAGCATGATCTGGCCGATGTTCTTTTTCTTCGCGTTGCGGATAAATACATAAAAAATGCAGCCGATAAACGCCACCACCGGCGCAAACGTCTTGGGCTGGATGAGGGTCAGGATGAGGCTGTCGCCCGAAATATCCGCCATGCGGATGAGCTGACCGGTGACCGTAGTACCAATGTTTGCACCCATGATAACGCCTACCGACTGCGTAAGGGTCATGATGCCGGAGTTGACGAGGCCGACGCAAATGACGACCGTGCCGGCCGACGACTGGATGACGCCGGTGATGAGGGTGCCGAAAATGACGCCCTTGATGGTGGACGAAGTCAGTTTCTGCAATACGCCCTGCATCTTGCCGCCGGCCAGCTTTTCGAGGCCGGCACCCATGATCGACATACCATACAGGAACAGCGCAATACCGCCCAGCAGAGAGGTGATGTGTGTAATGTCCATAAAACAATGCTCCTAAAATCTTCCTATTGCTCCATTGCACAAGACGGCTGTGCTTAGCTCTCCATACGCAAAACGCCGTCCTTTTTATTATAGCATCGAACCCCCCGGCTCAACAAGCATTATTTTACAGGAAAATCACTTTTTTGACCGGAATTTTAAGATTTCCGGGCCTTCTTAGACGGTTCTTTTCTTGAATTTTACATTCATTTTACATTAGCATTTTCTAACCTCTGCTCCGACGTTTCCCGGCATTCCCGGGAATACATCAGGCGGCATCCAGCTCTTCCATCGCCTCCCGCAGGGTGTCCGCCGAGAACAGGAACGCGCCCGTCCCCGTATACACCTCCACATGACCGCCCACATACCGAAGCTCAATGTCTTTCATTCCTCTTCCCTCCTGTGTCTTTTTGTTCTGACAGGAGTATAGCAGAATAAAAATCCAATAAAATGTACTTTTAGGCAGTTTTTTGAGCAAAAAGGCGCAAAAAAGCTCTCTGTCAGCGTCCTTGCCCTCTCAGGTGCTCCGCGCAAGCTCCCCCAAGGGGAGAGCCAAAATCTGTCCGAACTTCTCCATTCACGCAGGAAACAGGGTGATTCGCGCAGGTTTTATTGATTTTTCTCCGCAGATGTGGTACATTTAGGGTAATTAGACCCCCCCTGTTTTTCACCATTCAAAGGAGGTTTTTGTATGCTGTCTTATCGTAAGCTTGCGATGCGTGTTCTGGGTCACCCTCTCCATACGGGGGGGATCGATTCACCCCGTCCGGCCTCTCAGCGGGCAGCAGCGTTTATCCTGACCGCCGCAATGCTCACCACCCTTGCCGCCCCGGCTTTTGCCGATATATGGCACATCGAAAATGGTGACATTACGATTTCGGCGGGTGAGAGCGGCAACAACGTCACCCAGAACAACAATACCACCTACGGCGACACCAACACCATCATCACAAATCAGAACAAGGACACCGCTTCTTCCCACACCGTGACCATCGACGCCAAAGATAAGGACGATAAGGTCGAGGTCACGCTCAAGGATGTGAATATTGACGCCAGCAGCCGGAGCGAAGCCGCTGTGAGTGTTACCGGCAAAGGTGACACCACCATTGAGCTGGATGGCGACAACGAGCTGAAGAGCGGCGCTGGCCATGCCGGGTTGGAGCACAACAAGACTGACACCAGCGGCGAACTGACCATTCAGGACAAAGATAATAACGGCAGTCTGGAGGCTGCCGGTGGATTCAAAGGCGCTGGCATCGGCAGCGCTGGCAGCAATGACGCTCAGGTGAAAATCACTGGCGGCAATATCACGGCCACCAGTGACGATTGGGGCGCAGGCATTGGCAGTGGTTCCTACGGCACCGGCACGGTAGAGATCACCGGCGGCGAGATCAATGCAACCGGCGGTTATTTAGGCGCTGGCATCGGCGGCGGCTGTAACGGCAGCGGCAATGTGACCATCAGCGGCGGCACCATCACTGCCGCAGGCAGTGATGGCACTGCGGGCATCGGCGGTGGTTATTATAACGGTGCGACCGTTACGATAACCGGCGACGCTGTTATTAAAAATGCATCTAGCACGAAGTACGGTGCAGGCATTGGCGGCGGCAATGGCAGCGATGGCAATGTGACCATCTCCGGCAATGCAAAAATCGAGAATGCGACCGGCGGCTACGGTGCGGCAGGCATCGGCGGCGGCGCATTTAGTTCCCCCGATAAAATCGGCAACGGTAACGTGGTCATCAAGGATAATGCCAAAATCGACAATGTGCAGGGCGGCGCTTATGGCGCAGGCATCGGCGGTGGTATTTATGGTCTCAGCAATGTGACCATCGAGGGCAACACCAAGGTCAACGCTACCGGAGGCGCAGGCGGCGCGGCCATAGGCGGCGGTGCTGGCGCTGAAAACAACAGCGATAACAATGGCAATCAAATCACCATCAAGAGCAATGAGAACGGCAGTCCCACCATCAATGCGGTCGGCGGCGGTACAGATGAAGGGGAAAAAATCGTTATTGGCGGCGCCGGCATCGGTGCTGGCTGCGAAAGCAATGCAGATGCCGACATCACCCTCGAGGGCAAAGTGACCATTACGGCCACCGCCGGAAAAGACAACGTGGCCATCGGCGCTAACGGCATCGAGCAGGAGTTCTCCGGCCTTGCTGAGGGCAGCTCCATCACCCGCTACGACCCTGAGGGCAACGACATCACCCTCCCCACCGACCCTGTCCCTGCGGTTCCCTCCTCTTCCGGCGGCGGCTCTGCGGACGCCTCTGTGCAGGAGTCGGTCTTCCCGGGCCTCGTCGTCACCGACAAGGACGGCCAGCGCATCTCCTACACCAGCATCCGGGGCAACAACGTCCTCTCCCTCCGCGTCGGGCGGTTCACGGCTTCCCTCCGGGCCTCGCTGGCCACCCTGCGTCAGCTGCGGGCTGAGGGCATCGACACCATCACCTTCCAGACCATCCTCTGTAGGATAGTTCTCGGAGGTGACTTTTCTGACATTGTTACTCGATGGCATCCAATGGGCCGATAAAGCGGTAGAAAATCTGGATTTTC
>ERZ780208.2957-NODE-2957-length-10991-cov-2.413497_pt1 | contig 10991 bp, 13 predicted proteins | sample MGYA00511167_ERZ780208 | MGnify/ENA primary metagenome ERZ780208 (study PRJEB29588, sample SAMEA2159202) | human gut metagenome | biome: human gut; feature: human-associated habitat; material: faeces | place: Denmark | collected 2008/2010 ... | reverse complement strand
GGAAAGGCATAAGATACAACTTAAATGCAAGAATCCCGAATTCATCCTTCTTAACGATAGTAGAACAGGAATCTCTTTCAATTCCCGTTTGATGGTTTCCACATTTGGAACCTTAGCAACACAAGAAGCTATCGAAAAGAAAGAACGTTTTGCACGTGGAAAGGCAAGGAAAGCACAAGAAGGAAAGTACAATGGTGGTGCAATCCCCTACGGATACCGTATTGATAAATCTAACAACAACCTAATCGTCATAGATGAAGGAGGCGAAGCCAATATTGTCAGGGAGATTTTCAATCTCTATGAGAGTGGTCTATCGCAAGTAAAAATAGCGAAGGAACTTTATAACAGAGGTATAAAAGGTAGGTCAGCAAGGGGAAGTAATTTATTCACAATATCATTAGTACATCAAATACTTACGAATAAACTTCTTACTGGTGTTAGTTCTCGAAGTAAAGGGGCATCGTATGAAAGAACTTATCCAATGATTATCACCCCAGAACAGTTTGAACGGTGCCGAAATATAGCAAAAAGCAATAATACAGTTGCTCCAAAAGCCACTAAGGTATATTATGCTCATAGGCTAATTCAGTGTGTTGATTGCGGACATTATTTTGTTAGCGCAGGGAGCAAAGGGTACTATCGTTGTTGGGATGCATACTATTCATATTGGGATGTTAATGGTAATGACGGAATCCCACAATGTACAAACAAGATTTGCATAAGCACAAATGTTATGGATTCGTTATTGTGGGAGTTATCGCAAGAACTAGAAACGGATTTCATAATTAGTTCCGCTAATGAAAAGGCTAAAGAATATAAAAAGCTAAAATCAATAGTTGAAGACAAGATTAAGGCTCTCCCCTCCTTAAGGAAAAGTATAGACGACAGAATGGACACCCTATTTGATGCCTATGCAGAAGGTATGAAAAAAGAAAAATTCCAAATCAGGAAAAAGCACCTAATAGACGAACAGAAAGAACTCGAATTGAACGAAGCACAATACAAGGAAGAACTTGCCCGATACAATAGTTTGATAGCCGAAACCGAGAAAAATATGGAAATAACTTTAGATTATCAAACGATGGATGAAATAGACGCATACCTAGCATATCAAGAAGCCGTATATAAAAAAGTATCCTCTATCACCAATGATGAAGAAAGAAGCAATATCATCCATAAGCACATAAAAAAAATAACAATAGAATACACAACCGTCAATTACTCTTTCAAGAAATATCCTAACGGTAAAGATGTTGCAGCCAAAAGAATCCTCATATATACTTACAGATATGAGAAGCCTAGAGAGTTTTTTTTCATCCCCAACAATGGGAAAGGAGGTATAATTTTAACTAAATACCAACTACCCAATGATACAACCACAAGGTACAAACCTTATTATGTGAAATACCTAAATCGTATTACAGACAAATACAAATTGAGAAGAAGAGAAGCCGAAAGAGCAAAGGTTAAAGAAAAGATAGCATCCGGAATATCTCTACTTACAAGCCAAGGCTATATTTCTATTTCAGATATGATGAATATATCGAAATTGAGTTATTCCACATTATACAATGCTATAAAAGATGGGAAGATGTCAGGTAAGCATCAGTACAAAACTTGGTTCGTATTAGATAAAGATTTTAAGGATTACTTACACTCATACAACCCTAAGCCACGGAAAACTGGCAAGAAGAAATTGCTTGAACTTCTTAAGATATAGCTGTAAGACCACTTTACTAATATCTAATGATTGCCTATATTTATAGAAAAGACTATAAAGATAAGTAGGACTGCAAGGATATGAGACAAAAGAACATCAAGTTAAGGACGATACAGTTATACCAGTTCAAAGATTTCAACATGGAAGAGTTCTATGACCGGTATATATCTATGGTGCATCCACACGATGAACTTGTTGGAGTATCTGTATATGGGAACGTACCGTGTCAATTCGAGCATAAAGAGGTGAAAAAGGCGGCGAAGAGGGATTATCTTGTTGAGGACAAGTGCAAGTATCTTCAAGATGCACTTATAAGGAGAGGATATGCAAAGAAGAATGAGGATACCTTCTCTATGAATTCACAAATTCTCAAGACCGTTATAGGAAGTGAATACAAAGTGATGCTTGGCGTATTAACAGATATGGGATATATTGCGTTAGGAGACGGCAAAGGAGGAAACGGCAAGCATTGGTACTATATACCGATGGACTATTCAAATCTATACACATTGATGAACGTTGAAGTAGAGTTGTCGAAACCTATCATTAACGCAAGGATACAAGGATACAAGGACAAGACCATCGCACTTATCAAGGAAATGACTGATAAGTACGCATTAGAATATGTATCAAAGGATTTCTTAGACTGGTATATTAAATCACTCAAATACATAAGGATTGAAGACTACGATGGTCTGCGTTCATATATTAAGGATGCAGTAAAGGACAATCCAAAATCAGTGATATACTATGATTTCATATTCTCAGAATTGGAGAATAAGGACAGGTCTATATATAGAATAGATTACTCTCATAGATTTTATCATATTTTGACAAATCTAGACCGGAATATTAAACAATACCTATCAATAGACTTTATGTTAGATTGTAAGAATTCTCATCCTTTATTGTTTAATTATTTCATATTCAACAAGTATAACTTATCTTCTTCTATATCATATCATATTTCTACTTTTCTTAAATCAATAGACAACGATTATATTTCATCCTTATCATTTCCATTGATTTATCCCAATAGCAGGTTATATCATAATGTAGGGGAATATCTTTATAATACATTAATTGATAATAATATAGAAAAACAAAGTGTTGCAATGATGTCTTGTGATGAAATAGAGTACATCTATAAGACAAGCAAAGGTTTGCTTTGGGATGAAATATGTGAGCAACACAAGGATATGGATAGGAGTGAGGTCAAGGCTGCAATGTTCGGTGCTGTGTTTTATTCTAAATCACCAATATCTGACCGTTGGAATGAATATGCAAAAGAATTCAAAAGAACATATCCGACCGTCTTTTGCCTGATTGCCGACTGGAAAAAGTCTAAGAATCAAGATATGGTAAAGACATATATGAGTACTCATCATTTACCATACAAAGAGAAATCATCATTAAGCATAGCAATGATGGCTTTGGAATCAGATATTTTTACAAGCATCTTAAAGCGACTGTTTGCCAAAAGATGGCACGCAGCCCACATTCACGATTGCATTGTCATACCCAAGGATGGAAGTAAGAATCATCCTACAATAGAAGAAGTCAAGGACGTAATGATTGAAGTGTATCAGTCTTTTGGATTGTCCCCGACATTCGGATAGTATTCTAGTTTATGTAATCGTTTTTAATCCAAATATATCTAACATTGAGATTTCAGATTCAAGACATAGTCAAGATTCAATCTATTTTGACACGATATTTTTTTTAAAGAGCAACACCATTCTGGCATACTTATTGCTTATAAATTATAAGCACCTAAAATAAAATCAATATTATTTGTTTAATCATTACATCAAAAACGTAATAGCGTTTTAGATGTTAAGTAAAGTTATTTTATTGATATTCAATTAATGTTGATTAGGTATGAAGATAAATTTAGTTAATGAACCGGCACTGTCCACGTTGTACCATTATTCAAAGAATTGGCAAACTTTCTCAAATGATTTTCGTTTCTTAGCCAATTTCCATGGTGGACTTTCCCGTGAAAGTATTGCCTGCAATTATTGCCTATGCAATGGTATTCAATCCGGCTCCATCGAGGAATCAAAATCTGAATTGCTCTCCTTTGAACTGTCCTCTTGTCGTAAAATCTTGAACAAATTTAGAGTTGAGTTTGTGGCATCCACTTTTGCCGAAGAAGTACACCATTCAAGAGAAGCTCTATATCATTCCTTTAGAAGCCACACATTGTATGACATACTTGGAGATGACAATGGTATATTGATGCTTGATAATCAAGTCATAGCATACTGCATTTCATCACAAGGCTGTTTCTTTTTTATATTAAATAGATTTAGCTCCTATCAGCCTGAATTTTATTACATATTCGATGTCAAGAATGGCCTGCATCCCACATTAAAATTCGACAATCTAAACACAGCTGAATTTCCACCTCCATATATTCAAGATGTAGTCTCTATTCTAATGTTTAAAAAGTATGCTCAAATACGCACACAGATGATAGGAAGGCATACACGTAGAACATCATTAGATTCTAATGGTATTATTCTTAATAATACTCCTTTCAATATAAGCCAATTAGACATCACGTGGTACACAAATTACGCAAATAATGATGATATAAATGTCAGGGGATTTTGGCGACTACAAGCCTATGGAAAGAATCATTCTGACCGAAAACTTGTCTATATCAAACCATTTGTTCGACACGGCTACCACAGGAAGGCGAAGATATATCGTACAACTGCTGCATAATGTCTAAATATACCCCGAAATAGCACGCATAATTATATACTGCCAATTCCTTTGTTTGAGAAAAGTAGATGGGGCATCAGCACCATCTACTTTTCTCCTTTGAACAATCCAACGCAAGATTTTGGCAAGAGATATGTCTCACTTATGTCATATTAAATACATTTAAGGGATATAGTGCAATACATGCGCTGATTATCAATTACTTAATAATAATCATACGTTTCACTAATGTTAAAAGCGAAACTTTAATGGAAAGTCAGTATCTTTGCAGAAAGCAAAAAAAAATGGAATACTACATTAGTCTAAAAAAAGAAGACAGAATTACTAGTTATGATTATATAGAATCATTTATTTCAGAAGCAGTTGGGGATTGGAGTAAATGGAATAAAGACATTGGGACAGATAAGGTAGAAGAAAAGTTCAGTAATGAGATTAGCAAATGGCCAAATCCGAAATTTGAATTCCTTCTTATCCATTCTGGCTATATTCCTGATTACTATGGGAAAGATTCCTCTGAGGAAACGTTATACTCCAAATTGATTGAATCTATTGTTTGCAATTGGGCCAAAAGGGTTGGATTTACGGAGTCCTATCTACAAAAGAAGAAGTCAAATAAAGAGGACATAACTATCTTGAAAGATGGAAAGGTAATTGTATGTGATGCGAAGAGTTTTAGATTAGGTAGGAGTCAAGCATCCCCAAATGTGAAAGATACGATAAAGAAGGAGGCCTACGCAAAGTGGCTTTCTTCTTATGAAGAAGATAAAAGAATCGGTGGACTCACAACTTTCCCTTCTTTGCATAATTGGAAAAAAGGTGGGGCTGCCTATTCATACTACACAGAAGGAAATCCTCCTATTATGATTTTGTTCTATGAACAAATGGCCTACATCCTTCATAAAGGGATAACAGCAGATAACATAATTAATTTCCTCCAGTCTTATAGTGATATATTCCCTAAGGCTAGTGAGGAACAAAAAGTATATTGGGAAGGATTACGTAAGCATCTTTTTGTAGATTCGGAATCCTATAAAAAATATATGGCAGAGGCTGAATTTTATCTAAAGGAAAAAGCCACCCATTCACTTAAGAATATTGAGTCTCGAATTAGTCAAATTGAACAAGAGGTGAATGATGCAATCTCTAATATGTCCGATGATGACCTTAGAAGTATAGCACGGGATACGTTAATAGGTAGCCGTACCAAGGAACTCCGTGAGCAAGAAAAACATATAAAGGAGTTCCGTCCCTTAATTAAAGATTAGAGAGAGAACTTCTTCCTCTCTCTCTAATCTTGAAATAACCTTGACTCTTGTTGATGCTTTGCAAGTCTTTCATTTGCCAGCTGACAATACTCATCACTAATATCGATTCCGATGAATCTGCGTCCCAAATCGCTTGCGGCAACTATTGAAGTTCCACTTCCACACATCGGGTCCAAAACTATATCCCCACGGTTTGTCCAAGATAATATATGCTCTTTTGCTAGGGCGTATGGGAAAGGTGCCGGATGCCTCTTAGCCTCTTGGTCTACGGCTAATTTTCCTACTACATACTCCCAAATATTACCTTTTATCTTCTCTTCCTTAACGGGTTTTGCCATTTTTCCCCTTTTTTGAGCATCCACAGAGAAGTTTTTATATGTCGTGCCTTTTAATTCAAGCCCAGCATGAAGACAAGGAACCATTATGGGATTGTGCGTTTTAACATTTCCTTTTGAAAATACAAACATATACTCGAACTCATTAGTGTATCTCTTTCTATAAATTTGAGGAATTGGGTTGGTCTTTTTAAATATCATTGTATCGTGTAGGTTAAAGCCTATTTCCATAAACTTCAATGCTTGCCTGAAACTTGTTCCTGTTTCCGTACCATTTATGGTTGCATCACACACAACCCACACAACTACGCCGCCATTCTTTGTTATTCTATATAATTCTTTAACAATTTCCTCAAAGGGAAAGCTATAGCCCTTATATACTCTGAGATTATCATAAGGGGGCGATGTGATAGTCATATCAATAGAAGAATCAGAAATTCCCCTCATCACATCAACGCAGTTGCCCGATATTATTTTATTCAGTAATTCTTCCATACTTTTACAAATTTAATACATTTATCGTTTAGAACTGCAAAGATTCATAGATTTGACCAATTTCCTCTTGTCTAAGCCCAAGATATCTTCTTGTTATAGCTACACTACTATGATTCATTATTTCAGACAGAACGACCAAACTCTGTTCTCCTCTACCCAATACATTTTCATTTTCCCATATTCTTCTTGCCCACGTCTTTCTAAGACTATGAGTTGAGAAATTGTTGATTCGCAGCCCATAGCGCACCTTGATATTCTTGAAATGTCTATTTATCATTTGCAACGTTATGACGCTACCATATCTGTTCAAGAAACAAGGCTGTGAATCATCCTTGACGTTAAGTGCAGTGTGGCAGTCTATAATATGAGCCTGAAAACCTTTATTGATGCGGATTACACGTCTTTTCCCAGTTTTCTTCTCGTGGATGGAGAACTCTTCACCCGTTAGAATTTGCGTCCAAGTCAAGCTCCTTAAATCGCTAATCCGAAGACCGAAAAAAATACCGCATCCTATAAGAAGGCTCATTCTATAATTTCCATCACGAAAGAGCTTGCGGACTAGAGAAGTTGCGGTGTCAAATGGCAGGTAATCTGCTGTTGTGTATGAATGTTTTTGACTCATATTCGATTAATTTTACAGATTCTGAATGTTAGTGAAACTGCAATTATGTGCTTCTTTGTTAATATATTGATAATCAGGCCTCGTTTCATTATTCATAAAGGTGATACAATCCATTACATAGTTTAGCAAACTTTTATTATGCTCTGTATCTGTGCGCTTCTCCATTCTCCCTTCTCAGTATCGAAGAAGGTAATGACAGATATTGAAGAAGCTCCCCTTCCGTTAATATGCGCTTTTGATAATGAAGGCATCGTTGTTCCGAATGCCCTGCGTATTTCTCCGTTCTTCTTATGAAAATAGAATTCCACCACTTCGTGCTGCATTCTTTTTCGTAGTTCATTGCCAAGGCAAAGGAGGTATCCTGTTATAAAGGCATCACCAGTGCGCCTTGCAATGATGTTTGCCTTTGCTATGTCTTCATTCTTCATTGAGATAATCGCTGTTCTTTCCATAATGTCATTCTGTTAAAAAACCAACATTTATATCGTCTATGTTTTAGTCTCCGTAATATCCCGTGATAGAATAATAATCTTCTGCCCTCATTGTGTGTTGAATTACCGGTGTCGGATGAAGATACTCCTCATCCATTTTGTCGCACCACTCTTTAGCCTCATCAAGGTTATTGAATCTCAATCCTATTTTGTTCATTCTTCCATTCCATTCACAATATGATGAAACGGTCGTGTGTCCAAAAATCATCCACTCTACAAACTCGTATTTTCTTCCATTAAGAAGGGTTCTATTCATTTTATTTTCCATATTCTTGTTTCTTTTTTGTTGATACAAAGGTAATACAAAAATATTATATATACAATACTTTTGTATAATATTTGTAATATTTTTTTATTACAAAACTATTGTTGTTAGGTTATTTGATAATACATTTGTATTTTTGTAGCAAAGCAAAAGGAATATGAATGTATTAGACAAAGAACAGACGTACTTTGAAGAACACGCATCTGAATTATTAGAATCCAAAGGAATCTCCAAAGCGCAGTTTGCAAAAGAAATGGGGGTAGTCCCTCAAAACATTAATAAACTGTTTGGAACGAAGAATGTTTTAACATTATGCAGAGTATCATCAATCTTGGGGATTCCTCTCGATAATCTGATTTCAGGTGAGGAAAGGCAGAGGATTCAGGGATGTGTTTTTGTGGATGGAATTGCTAATCTGATTAAGTCTAAGGATGATTTAGAGGAACTGTTAAAGAAACTAAAATAAAAGGTTTGGAAGCCCAAACCTTTTACTCATTGCATTAATCATTTGAGTGCATTTGCCTGAGAATTTCTTTTCCACTCCTTCCTTTCTCAGAGTAATCCATTGCATCTAGACCGGAGGCGAGAGCGTCAGAGATTTGCCTCTTTGAGTGAATGTTGGATAGGATGTCCAACAACGCTTCGATTGATTCCTCAACGGTTGGGAAGTATTCCTTAACGAAGCCATCCTCAACTGTATCATTAACTGACCAATCTACGGAATAGGTGAAAACACCTGACTGAATTTTGAACTTTAACATAATGATATTGTTTTTGGTATTAAGCAAAGGTATCCAAATAATCATTATATTTGAGCTTGCTTATACTAGGCTGAATGACGATATAATAATCAACATAAACAACGTAGCGTTATGAATAAAATGGTAATTGCAATTGGCATTATGCTAACATCACTATCCTTGAACGCACAGATTCAAGATTCGACTTCTGTCCAAGTTCTTGCAGCTCAGACCTTATCTGTAAAAGATAGTCTGTATATGAAGATGCTATCTGAAATTTCAGACCAACTTGCAGATTTAGAGCCACAAAGATATAAGATTTACAAGACAGAAAATATGTACAATCTCTTAAAGTTAGACACCGCAACAGGGCGTGTATGGCAGGTACAGTATGGAATGAACAAATATGCAAAACCAATGGAAACACCGATAGATGACCGCTCCCTTTTGATGAGTTCAGAAAGAGTGTGTTCAGGTCGATTTGAATTATACCCGACAAATAATATGTACACATTCATTCTACTTGATACGTTGTGGGGTAGTGTATGGCAAGTGCAGTGGAGTACGAATCCAAAGCAACGATTTAGGTCTGTTATTGCGTACTGATTATGCCTAGCCGTTAAGTCGAAATATGGCAGGAAGCCGAATAAAGTATAATCCATCATTGACTGTCCATCAAAATGCGGTCAATAATGGGGTGTCTGATGATGGGATAAGATACTACATTAAGACGCATAGCATAGATAGAAGTTTTGAAAGAAAAGTCAATGTCGTTAAGGCAATCAGGAACGTTCTAAAGAAGAAGCCTAATGCTACAATGACCGAGGTCGCACGTGATACTTTATTCGGAAGACACACTGTGAGGAAGTATTGGGAAATCGCAAACGGTAGGGTGGAGTTAGAACGGTCAAATATTGGTAGGAAAAGAATACCAAAAAAGACACTGCGAGAACTCAATAATTTCTATGCCACTCATCCGTCTTGTACTTGGGACATACTTCGTGAAGAGAGGTTTTGTATAAATGTACTGGAGCCATTTTGCGGTGTTGGTACAATGTCGGAAGTCATCAAAAGAGCCGGATACAATGTAGAATCATACGATATTATTGACCGTGGGTATGGCAGGATTGGGGATTTCTTTGAAGTCTCGTTTGATAAATGGAAATCAGACATCATATCCAATCCTCCATACAATGAAAATTTAATAGAGATAGTCATCAGGTGCATCGACATCTGTAAGAATAAGGTCGCACTTCTTTTGCCTATACGATACTTGTCAGGAGCTGAAAGGTATAATGAGCTGTATAAGATATACCCTCCATCAAGAGTATATGTGTATATGGAACGTGTCTGTATAGCAAAGAATGCTGATTTCGACACATATAATGATGCAGGCGCAAACAAAGAAATCTATGGATGGTTTGTGTGGGAAAAGGGCTTCATCGGTACAACTGAACTGAAATGGATACATAACGAGAAGATGATGCCCATCGATGTGCTGGAGAATACAAATGGACACTCCATAGCCCATAAATAAATATAAAAAATCCCTATAATAGAGGGGCGGAAAAGCCCCCTAAATAGGGACTGTTTTTAAAGAAAATTCATAGTAGTACCTGAATTGATTATGCTCTTGGGAATCTTTGACCAATATCCTCCGGTATCAGCCCTAAGGCTATCCGAGATGTGTTTGCGATGTTCCGCAGTCTTCTTTACCCCTTTTAGTGAAGCCGAAATTTTGTCCCTGACATCTTGCGGAACTTCACGTGTTTGTCTTTTGTATGTCTTATCTTCCATTACAATAGTCATTTTATAATAAATACAAAATAGGACAGAAAAAGTAAATATAATTAGTAAAATTAGCATATAAAGGCATTATAATCCGGAAAAATTATCGCAAGCAACTGTTATAGCCTACTATACTTAATGGGTAGGGGTATAATCATAAGGCGGATTACTGTTCTTTATGAGCAAAATCCTTTGGCAGTCCCAATAACGCCTCATCCCTTCTGAAATAGCATTGCGTTCCTCAATTGTGCGTTTTCCTCCTCTGCTAGCATACATCATCTTCATACCTTCCGATATTTTTCGTTTGTGTTCATCAGTTAGCTTTATATTCTTTAATTTGTAATATTGCACATCATCTTCCATAAGCAATTAGCTGTTTTGATTATAAATAGACGTTAAATTGACAAGAAAAATTATTGCAAGCAACTGTTAAAAGAGAGAAAATAATGGCTTATTATCATAGACAACCACAATGACATTCCATATTTAAGCATATAACAATCAAGATATTACAAATCATCTCCAGCTGCATATTGT
>ERZ780208.2953-NODE-2953-length-11006-cov-5.844489_pt1 | contig 11006 bp, 8 predicted proteins | sample MGYA00511167_ERZ780208 | MGnify/ENA primary metagenome ERZ780208 (study PRJEB29588, sample SAMEA2159202) | human gut metagenome | biome: human gut; feature: human-associated habitat; material: faeces | place: Denmark | collected 2008/2010 ... | reverse complement strand
ACGTCTGCTCCCCTCTGTCTGTGAACAGATAATTATTCAGCAGACCCTAATTATTTTAATTTATCTTTGTATCCGAAATAAAAATCTGACTTATGAAAACAATACTAATCACCGCCTTGCTATACATCGCATGCCTTACAGTCAGTGCAGACAACCAATATCTGTACAGACAGCTTGACAGTGCGATTGACAAGCGTGAGCTCTACACACAGGAGAAAGAAAACAGAATACAACAGATCAAGAAAAGCACCCAACTGATCACCGACCGGCAGACAAAACTGAAGATATATAATGAAATATACAACGAATACCATTACTTCAGGTTTGACTCGGCAATGGCATACGTAAAGAAAGGACTCGAACTGGCCAGCAGAGAGAACGACAGCTATTATTACAACTTGAACACCATCCATCAGGCAATACTGCTCGCCGCATGCGGACTGTATGGCGAGGCAAGGGAAAAACTCGACAGGCTGGACGAGGAACAGATGGACAACTCACTGAAATACGAATATAACATCACGCTATACTGGCTGTACACATACTGGAGCGACTACTGCAATGACAATGAATATAGGACCGTCTACTGGAAGAACAAACTGAAGTTTCTCCAACGCGCAATTCCATTCGCTAAGGATTCGCCCAACAACTACAACTATCTTATGGGAGAATACTGTCTTTACATAAACAATGACCACAAAAAAGCCGTGACTTATTATAATAAGGTGTTGGAGAACGAACCGAGCAACTCACGCCTTTATTCCACTGCGTGCTTTGCCGCCGCATGCTGCTACTCGTTTTTCAATGACCATGAGAAACACGAAGAGTATATGCTTCGCACGGCCATCACCGACATGATGACACCAGTAAAGGAAAACATCTCGATGCAGGAGCTGGCCATGATGATATTCAGATCCGGAAAGAACCTGAAACAGGCCGAGAAGTATATCTGTATATCCATGGAAGACGCGAAGTTCTATAACAACAGGCTGAGGATCATAGACATCTCAAACAAGCTGCCGGCCATCGTGTCTGAATATAAGGATATGATAAACTCACAGAACACCAAACTAAGATATTCACTGACAGGAAGTATCATTCTCCTGATAGGACTGATCATATCATCTGTTCTTATCATCAGGCAGAACAAACTGCTGACCAAACGCCGTCATGAAATAGCGGAAACAAACAGACAACTGACCGACCTCAACGGAAAACTTAAGGAAATGAACGGCCAGCTGACCAAATCAAACGAGGGACTGATAGCAACCAACATCAAGCGCGAGGGACTGGCCAAGCTGTATATCGACCTATGCTCCAAATATATCGACAGACTGAGCAAATATCAGAAGATGGTGGTCAGAAAGATTAAGGCCAACCAAGTGAACGACCTTCTCAGCACCATGACATCGTCAAGGCTGTCGGATGAAGACGCAGCAACATTCATGCACAACTTCGACAAGGCGTTCCTCGACCAGTATCCGACATTCGTCACCGAGCTGAACAGTCTGTTACAACCGGAACATGCCATCAAGCCCAAGCCCGGCCAGCTGACAACCGAACTGCGCATATTCGCTCTGATAAGACTGGGAGTGAAAGAGAGCAACGAAATAAGCAATCTGCTCTTTTACACTCCGCGCACCATATATAATTATCGGTCAACCGTGAAAAGCAAAGCTATCTGCAAAGAGACATTTGAAAACGACGTGATGGAGCTATGCAAAACGTCTGACTGACGTCAGGACATAATAAAAACCGCCTTCCGGTCTCAATGCCGACCGCCTTTCTGTCCGACAAGACCTTCGGCATACTGCTCCGCCCGCTTCCTCGCCGGCTTGCCAGTCTCCGTCATCGGGATGGCGGCAACGGACAGATAGTGCTTCGGTTGCCAATAGCGGGGAAGGACGCGGCGGCATATCTCGCGCGCCATACCAATGTCGTCCGACTGCATGAGTAGCACGATGGCCTCGCCGAACTTGGCGTCACGGCACCGCGTTATAATATAAGGGAACGACAGATGCGGCTTCAAAGCACGCTCAACCTCCTCTATCTGTATCTTCACTCCACCGCTGCAAATAACATTGTCGCGGCGACCGATGATGCGGAAACGCCGTCCGTCGGGGGCTATCTCGGCTCGATCGTTGGTCACCAATACGGCGGGACAGACTTCGGGAGCGTCAATCACAAGACATCCGTCCGCGTTCAGACTGACCTCCACCGTGTCGAACGGCGTGTACCACTCGCTGGCTTCCGGTCCGCTGAGCCGACGCAAAGCTATGTGCGACAGTGTCTCGGTCATGCCGTAAGTGCTCCATACGGCATTGGGAAACGTCCGGAGTTCCGCCGCCATATCATCGTCTATAGCCCCGCCGCCGATTATCAGATGGCGTACTTGCATAAGCCGCTCACGCTCTTCGGGCACTTGCAGGGTGTTGTAGACCTGCATGGGGACCATTGCGGCAAAGGATATTTCTGTTAGAGGAATAGCTTTTCGAGGAGGGAGGAGTGTGGAGGGAGGAGGGAGAAGACCATCAAGCGCTTCATCAGCATTCTCCACTCCACGCTCCTCACTCTCCGCTCCTCGGACATCCAACGAAAATGGATGGCCGGAGGGTTCGACTGTGACAAGCCGGAGACCGCACGTCAGCGCCCGCACCACCATCATCTTGCCGGCGATATAGTCAAGCGACATGCACAGCAAAGCCGTGTCGCCAGGCTTCAGTCCAAGAAAAGAACACGTGATGCGGGCCGAAGCCTCCATACGACGTTTCTCCACCCACAGCGGTTTCGGCTCCCCAGTTGAGCCGCTCGTATGGACAAGCACACAGTCGGAATCGTTATGCCATTCGTTCAGGAACTCCTCTAAATCCATTACACATTACAAATACAAAAGCCACAAAATCGTAAAGACCTCATTCAACAGCGTACCACAGCTTCTCGCCCCTCACTTCAAGCGGCATCGGAATGTTGTCCGTGAACAGCTGTCCCGTGCCGAGGCCCTGAGGAACGCGGATGTTGCGGCCATAGACATGGGCCGTCAACTGGGCGATGGCGTTCAGTCCGACGTTGCTTTCGAGCGCGCTCGTTATCCACGTGCCTATGTCCTTGGCCCGCGCGGCGGCAATCCATTCTTCCGTTCCACGCATACCGCCATGCAACGACGGCTTCAGGACGATGTATGCGGGCTTTATTATATTGAGGATGTGAGCTTTCATTTCCGGCTGGTTCACCCCGATAAGCTCCTCGTCAAGGGCTATCGGCAGCGGAGATTCACGGCACAGTTCGGCCATATTGCCCCACTGGCGTGCCACGATGGGCTGTTCGATGGAATGTACGGCATACTGGGAGAGCAGTTCCAGCTTATACAGAGCCTCATCAAAACGGAACGCTCCGTTGGCGTCGAGGCGTATCGTCATCTCCCGATGGGAGAAACGTTCGCGGATGCGGCGCAGCAAGTCAAGCTCACTGTCAAAGTCTATTGCACCGATCTTCAGCTTGATGCAATGAAAGCCCTGCTCTATCTTGGCCTCCATACGGCTGAGCATCTCGTCGTAACTGCCCATCCACACAAGTCCGTTGATGGTTATTCCCTCTTCTCCACGGCTGAACGGCGTGTCGAACAATGCCGCCGTTCCTGCCTCAAAGTGACGCAACGCCGTCTCCAGACCGAAGAGCATCGACGGATAAGGCCGCATCACGGCATAGTCTATCACGCCTTCCTGCTCGAACTTGTCGCAAAGCGCACGCAGCGTTTTGCCGTATTCCGGTATGTCGTCACAGCTCAACGACGGCAGCGGGGCACACTCTCCCACTCCGCACCGTCCCGGCATCTCAGGCGAAGTGAGTTCAAGAAACCACGACTTGCGGGTGGTGTAAATGCCGCGCGACGTTCCCGCCGGCAGCTTGAAGTGGAGCACACGCTCCGTTATATTGATTTTGTATTTCATGTTTTTTCAAGTTATGAGGTCTGAGTGCTTATAGTGCAGAGGTCTGAGTGATGAGTGAAGAGGTATGATTACCTTTAAGTTTAAAGGTCAGAGTGAAGAGTTGTGAGTGAAGAGGTATGATTTGCTTTGTTATATGAAAATGCAATTCCTATTTGGAACAACAAAATGTAATCATACCTCTTCACTCATCACTCTTACTTCTTCACTTAAATTACGGCATCTTCGGATACTTCTTGAAGTCCGGCTTGCGCTTTTCGAGGAATGCGCGGCCGCCTTCCTGAGCCTCATCAAGGAAATAATAGAGCATCGTGGCGTCGCCGGCCAATTCCTGAATGCCCGCCTGTCCGTCGAGTTCGGCGTTCAGTCCTGCCTTTATCATACGCAGGGCCAGCGGGCTGCGCTCCATCATCGTCTCTGCCCATTCCACGCACTCGTCTTCAAGACGGTCGAAAGGAACGACCTTGTTCACCATTCCCATGCGCTCCGCCTCCTCGGCACTGTACTGGCGGCAGAGGAACCATATCTCGCGTGCCTTCTTCTGACCGACGATGCGTGCAAGATACGACGCACCGAAACCGGCGTCGAACGAGCCGACCTTGGGACCGGTCTGTCCGAAGATGGCGTTGTCGCTGGCTATGGTGAGGTCGCAGACAAGATGAAGCACATGGCCGCCGCCGATGGCATAGCCGTTGACCATCGCGATGACGGGCTTCGGCAGACGGCGTATCTGCATCTGCACGTCGAGCACGCTGAGCCGCGGCACACCGTCGCCATCGATATATCCGCCGCGTCCCTTCACGTTCATGTCGCCGCCGGAGCAGAAAGCCTTGTCGCCCGCACCGGTCAGCAGCACGACGCTGATGTCCTGCATCTCACGGCAAAGCGAGAACGCCTGTGACAGTTCCCATGTCGTCTTCGGCGTGAAAGCATTGCGATAGCGCGGACGGTTGATTGTTATCTTCGCAATTCCGTTGTATTCCTCAAACAGGATTTCCTCGAAATCCCTGATCTTTTTCCATTCTCTGTTCATAGTTGTCAAACAATTAATACCTAAAGATTAAACGCGTCCAGATACTCTTTTATTGCCCCGGCGTCCTCTTCCGCATCCGTGAACACTTCAAAAAGCAACGGGCGGCGAGTGCCGCTGTAGAGGAACGTCTCCATGTTCCGGGCCAGTTCGCCGGCATCGTGGGCCGCAAGATAGCCAATGTCGTGGGCGTCGCAGATGCCGTGGGCACTGGCGTGATGCTCAGCGGCAATGCAACTGTCGCGCACCGGCGACGCCTCGAGCCCCGGAAGCTGGTGGAAGATGCCGCCGCAGCAGTTGTTGAGCAGCAGGATACGGAGATTGCCGTGGAGCGCCTGACTCCAAAGGGCGTTGCTGTCATAGAAGAAGCTGAGGTCGCCGATGACGCAGAACGTCATCTCCGGACACGCCATCGAGAAACCGGCGGCCGTGGACAGCGAACCCTCAATTCCGTTGACACCGCGGTTCACATATATATAATGGTCTGAATAGACGTTCGCCAACCGCACGGCGGAGCTGTTGGCATAGTGGACATGGAAGTCATAGTCCAGCTCACCGGCCATCGCCTCAAACATCCTGACGGCCATCATCTGGGAGTAGCGCGGTTCAAAAGCCGCGGCATGGCTGTCGGCCGCAGCCAAAGCCACCGTCCAAAGGCAACGGAAGCCGCTGGCGGATGAGACACCGTCATCATCTGACAACAGCGCCGCCAGCCCCACCATCACCGACACGGCGTCGGCCTGTATCACGGCCGTCTGGGTCATGAACGTGTCATGAATCTCTCCGTCCGGACTGACCGCCCACGTCTCCGCGCCGTCCGCGGCACGCAGGAATTTCTTCAGCCGCTTGCTCACGACGGTGCCACCGGCATAAAGAATGAAGTCGGGCATATAGTCAGCCGACATGCCTATACGGTTGAGGACCTCGTCGAAACGGACAGCCCCCGGTCCGGGACTGAGCGGTTCCTGCAGCACGACATAACGTCCGGCCAACCGCCGCAGAGCATCGGCAAGCATGCGGCTGTCGTCACACTGACCGACAACAATCATCGGCCGCACCGCCGTCCTGAGCCTGTCACCAATCAGCCCTGTCATCTCCGCCGACGCCCCGCCGTTTCCGATGTGCGTCACAGCCCTGACACGCGGCGTGTCCGCAACGGTGAAATCGAACAGCGGTTCGCTGAGCGGGACGTTTATATGCACCGGACGGCCCACCGGATGGCGGGCGGCCAGCATGGCCTCATTCACCAGCCGCTCACTGTAACGGCGGTTTTCGTCCGTCGACGGTTCGGGCAGCGTGACGCTGCGGGCAACGAAACCGCCCAGCGCTCCTGGCTGGCGGAGCGTCTGACCGTCGAGCTGGTCAATCCACATCTGCGGCCGGTCGGCGGAGATGACCACGAGCGGAATTTGCCTGTAGTAAGCCTCGGCTACGGCGGGAGCGAGATTGAGCAACGCCGTTCCCGACGTGACACACACGGCCACGGGACGTCCCGTAGCCTGCGCCATGCCGAGAGCGACAAATCCCGCCGAACGTTCGTCCGTGACGGGACAGCACTCCATCGTCCCGCATCCGCTCAACCAATGGACAATCGGGGCATTGCGCGAGCCGGGACATACCACGGCTCTGCTGACCCCATGCCGACTGAGCAGCGAAACTAATATCTGTATGTTATGGTTCATTTCTTATTTATCCTGCTGTCCGCAATTGAACAATCTTTTCATTGTCTCCATCTTGGCTTCCGTCTCAAGCCATTCCTGTGCGGCGTCGCTGTCCCGAAGCAGTCCGCCGCCAGCATAAAGACGGAAATGGCGGTCGTCCAACCGGCGCATGCAGCGCAGCGAGACATACAGACTGGTCCTGCCCTCGTGGTTCAGCGGGCCCATGAAACCGCTGTAGTAGCTGCGTTCCGTGTGCTCATGTTCAACGATGTGGCGCCACGTCGCGGCCTTCGGCAGACCGCAGACCGCCGGTGTGGGATGGAGGGCCGTGAGCACGTCACCGACGTTCCGCCCCCGTTTCAGCGCAAACGTGAAGTCGCTCCGCAGGTGAACCAGATTTCCGGCACGCACGGTCTTCGGTCCTTCTTCGGTCACGTCACATGCAAGAGTCTTCAGGCTGTCGGCGATATATGTCGCGACATAACGCTGTTCCTTGATGTTCTTCGTGCTCCACAATATGCCCGGTGCGGCTCCGTCGCCATGCGGCGAGGGAGGGCTGTCAAACCCGAGCTGGCCTTCTTCAAGCCTCATCGTTCCGGCCAAGGCCACCGTACGCCAGCGCTCCCCGTCGCCTTCAAGCAGGATTTCGGGTGTGGCGGCCAGCCACGTGCCGCTCTGCGGGGTATGGACGAGCACGACAAACATCCGCGGATATGTCCGGCAGGCACGCAGAAAGAGCGTCTCCGCCTCAATGGCGACATCCGTCCGTAGGTCGGCACTGCGCGCAAGCACAATCTTACTGTACTCGCCTGACATGAGCCGGGCGTGACAGGCGGCGAAATCGGCCATATAGGCCTCGCGGTCTGACGTGACGGTCAGCCCGGCATCACCGCCGGCAGCAGCAGCAGCCGGTTCGCTGACGGCCCGCCGTTCGACCCTGTCCGGACGTATGAGAACGATGGGACAGTCGTCCGAAACGGCAAACGGGGCTACGACAAAGCCGCTCCGGCCGTTGAGCCGTGAGAATGAGTCGAACGTCTCCGGCCGGCCGTCGGTCTGGATTATTGATGTATATGTATGTTCATGAGGCTGTCTGTAATAAGCAAACGATGCCATGATTATTCCTCTCTCGGTTTTATTAAAACAGCATAATTGGTCACGGTGACCGTCGATATTATCTCACCTGCGGTGTTGGTCACTTCAACATGCCACACATGAAATCTGCGGCCACGGTGCAAAATCCGTGCCACGGCCGTAACCGTGTCACCATCCTTCACGGCCTTGACATGGCTGCCACTCACATTTACACCAACATATTTCTCTCCGGGACACAGAGCCAGCGACCCCACTCCGGCCAACGTCTCAGCCAGAGCGAGCGTTGCCCCGCCACTGAGCACCCCGAAAGGCTGGCGGGTGCGTCCGTCAACAGCCAAGGTCGCCACACAGGTGTCCGGCTCGGGAGTCGACACAAAAGTCATTCCGAGCGTACGGGACAGTCCCGGTTCTTTGTCCAGGAGGTCTGCTATATCTGATATGTACATAACTTTTATATAGTTCAGAGTGATGAGTGATGAGTAGAGAGGTATGATTACCCTTATGCGGGGAACCTTATATGCAGGTGTATCAAGATGTAAAGGACGAACATTAAATGCAAAAGATGCACATTGTAGGAAAATATTCCTCCATGCATTTATCCGCATGTAACGTATTGCTAATCAACGCTTGTTTGGCAGGCAAATACAAGAATATGTCCCTACAATATGCGTCCTTTGCATCTTAATACACAAACATAAGGTAATTATACCTCTTCACTCATCACTCTGAACTCTGACTTCATTTAAACAACGAATATTCCTTCACGTTCCAGGCCAGCACGCTGGCTCCCAATATATCACGTTCGCGGTTGCTCAGCTGCGATATGATGAGGTCGACACGTCCGCGGATATTATGGAAGACATGATTGTCGAACGAATCCTTGGCCGGTTCCGACAGCCATCGTCCAGCTTGCGAGACACCGCCGGCGAGAATGATAGCCTCGGGATCAAACATCGTGGCAAAATTTGCCAGACCGACACCGAGCCAGTAGCCCGTGCGCCGATAGACCTCTATGGCCATTTCGTCTCCCATCTCGCAGCAGTCTCTGATGGTCTTCGGCGTAAGCCGGTCGAGGTCGCGCAAGAGCGACGCTTTGTTGCTCTCGGTCATAAGCTCCCGCGCCGTGCGCACAATACCAGATGAAGCCACATAACTCTCCAAGCAGCCCAGCCGTCCGCAGTTGCACGCCCGGCCGTTGTCCACGACACAGATGTGGCCAAGCTCTCCGGCAAAGCCATTGGCCCCTGTATGCACTTGTCCGTTGGAAATGATAGTGCTTCCGAGACCGTACCCGATTGTCACGACACCGAAGTTGCTGAGGCCGTGACCGCTGCCGAAAGCCAGCTCACCCAGCGCGACGGCGTGGCAGTCATTGGCCAGGGCTACGGCAAGTCCGAGCCTGTCACGAACCATTGCTGCCATCGGGATTACTCCCCGCCACGGCATGTTCGGCGAGTTTTCTATACACCCCGAGAGGTAATTTCCGCTCGGAGCCGATATACCAATAGAGCGGATGTGCTCTATGGAGTTGTTCGACTCTATCAGTTTCATGATGCTGTCACACAGTTTCATCACATAGTCCTCAATACTGGGATAGTCCGCCGAATTGAAACTGTCCCGTGCCAGGATGTTACCGCGAACGTCTACGATAGCGAACGAGGTTTCCTCCAAACTGATGTCAACTCCTACGACCTGGGTCTTTTGTGCTCCTTGTATCATTGTTTTTCAGCATTGATTTGATTACAAATATATATAATATGTGCGTAAAAATGTTCTTAAAGCCGTTTTATCTTTCCGGAGTTTTGTTTTTTTAACATTGAAACTGGGGATTGGATAACTACTCAGCTATTTTTCAGCTCCGTGTAGGAGGGTGTAAGTAAGTATTCATTATTACTTTATAATAGGTGTCCCAAATATAAACTAATCGCTGCAACATACTTATCAAAATGGCCACATGATACTTGGCAGGAACATATTCTTCGCTACAATGTGCTTCCCCCGCATTTTGGCACGACTTCTCTGTAATAAAAAATACCGTTTTAATGCCCACGAGAATGGGGACTTTTCGTTTTTTTTCTTCCCCGCCCCAAAATATCGCAAATATGCGCGTATCAAAAATCAGGGGTCGCCGTGACGCAATATTTACATATTTCATAACTATCTTATTCTTAGCCACATACAAACGGCTACCGTTCCGTTGGGAAATGGCGGAGCGGCGGCAGACATGCCGTAAGGGCCTCCCGGGCTTGCAACAAGGCCCTCGCGGCATTGCGACGGGGCCACCGTTGCACGACGAAAGCGGCCCCGTCGCGAGCCAAGGAGGCCCTTACGGCAGAGAAACGGTAGCTTTTCAGGACAAAATCAGCAAGCAAAAACCGGCCGAAATCTTCGCTCCAGAAAAGCCGTAAGGCCCTCCCGGAGGAGAGACGGGACAAAAAGCGTCAGCCGGCGCATGACGAACGATTGCCGTAAGGCCCTTACGGCAATAAAAATGACCCTGAAACGCGCTAAAACTGAATTTCCGGCGGGCTGCATTTTGTAAATAAAACCGGAGTCATCATAACCTCCCCGAGGAACATGGACCGGCGGATGGCGGGAAGCCAAGCCACTCACCGCCGCTCAAAAACGGCAGCGGCAAATTCTTCTGTCCCCACTCTCCTTTCTTCATTTTATTTGTTTATCTTTGCACTCAATGGACAAGACATCACAAGAAGAGAACATAGAGACAATGGAAATCAGACCGGTTGCGCATTTCCGGTCGCCGTTCACAACAAAATTCGGAATACCGCGGCAGAGCGGACTGGTGGAAGGACTGCGCGGACGCATCGTTTTCTGTCCCGGTCACCGTGACCCGGAAGCACTGCGCGGGCTGGAAGAGTTTGACTATCTGTGGATGATATGGGGGTTCTCAGCCAATGTTTCGGCTCCGAAACACACCACGGTACGACCGCCACGTCTCGGCGGCAACCGCCGCATGGGGGTCTTCGCTACGCGTTCCCCGTTCCGTCCGAACAATCTCGGACTGTCCTCCGTGCGCATCGAACATATTGAAACTGACGGCCTGGAAGGACCGGTCATCCACGTGACCGGTGCGGATTTGATGGACGGTACACCGATATATGACATCAAACCATACGTCGAAATGGCCGACAGCCACTGCGGGGTGAAGTGCGGATTTGCCTCCGAAGAGCCATGGACGGAACTTCGCGTGGCGATGGACGACAGTATGAGAAACATGTTCAGCGCCGATGAGCTTGAAACGCTCATCGGCACGCT
>ERZ780208.2952-NODE-2952-length-11008-cov-3.310691_pt1 | contig 11008 bp, 9 predicted proteins | sample MGYA00511167_ERZ780208 | MGnify/ENA primary metagenome ERZ780208 (study PRJEB29588, sample SAMEA2159202) | human gut metagenome | biome: human gut; feature: human-associated habitat; material: faeces | place: Denmark | collected 2008/2010 ... | reverse complement strand
AATGATTTTTGCAAAAAAATTGAGTATCAAAATAAAGAAATACTTGCATTTTGTTATTCTAAGCAATGCAAAGAATCTTGCAAACGGATGCTTGGGTATTCAGATCCTTCACTCCGTTGACATTGCATAATGATTATACTTTTTCGTTTTAACCCTCGATGATTCCTTTTAACTCCTATAACTTCTGCAAGTTTGACTTCGTAGATTTTCAATTCGGTAAAACCGAAACTTGTGGAAAAGATACAATCTTTCATTTCCGACTCACCACAGAAAACACAGAGTTTCACGGAGTTTATAGGGTGAAGTTTCACCGTAATCTTTTAAGGATTAGCGTGTTGCGGTGAAGGATAGATAGGCGAAAAGATAGATACGCGGACGACACGGAAGATGCGGATGAACGCGGATTTAATTTTTAATTGAATGAACGTGAAACTTATCTTTCACCATATATCGCTGATTATCAGTGCAGATTTTCCTGTTGAAAGCGTGAACCCATTTTTCCCTTTTTCTATTTTTATCCGTGTGAATCCGCCCATTCAGCGTCGTCCGCGTATCCATCTTTCACCCACGTCATTCATTTCTAATTATTCACTTTTCATTCCCAAAGTGCCACTTGGCGACCGTAACTACCTACTTTAGCCGCGTCATGTAGGTAGTTAGCCGGCGTAACAAGCCATGCTGTCGGACGTAACAAGCAATGCTGTCGGACGTAACAAGCAATGTCGCCGAGATTAACAAGCAATGCCGCCGGGTTGTGAAAGGAAAGCCGACGGGTATTACAAGCAATCTCCACGAGTATTGCATGTAATTCCCACGAGTATTGCTTGCAATTCCCACGAGTATTGCTTGCAACTTTCCTCAGGCACGGATTACACGGAAAGACACAGAGAAAGAAGAAAAAATGATCTGTGAACTTCCGTGCAATCCGTGCCTGAAAGAAAAGCGGTTCCTTAATTTGACACACCCTCCATATAAATTCCCGTAACTAAAGAAATATGGTTCCCTGACCGGGGAAAATCAGAAAGGATAACCTACGGCAAAATGGAAGGCGAAGTCGCGGCTGAAATCGGGATGGATAATGGGATAACGCTCTGCCCCCTGGGCGGGATTGACCGCCTTCATGCCTCCATCGAAACGCAACACGAAAAAGTCCAGATCGAGGCGCAACCCCAATCCGTATGCCACCGCAATCTGCTTATAGAACTTGTTAAAGCGGAACTGCCCTCCGGGCTGGTCCTTATAATCGCGTAACGTCCAGATGTTTCCGGCATCGACAAACACCGCGCCCCGGAACTTCCAGAACAGGCGGGTGCGATATTCGATGCTGGCATCGAGCTTGATGTCTCCGGTCTGATTCAGAAAATTGCCGTCGCCGGGAAAGGTACCGGGGCCTAAATCGCGCACCGACCAACCACGTACACTGTTGGCGCCTCCCGAAAAATAACGTTTCTCCAACGGAACTACGGTGGCATTTCCATAGGGCACCGCTATGCCTCCGCCAATATGGAAAGCCAAGGAATTGCGATTGTCAATCACGATGTTCTTGGCATAGTCGATGTCACCCTTCACATACTGGGCAAACGGGATATTGAGCAACGTGTATTCACCGTTCTCATTCTTTTTCATGCCTACCGTGCGTCCCAACAGGTATAACAGGTTGCCCGCCGACTCGATATTGAAACGTACCGAATACGAGTCGCCTATCAAGGTATTGTTCATCAAGGCACGCCCCGCACTGTTGTAAACGAAGCTATAGCCTGTGCGGACTATCAGCCGGTCTTCGTAGTTATACTTCAGGATATAGTTCTCATCTTTTTCCAAGTATTGCTCTTCGAATTCCTGCGAAATCCAAGGCATATAGAGGTAATTGATATCGAGCAAATCGATGCGATGCTGCATGTTACTGCGCTGCATGCCCCATTTATAGCTCCAACTGCCCGAAGCAATGATCCGGGTGAATTCGGGACGGAACTGATAATTGTATTGCAGGCCGAACTCCGTACTGGCCCTGATCTTCCTCCGGAAATCGGACGACAGGAACGGGAAAAGGAAACGTGGGAAGTTGATGGTTGTCTCGGCACCGAGTTCCGTATAGTCTTCGTCACGATAACTGCCCTGCAAACCGGATACAGCCTCGTAGGCTCCACGCAACTTTACCATAAACAATTCCGACCCCTTAAATAAGTTCCGGTGCTGGAAGGAAACAGAAGCGGCCGCACCCAGGTCGCCCGCGGAATTGGTGCCCTCCAGCTCGAACGCAACGGACTGCTGCTTGCTCTTGGTCAGCATCACGTACGTATTCAGAAAAGAACTGTCGTTCCGCTGCACCTCAAAAAAACGGATATTGGTATATTTCAACGCCTGCAAACGCCCGAAATTGGAATAAGTGCGCTGCACGTCGTGTTCATTGTACAAATGTCCCGGCGCAAAATGCAAACAGTTGAGCAGAACCTGAGGACGCAGAGACAACTTGTCTTTGTAATAGATCGGGTAGCCCTTATAGTGGATTGAATCGTTCACCTCGATGCTGCTCAAGGCAGATGACTGCAACACATTGTAATCGGTAACGAAGCTGACCTTATCGATTGTGTATTGCGGGTGTGGCTGCGACGGCGCATCTGCGCTTCCTTTATACAAAGCCAGGTGCAGGGTCAGGTCCACTTTAAAGGAATTTTTTACGGTGTCTGCCGTATAAGTCAGATAATCTTTATTGAACTTGTAGTATCCGTGACGCAGCAGGTTGTCGGTGATGCGTTGCCTCTCCACGTCGAGCAGGTTCACGTCCAGCAGCATTCCTTCTTTCAGATACGTATCTGCCGAATCCAGCTTCATGTATTCCCACACCTTCTCATCAGGAATATCATAATTCAAAGTCCGCACCCGATAAGGCTTGCCCGTCGTCACTCGATATGTCAGCTTAACCTTTTTCCCCTTGAACTGCGGAACTGCTGCTACAGTGGCACCCATGTACCCCATGTTGCGGACAGCCTTTTCGATTTCACCCTTTGTACGATCCGCCTCTTCCGCGCTGTATATGACCGGCGCATCCCCTATCCTACGCAACATACGGTTGATCCAGCGCGTACTGTCGCGCCCGGACATGTTATAAATATAGAGTTGGGTCTTTACCAGGCTGAACCATTTGGAATTGGGATTTTGCCGGATGAAAAACGTCAGATCGGAAGGCCTTACCTCCTTGTTGTCGGTATGGATGTGCACTTCATCCAGCAAATACGAACCCTCCGGAACATACCTGGTGGAAGAACACGACACCAGCAACAGGGCAATAACGGCAAACAATGCAAGGCGTAAGTATTTATTCATTCCCGGACTTTATCAAAGTGGCGCATTAAACAAGCACAAATATAGTACATTCTTTTCATATTCGGGATAAAAACGACAGAAGAGTTCTGAGTTTTTGATTATCTAAAAATTATCGTGTATTTTTGTCCGGGATTCAAGTTGACGGGTTGGCAAGGTGACGAGTTGACAAGGTGTTTCAAGCAGCACACTGTATCAGGCAGGACGTTCCGGTCTTGTAGCCTTGTTGACTGAGCCTTGTCAACTAATAAGCCGAACACTTGAGAAACTTAAATCAATAAGATAAAAAATGGCATTAAGCAAGAACCGCATCAAATACATCCATTCGTTGGATTTGAAAAAAAAGCGCAAAGAGGAAAATGTATTTTTAGCCGAAGGCCCCAAGCTTGTAGGAGACTTGCTGGGACACTTCCATTGTCGGTTCCTGATAGGCACCCACGAATGGATTGCATCGCAAAAGCACCTGGCAGCAGAGGACATCACAGAAGTGACGGAAGAAGAACTTTCGCGTGCCAGCCTGCAAAAAGCTCCCCAACAGGTACTGGCCGTCTTCGACCAGCCACAAACATCCATCGACCCTATGGCCGTGCAACGCTCCCTCTGCCTGGCTCTCGATGACGTTCAGGATCCGGGAAATTTAGGAACCATCGTACGTCTGGCCGACTGGTTCGGCATAGAAGACATCTTCTGTTCGCCCAACTCGGCCGACATCTACAATCCGAAAGCCATACAGGCTACCATGGGAGGAATTGCACGGGTCAGGGTTCACTACACCCCGCTTCCGGAGCTTCTGCAATCGCTAAAAGACGTGCCCGTGTTCGGCACCTTCCTGGACGGGGAAAACATATACGGGCAACCGCTGTCGGACCACGGACTTATCATCATGGGGAACGAAGGAAAAGGAATCAGCCGCGAAGTAGAGCGACTCGTCAACCGGAAACTGTATATACCCAATTATCCTGCCAACCGCGCTACCTCCGAATCGCTGAACGTAGCCATCGCTACAGCAGTCGTCTGCGCCGAGTTCCGGCGACAGGCTGCATGGCCTTGAAGTCGAAAGGGTAAAGCAAATAAGGCACCAACCCGCCCTCACTGCCTTCCGGGAATAAACTGATCACTCCCGGAAGCCATTCCACGTCTTCGGGTTCACCCTCCAGCGGAAAAACCCGAACGACATATCCATCCTCGACTTCCACCACATGTTGCCTCAGATAACCGGCTTCGGGCAGAAACACATAATGGGAAGCATATCTCTTCATTATTTCTCCTTGGCTTTCAACGGAACGAGCTGTTGCTTCTTCAAGCCGTTATTTGGCAGTCTCTGACGTCTGTCCGAATTCGACGTCGAAGTCTTCCGTACCGACGATGCCCCGCTCTCGCCCGGACGAGGACGGGTACGGACTTTCTGTTCCTGAGGCGACACGGCCTCTTGTTTGTCCGGAACAGTACCGGCTTTCGTTACACTGTCCTTCCGCAACGAATCGGCACGCAACGAATCGGCCTGCAACGTATCGCTTGCCGCAACGACCAACGAATCTTTTGCATGATAGCGCATCAGCGAAATCCGGTCGAGCAACAGAGGGGAAGAAACATCCTGCCGCGGATCATATACGAAACCGCGCACTTCCTTTATCTTACCCAACGTATCGGCATAGAGGGTCAGCGTATGCGTGCCGGGGCTCAGAATGCGTTGCACTCCACTGACAATGGTATCTTTGAGATATACCACCTGCATCCCCATGACCGGCATCAGCTGTGGATCGGCCTTTTTCTCCGACCAATTGAAACGCACGCTCCAACGCAATGTATCGCGACTCTTGAAATTGGAATCGGAAGGTATCTGAAAGGTGAGCTTATTGTCCAACGGCATACCCGTCAACTGGTAAATGCGCTGTCCGAACCACACATCCACACTGTCGCCCGGACGTGATTCCTTCGGACGGTCTTCCCGCAGGGCTATCAGATGGTTTATCCCGTCTCTCTCGGCCTTCAAGCGCTGGTTAACCTTCTCATACACTTTTGTCAGCGCTTCCGGATTGCGGGCAAACCACACCATCGACGAATCGAACTGTGCCTGGGTAATGCCATACTTCTTAAAGACAGACTCGATATACAATACCTTCTTATAAGAATCATTGTACGGAATATCCTCGCCCATTGCCTTGGCTATGTGATAATCATAAAGCACGTTCTCCATTTCGGCATCGGTCAATACCGTATCCGGCCTTTCCACCTGACACGCAGCCAGACAGAAGGCAGACAGAACAATGCTATACCATCGAATCCGAATCATTCCTTTCCTGATTTTGTCGTCACAGCATGATAAGCTTCATTCAAGTATTTGCTATAGAACAGCAGCAATGCAATGATGCCGCAACTGATGGCCGCATCAGCAAAATTGAATATAGGACTGAAAAATATAAAATGATCTCCTCCTATGAACGGCATCCATTGCGGCCAGTCGGTTTCGATAATGGGGAAATAGAACATATCGACCACCTTGCCGTAAAACAAAGGAGCATATCCGCCCTCTGCCGGCATGAAAGACGCAATCTGTGCATGGGTACTTTCATTGAATATGACCCCATAAAAAACGCTGTCGATAATGTTCCCCAAGGCACCCGTCAGAATCAAAGAGATGCAGACAATGAAACCCGTCTTCATCCCATGCTTCACAAACTTATACAGGAACCACCCGATCAATGCCACTGCAACAATGCGGAAGGAAGTCAAAAACAGCTTTCCGAATATCTCCATGCCGAAAGCCATCCCGTTATTCTCGGTAAAGTAGATATAGAACCAGTCTGTCACCCGGATGCTCTCATGCCAATACATGTGAGTCTTGATCCAGACTTTGATAATCTGGTCTATAATCAATACCGAGAATATAACGAGCAAGGCTATACGGCCTTTCGTAAGAAACTTACTCATTTATTTCTTTCCGTTGTTTTTAGCTTCAATACTCAACGTTGCATGAGGTACGGCACGCAGACGCTCTGCGGGAATCAGTTTGCCCGTCTCACGGCAAATGCCGTAGGTCTTGTTCTCGATACGTACCAATGCAGCCTGCAGCCCTTGAATAAACTTCAACTGACGCTGAGCCAGACGTGTTGTTTCCTCCTTTGACAACGTATTGGCACCTTCCTCCAGCACTTTATAAGTAGGCGAAGTGTCATCCGTATCATTTCCATCGGCACCTGTCAGACTTGCTTTCAGCAAATCATAATCGCGCTGTGCCAATTCCAGCTTTTCCATTATAATGGCACGGAATTCTTCCAATTCAGCATCTGAATATCTTGTCTTTTCTGCCATAGCTTTAGAATTTTATTTGGGTTCTTCTGATTTCGATTTTCCGATATATTGTTAAGCCTTAGACGCTTCTTTTTCTACACTTACGTACAGGGAGAAATCGTCGAAGTTCAACTCTGTTCCGTTTTCTACCTCATCGGCAAGTGTAAGCGAGGTACCTAAAACTTGGTTACAAATATAGTCTTTATATTCGGTTACCGCATCATCTGTCTGCTGATTTTTTGATAGGGTGATCCGAATTTTATCTGTTATTTCAAATCCGCTCGACTTACGCAGATTCTGAATACGGTTTACCAATTCACGGGCCACGCCTTCACGACGAAGTTCTTCGGTCACTGTCACTTCCAAAGCAACAGTCAGCTTGCCCTCGTTGGCTACCAACCAGCCGGGAATATCTTCGCTGAAGATTTCTACATCGCTCGTTTCGATAACAGCATCGCCGCCATCCAGATGGAAGGTGTACGATCCGTTCTTTTCCAGTTCGGCAATGGCCTCCTGCGACATTTCGGCTACTTGGGCAGCCACAGCCTTCATCTGCTTGCCAAACTTCGGACCAAGTTTCTTGAAATCGCATTTCACCCTCTTGACCAGCACTCCGGCAGCGCCATCCACAAACTTGATTTCCTTCACGTTGACCTCGTTCATAATCAGCGATTTCACAGCCTCGATGTGGGCACGTTGTTCCTCATCCACTACCGGAATCATAATGCACTGTAGCGGCTGACGCACCTTGATGTTCACCTTACGGCGCAGAGCCAACACCATCGAAGTAACGTCCTGAGCCATCTGCATACGGGCTTCCAGTTCCTTGTCGATCATGCCTTCCTGACATACCGGGAATTTGGCCAAGTGTACGGAAACCACGTTGTCGCGTCCCGTGACGGCAATCAGATCCATGTAGAGCATATCGGCATAGAAAGGAGCGATAGGAGCCATCAGTTTGGCAACAGTCTCCAGACAGGTATATAGCGTCTGATAAGCCGACAACTTGTCTTGGGTAAACTCTCCGCCCCAGAAACGCTTACGATTCAGACGGACGTACCAGTTGGACAGGTTGTCATTCACAAAATCAGAAATCAGACGCCCTGCCCGTGTCGGCTCGTAGTCATTGTAGCATGCGTCCACATTCTTAATCAACGTGTTCAGTACGGAAAGGATCCAGCGGTCAATCTCCGGACGTTCTGCCATCGGCACGTCAGCTTCCTTATACTCAAATCCGTCCACATTGGCATAAAGAGCAAAGAAAGAATATGTATTATAGAGCGTGCCGAAGAACTTACGGCGTACTTCTTCCACTCCTTCCACATCGAACTTCAGGTTGTCCCACGGCGACGAATTGGTAATCATGTACCAGCGCAGAGGATCGGAACCGTATTTCTCGATGGTCGTAAACGGATCGACTGCATTGCCCAGACGCTTCGACATCTTATTGCCGTTCTTGTCAAGAACCAGACCATTGGAAATGACGGTCTTGTAGGCTACGCTATCGAATACCATCGTTGCAATGGCATGCAACGTAAAGAACCAGCCACGCGTCTGATCGACACCTTCGGCGATGAAGTCTGCCGGATAGACCTGATGCGTATCAAGCAGTTCCTTGTTCTCGAACGGATAGTGAATCTGCGCATAAGGCATGGAACCGGAATCGAACCATACGTCTATCAAGTCCGATTCACGCTTCATGGGCTGACCGTCCTTCGAAACCAAGATAATCTCATCGACATACGGACGATGCAAATCTATCTTGTCGTAATTCTCTTTGGTATATACGCCCGGCACAAAGCCTTTGTCCTTGTAGGGATTGCTCTTCATCACACCGGCTGCTACTGCCTTTTCAACCTCGGCATAGAGTTCTTCAACCGACTCGATGCACTTTTCTTCCGTGCCGTCCTCGGTACGCCAGATTGGAAGCGGAGTACCCCAATAGCGCGAACGGCTCAGGTTCCAGTCGTTCAGATTCCCCAGCCACTTGCCGAAACGTCCCGTACCGGTGCTTTCCGGTTTCCAGTTGATGGTTTTGTTCAATTCCATCATGCGCTCCTTGCAGGCCGTACTGCGGATGAACCAGCTGTCCAGCGGATAGTAGAGCACCGGTTTGTCTGTACGCCAGCAATGCGGATAGTTGTGAACATGTTTCTCGATCTTGAATGCCTGATTGGCGGCTTTCATCATCATACAGATGTAGAAGTCGAGCGACTCGGCTGCCTGCGCTGCCTTTTCGTCGTACTTGCCATCTACGGTAAATTGCGGGTCGTAAGCGTTTTTCACCCAACGACCCTGATATTCCTTGTAGGCATCCACATCGACACATTCGGCCACAAACTTCTCGTCTAATTCGTCCAACAGGTAGAACTTACCGGTCAGATCGACCATCGGACGGGTTTCGCCGCGCTTGTTGATCATGAACAGTGAAGGAATGCCGGCTGCACGCGCCACGTTGGCATCGTCGGCACCAAAAGTCGGTGCGATGTGCACGATACCCGTACCGTCTTCGGTCGTCACATAGTCGCCGGGGATGACCCGGAATGCCTTGGCCGATGCTTCACGCCAATTACCGTTTTCATCCAGTTCGGTCGGTTTCACCCAAGGAATCAGCTGTTCGTACTCCATGCCGACCAGGTCGGTACCCTTGTACTCGCCGACGACCTTGAACGGGATCAGCTTATCACCGGGCTTATAGTCCTCTAATGCAAGGCCTTCCGCCTTTTTATTGAAGTGTGCATAGAGCAGTGCCTTGGCCAGAACGACCGTCATCTTTTCGCCTGTATAGCCATTGTATGTCTGAACGGCTACATAGTCGATCTTCGGCCCCACGCAGAGAGCCGTATTGCTGGGCAACGTCCACGGAGTAGTAGTCCAGGCAATGAAGTAAGGAGTTCCCCACGCTGCCATTTCGGGTTTCGGGTTCTTCATTTTGAACTGACCGACCACCGTCAGGTCCTTCACGTCGCGATAGCATCCCGGCTGGTTCAGCTCGTGCGAGCTCAAACCTGTTCCGGCAGCCGGTGAATATGGCTGAATGGTATATCCCTTGTAGAGAAGTCCTTTCTTGTACAGTTGTTTCAAAAGCCACCACAACGTCTCGATGTAACGGTTGTCGTAGGTGATATAAGGATCTTTCATGTCCACCCAATATCCCATTTTGTGCGTCAGGTCTTCCCATTCCTTCGTGAATTTCATCACGTCCTTACGGCAGGCGGCATTGTAGTCGGCCACGGAGATGGTCTTTCCGATATCTTCTTTCGTGATGCCCAATGCCTTTTCCACACCCAGTTCGACAGGAAGTCCGTGAGTATCCCATCCGGCCTTACGTTTTACCTGGAAGCCCTTCATCGTCTTGTAACGGCAGAAAATATCTTTAATGGAACGAGCCATTACGTGGTGAATACCCGGCATTCCGTTGGCCGAGGGAGGTCCTTCAAAAAATACGAAGGAAGGACATCCTTCACGTTCTGTCATACTCTTGGCGAAAACCTGGTTTTCGTCCCATTTCTTCAACACTTTTCCGTTCACTTCGGAAAGGTCGAGCTTCGAATATTCGGCAAACTTCTTACCCATCTTGATATTTACTATTTGACAATTTACAATTTACGATTGAAGATACTCTTGATAGGCATTTGGTACGTCAAAAGCTACCTTCTCCATTTTAAGGGTGCAAATTTACAAAAAACTTAAATACAAGAGACTTTTTAGGTAGAAAAAGCTGGATAAGTGCAGTAAAATGTTTTATTTAAGGATGAAAAGAGGGATAATAAGAGTGATTAATATCCTTTTAGACATAGAATTCAAAAAATAAAAAGAAAGACTCCTAATATATTCGCACAACTTGAAGAGATTCACTATCTTTGCCATTAGAAGAATGATATTTAGACCAAATATGCAACATAGAATATATAGAACTGCAAAACCTTTTGTAAAATGGGTAGGTGGAAAGACGCAGCTTTTAGGAGATATAGAGCGTACCTTACCATCTGACTTCTCACAGAAAAAAAACGTTATTTATGTAGAACCTTTCGTTGGAGGTGGGGCTGTTTTATTTTGGATATTACAGCAATTTCCCAATATTCAAAAGCTGTGATTAATGATATAAATCCCCATTTGATAACTACATATAAAGTTATTAAGGAACAACCATATAAATTGATTGAACAATTAAAAGAACTTCAAGAAAAGTATATCCCCTTGGGAGAAGAAGACAGAAAAGAGTATTATTTAAATAAGCGCGACATATATAACGCTTCATCCTTGTCTGAAATAGAGACCGCCGCTTTATTCATTTTTTTAAATAGGACATGCTTCAATGGGTTGTATAGAGTAAATTCTAAAGGAAAATTCAATGTTCCCCATGGAAAATATGCCAATCCTAGAATTTGTGATG
>ERZ780208.2950-NODE-2950-length-11012-cov-4.214201_pt1 | contig 11012 bp, 11 predicted proteins | sample MGYA00511167_ERZ780208 | MGnify/ENA primary metagenome ERZ780208 (study PRJEB29588, sample SAMEA2159202) | human gut metagenome | biome: human gut; feature: human-associated habitat; material: faeces | place: Denmark | collected 2008/2010 ... | reverse complement strand
CGGAACCGCTGCTCAATTTCGCCGGTCGAGGTGATTTTGCTCAGCGGTGTACGCAATTGAATGCTGAGCAGACTGTTTACAAGCTCTGTAACATCTGAAGAATCGATCATAGCAGTTCTGATTTGCCGCTGAAACCATGGCGTTAGCAATGTCACTTCTATGTTTGATTTTTGCATCGTGCGTCACTTCACCCCCTCTACCAACAGTTTCTGCGCTTCATTGTGTAGCATTTTATCATCTTCCAAGGCTATTATACACCCGCTGTAAAGTGGTGACGGCGTTTCTGAGAGTTGCTATAATTCCAGCTATTAGGCTGTCTCTTGCTCAACAGGAGAGGCCTCTTTTTTGACGTCGGTGTCATATTCAGTATCAGTAATTTCGGATTTTGTATAACGTTCATCCAGCAGATCAATAAAATGTTCAACATGCGCATATGTTTTCAGTTCTATGGTGTTATTGCTTTCATTTACAACAAACATTCCTCGCCAGCGTTCGACACCAGAAATTCTCGCAACAAGGTTGTCGGGCGTCATGAGCAAGACTTTAGAATCAACAATACGCATTAGCTTTTTTGCGTATTTTGCCTTTCCATTTTCTCTGTTGATATACTCCAACAATTTGTCCGGATTGGACACAAAGCCTCGTTCAGTAATTCGTGTAATTGTTCTTTCAGCAGTTGCCCGTATATAGTCTTGGAAGCCGAAGGACTTCTGCATCAGAGGAATATTGCTGGTAATGATATTATTATCCAGTACAACAAGATCAATCTTCTTTGAGATGGTCAGCAGGCTCTCTTTTTGCTCATCAAAAACAATGTTGTTCTCAAAGTGCATGATTCGTGCCAGCAGATTTGATTTTTTCTTGTTTGGTATCAGTACAGCCCACAGATGCTGATAAAGCCATAGTGTTACACCTTGCTTGCGATATGCGAAGGCTATGCCGGTCGCATCTTGAAGATCGGCGTCACAAAAGTCTTGCGAATTGTCTGATAAAAACGAGAACGGAGCGTAGCCCTGCACCGTTTGCGGGATAACATACATCTTGTGTTGTCGATCCGCGACAGAGGTGGCAGGGGCATATTCCACGTCTGGCTGAACGTATTTTTCTGCCAACACTTCAAGTAGCATGCTTTTGATTTGTTTCTTGAAACTGACTTCGTCTTCACTATCAGCAAGTCTGTCCTGAAGAATGATTCTCCGCAAGCGTGGCGATTCCTTCGTCACAATGTACGCCTCAAAACCGCAATGATCAGCTTCCTGACAGAATGATGAGAGCACCTCTTTTGCATTTTCATGGGTAACATGATTGTCCGACATTTTTTCCTCCTGCTTAATCGTTGTAAATCAGAAACACATCGTCAGCAATATACTTGCGTTTGATTGGAATCTCAGGTGTGACAGGCTTGCCGTGGGTTATACCGACGAACTCCTTATCGGCATAAGCTTGGAGATCTTGCGCTGGGGTAATCACTTTAAAAGTACAAACCCTATAGCCAAGAAGTGTTAGAATTGGATTTTGGTAAAACAAGTTTGAGCGTATAAGCAAGCACAAAACCAACACAAGCATTGTCGCGAAGAAAATAAATTCCCTTATCCCAGTTACTTCATCAACAAGTAACGGAAGCACAAATGATACAAGGAAAGAAATCCCTACATCCTTCTTATCATCACACACAACAATGGTTTCTCCCTCGCTTATAAAGCCGGAATGTTGGATTCCTCTAAAGCTCCAAAAAACAAGCACAGTTATTGCCAGCCATAGAAAGCTAATTATAACAATCAGCATGTCCCAGAATAATGGGTGTTCAGTAGCATGCTGCAACGCTTTTAAACAATCTGTCTGCAACGCTGAGAAGAATTTCTTGATTAACTCAGGCATCCTACAATATATGTGCTTGATAAGCAGTAGAACGAATAAGGGGGAAAACGACTGGAGCACAAGACTATTTTTCAGTGTGGAATTCTCCTTCAAAATAAACTCCTTTCCGCTATGAAAGTGAACGCTAGTTATACTCCACGATAATCATGGTCATGACGTTGAATGATTTTTCGTACACCGTCATATTCCATCAGAAACGATGGTAGTATCAACTGTGTTGATTATTACATCATCCCAAGCGTTAGGCGTATGCAGCAACAACATCACATTTGATCTGACAGCTGCCATGGACTTTGTATCAGCAGCAAAATAACAACGATCGAAATAGTTGAGTTCCAGCAGCACTTCAAGATGGATACTGTGTATCTCTTGTTGAGCGAGCAGTTTCAAAGTGTCACTCATAAAATAAAGGAATTGGAGCGTTCAATAGCAAGCTGCTTGTTCCGCATGCTCAGGATTAAATAAGCTTATATGCATTCGCTGTTCGTATATATTCTATGAAACAGTAGACCCGATCCGATGCAGTGGCTACTATCGACATGGGCGATTGACCTTTTAAATCGAAACTCAGCTCTTTTCAAAGCGTATTTCGTATCCACACGCGCAGTTGAGACCACCGACAGTGCCGGCAAATACAGCGACGACATCATGGTCATCCATCTTGAACAGTAGGTTAGGGCTTCTTGCATAGGTACGCCTCCATCGTTTTTTAATTCAACTATGAATGAGCAAATTCCAAAAAACATCCAAACTTTTCTTTGAGCATAGCGCTGAAGCTCACCCTACGCCTGCAACAGACACTCTCGAAAATAGGCAAAGCCTTTTTCAAAAGCGCCCCTATAATCCGGAAGCGTGCAGCAAAGGAAATGCACAAGCGAAAGAAGCAGCCACATTCTTTCGATGCCTCGCTGCTTCCGAAGCTGGCATTTATCAAAGGCGAGTTTCTGCTTGCAGTTTCTGAAAAACACCTCAATGCTCCAGCGCTTTGCATACATTTCGAGGATTTCCTGCGTGGAAAAATTCGTCTGCGTCGAGATAAACACTCGCAGTGCATCGGGATTCCCCAAGGACTTTTCCGAATAGCACAGCAAAACAACCGCTTTTTCGCAGTCGCTCACTTTGCCCTCATACCGATACGCATAGAAGCGCCGATGGCCAACGGTCACGAGGCTGACATTCGGATCATCTTTGCGGATGGCAGGGGCAAATGCTTTTGCCTGCTGTCGGATTTGGTTGGGGTAGATGATGCGGTTGGTGCGCAATGCGCCAATGGTCTGGAAACCTTTCTGCGCAAAAGCGGCTATCAGTTCACTCGATGTGTACCAGCTGTCGCAGAGAAAATACGCAGCATTCGGCGGTACAGGCAGATCTTGCGCAATGCGCCGGACAATCTCAATCTTGGAACGCGACTTGTCATACAGCACCATCGCATAGTTCAAAGAAAGTCCATTGCAGGACAGCATCACGCCAACCGCCTGATGCTCGTAATCGTGGCACTTTTTCAAGTGCGACATGTGGTAATACGCCGCTTCAATGGGGTGCAGCGCCTGTGACGAAGGCGCTGTATACGAAGCAATCGTATCGTCCACGATGCAGAAAACGGGCTGTCCGCTTTTGCGGGATTCGTGGTAAACCGTATCAACAGCCTGCTTTCTGAATGACCGATCGACTTCGAGGCTATCCCACTTCCCGTCATTCAGAAAATGGGCGACGGAAGTTCTGTGCTTTTCGCTGAAATACTTCGTATTGGCTATTTTCCCATGATAGCTGGGCATGAAAGCCGAATGGATGATTGCTATTATGTGTTCCAAGTATACATCGGACAGAATTTTTCTGAACCGCAGCTGGCTCAGACTCTTGCAAATTTCTTCCGATTGCTTTACAATGTACTCATGAGACATCTCCTTTCGTGGTGGACGTTGAGTGGTGTTGGTATCTTCATTCTACCACCATAGAGAGGAAATATCTCTATCCTTTTGGTCCCCTTTTGGAATTTGCTCGTTTATAGTTCATTGAAAACAGTCTCCTTTCTTTCGCGAGTTCTGCTCGCTTTTGCCTCTATCATAGCGGATTTTTCCTTTTTTCGAGCAGCTCTTTTCAGCACTGATATGCGGAAAAAACGGTACTGAGAAGGGGAAAGGGGGGAAATGAAGGAAAGGGCAAAAGCTGTAGATGATTACGCAACAACTTTTTCTACAAACAATCTGTGCCAACAGCTGATGTACTCCAAAAGAAGACACGACAGTGCGATAATTGTCGGAATGCAAAGCAAAGCCCCCTCCAACGCATCTGCCCGCAACCGCAGGGAGAACACGCTGAAGGGGGTATTTTCAATGATCTTCATCCGGCACTACCGCCAGCGCCGTCAGCACAAACACCTCCGGTGCGCCAGCCGCTCGAAGCGCATCCGCGCATGTTTCGGTTGTCGAACCGGTGGTATACACGTCGTCAATCAGCAGAACTGGGGTTGAAATGCGCGCGGTGGCGGCAAACGCGCCGTGCAGGTTCTTCCGGCGCTGGGCGGCGTTCAGTCCCTGCTGGGTTGCGGTTTCGCGTGTGCGGGTCAGCAGGGGCTGATAGGGCAAATTGCGCCGCTGCGCAAAGGCCTCTGCCAGCAGCCGACCGTGGTCAATGCCGCGCGCGTCAAGGTGCTTCTTCGTCATCGGGACGGAGGTGACAACCGTGTCTGGTGGCAGGGCAAAGGGACACGCGGATGCCATGCCGTCCGCCAGTACCTGCGCGCATTCAGCGATGCCGCTGTATTTGAGCATCAGCACCAGCTGCCGTGCAATGCCGTGGTAGCCCCACACAGCGGCGGCGTTCGGCGCAAGCGCAGCACCCGACAGGCGCAAATCATCCAGCACAGCGAGGCAGACCGGACAAATCGCGTTCGGCAGGGACAATGCGCCGCAAGTCAGGCAGAAAACGTGCTGCGGGAACAGCGCATCATCCGCATCAGTCAAAAGGCGGGTGAAAAACGCGCGAAGAGCGGGCAAAAGCAGCATGAAAGCACCTCACTCCTTCCCCAGTTCCTCCTGATGCAAATCAATGGTGACGCTCGTGCCCTCCCCAATGCGAGAGGACAGCGACACACGGAAATGGAGCATCTCGGCGGTCTGATGGACGAGATACAGCCCCAATCCGGTGGATTTCTGCCCGCCGCGCCCGTTGTAGCCGGTGTATCCCTTCTCGAACACGCGCGGCACATCCTCCGGCGCAATGCCGATGCCCGTGTCCGCCACGATAATCGCCGGGGCGCTGGTCACGCGGATGCTGACGCGGCCGCGCTCGGTGTACTTGACGGCGTTGGACAGCAGCTGGTGGAGGATGAACAGCAGCCATTTGCTGTCCGTCAAGGCGCTTTCGGTGGTCGGCTCGTACTGCAGGCGCAGCTTCTTGCGGATGAGCAGGGGCGCAAAGTCACGAATCGCCTGCCGAATGACCGGGTCAAGCGGCACACGCGTCAGCACAAGGTCTTTCGTCGGATTGCCCAACCGCGCGTAGCTTAACGCCATCGTGACGTACTGCTCCATTTGGAACAGTTCAGCCAGCATGGCGCGGTTCTCCGGCGTGTCCTCGCTCTGCAATTGCAGGCGCATCACCGACAGCGGCGTTTTGATTTGGTGTACCCACGCGGTGAAGTAGTCCGTGCTGTCCTGCCGATAGGCCGCCAAGTCCGACTGCGCGGCGCGGACGTCGTGCAGCAGCCGCTGCATAATCGCCTGATCATCCGCTTCAGACAGTGTGCGCGGCGATGGCAGTTCATCCAGCAGAAGATGCGGCGCATTCAGCACATGCGCACGCGCCTGATGCGCCCGGCGATAACGCACAAAGCCCCAAATCAGCGCAATCAGCCCCATCACTGCGCACAGCGCCGATGCGTACGCGACCGGTTCAGTCGGCAGATGATACAGCGAGAGCACCAGCGCGAATGTGCCTGCGAACAGCGCCAGCAGCCCCGCCAGCGGCAAATGCTCCCGCAGATAGCGCCGAATCATACGCTACCCTCCTGATTCACGGCATACCCGCTGCCTACCTTTGTGACGATGAAGCCCGGCAGTCCCGCCGCGCTAAGTTTCTTCCGCAGGCGGTTGACATTGACGGTCAGTGTGTTTTCCTCAACGTACTCGTCCATCTGCCACAGACGGGTCATCAGTGTTTCGCGGCTGACGATGCGCCCGCGCTGCTCCATGAGTGTGCGGAGGATAATCAGTTCATTGCGTGTCAGGGGGATGCTCTGCCCATGGATGGAGAGGGCAGCACTGTCCAAATCCAGCACGGCCTCCCCGCAGGCGAGGATATTGCCCGTAGCCGGCATGTCATACGCGCGGCGCAGGACGGCATTCACCTTTGCTGCCAGCACAGCTGGGTCAACGGGTTTGGCAATGAAGTCGTCGCCGCCCATGTTCATCGCCATGACGATGTTGAGGTTATCCGACGCGCTGGAAAGGTAGACAATTGGCACGCTGGTGATGCGGCGCAGCTCCTGTGTCCAGTGATGACCGTTGAAGAAGGGGAGCATCAAATCCATCAGTACGATCTGCGGCTTCCACTCGGCAAACTCCTCCGTCACATGGCGGAAATCGCGGACTTTCTGCACCTCGTGTCCCCACGCGGTCAGCACCTGCGTGATGGCATCAGCCAAGGCAGCGTCGTCTTCGACTAATAGGATGCGGTACATGCGAGTCATCTCCCTGATGATGTAGTTTGGTGTTGGTGCGGCCTGTTCCCGTACCCGTCAGTCGCTTTCCTCCGCACTTTCGCCCGCCAGCGCATCGAGAATTGCCTGCAGCCGCTTCTCGCCGATGCCCTTGACATTCCGCAGCTCCTCCGGATACACGAACGCGCCGTGTTCCTCCCGGTATGCCACAATCCGCTCCGACAGCACAGTACCGATACCCGGCAGGGCGTCCAATGCGGCAGCGTCGCCGGTGTTCAGAATAGAATCTGCCGGAAGTGTTGGCACAGGGGCAAGCGAGAATTCGTCGCCTTTTGACGGATAGCACTTCGGAGCGGAATGGACACGGACAGGGGCGGATGCGTTCCATAAGAAGCAACTGAGGCTTATGAGAAGGGCTACTGTATATAGCAGCAGAAGCAGCTTTCGCACGCTCTGCCGCCATTCGCGCACAGCATCCCCCTCCGTCCAGTTTGTCGTCAGGGACATTGTAGCATACTTGGAACGGATGGACAAGGGTGCGCGGCAGAAAAAAATAGGCGCAGCATGGGAAGGAAGATTCCATGCTGCGCTGGGTTGGGTGCTGTTTTCAAATGCAGTTTTCTTATTTCACCTGCGGGTGTGCCCTGCGGTTATATCCCCAGCGAAAACCCGCCTTGTATGAGGTAGAACAGCGCCACGCCGTCTATTGCGACGGCATCGTGCATTGCGTCGTAGCGGGTCAGCGCGACGGTGTGCACTGTGCCGTCAACATCTGTGAATGTCCACACGGTGTGGGGAGCGTCGGCAGCAGTCCAGTCGTCGGGGAGACGGCCGGACATCGTGACCATCATCAGCTGATTGTAGGCAGCGGAAAAGGCAGTGTAATCCGCGGATTTGCCGTTTTTCGTCAGCGCAATATCGTAGACCTGATTCCCCTCGCCGTCCGTGACAAGCTCGTTGTTCTCGGCAACCTGTTCGGTGCGTGTGATGACCCATGTGTCCACGCCGTCCGCCGTTTCACGCGAAAGGGACGCAAGATTCCCCAGCGCCGTCAGCACCGGGTAGCGCGTGATGGTCTCCTGCCAGTCTGCGTTCATGACGCCGCGCAGCAAGAGCGTGCTGCAGCGGTAAATCCCGCCATTGTAGAGCACATAATCCACCAAATCGCTTTCCTGCTCGCCGATGACGAGGGTGATCGTGGCTTCCGGGTAATCGGTCGCAGCGTATGAGCCAGTCGTGCCGACTGTGCCGATTGTGCCGGCGGCTTGGTGCAGGCGGATGACGAGGCGGGGCGTGTCCAGCCCGTAGCGGGCGATGCTCTCCGCCGTCGCGTCGGCAATGTACTCGCCCAGGCGGATGTTTGCTGCCGATTTGCGCAGGGTGGTCATGGCAGTGCCGTCCGCCGGGTAGGACACCGGGGTGGTCAGCATCCAGCGGTCTTGCGCGTCCGCGTTCGTGATCGCGCCGTTCAAGCGCCATTGCTGGGTGATTTCGCCCTCCGCGTTCAGCAGCGTGATTTCATCCAGACGGTCGGCGTGAATCGTCAGCTGCTCGATGCTGTGGAGCGAACCGCGCGTGACGTAGCATTCCTCCGCCAGACCGCGGCTGACGGACAGCAGGCGGGTATCGCCGTCCAGCTGCGCGTACTGCCAGCTGTTTTCGTACTGCGGGGCGCTGCCGATGCGCAGGGTGTGGCTGCTGCCGTCCGCAAAATCCACGGTGACAACGCTCTCTGGGTCATCCAGCCCGAACGCTGCCCACTCTTCGTCCGTGCCGTTCCAATCGTCGCTGAGTACCTCTGCGGTCACGCTCTTAAGCCCGGACAGGAGCGTTTCGGCAATGTCCGCATCCACCGTGAAGGAATTTTCGCCTTCCAGCACCAGCGCACCAGATTCCGTCTGCACTGCCGACCATGCGTCCTGATTGCGTACAGCAATGCGGATGCGGGTGATATCCGCCGATTCCACCGCCCAGAGGGTGATTTCCTCATCCTCATGCGCGGGCGTTTCCGGCGCGGGGGCGGGCGTGCGGGCGAAAATCAGCAGACACGCCGCCGCCGCGACCAGCAACACGGCGAAAATCAGCAGGAGGATGCGGCTGTGCCTGCGCGCGGCATGTTTCTTTTTCGGGACATTTTGCATGGCTTACAGATTCCTCCGTGGAAGCAGGATGATGACCGCCGCCAGCAGCACCAGAATCGGCAGCCCGACCAGTACAACGCTGCCCAATGACAGCGCATTGACGGACAGCCCCGGACGCAGCGCCGTTTTGACCATGATGCTGGTGTCAATGCTGTCATCCCCGGTCAGGAAAGACACAGCGCGCACCAGAAATTCCTCGCCGTCGGTCATGGTGAAGAGCTGTTCCTCGGTCAGCAGGGCGGAACTGCCGATGATGAACGCGCGGCTGACGTCGCCCGTGTCGGTGAAGCGCTTGGCTTGCAGCGCGAGCGCGAACGGCCCAGTCTTGTCGCTGTCGGATTGAGTGATGCTCAGGCGCGATGCGGTTGTATCAACCAGATAACTCTTGGCGGATGTTGTCAGCACTGCGTCCACCAGCAGGGAATTGTCCGATTCCGGCGAAGGGTCGAAGCCGCGGCTGGCAACCATGAGCATCGCCGTCCGCCCGTTCAGCATCATCTCCAGTGTCACGTCCGTTGCCTGCATTTCTGGCAGCAGCGCCAGACGGTTGTTGTTGTAGAACGTGTCGGTTTCATCCGGCGACGCCATCACCAGCCCGCTTTCCGGCAGGAAGCCGTAGGAGCGCAGCAGGGACAGGACGTTCGGCATATTCTCAATCGGGTCGGTATAATCGCAGCTGAACAGCACTGCGCCGCCACCCTGCACATACGCGCGGATGATGTCCATTTCCGCGTCGGTGTAGTCCTTGACGGGCGAAAGGATGCACAGCACGTCGCCGGATGCGAATGTCATGTCGCTGAGCTTCTCGAACGCGACGTCGTAGTGGTTGTTCATCAGCAGGGTGGTAAAGGCGGACAGGGAGTCTTCGCCCAGTTCGCCGTGCCCCGTCGCGATGTGCAGCGTCGGCACGGTGTCGCGCGTGACGTAGGCGATGGCGGAGGTAATCTGCTGCTCATACGCCAAGCCGGAGACGTTGTAGCTGCCCGAATCGGTATCGACAGAGAGCGTTACAAAATCCGTTGCGGTCAGCACGCGGTAGCGGTCGGTTTCCTCGCAGTAGACGATGAGGTTCTGCGCGGAGACGTTGGTGGTGCTGCTGGAAAAGCGGGTCAGCAGCAGGGGATTCAGGCTTGGCGGGGTTTGTTCCCACGTCACCATATCCGACGCGGCGCTGTAACGGTTGAGCAGCTCCAGCAGGGGCTGATCCTCCTCGCCGCGCTCGAACAGGGCGTAGATTTTCACCGGACGCTTCAAGTCGCGCAGAATCTGCTTTGTCGTCTCGCTCTGCGTTGTGACGGCGTTGAAGGAAAAGTCGCCGCGCCAGCCGTAGCGCGTTTCGAGGTTCGTCGTCGCCAGATTGATGAGAATCAGCGCGACAATCACCAGCGCGACAATGGTGGTGGACATGGCACCGTAGCGCAGGCGCGGGCTGATGGTGAACTTCCTGTGCGCGGATTGTTTTTTGTTTCGCATTCTTCGTCACTCTCCCCGATAGCGCCGGGCATCCAGCGTATGAATCGTCAGCAGGAGGAACGCCGCGGCGAAGGTGATATCGTAGACGACGCTTGCCGCGCTGAGCTGCCCCATCAGGAACGGTTCAGCCCGCTGATAAAGGCTGAAGAAGGACAGCACGCTGGAGAAGAAACTGCTGTTGACGGCGTTTTCCAGCAAGTCCAGCATCCAGAGGACGAAGTTCGCGCCGAACGCGAAAACCGCAGCCGTCACCTGATTTTTTGCGCAGCCGGAGATGAACAAGTCCAGCGCGAGGAATGCGCCGCCCTGCAAGATGAAACCGAGGTACGCTACCGCCATTTCCGCCGGGTACACGCGCCCATAGACCGCCACGACCGCAACGAAGCCGAGCGTCAGCACGACGGTTGCCGCCATGACGGTATATGCCGCGGCATACTTGCCCAGCACCATGCCGGACAGGGAAACCGGGCTGGTGAGCAGCAGCTGATCCGTGCGGCGCTGCCTTTCTTCCGCCAGCAGCCGCATCGTCAGCACCGGCGAGAGCAGCATCCACAGGTAACTCATCTGCCCCACGAACGTCGGTAAGTCCGACGACCGCGCCTGCATAATCTGCAAATAAAACATCACCGAGGACAGGAGCAGGAACACGCCCATGAACACATAGCCCGTTGGCGTGAGAAAATACGCCTGCAATTCTCGTTTCCAGATGGCACGCATGATAACACCTTTCTCCAAGGGGAAAATGTCCCCTTGAACCCTTTGCGCGAATCGGTTAGTTTCGCTTTTCTTGCTTTTTTTCGTGTGTTGCAGAGAATTTCGCCTCTGCGGAGGCGACCAAAGGGCAATGCAAACAGGTGAAG
>ERZ780208.2942-NODE-2942-length-11039-cov-5.018664_pt1 | contig 11039 bp, 5 predicted proteins | sample MGYA00511167_ERZ780208 | MGnify/ENA primary metagenome ERZ780208 (study PRJEB29588, sample SAMEA2159202) | human gut metagenome | biome: human gut; feature: human-associated habitat; material: faeces | place: Denmark | collected 2008/2010 ... | reverse complement strand
GTTGATGACCAAGGAGGCCCTCCCGGCTCTACAACGGGGCCGCTTTCGCATCACGACGGGGCCGCCGTTGCAACGCAACAAGGCCCCCGCGGGAAGGCCGTAAGGCCCTTACGGCAGAACTTCTCGACGGATTCTATTGCACACTTTCGTTGATTTTAACGTAAGACGCTGTAACTCAGACGATAAAAGATGCACGCGTAAAACTCGCGAATTTGCGCCCGAATGATTTTTATTTTTGAATTCTTCAAGGATTTGAAGGCATTTGTCGGAATAATTCTGAAAGCCCCACCCCGGCCCTCCCCAAGGGGGAGGGTGCCTACGAGATGAAGGGAATTGTAGAGACGTCACACCGTGGCGTCTCCCGTGGAATGGATGACTGATTCAAACGCAAAGACCGCAAAGACGCAAAGATAATTTCTTGTTGCAGCAGATTTAAAATCATCTTTGCGTCTTTGCGGTCTTTGCGTTTGAAATAAAAATCTCCGTGTTCCTTAAAATATAAGACCTTCGCGTCTTTGCGTTGAAGGTAGAAAAGCCCTCCTCCTTCCCTGAAAATCTGAAAATATCCTGCTTTTATTTTGCCGTCCCGTCAAATTGATGTACTTTTGCATACGGAAAGCAGTGTCCCGGTCTGTCGCCGGCATCCATAAGGGTGCGGGAGGAAAGTCCGGGCAGCACAGGGCGCTCCACTTCCGAAAATAGAAGCTGTCGGTGACGGCAGGATACGGCAGAAGAAAACAACCGCCGGCAATTGCCTGAAAAGGCGTTGCGGTAAGGGTGAGAAGGTGCGTGTAAGAGACCACCGGCCGTCGGGTGATTGGCGGGCCGTGCCGTCTGGAGGCTGCAAGTTCGCGTAAACCATCGTCTGAGGGCTGCCCGCCCGAATACTTCGGTTATACGATGGAGGGTAGAATGCTTGAGCCGTGTGGTGACATGCGGATTAGATAAATGACAGACACCGCGGCCGTTGTGCGGTTGCGGGACAGAACCCGGCTTACAGGGACACTGTTTTCCTTTTTCTGTTTTACCTGAATGATGAAAGATAACATACAGAGACTCGTCCGTTTTCTGAAGACAGACATCTGGCAGGTGTCTGAAGGTAGCGTTGCGCCGTGGCGCGCGTTGCTTTATGGGATTGTGAAGCGGCTCATGCTGGCCATACGTTTCTTCACGGCCCGACGTGTGATGAGTCAGGCCACGGCACTGACCTATTCGACGCTGCTGGCCATAGTCCCCATCATGGCCGTGGTGTTCGCCATAGCCCGCGGTTTCGGATATAATAAATATATAGAGGTGTGGTTCCGTGACGCGCTCAAGTCACAGCCGCAGGCCGCCGACATCATCGTCGAGTTCGTCAACAGCTATCTTGTCCATACCAAGAGCGGCGTCTTCCTCGGCATCGGACTTGTCTTCATGCTCTACACCGTGCTCATGCTCGTGAGCAACATCGAAAGCACGTTCAACGACATCTGGCAGGTGAAGAAGCAACGCAGCATCTTCCGCACGTTCACCGACTATCTGGCCATGCTCCTGCTCTGCCCGATAGTCATCGTGCTGACCTCCGGTCTCTCAATCTTCATAGCTACCGTGGCCGGCCAGCTGCCAGATTTGCTGTTGCTCGGACCGATGATGCGTTTCCTGATAGTCCTGTTGCCCTACATCCTGATGTCGGCGATGTTCATCGGACTCTATGTCTTCATGCCCAACACCCACGTGAAGGTGCGCAGTGTCATCATTCCCGGAATACTCGCCGGTGTGGCCATGCAGTGGCTGCAGCTGTTCTACATCCACTCCCAGATGTGGGTGAGCAGCTATAACGCCATCTACGGCTCGTTCGCCGCGCTGCCTCTGTTCATGCTGTGGATGCAGATTTCGTGGACGATATGCCTCTTCGGCGCGGAGCTCTGCTATACGAACCAGAACCTCGACTACTACGACTTCAACACCAATACCTCGGACATCAGTCACCGCTACCGCCTCATGCTCTGCGCCATGATTGCCTCACGCATCTGCCGGCGCTTCGACAAGGGCGGCCGGCCATACACGGCGTTTGAGCTGAGAGGGGAGACGGGCATACCCATCCGCATCGTCAACGACCTGCTCTACGCCATGATTGACGCCCGCATGCTCATCGAGATAACGTCCGACGAAAAGGGCGAGGCCTCGCAGTTCGTTCCGGCCGAAAACGTCGACAACCTCAGTCTCGGGGTCATGATTGACCGGCTGGAGGCCAAAGGACGCTGGAAGATAGACCTTCCGCTCGACGGACATTTCAATGACAATTGGGCGCGGGCGCTGGAGATACGCCGCGACTACCTGAAGGACTTGCGGGCGATATTGCTCAAAGACTTATAAACTATTAAAACAAATGATATGAAAAGACTATTTACTACAGCCTGTATGGCCGTCGCGCTCACGGCGGCCGCCGCACAGGACGACGTTAAACTGACCAAGAGCGGTATGTCCGCAGCCATGGACAACGGCCTGGTCAAGGTGGCCATCGGCACCGACGCCCGCATCAAGAACATGACCTATAAGGGTGGAAGCAACCTGATGGGCAGCAACGGTATCTATTTTGACTATACGGCGGACAAGAACCGCGCGCTCTCGCCGTCGAAGATGGAGGTCGTCAGGAACACACCGGAGATGTGTGAGGTGCTCTACACCAATACGGATGGCGACCTGCAGTTCCAGCAGGGCTTCATCATGCGCAAGGGCGAAAGCGGACTCTATGTCTATGTCATCGCCAACGGAACGCCGACGTCATCGTCCGTAAAGCTCAAGGAGACCCGTGTCTGCGTCCGGTTGGCCTCGACGTTCCTCAACGGATATGTCGACGACTCGATGAACGGAAAGATACCGTCAAACAGTGCGATGGCAACGGCGGAGAAATCGGAGAACACCATACAGGACGCGACATACCGGTTGGCCGATGGCTCGATATATACGAAATACAACTGGGCGAACTATTGTGAGCGCGACAGTGTCCACGGACTGATGAATACGAACACTGGCGTCTGGAACATACCGTGCAGCTACGAGTGGATGAACGGCGGACCGCTCAAGCAGGAGCTCACGGTGCATGCCACGAGCAAGTCGCCCATCACCATACAGATGCTTCAGGGTGAGCATCTGGGCGCCGAGGCACAATACTATCAGGACGGTGAGCGCAAGATCTACGGTCCGTTCTTCATCTATGTCAACAGCGGAACGCAGGAGGAGATGATTGCCGACGCAAAGGCACAGGCGCATGCCAAGCGTCAGGAGTGGCCGTTCGCGTGGTTCGAGAACGAACTCTATCCGCTCGACCGCTCGACCGTGACCGGCCGGCTGAACATCACCACGGGACAGCCGCAGGACAGCATACGCCTCATTCTGGCCGAACCGGGAACCGACCCCTATCTGCAAGGCAAGGGATATATCTATTGGGGCGACACGGACAAGGACGGAAGCTTCACCATCAGGAACGTGCGGAAGGGCAGCTATACGCTCTACGGCTATGCCATGAAGGGCGAGATAACCGATGAGCTGCAGGTGGCCGACATCGTGGTTGACGGTGAGACGACCGACCTCGGCACCGTGAAGTGGGCTCCGGCCACATACGAGCACAAGCTGTGGCAAATCGGTGAGAACAACCGCATGAGCGACGGGTTCTGCATGAGCGACGCCGCACGTGCCTACGGACTGTGGGAAGAGGTGCCGGCAACGCTTAATTATATAATAGGTGAAAGCAATCCGGCTACGGACTGGTATTACGCCCAGACGAAGAACGGAACCTGGACGGTGACGTTTGACCTCGATGAGACATACTCCGGAAAGGCTTATCTGACCGCTTCGGCGGCCGGAGCGACCAACAAGCCGAAGGTGGCTGTGGCCATCAACGGCGGAAACAGCAAGACGTGGAGCTTCGGAACGAACGACGCGGCAATCTATCGCAGTGCTGTTTTGGGCGGCCGCCACTGGCTTCAGACTCATTCCTTCCCGGCTTCGGCACTGAAAAAGGGCCGCAATACCATTACGTTCACAATGTCGGGAATAAGCAAGAACGGCGGAGTGATGTGGGATTGCATCAAGCTGGAGGCCGGCGCCAAGATTGTTCCCAGCGGTATCACGGCCGTGAACAGCGTTGCCGATGACGCTCCGGTGGAGATATTCACCCTTGGAGGAGTCCGTGTCGGAACGTTCCGGAGCTTCGGTGACGTCCGTTTGGACAAGGGTGTGTATATCTTCCGGCAGGGCGGAAAATCCGGAAAGGTCAGCTTCTGAAGTATAGTTTAGTTTCAGAATTGTAAACGATAAAGCCGTTTCAAACAGCCCGATGGGCGTTGAAACGGCTTTATCGTTTGTATGTTATTGTCCTGTCGCAGTCTTCCTGCGCTCTCAGAGAGCCATAAGATAGCGCTTGAAGTCGGCGAAATCCTTGCTCATTTCCACGCTCTTCTTCTCGCCTTTCATGAACTCGGCGAGACGTTCGGGGATGGCAATCTCCTCACCGATGATTCCTTCGACCGTGTCCTTGAACTTGGCGGGGTGGGCTGTCTCGCAGAAAACACCGTATTCGCCTTCCTGCAGTTCCTCGCTGAGGGCGCGGAAGCCGCATGCTCCGTGGGGGTCGAGGACATAGCCGGTGGCGCGGTGGCAGCTGGCCATGGTCTCGGCAATCTGCTCATCGGTGTATGTGGCACCGCTGATGAGTTGTGTTATCTTCGCATGGTCGCCGCCGTAGAGGTCGTATATGCGTGCGAAGTTGCTCGGGTCGCCCACGTCCATGGCGTTGGCGATGGTCTGGCGGCTGGGCTTCGGCTCATATTTTCCCGTGCGAAGGTAGTTGAAGAAGATGTCGTTGGCGTTGTTGGCGGCGATGAAGCGGTTTATCGGCAGCCCCATGCGGTGGCCGAAGAGCGCGGCGGTGATGTTGCCGAAGTTGCCGCTGGGCACGCATACCACGAGACGGTCAGCCTTTCCGAGGGCCTTCATGCGGGCGTAGGCGTTGAAATAGTAGAACGCCTGCGGAAGGAAACGGGCCACGTTGATGGAGTTGGCCGAGGTCAGCATGAGGTGGCGGTTGAGCTCCTCGTCCATGAAGGCGCTCTTCACCAGCGCCTGGCAGTCGTCGAAAACGCCGTCAACCTCGATGGCCGTGATGTTGCGGCCGAGCGTTGTGAACTGACATTCCTGTATCGGGCTGACCTTGCCTTTGGGGTAGAGGACGTGGACATGGATGCCGTCGACGCCGAGAAAACCGTTTGCCACGGCCGAGCCGGTGTCTCCGCTGGTTGCCACGAGAACGTGAACCTGCTTATGATTGCCCTCGCGGCGGATGAAGTATTGCAGCAGACGGGCCATGAAACGTGCGCCGACGTCCTTGAAGGCGAGTGTCGGGCCGTGGAAGAGTTCAAGTGAATAGATGGTGTCGGTGACGCGGGCGACGGGACAGTCGAACTGAAGCGTGTCGCAGACGATGCGGTGAAGCTCTTCCTTTTCGATGTCCTCGCCGAAGAAAGCGTCGGCCACGGTGCAGGCGATTTCCTGAAACGACAGCCGGTCGATGCCGTCGAAGAATTCATTCGGCAGCGGTTTGATATGTTCGGGCATGTACAGTCCGCGGTCTTCGGCCAGTCCTTTGACCACGGCTTTCTGCAAATCGGCCGTCGGGGCATGTTTGTTGGTGCTGTAATATCTCATGATTTTCTGTTTTGTTGTCTTGTGCTTGGCTTTCTGTAGACCACTTGCGGGCTTACAGAAAGCCTTTTTCTTGTTTACTGTAATCTCCTTCCGGAACTTCTATCTGTCGTGTTTCATGCGGTTTCCGCGCTCATGAAATCTTCATGAACTCGTGCATGAACTCGCTGAGACGGAGCAGACCGTAGGCTCCCGCGACGCAGCTGCGTTCGTCATACTGCGTCACCTGATCGGCTACGATGCCCGGATGCCATATCAGGAACGGCACGGGCTCGCTCACGTGGGTGCGTATCTCGACCGGGGTGGGGTGGTCGGGGAGCACCGCTATGCACACCGGGTCGTCCTTCCACGTGCTCACTTCGTCGTAGATAGGCTTGATGATGCGCCGGTCGAGATAGTCTATCGACTTCAGCTTGAGGTCAAGATCACCGTCGTGGCCGGCTTCGTCGCTGGCTTCAACGTGCAGGAAGACGAAATCGTCGCCATTCCGCAACGCTTTGATAGCGGCTTCAGCCTTACCCTCATAGTTTGTGTTGGCAAGTCCGGTGATGCCTTCCACCTCAATCCGGCGCAGTCCGGCGTAGCATCCGATGCCGCGTATCAGGTCGACGGCCGATATGACTGACCCGCTCTTCACCTGCGGATACATCTCGCTGATGGTCTCCATCTTCGGCCGGTAGCCGCCTCCCCATGGCCAGATACTGTTGGCCTTGACCTTCCGTCCGTTGTTGAAAGGATGGGCTGCGAGCAGCTCCTGCGACTTCATTATCAGTCCGTTGAGCAGCCGGGCTGTTTCTTCGGCGCTGAGCCTGCCGTCCGGTCCCGCTTTCCTTTCATCCTCGCCGGCCCGCTCGTCGGCCTTTATCAGAAGTCCGTTCCACTCCTCGTTGGGATGGTCGTGCGGTGGTGCGCAGACGATATGCTTGTTTCCGCCGCGTATTATGAGCAGATGGCGGTATTGTATGCCGGTCAGGAACTTCACCCTTTCGTCGCCGAGACGTTCGTCGAGATATCTGATGAGGACGTCACCCTGCTCTGTCGTGAGATGGCCGCCGTGGTGGTTGACGATCTTTCCGTCCTCCAGTGTGATGATATTGCACCGCAGGGCAAGGTCTCCGGGCTTCATCTCATAGCCAATGCTCGCCGCTTCGAGCGGTCCGCGGCCCTCATATACCGTGTCGAGGTCATATCCGAGGATGGCCGTGTTGGCCACTTCGCTGCCCGGCAGATAGCCGTCCGGAATCGTCATCAGGCGTCCCGTGCGTCCTTGGCGGGCCAGCATGTTCATGTATTCCGGCCGCGAATATTCCAGCAGAGTCTTTCCGCCGAGCCGTCCGACGGGGTGGTCGGCCATGCCGTCGCCTAATATGATAATGTGTTTCATGCTAAATATTCGCTATTGACATAATGTTGGCAAACACTCCTGCGGCCGTAACGCCGGCACCGGCACCGTAGCCCTGTATGAGCATGGGGTATTCGCGGTAGCGTTCGGTGGTGAGCAGCACGATATTGTTGGAGCCTTCCAGTCCGTAGAACGGATGGTGCTTTCCGACCGCTTCGAGGCTCACGCTCGTCTTGCCGTGGTCCATCTTGGCCACGAAACGCCAGCGCTGGCCGTTGGCTTCGAGCACCTTGCGCTTCTCTTCGAACCCGGCGTCGAGCGACGGGAGCTTCTTCCAGAACTCATCGAGCGTCCCGCTGAACATCTCCTGCGGTATGAAAAGATGTTTCTCAACGTCATCCTGCTCCACCTTATATCCCGCCTCGCGGGTCAGGATGACCAGCTTGCGGACGACATCCTTGCCGCTCAGGTCAATCCGCGGGTCGGGTTCGCTGTATCCCTGCTGCTTGGCGCGGATGACGGTCTCCGAGAACGGAACGTCGGCGGCAATCTCATTGAATATGAAATTGAGCGTGCCGCTGAGCACGGCCTCAATCCTGAGTATCTTATCGCCCGAGTTGCGCAGGTCGTTGATGGTTCCGATGATGGGCAGACCGGCGCCAACGTTGGTCTCGAAGAGATATTTCACGCCTTTGCGCAGCGCCGTCTCCTTCAGCCGCAGATACCTCTCATAGTCGCCCGAGGCAGCCACCTTGTTGGCCGCGACGACCGAGATGTTGTGTTCGAGGAACTCCTGATACAGTTCGGACACCTCGGCGCTGGCCGTACAGTCGACGAAGACGCTGTTGAAGATGTTCATTCCGATAATTCCGTCGCGCAGGGTTCCCAGCGTGCTGTCCTGCCCTTTGGCGGCGAGTTCTTCGCGGAAGTTGCCCAAGTCGATGCCTTCGCGTGCGAACATGGCTTTGCTGGCATCGGCTATACCTACGACGTTGAGTTGCAGGCCGTTCTCCTGCATCAGCTTCTGCCGCTGGCTGTGAATCTGCTGTATCAGGCTGCCGCCCACGGTGCCGATGCCGCAGATGAAGAGGTTGAGCACCTGATATTCGGAGAGGAAGAACGAATCGTGGATGACGTTGAGCGACTTGCGAAGCGACTTGCTGTCCACTACGAACGAGATGTTGGTCTCCGAAGCACCCTGTGCACAGGCTATCACGTTGATACCGTTGCGTCCCAGCGTGCCGAACAGCTTACCGGCGATGCCCGGCGTGTGCTTCATGTTCTCGCCTACAATGGCTACGGTGGCCAGGTTCTTCTCGGCCTGTATGGGCGAAATCTCGCCCATGGCAATTTCTTTTTCGAATTCTTCATTCAGCACTTCGCAAGCCAGGTCGGCATCGGCATTGCGCACACCGATGGACGTCGAGTTCTCCGACGATGCCTGCGACACGAGGAAGACGCTGATGCCGTTCTTGGCCAACGCCTTGAATATGCGGTAGTTGACACCGATGACACCCACCATACCGAGACCCTGCACGGTAATGAGGCTCGTGTCGTTGATCGAAGAGATACCCTTGATGGCCTTGCTCTGCGGGTCGGAAACTTCCTGTTTGATGATGGTGCCTTCGCCCTCGGGGTTGAAGGTGTTCTTTATCAGGATAGGAATGTTCTTGTGGCAGACGGGGTAGATGGTAGGCGGATAGACTACCTTGGCGCCGAAGTTGCAAAGTTCGGTGGCCTCGACGTAGCTCAACTCCTTGATGGTGTAGGCGGTGGAGATGACACGCGGGTCGGCAGTCATGAAGCCGTCCACATCGGTCCAGATTTCCAGACTGTCGGCATCGAGCGCAGCGGCCACGATGGCTGCCGTATAGTCGGAACCTCCGCGACCCAGGTTGGTCACGACACCCGTCGTCTTGTCGGTAGCAATGAAGCCCGGTATCAGCGTGCGGCGGGGCAGTTCGCGGAAGGCCTCACGCACCAGTCGGTAGGTCTGGTCGGCATCGAGAATGTGTTTCGAGAATTTCTTTTCCGTCTTGATGAACTGACGCGAGTCGCGCCACTCGGCTCCTGTCAGACGTGCCGCAATGAGCGACGACAGGCGTTCGCCGTAGCTTACGATGGTGTCGCTGGTTTTCTGCGACAGGTCCTTTATCAGATAGACGCCCTGGAAGATGTCCTTCAGCTCGTTGAGCAGCTCGCCCACTTCGCGTTGCAGGGTTACCTGCTCCTCGCCGGCGGGAATGACTTCCTTGACCATCTCGACGTGGCGGTAAACGATTTCCTTGAATTCGTTCTCGTAGGCAACGTCGCCCGCCGCTGCCAGCCGCGAGGCATTGAGCAGCTTGTCGGTGATGCCACCCAGGGCCGACACGACTACGATGACCGGTTCATCGACCGCTTCCACTATTTTCTTCACACTCAGAATACTGCTTGCGGTTCCTACGGACGAACCGCCAAACTTCATTACTTTCATTATATTAGACTGTTTTTATTGACGATTATTGAAAATTGGAAAAAGGGAGAAAAGGGAAGAATGCATCTTCTTTCTCCATCCATAAAAAATAAAGCTGAACTGAAAAACGGTGTAACACGTAGAAACACAAATACTATCCCCTAACCCCTAAGGGTCATGGTCCACATGGATGTGACGGTATGTTGGAAGTACTTGTTCATAGCTCTTGTTTCTATCGTTTCGGATAAGTGTTGCAAAAGTAACAATAAAAACATTCATTCTATCACTTTTTGCCACTTTTTTACGATAAAAATAAAGGAAGTATGTGTTTTATGCAGAAATATGCCCAATGCAGGGCTGACAAAGTGCACTTGTCTGCCCCGGAAAAGGCACTAAACCGGGCGTTCTTTTCTTACACTTTGTTAGAAACTAAGAGATATATCATTATCTTTGCACAGTGAAACCGAAAGAAACGAGCGTATGAACCCAGAAAGCACTTCCGTTTTGCTAATATACACCGGTGGAACCATCGGAATGATCGAGAACCCGGAGACGGGCGCCCTGGAGAACTTCAACCTGGAGCAACTCCAAAAGCATGTGCCCGAACTGCAGAAGTTTGCCTTCCGCATCGACACTTACCAGTTCGACCCGCCCATGGACTCGTCGGACATGGACCCCGAAGCGTGGCGAAAGCTGGTACGCATCATCAGCGACAACTACCACCGCTATACAGGCTTCGTCATCCTGCACGGCACCGACACGATGGCCTTCACGGCCTCGGCCCTGAGCTTCATGCTCGAAGGACTGAACAAGCCCGTCATCCTGACCGGCTCGCAACTGCCCATCGGCGTGCTGCGTACCGACGGCAAGGAAAACCTGCTGACCAGCATCGAGATAGCCACGGCCTGCCACAGCAACGGCCGCCCCATCGTGCCCGAAGTATGCATCTTCTTCGAGAACCACCTGATGCGCGGAAACCGGACGACCAAAATCAATGCCGAAAACTTCAACGCCTTCCGCTCGTACAACTATCCCGTACTGGCCTCGGCAGGCATACATATTAAATATAATAATGTGCAGATTCATCCCCATGCCGTCCGCCGCGAACTGAAGCCGCACTTCCTGCTCGACACCAACATCGCCATCCTGAAGCTGTTTCCCGGCATTCAGGAGAACGTCGTGCGCTCGCTCTTCGCCATCGAAGGGCTGAAGGCGGTAGTGCTTGAAACCTACGGCTCCGGGCAAGCCGTGGTTCGTACAGCTGCTGTCGGACGCCAGCCGCAGGGGCATCGTCATCGTCAACGTGACGCAATGCGGATCGGGCACCGTCGAAATGGAGCGGTACGAAACCGGTTATCAACTCATCAGTGCGGGCGTCGTGTCGGGCTACGACATCCCCACCGAGTCGGCCGTGGCCAAGCTGATGTTTCTGCTGGGGCACGACTACGAACCGGCTCAGGTAAGGGAGCTGATGAAGTGTCCGCTGGCCGGCGAAATCACGGTATAAACAACGCTTTTGAACCTCACTTGCAAGTGCCGCGAGCCACACTTGCAATACAT
>ERZ780208.2941-NODE-2941-length-11039-cov-5.880918_pt1 | contig 11039 bp, 6 predicted proteins | sample MGYA00511167_ERZ780208 | MGnify/ENA primary metagenome ERZ780208 (study PRJEB29588, sample SAMEA2159202) | human gut metagenome | biome: human gut; feature: human-associated habitat; material: faeces | place: Denmark | collected 2008/2010 ... | reverse complement strand
ACGTCTGCTCCCCTCTGTCTGTGAACAGATAATTATTCAGCAGACCCTAATTATACGGATGCTGATTCCTGTTTCAGAACGGCGTTGGAACTAAGTGATGAACTTGGTCAACAGATAAGCATATTACAAGGACTTTTTGACCTTAAACAAAAAAACAATAATAACAGAGATTTAGCTATTTTATCTAAAAGAATTATAGCGTTACGTGATAGTTTCGCTATGAAAGAAAAACGTGACAGCATAAAGGAAGTACAGCAACTGTATGAGCTTAGCGCCATGAAAGAGAAAACTTCCCGTTCTCTTGGACTTGCAACGGTTCTGATATCGGTTCTCGTCGTCTGCCTCTTAGGTGGCGGAACTGTATATGCCTTTCAACGCCGCAGGGCCAGAAATGGTCTGGAAAAGGAACGGCTGACCATCAATAAACTGATGGAAGAACAAGCGAAACTGCTCAGAAAGGTTGATAAGCTATCTTCCGACAAGGACGACAAGAAAAAGCAGATTGCGGAACTGAAACGAAAAATCAAAGCTGTGGAGGAACGTCAGAAGACGATGGTGGCAGAGATGGAGAGCCGCATGAAGGACGTGATGGCCAGAGGAAAGGAGCTGTATGACGAAATCTGTTCTGACGGCACTATCGCGAAATGGAGCAGTTATGACGCGACGTGCTTCACAGAGTATTATGTGTCGACACACAAGGAGTTCGTTTCGCGCCTCAGTGACGACTACACGAAACTGACAGATAACAGAAAAATCTTTCTCATCCTGCTTGACATGAAGAAGGATAGCGACGCCATCTGTCGGATTATGAACGTCAAACAGTCAACCCTGCGGACATTCCGGCTGCGGACAAAGGACATCGTGATTAAAGAGTAGTGAGAAAACGGGGCAATTCTGTCACACAAATTGTGTTACATGGCTCACGTAACGGTGTTACGCGGCGCTTGTAACAGTGTTACACGGCCCATGTAACACCGTTACGTGGGCCGTGTAGCACACGGTTGCGGCCGTAACATATAAAAAGTCCGGCCGTTGGCGTATTCTCACGCTTTTTGACTAACTTTGCAGACAGATAAACAATCTTTATTTTCTTATGAACGAGACTGAAAGAATACTCCAGCTGCGTGCCGAATTGCACGAGCACAACCAACGATATTACGTGCAGAACGCACCTGTCATAACCGACATGGAGTTCGACATGATGATGCACGAACTTCAGGAACTTGAAGCGCGCCACCCGGAGATGGCCGACGAGAACTCGCCGACGCAGCGCGTGGGCAGTGACATCAACCGCGAATTCACGCAGGTGGAGCACCGATACCCGATGCTCTCGCTGGCCAACACCTACAACGAGCAGGAGGTGGCCGACTTCTACAACTCCGTGAAAAAAGGACTGGATGGTGAGGACTTTGAAATCTGCTGCGAACTGAAATACGACGGTCTGTCCATCAGCCTCACCTACGAGAACGGGCGGCTGGTGCGCGCGGTGACACGGGGCGACGGTGTGCGGGGCGACGACGTGACGGCAAACGTCAAGACCATCCGTTCGATACCGCTCGTGCTCTTGAATGAAGAACGAAGAGTGAAGAATGATTCTTCACTTAACTTCGAGATCCGCGGTGAGATTCTCATGCCGTGGCGTGTCTTCGAGAAGCTCAACGCCGAGCGTGAGGCCGCCGAGGAGCCGCTGTTCGCCAATCCGCGCAATGCCGCCAGCGGTACGTTGAAGAGCCAGAACTCGGCACTGGTGGCTGCGCGGAAGCTCGACGCATACCTTTATTATATGCTCGGCGACAATCTTCCGTCGGACGGCCATTATGAGAATCTGGAGGTGGCGCGCCGGATGGGCTTCAAGGTCAGCGAGGGCATGCGAAAGGTGAAGACGCTGGAGGAGATATATGACTTCATCCGCTATTGGGACACGGAGCGCAAGAACCTGCCCGTGGCCACTGACGGCATCGTCCTCAAGGTCAATTCACTGCGCCAGCAGCGCATTCTCGGCTATACGGCAAAGAGTCCGCGCTGGGCCATCGCATATAAGTTCAAGGCCGAACGGGAGCGCACCCGCCTGCGTGAGGTGACATTTCAGGTCGGCCGTACGGGGCAGGTGACGCCTGTCGCCAACATGGAGCCCGTCCAGCTGGCCGGTACGACGGTGCGTCGCGCGACGCTCAACAACGAAGACTTCATCCGTTCGTTCAATCTCCACCTCGGCGACTATGTCTATGTCGAGAAGGGTGGGGAGATCATCCCCAAGATTGTCGGCGTCGACGAGGACAGCCGTGAGCCCGGCGCCGAGCCCGTCCGCTTCATCACCCGCTGCCCGGAGTGCGGCGCTGAGCTTGTCCGTCCGGAGGGCGAGGCGGCCCACTACTGCCCGAACGACAGCGGATGTCCGCCGCAGATAAAGGGTCGCATCGAACACTACATATCCCGCAAGGCCATGAACATTGACAGTCTCGGCCCTGAGACCGTCGACGACTATTTCCGTCAGGGGCTCATCTGCAACGTGGCCGACCTCTACGACATACGCGTCGAGCAGATCAACGGCGACGGAAACCGTGAGAAATCGGCGCGGAAGATTGTCCAGAGCATCGCCGCGTCGGCCTCCGTGCCATTCGAGCGCGTCGTCTTTGCCCTCGGCATACGCTTCGTCGGAGAGACATCGGCCAAGCTCCTTGCACGCCATTTCAAGACGATGGACGCGCTGGCCGCCGCCTCGCTCGAAGAGCTTCAGCAGGTCGAAGGCGTCGGCGAGGTGATTGCCCGCAGCGTCATAACCTACTTCCACAATCCCGAGAACATTGTCATCATCGACCGTCTGCGCGTCCACGGCATACAGATGCAGCTGAGTGAGGACCTGATGACGGCCTCGGACGGCAGCCTCTCCGGTCTCTCGATTGTCATCAGCGGCGTCTTCCGCCATCACAGCCGCGATGAATACAAGGCCATGATTGAGCGCAACGGCGGCAAGAACGTCGGTTCGATAAGCTCGAAGACGTCGTTCATTCTTGCCGGCGAGAACATGGGACCGTCGAAACTGCAGAAGGCCGGGAAACTGGGAATAAGGATAATGAGCGAAGACGAGTTCCTCGCGACTTACGGATTGTGAGGATTTTCTTCGAGGAGGGAGGAGTGTGGAGTGAGGAGTGAGAATAGTCTTGTTGGATGAAGTGGTTATTGCTGTGGCCGAACAGGTACGCTATGTCATTCGACAAGACTATTCTCACTCCACACTCCTCCCTCCTCGAAGAAAACCTTCATCCCTCCTCGGAAATATCTCAAGCATAGGAGTGCATTCCGCCAAGAACATAGTTCACTCCGAAGTATGTCATCAGGACGGTGAGGAAGGCGGCGGTCATGAAGAGATGGTATGTCAGCGGACGGCGGAGCGACGGCAGTGAGCCGACATGGACACCGACGGCATAGACCATCATCGTTATGAGCGCCCAGACCTCCTTCGGGTCCCATCCCCAATATGTTCCCCACGATACGTTTGCCCATACGGCGCCGATGAAGATGCCGACAGCGAGCGTCGCGAGGGCGGGGTGGAGGAACAGCAGACTGAGCACGCGGAGCGCTTCCGGAGCGCCGGTCCGGTTGTTTCCGATGGTTTTCCGCGTCGTCGCCGCAATGACAAGGGCCGTCACGCCGCAGATGAATGTCATGGCGAGCAGGGCGAATGAGAACATGATGAAGGAGACATGGAGACTGAGCAGCGGCGAGTTGAGCACGGGCATGACGTGGCTTATATTCGGATCCATCTGCCCGATGTGGGACACGAGCAGGAAGAAGCCGGACATGAGGAAGCCGAACGCGAGTGCTATACGGAAGCGGCGGGCGGCTGCAAGCGATACGGCCATGACCACCCACGCCACGAAGAGCATCGTTTCGTAGCCGTTTGACATCGGAATTGTGCCGCTGATAATCCACCGCAGAGCCTCACACGTGGTCAGGGCGGCCAGCGACATCACCATCACGGCGCAGCAGAAGCGGAATCCTGCGCCCTTTGTTTTCTTGCCGGCGACGGTCATCCGCCTTATTGCGACGGCCAGCATGACTACGCCGAACGTGAGATTGACCATGAAAAGGATTGTGGCGAATGGCACGGCGTTGTATATCCGTTCGGCTTTCGTCTGCAACGGCGACGGCAACGACACTCCCCCGTTCTTCTCCTGATAGCGCTTCATCTTGCCGATGAGCATGGTGGCGCGCTCCGTGTCACCGTCGCCGGCAGCCTCGGCGAGCAGCGGAATGGCGTTGGCAATGTACATGGCGTTGGGCGCCGGCACAGTGGCAGCGGGCTTGTCCGTCGGGGCATACCACGTCGTAGCGCCGTCGGCGGTGTATGGGAACAGTTTCAGCAGCGTTCCGCGCGTCACTTCCATGATCATCATCAGGCGGTCGTCGATGGCTGCCACGTCCTGATGGAACTTATCCGACGCTCCCGCCATGTTCTCCTGAACGTACGGGCCGAGGATATAGCCGCCCATGTCGCGGTTGAAGAACGTGTTGACGGAACATCGTTCCGGCAGCATCAGCGTCTCGCGCAGCGGTCCGCGCTTCATCTTTATTATCGGTTCGTCAAACCACCAGTCTCTCCACAGCATGAATCCTGTGAGCACCTGTTCGGCCGTCAGCCCCTCGTATGACGCCTTTCCGCAGAGCTTCCGCGTGAAATCGACGGCCAAAGTCTGGACCGGGCAGATGCGTCCGTTGTGAAGAACATGAAGCCGTCCGAACTCCTCGGCAGTCTCCTTGGGCAGCACGGGCAACCTTCTCTCACCTCCGCCGGCGTCCGACGACATAGCGGCCGATGCCGGAATGAGGCCGGCCGGAGCCATGAGGACGGTCATGATGAGCACGCTCTCCCTGACGGCCGGGCTTCTGAGAAGCCGCCGGAACGTCCCGGCCGGGTCGGCCAGCGACCAAAGAAACGCGACGAAGAGCAACGCATAGCCCAGATATGTGACGGGAATACCCCACGGGTCGGCGTTGAGCGCGAGTATGCTGCCCTGCATGTCAGGGTCGTAGTCGCTCTGATAGAGCCTCACGCCGCGATGGGAATAGATCCGGTTCATCGACACGACGGCGCTCCGCGTGTCTCCGTCGGCACTCCGCGACGTTCTGTCGGTGACGGTGATGTGGGAAATGTAGTCCGCGGCGGACGTCGTCCCCTCGTGGTATGCCACCTCGAAACGGTCGAGACGTATGCCGAACGGCAACTGACGCTCACTGACGTCGTCACCGTCCTGAACCAGATACGTCCCGACCGTCTCGCCCTGACGCAGATGAACCATGCCCCGGGTGGCCGTGAGATGTGTCAGCAGTGCTCCGGCGAGTATGATGATGAACGACAGATGGAGCATAACCGTTGAGGCTCGGCGCACCCGCCGTCTGACGAAATGAACGGCGGCAAAGGCCGTCAGCACCGCCCATAGGGCCGTGAACCACCATGCGCCATAGATGTTTTCAGCCGTGAACTGTGTGCCGCGGCTCTTCTCGACGAACGTTGCCGCGCTCATACATATTATAATAAGTACGTAGAAACACTTCAGGTATGCCGTAATTGATATTCTGGACATTGTCATATTGGATATTTCAAGCTCATATTGTAAAGTAAAACAGGCTATTTTACTGGGTAATATAGCCTGTTTTAATGACCAAAATAGCCTGTATTACCGGGTAATACAGGCTATTTTACTTCTTAGATGGCCTCGATGAAGGCAACGACAGCGTCGCGGTCAGCCTTGCTCAGGCGGTAGAACTTCTCGGCAGTCCAGTAGGCATCGGACTCCTTGGAGTATCCGTGCCACATGATTGACTCGATGACGTTACGTGCGCGGCAGTCGTGCAGACGGTCGTCGGCACCCGTGAGGCGCTTCGACAGGCCGCGGCCCCAGAGCGGAGTCGTGCGGCACCAGCCTGTGCGGATGTCGTTCTTCATGAACAGACGGTGCTGGACCATATCCGTGTACGGCCATATCGTCTGATGGGGGAAGCGCGGCAGGACGTTCTGCGGGTCGAGACCGTTGGCTGCGGCGTATGCCTTGATGCTGTTGTCAACCCAGTATTTGTCCTCTCCGGTGGTCCATGACGGACGGTGGCACGTGGCGCATCCCATCTCGTTGAACAGCTGCTTGCCGCGTTTCACCTTGGCGTCGTTCAGATTGCGCGCCGCCGGAACGGCCAGACCGCGGTGCCAGACCATGAAGTCGTAGTAGTCCTTGTCGCTCATTTCCTCCTCGCCGTTGTACGGTGCGCCGTTGACGAAATAGCGCTCGAACATCTCCTTGTCGGCGGCGGTGTTCAGACCGAGCAGCGTGTTGACCTTCTCGGCAATCTCCTCCTTTGTCTGGGCGAAATAGGGATAGAGCACCGACGTGTTGTCACCGCCGTTGCGGCTGATATAGTCAATCACCTCGTCGTCCTCGGACATGGCCTTTGCCCACGCCTTGGTCGTGTAGAAGTAGTGGCGGTCGGAGCGTGTGACGTTGGTGATGTTCCAGATTGCGTTTGCTCCGGCACCGTCCTGAAGCGACGCGCGCGTCATGGCATATGTGAACTTCTTCACCTTCAGCTGACCGTCGGCCAGCTTATAGTAGGCGCCGTTGGCCGTTCCGAGACTCTTGTCGCCGGCCCAGTCGTTGGCCGCAGCGTTCCACATGCCCGGATTGAGCACGTCGCTGACGTTCAGTCCGCGGCTGGCGGCACTGGCAGCCTGCTTGCGGTACTCCTCACGCATGTCGTCCTCGTCGATAGCGTCGAGCAGTCCGGTTCCGTAGACACCGATGGTCGACTCCAGACGCACCTCGTAGTCGTTCGGCCGCGGGTTGGTGTTGAACGCATCTTCGGGGATGGTCACCTCGGGATAGATGAGCGAATAGGTCTCGCCGTCGGCAAAAGCCATCGGCAGACCGCTCGGCATGGCGTCGACTGTTCGCCACTCGATGCTGATCTTGCTCTCGTCGATGGGCGCCTTGAAGGGGTGCATGGCCTGTGTCTGAGGCATGCCCGTCACCTCCGTCACGTAGGAGTTGGCAGCAAAGGGCTTGCCCGTGCGGTCGACACCGGCCTGTGGGTGATAGACAACGAGCAGATAGCCGTTGCCGACGGTGTTGGCCCGGTATTCCGTCTGACGCTTGCCGTGGCCGTAGGCCGGGTGGCAGTGGATGCAGCTGTTGCGCGTCCATGACGGTCCGAGACCCTTGCGCGGGTTCTCGGTGATGGTGTAGACGTGTTCGAAGAAGTCCTCACCCTTGTTGAAGCTTGTCTCCATTCCGGCCACGCCGACCACGGCCGGTGCCGGTGCCGAGTAGCTGGCTTTCTCCGTCGTGCCGAGCAGTCCGCCCGGATACCACTCATCGGCCGTGAACGTGTCGTTGGCCTTGCCGAACTGGCTGTCGCCTGCGGCCAGATCACCGAGACCGTTGGAGGTCACGGGCTCCTGTGTCTCGTCGTCGTCAGAGCATGCCGCTGTCAGCTGGGTGGCCAGAAGGGCGGCGAGAGTGAGCTTGGAAATGTCTCTTATTCTCATGATTCTTTTTTTGTTATTGTTGATTATTGATGACCTTAAAGACCTTAAGGACTTTAAAGTCTTTAAGGTTTTCGGGGCTATTAAGGTCTTTAAGGTCATTAAAGTCTTTAAGGTCTTTAAAGTCCTTAAATGCTATTCTTGCTCAAAATCAGTCCTCCTCAGGGATTTCGGCGTCCTCGAAGTGGATGTTCCATATCGTGCAGACATACTTCACGAACGGTGACGGCATGTTGCTGATGCCTTCGATGGAGCTGACGTAGGCGTTCTCGATGCTGTTGTTGACGTCGCTGCGGTTGACACTCGCGAAGAACGTGTGGAAGCTGTAGCGTGCGGCCGTGCGGTCGGTAGAGCCCAGCCATACGTTGCGTATGGAGCGGATGTTGTCGCGGAAGTCGGTGATGGAGTTGTAGCTGTAGGGCGACTCCACGTAGGAGACGTCGCCGGCTGAGAACGGATTGGCAATCTTGGCCGTGCCGACCTCGTTGGCTATGCCGAGACAGCTGCCCTCGTCGTCAGAGAGAACCTGAGCGATGGCGGCCTGGATGTTGGGGAAGGAGCTGCGTGAGCCCTCCACGCCGGCCTTGGCGAGGTTGTCGCCGAAGGACAGTCCGTCCTGAGTCTTATAGTCGAGACCGGCGTTGCGCACGACGACAACACGTGAGGCGTTGGCCGAGGTCTCGCCCTCCCATGCCACCTGCAGCTGGAACGTGCGGTTCTTGAGCAGCGTGCAGATGTCCTGAGCATACTTCAGCTCCTGTGCTCCGCTGATGGCGGTGAAGCCCTTATAGGTGTCGTTGCCCTTGAACTCTGCCACACGGCGCGGCTGTCCGTCGCGGAAGAGGATGAACTCAAGAGCGTGGAAGCCGAGGATGCTCTCGTCGTTGAGGTCCTCGGGACGGCCGCCGCGGTTGAAATAGCCGAGGAGCATGGTGCGGTTGAGGGGCCAGGAGTCTATTGTGGGGTCGATGTTGAAGTCCGATGCGGCACCGCCGAGGAATGCCTCGCTCAGCTCCCAGTGGGAACGGGCCTTCTTGAAGTCCTCACAGGCGCTGTTGATCTGGGTCTGGGTGATGGTCGACGTGGTCAGACCGTGGAGCGTGGCTTCGAGACGCTCCACGTCGTCGGCCAGCCGTGTGTATGTCGGAACGATGACGTTGGAGACGAGATTTTCCAGCGTCTTGCGCAAATAGCCCTCCTGTTCTGCCGAGAGGCGGGCCTGGCCGATGACGGCATTTGCGTTCTCCAGCTCGTCGCAGAGGTCTGCACAGCCGTCCATGGCGCTTTGGCCGAACAGCTTGTTGGCGTATGCCGCGGCGGCGGTGTTGGCCGGATAGTTCTCCTGATCGAGGATGGGGGCTGTCTCGACGATGCCGAACTCGTTGTCACCCAGTGTCGTTGTCTCTCCGTTGTCGTCATTTTCAGAACATGACGTGAAGGTCATGGCTCCCATGATGACGGTCATGGGAAGGAAAAGATACTTTTTCATTTGGCTTGTTTATTTGTGAATTGATTTCTTCGTTGATTATATAATCCATTCCTGAGCCGCCGGCGGGCTTCCGTTCATAGTGTCCCGACGACCCGCTGCCGGTTCAGAGGAACCATCCTTCGTAGGCGATGCCGATGCTCACGGATGGCTCGTCGTTGTAGACGCTCTTGAGGAAGCGGTGGGAATATTCAGCCTTGACGGCCACCTGAGGCAGCGGGTGGTAGTTGATTCCGGCGGCCATGCGCTTCACCTCGGTATAGTCGTATGACGTGTTCAGCGTCTTCGAGGCGTAGGGATTGTACTGCTCGTAGCGTCCGAAGACATAGAGCCGCTGGTTGTCCCGGCGCAGGGTGGGAATTTGGGAGAACACGTCATATCCGGCCTCGACACCGACAGCGTAGGCGTTCTTGCTCACAGCGGCCGAATGGTGATACGGCGACTTCTTGTTCGTGCGGTTATAGATGTACTTCAGCTGGTCGGCGGCACCGAGATAGCCGTAGTCGGCCTGACCGCGCACAATCCAGTTGTGGCCCTTGTAGGTGAAGTCGAAGGCTCCGACGGCCACGACACCCTTAAACTGAGCCTCCACTCCGCTGGCGTTGCGCGGATAGCTGTTGCCGATGGAGTGGCCGTAGTAGCCGCTCAGACCGATGCGCAGTCCGGGCACGGAATAGTTGTCGAGGCGGAGCGAGACGCCGTATTTGTTGGCAACCTCAAACTCCAGCGGCGTTGACGTACCCTTGTTTATCCATCCCGTGTTGGTGAAGTTGTCGGCGTTGAGGCCGGCCAGCAGCTGGGCCTCATAGCGGAAGGCGCCCGAACGTCCCCAGAAACTGATACCGGTCTGATGCCATGTCGATGGCATGATGGTGTTCTCACCCTCGGGACGGTAGACGGTGAAGAAGTTGAGGGGTTCGTGGTGGGCGTTGTTCAGACCGACGGGCACGACGATATGGCCCATCCTGATGTTGGCCCAGCGGCCGAACGACTTCTGAATCCAGAACTGTTCCAGCTCGACCTCGCCGCCTTTCTCGGTCTCCTGTTCCCATTCGCCGCCCTCTTCGTCTTCCTTTTCGTATGCGGCACCGGTTCCGCCGTGCTCAAACTCAATCTCCGTTCCCATCGTCCAGCCCTTTCCAAAGTCGTAGCCGAGATAGATGACGGCGTGGGGAATGTCGAACCGTCCGTGGCTCGGGTCGTTCTTATGGCTGTCGGCCTGACTGTAACGGCTCAGATGGTCGCTGAAGAAATTGCGGGTCAAGGCCACTTCGCCATATCCGCCGACGCTGAGGCGCTTGCCTCCTACGTGCTCCATGACGCTGTCTGCGGCAGATTCCTGTGCCATGACGGGAGCCGCGGTGAGCGACATCGCGGCCATGATGGCGCAGGATGATAAATGATGGTAGATACTGTTCATTGTCGTTTCTTTGTTTTTTTGTCGGTGCAAAGGTATTCCAAACCGTGGCACCGTGCAATACTTAAAAATCGTGAAATGTCTTTCTTTTGCTTGCGGAAAGCCGGTTCCGATACCGATTTATGATTAGAAAAGCGCTGTCCGGCGACTTCCGCAGAGTGTTAAAAACTCGGAATTAAGCGGACAAACACCTTAAAATCCTTGAAGAATTTGAAAATGAAAATCATTTGGGCGCAAATTCGTGAGTTTTGCGCGTGCATCTTTAATTGTCAGATGGCCAGTGTGTTATGGCGGTTTTCGGTGAGGTGTGCAACTTTTTGTCTGCTTTTATTCTGCCGTAAGGCCCTCCTGGGGTTACAAAGGGGCCCTTGTTGCATTGCGGCGGGGCCGCTTTCGCAGTGCAACGGCGTGCTTATTGCGACCCCGGGAGGGCCTTATTGGTCGGCGGCCGCCGGATTTTTGAAGTACGGCGGAATCGGAATGTCAATATTCCGGCTTCGCCGCTCTCCAGAATTAAAATTCTGAAGTGTTAAATTCCGTGATATTTTTTTAAGTAGTGTTTACTGAATAATTTATAACTCTCTGATATTTAAGTTTTTATA
>ERZ780208.2933-NODE-2933-length-11056-cov-2.351968_pt1 | contig 11056 bp, 5 predicted proteins | sample MGYA00511167_ERZ780208 | MGnify/ENA primary metagenome ERZ780208 (study PRJEB29588, sample SAMEA2159202) | human gut metagenome | biome: human gut; feature: human-associated habitat; material: faeces | place: Denmark | collected 2008/2010 ... | reverse complement strand
GTGTTCCCTGGCCGTGAGTTGAACTATGGCGAATCGTCGATTATTCAAACGATCAACCTCTCGTTCTATCCTCAAGAGCGTGGTCCATACAACTTAGATGCGCAGAATCTCGACCCAAGCGGCAATCTGCTCTATCCCGAAAAGCGATGGGGTGGTATTATGAGAAAACTCGACAACACCAACTTTGAGCAATCAAACATCGAATATATCCAATTTTGGATGCTCGACCCATTTCTCGACCAGGATGCCGACAATCGCGAAGGCGGTGACCTCTATTTCAACCTTGGTGAAATGAGTGAAGACATTTTGAAAGACGGTTTGAAGTCGTATGAAAACGGTTTGCCAGTAGATGGCGATACCACATATATTAAAAAGACGGTTTGGGGAAAGGTTTCCACCCAATCATCGATGACCTATGCTTTCGACACCAGTTCAGGCTCACGTATTCACCAAGATGTGGGTTTGAATGGTTTGAGCACAACAGAAGAAAAGGAATATCCCACTTATCGCGACTATGTGCAGTCGCTCCGCAAACTTTTGCCCGACAGCACCATCGTGAAAATGGAAGAAGACCAGTTCTCGCCAATCAACGACCCTGGTGGCGATAATTACCACTTCTATCGAGGCTACGACTACGACCAGGCGAAACTGGGTATTCTCGACCGATATAAGCGATATAACGGAACGGAAGGCAATTCATTGTCGCCAAGCGATGCTTCCGACCCGCTGTATCAGTCGGCAAGAAGTGTTCCCGATGTGGAAGACATCAACCAAGATAACACCCTCAACGAATACGAGCGCTATTTCCAATACAGGATTTCGGTTCGTCCCGAAGACCTTGTGGTGGGAAAGAACTACATTGTGGATAAGCAAGAACTCATGGTTTCCACTCGCGACGGCAAGAAAACGCCTATCGTTTGGTATCAATTCAGTGTGCCCTTGCGTGAATATGAAAAGAAGGTGGGCTCAATCAACGACTTCTCTACCATTCGTTTCATACGAATGTTTATGACGAATTTCAAGAAGACCACCCACTTGCGTTTCGCTACTCTTGAACTCGTGAGAGGCGAATGGCGCAACTACGACTATAACCCAGATGTGCGCACCAATCAGCCAGCAGAGGGGGCGATTACAGTCAACTCGGTGAATATTGAAGAGAATGCCACTCGTCAGCCTGTGAACTACGTTCTTCCTCCTGGCGTGAGCAGAATTGTCGATTCTGGACAATCGCAAATCACCCAGTTGAATGAGCAATCCATGCAGATGAAGGTGGAGCAACTGAAGACCGGTGAGGCTCGTGGTGTGTATCGCAACACCTCGCTCGACCTCCGCACCTACAAGCGTTTGCAAATGTTTGTTCACAACGAAGCGTTCATTGGCGATGCCACAAACCTTCGCGACGGCGATGTGTCGCTGTTCTTGCGCCTCGGTACCGATGCGAAGAACAACTATTATGAATACGAAATTCCGATGGCAGTAACTGCTCCCGGTGTTTACAGCACCAACAGTTCAAGCGACCGTGAGAAAGTGTGGCCAACAAGCAATATGCTCGATTTAGACCTCGACGCCCTCATCAATGTGAAGAAGAACCGCAACGCACAGAAAATGGCAGGCGTGGGCGAGGTGTCGTATTATTCTCGCTATTCAGAGCCTGACCCCAACAACCCCAACGACATGATTACCGTGATGGGTAATCCAGCGTTGAGCGATGTGCGTGTGATTATGGTGGGTGTGCGTAACCGTGCCACTTCCACCAAGGAGTGTACGGTGTGGGTAGATGAATTGCGCGTGACCGACTTCAACCAAGATGGCGGTTGGGCTGCCAAGGTGAATGCCAACCTGAATTTGAGCGACGTCGCCACAGTGAACTTCGGCTATCATAAAGAGACCACCGGTTTCGGTTCGGTTGACCAAGGTTTGAAGAGCCGCCGTTTAGACGAGTTTGATAATATTAATGTGGCTGTTCAGGTGGATTTGGGCCGTTTCCTCCCTGAAAAGGCTAAACTGAAAGCCCCTGTATATTACTCTTACACTAATCAAAAGACCACGCCAAAGTACAATCCAATGGATAAGGACGTGCTTTTGAAAGATGCGCTCGAAACCTGCTCTAACAGTCATCAGCGCGACTCTATCAACGATTTCGCTGTCACTCGCAAGGTGACCGAGAGTTTCTCCGTGTCGGGATTGAAGTTTGACGTGAAGAGCAAGAATCCTATGCCTTGGGACCCTGCCAACTTCACATTCAGCTACTCATTCAACAAGCAGCACAACACCGACCCCAACAATTCTTACGAAAACACCAACGACTACCGTGGTAGTTTCCAATATAGCTGGACTCCATATTCCAAGCCACTCAAGCCTTTCTACAAAATGATTAATGCGAAGAACAAGAATTTGAAGTTCTTCCGTGAATGGGAATTCCACTGGTTGCCGGCATCACTGTCGTTCAACACCAACATTTCTCGCTACTACTACGAGCAGCAGACCCGAAATCAAACTGATGCAGATGTGGTGTTGCCTGTGTCGGTAAGTAAGAATTTCCTTTGGGACCGTCAGTTTGCTTTGAGTTGGAACTTCACCAAGTCGTTCAACGTGTCGATTAACACCAACACCACCGCTCATATCCTTGAGCCTGTTGGACAGGTGAACAAGAAATTGTTCCCCGACCGCTATCGCGACTGGCGCGACTCGGTGTGGACCAGTATCAAGGATTTGGGTACGCCATGGGCGTATAACCAGACATTCACCGCCACTTACAAGGCACCGTTCTCTTCCATTCCGATTTTGAGTTTTATCTCTGCTAATGCAAGTTATAATGCCACCTATCATTGGGATAGGGGAACTACGCTCGATGGCGTGATTTCTGGTAACACGATTGCCAACCAAGCTGCGCTGAATTTCGATACCCGTTGGGATTTGAACCAGTTGTATAATAAGATTCCATATCTGAAAGATGTGAACAAGAGGTTCTCAAGTTCTTCATCTTACAATTCATGGGGCAGAAACAACAGCACCACCTCAAGGCGAACTCAAAAAAAGAAACCAAAGAAATTGGAGCGCACTTTGAAGTTGAATCCCGATTCCACGTTGGTGATTAAGCACAGTTTGAATGTGAAGAATGTGACCGTAACGGCACGCACCACCGATGGCAAACGCTTCCAAGTGAAGTATAAGGTGAAGGATAACAATAATGTGGAAATTCTCAACAAGGGTGACCAGAATATCAAGTTCACCATTGTAGAAGTTCTTGCCGATGCTAAAAAGACGTTCTGGAGCGAGTTCGCCCTGTATAGCACCCGATTCTTGATGAGTGTGCGCTCGTTTAATGTGAAATTCCGCAACACCCGACAATTATCGTTGCCACAGTTCATTCCTGATATTGGCGATATTTTCGGTCAAACCACGCATTACGATGTGATGGCTCCTGGTTTGGATTTCGCATTCGGTTTCACCGATGAGTCGTATATTGAAAAGGCTAAGGAAAGAGGTTGGCTGCTTTGCGACCAAAATATGACCTCGCCAGCCATCTACAGCAAGACTCAGGAATTTAGTGCAGAAATTCAGATTGAGCCAGTAAAAGGTTTGAAGATTACGCTCACAGGCAACAGAACCGACAACCGCACCAACCAGTTGCAGTTTATGTACGACGATATGACCACCCTCTATTCGGGTAGTTATACTAAGACGCATGTGGCAATTGCTACAGCTTTGCGTGGCTTCAGTGCCGACAATGGCTATAGAAGTGATGCGTTCGACAAGTTCCTCCAGAATATTCCTGTCATCGCACAGCGATTGGAAGATAAGTACAATGGTTTGAATTATCCTGAAGCAGGCTTCATCAAGGGCACTGTGTATGCAGGTCGTCCGTTCGACCCCAAGAATGGCACAGTGAGCACCACCAGTAGCGATGTGCTGATTCCTGCGTTTATTGCGGCATATTCAGGTAAGGATGCCAAGTCGGTGAACTTGAATCCGTTCCCTGGGCTTAGTTCTATACTTCCTAACTGGCGCATGACTTACGACGGATTGTCGAAGTTGCCATTCTTTATGAAGTATTTCAAGAGTTTCACGCTATCACATGCTTACCAGTGTACCTATTCCGTGGGCTCATTCTCAAGTTATAGCGACTGGGTGGCTGTAGGCGACGGTATCGGCTTCTCGCAAGACGCACTTTCAGGCAACCCATGCCCATCATCACCATACAACATTTCATCGGTGACCATCACTGAGAGGTTTGCTCCGCTGATTGGTGTGAATGCTACAATGAACAACAACATCACCTTCAATGCCGAGTATCGCGATGCCCGCACGCTTTCGCTCAACTCTTCGGCTGGTCAGTTGGTGGAAACAAGCACTAAATCGTTTGTGATTGGCGCTGGCTATAAGATAGCCAACTTCAACACGGTGCTGAAGATGAAGAATAGGCAGAAGGGCGTGAGCAACGACTTGACGCTCAATCTTGATTTCCAAATCAACAACAACACAGCCCTCATCCGTAAGATTCTTGATGCTACTGCACAGCCTACAAGCGGCACACGCACATTGGGTATTAATTTCACCGCAAACTATGTGATGAGCAAGCGCGTGACTGTGGGTGCGTACTTCGACTATCAAGTGAACACGCCACTCGTGTCCACCAGTTCCTACCCAACCACCAACAGCAACTACGGTATATCCATCAACATGTCGCTCGCAAAATAACCACGAGCCACATGTCATAGACAAGTAGTAAAGCCGAAATGATTCAGATTATTTCGGCTTTACTATTGTTTTCTCTGCTATTTTGGGTGAAGATTCCCTAAAAATGATTAAATTTGCAATATGTAATTGTCGCTCAAATGGGTGATAGTTACCAGGAGTATTGAATAAACATCAATTATCTACATTATATGCAAGAAGAATTAAAGAAAAGATTGTCGAAAGACCCTAATAATGGTTTGCTCACCTACGAATACATCGCAAACCACATTGGCTCTGTTGATAAGATTCTGCCTGAATTGGTAGAAATCATGATTATGGTTGATAAGACTGGTCAATTTGTGGTCAGCACTGCTCGCTACCTTCATGCTATCGATCCTAAAAAATTTTCAAACAGCATCGACAAACTGATTAAAGCGGCTATTGAAAAGGACCGCGAGCGTGTGTATCTTGGCGATTTGGCTGCGTCAATTTGGGGCACCGACTACAAGGAGCGTGCAGAGGAACTGAAGGCTTCCGACGACAATTTCCGTAGAATTTACAAACGTCTTTATCCTGTGGGAATGTAAATTGATGCGAATTATTTCGATTACTTTTTTATTCATGATATGCGTTCTCTCCCTCAGTGAAGGAGCGAACGCACAAATTAATATGGCAAAACAAATGGCAAACGAAAAAGAAACCAAAGTGGTGTTTGAAACCACTCTTGGCAATATTGTTGTAAAATTATATAACGAAACGCCAAAGCATCGCGACAACTTTTTGAAAGTGGTGAACGATAGCGTGTACAATGGTGTGCTTTTTCACCGTGTGATTAAGGATTTCATGATTCAGACTGGCGACCCAAGTTCAAAGACCGCTGAAGCAGGTCAGCAACTTGGCTCTGGCGACCTCGGCTATACCGTGGAAGCAGAATTTGTGTATCCACAGTATTTCCACAAAAAAGGTGCGCTTGCCGCTGCACGCACTGGCGACGCTGTGAATCCAGAGCGCAGAAGCAGTGCTTCGCAGTTCTACATCGTGACGGGTAAGTCGTATTCACTACAGCAGGTGGAAATGATGGAACAGCGCATGGGCGACCAAAAGAAGGAAGATATTTTCAGCGGTTTGGTGAGAGAGCGTGTTGACTCTATTCGCAATATGCAGGCAGCAGGCGATTCACTCGGTTTGGAAGAACTCCAAAACGAACTGATTGCCCTCACCGAAGCCGAATATGCAAAGAATCCTTTGAAATTCACCCCAGCACAGGTTGAGGCTTATACCACAGTGGGTGGCACTCCTCACCTCGATGGTCAATACACAGTGTTTGGCGAAGTGGTGGAAGGTATGGACGTGGTGGATAAAATCCAGCAAGTAGCCACCGACCCAGCAGATCGCCCAGTGGACGACATCAAGATTATTTCAGCAAAAGTTGTGGAGTAAAACTATAGCATCACATAGCCATGATTTCATTTAATACCTATCGCCTGAAAAATGGTTTGCGCCTGTTGCACTATTATGACAAAAACACCCAAATGGTGGCGTTGAATTTGTTGTATGATGTGGGCTCGAAAGATGAAAATCCGAAAGCCACAGGTCTTGCGCACCTGTTTGAACACTTAATGTTCACAGGCTCGAAAAATGCACCTAATTTCGATGCTCCGCTTCAAGCGGCAGGGGGCAGCAGTAATGCTTGGACCAGTGTTGACATAACCAATTATTACGAAACCCTTCCTGCGCAAAATGTGGAAACGGCATTTTGGCTTGAGTCTGACCGACTTCGCTACTTGAATTTGACCGACGAAAGCATCGACACGCAAAAGAGCGTGGTGATAGAAGAATTCAAGCAGCGCTGCCTTAATGTGCCTTACGGCGACTTATATCACTTTTGCAACGATTTGGCTTATAAAGTGCACCCATACCGCTGGCCCACTATTGGGCTTTCGGTTGATGACATTAAAAACGCCTCGCATGAGGATATCAAGTCGTTTTTCGCACAACATTATGCCGTCAACAATTTGATACTTTGCGTTTCGGGCCATATTGAATTTGAAAAAGCCGTTGCGCTCACTGAAAAATGGTTTGGCGACTTTGCTCCAGCCAATATTCCTGTGCGCAACTTGCCACAAGAGCCTGTGCAAACAGAACAAAGGTTCATGTCGGTGAAGCGCGAGGTGCCTCAGAATGTGTTGACGATGATGCATCGCATGTGTGGCCGTCGCGATGCCGACTATCAGGTGTGTGATATGTTGAGCGATGTGCTGTCGAATGGTATGTCGTCGCGTTTCTATAGGAATGTGTTGGTGAAGTCGGGACTTTTCACAGAACTCGACGCATCGGTTTCTGGCACTTATGATCCAGGGCTGTTTATTGTGCGTGCCCGCTTGGCGGATGGTGTGTCATTCGACAAGGCCAAGGATGCGATTGATGCAGAACTGGCTGATTTCGTCAGTAACGGTGCCACTGCCTACGAGATAGAGAAATGTGCCAACAAGTATGAGTCAACCCGGCTGTTCGACATGATTACTTACGAGAAAAAAGGCGTGAAGTTGTGTCAGTATGAGTTGCTGGGCGACGCTGCCGATATTAATAAGGAAGTGGGTAAGTATCGCTGCATCACTCAAGATAGGCTGATGAATGTGGCTAAAAATTTGCTGAATCCCGACAATTGTTCCATTCTGTATTATGGTCCCGACGCATAGCGTGGCGACAACAAAACAGATGCTCAATTCCTTAAAAGCTGAAAAAATAAGGGTTAATGATAAAAAATCAAGAAAAAACCGCTTGTTTGTGGAATTTTTTTGTAAATTTGGAATTAATTAATATGTTGACCGTAGGTCATTAATAAATATCATTATGGAATCGCGTGAAATGTCCCAATCGAACAACGAACTCGAAAAGGATGTAACCTTGAACTCCGAGTCTGTACAACAAGACCAAGTTACAGAACTTTCAGAGCAGAAACCTGAAGTGGCAGCAGCTGTCACTGAAGAAGTTGTGAATCAAGTTTCAGAAACTCAAAAGGTTTCTGAAGAGTCGTTAACCAACTATGCAGCTATGGATAAGAAGCAACTCGTGGAGGTGCTTCAAAACCTTGCACAGCAACCCGTCAACGAAGTGAAGGAAGATGTTGTTCGTGTCAGGGTGGCTTTTGCCGCTATCCGCAAGGAAGAACTGGCGAAAGAAAAAGAAGCCTTCATTGCCAAGGGTAATGAAGAGGCTGCTTTTGCCCCCGCTGCCGATGAGCTGGAAGAACAGTTCAAGAGTTTGTATGCAGAAATCAAAGAGAAAAGAGCTGCCTACAATGCTGCGCAAGATGCCTTGAAGGCTGAAAATCTTGCCAAAAAGCGCGAAATCATTTCTAAGATTAATGAGATAGCAGAAGATGCCGACAACGTGAATCGTCAGTACAGCACCGTTCAGCAACTTCAGCAAGACTTCAAAGCCATTGGCGAAGTGCCTTCTGAAAATGATACAGAAGTGTGGAAGTCGTATCAGGTGGCTGTGGAACGCTTCTACGATTTGCTGAAGATGAACAAAGAGCTTCGCGACTATGATTTCAAGAAAAACTTGGAACAGAAGCAAGCACTTTGTGCCGAAGCTGAAGCCCTCGACGAGGAAGCCGACATCGTGGATGCTTTCAAGAAATTGCAGCAGCTTCATACCTATTGGCGTGAAATAGGTCCTGTAAGCAAGGAAATTCGCGAAGAATTGTGGACACGTTTCAAAAACGCTTCTGCTGTAATCAATAAAAAATATCAATCATTCTTCGAAGAGCGTAAGGCTAATGAAAAGAAGAATGCAGAAGGTAAGGAAGCACTTTGTGTGAAGATTGAGGCTATCTCTACCGACAATCTGAAAACCTACGCTGCATGGGACGAAGCCACCAAGGCGATTATCGGCTTGCAGGAAGAATGGAAGAAGCTCGGTTTCGCTTCTCGCAAGGTGAACACCGAACTGTTTGCCCGTTTCCGCAAGAGTTGCGACGAATTCTTTGCAAAGAAGGCTGAATTCTTCAAGCGAATGAAAGATGAGCTTGCTGCAAACTTGGCTAAGAAAATCGAACTTTGTGAAAAGGCTGAGGCTCTGAAGGATTCCACCGAATGGAAGAAGACCACCGATGCCCTCATCGCTTTGCAGAAAGAGTGGAAAACCGTTGGTCCAGTGGTGAAGAAGCACAGCGATGCCGTGTGGAAACGCTTTATCGCTGCATGCGACGCTTTCTTTGAAGAAAAGAAGAAGCAGAACGTGAATGTTCACTCTGTTGAGCACGAAAACCTCAAGCAGAAAAAGGACATTATCGCTCAAATCAACTCAATTCTTGAAAACAAGGAAACAGAATATGCTCCAAACAAGGTTCGTGAATTGATGAAGAAATGGCAGGAAGTGGGTCATGTGCCTTATAAGGAAAAAGACAAGGTGTATGCCGAATACAAGGCAGCCATCGATAAGGCTTTCGAACAGCTCGACATGAAGGCAAAGAAGGCTCGTATGGCTAACTTTGCCAACTCAATCAATCAAATGAGTGATACAGGTAAGGTTTATCACGAAAGAGAGCGCCTTGTTCGTGCCTACGAAATGAAGTCGCAGGAATTGAAGACCTACGAAAACAACCTCGGTTTCTTCAACGCTCAATCTAAGAGCGGTAATTCTCTTGTGAAGGAGATGGAGCGCAAGATTGCAAACATCAAGGAAGAGATTGCAATGCTTGAGCAAAAAATCAAGTTGATTGACGAAAAAATCTAAGGATTATAATTTATAAAGCATTCTCCTTACGGCCGCGCATAGTATGCGTGCCGTAGGGAGTTTGCCTATAACCACTATTTGTTAGGAATGAAGAGTAAGGGAAGATACGGTCAATATATCAGGTGGATATTTTTGGGCATCGACTTTGTCGTGCTCAATTTGTCGTACATGATTGTGTGCTTGCTTTGTAAGCACGATGATATGTTTGTGTCTAAACTTGTTTGGCTCATGATGAATGTGTCGTATATGGCAGTGAGCTATTTCTTCTCCGATATTCACTATCGTCGTGTGGTTTTCGCCGACCGTGTTGCACTACAGGTGATTAAGGCGGTGTCGCTCCATGCTGTGGTGTTTCTTTCGCTCACCTATTTTCTGAGCAACGACCACTTTGATTGGGAGAGTTTTGGTAAGTTTTACGGATTCTTCTGTATAGGGCTTGGCAGCTGGTGGATTATTTCACGAAAGTTGCTGAAGCGCTATCGCTCTTTGGGTAAAAACTACAAGCAGATTGTGGTGATTGGCGCTGGACCAGTGGGGCAGAAACTCATTGGTGTTTTGGAGGGCGACCAAGGCTATGGCTATCGTATAGTTGGCGTATTTGATGATAATAAGAATTTAAGTAAGACCGAATTTTACAAAGGTACGCTGGATAAGGTTGAGCAGTTTGTACACGACAATCCTATTGATGAAATGTATTGCTGCATTCCCGATACTGATAATGAGGAAGTGGCAAAACTCCTTTCAATAGCCGAGCGCAATGCAGTGGATTTCTATTATGTGCCACAGTTTGGCCGTCATATTACCCGACAATTTGAACTTTTCTCGGTGGATAATGTGCCAGTGCTTCAAGCGCGCCCCAATCCGCTCAGTTTGCCTGTGAATGCGGCGATGAAGCGTTTGTTCGACTTTGTGGTGTCGTCTATCATGCTTGTGCTCTCGCCTTTGGTGCTGATTCCAGTGGGCATTGCTATCAAGATGTCGTCGCCCGGTCCATTGTTCTTCAAACAGCGCCGCACTGGTTTGCGCGGCAAGGCGTTCACTTGCTATAAATTCCGCACCATGCGCGTAAATAGCCAGAGCGACACTGTACAGGCTACTAAAGACGACCCAAGAAAAACGAAAGTGGGCGATTTTTTGCGTAAAACCAGTATCGATGAGCTGCCACAGTTCTTCAATGTGTGGCGTGGTGAAATGTCGATTGTGGGACCACGTCCGCACATGGAGCAGCAAACTCACACCTATAGCGAACTCATCGACAAATATATGCTTCGCCATGTGATTAAGCCTGGTGTGACTGGTTGGGCACAGGTGAATGGCTTCCGTGGACCTACCGACGAACTTTGGAAGATGGAAAAGCGTGTCGAATACGATGTGTGGTACACAGAAAACTGGGACTTCTTCCTCGATTTGAAAATTATTGTGCTTACCGTGGTGAATGCGATAAGAGGCGAACAAAACGCTTTCTGACTGATAAACATTTCTCATTATGCCAATTAACCCCGAACAACTAAAAGCGCAAGCACTTGGTGTATTGCGCCAATTCTATGGCTATCCCTCGTTTTTGCCGATGCAATATGAGGTGATAAGCCACATTATGAGTGGTGGTGACAGCATCGTGCTGATGCCCACAGGC
>ERZ780208.2924-NODE-2924-length-11092-cov-2.495787_pt1 | contig 11092 bp, 6 predicted proteins | sample MGYA00511167_ERZ780208 | MGnify/ENA primary metagenome ERZ780208 (study PRJEB29588, sample SAMEA2159202) | human gut metagenome | biome: human gut; feature: human-associated habitat; material: faeces | place: Denmark | collected 2008/2010 ... | reverse complement strand
ATAATCAATTCGATAGGATCCATCCCTTGGGTATACTGTTTCATTGTCAATCAACCAGGTGCCCGCAGGGTCCAATGACTTTATAAACATTATGAACTTTATAAACTTTCAACTAAATTAAACGACCCTTTTTCATTTGAGATAGTGGGATTAAGTTCAATGAAATACCATGGAAAAAGAAGAAATAACGATAGAATTACTTTATAGAAAACTGGAAAACCGTTTGACAGAAGAGGAAGTCAAACATTTTGAGATGTGGATGCAGGATATCGATCATCAGAGGTATTATTGGAATCTACAATCTTTTTATGAATTACGAGAGGATGGAAGGCCGGATAGTGCAGAAGTGAACCGTGCGTGGATTGATTTACAGAGCCGGATAAATAAACAGGGGTTAAAGCCCGGACGTAACCGTCTGTTATGGCGTGGTGTGGTAGCAGCTTCAATAATTATTTTGTTGGGAGTAATACCTTTAATTGTGCCGCAAGATGTAAAAAACGTTTCTTCGGAAGCGGAGATACAGATCCGTCCCGGTCATCGGAATGCTATTCTGGAACTGGCTGATGGTAAGGTTTATAACCTGACAAACTTGGAATATGGGGGGAATAACAGGATTTCTGAGAATATTATTGTGGATAGTTGTTGTTTGGATTATCTCCGGCCGGATACGCTGATTCCGGTAGCGCTGGCCTGGCATAAAGTAATTGTTCCCCGGGGAGGAGAGTTTCAGATTTCTCTGGAAGATGGAACGAGAGTTTGGCTGAATTCAGAATCTACCCTGAAATATCCGGAGGTATTTACCGGAACTACCCGGGAGGTATTTCTGGAAGGGGAAGCCTATTTTGAAGTAGCACGAAATACAAATTGTCCTTTTATCGTGCATACGGGAATACAAAATGTCAGGGTATTGGGGACCAGTTTCGGAATAACGAATTATGCAGATGACCAGAATCTGACTACCACTTTGGTTAACGGGAAGGTACAAGTAGAATTTCCGGGCTTTTCGGATGAGGTATTTCTTTTGGAACCGGGTTTTCAGCTGGCTTGTGACCGGCAAAACCGGAAAATTGAAAAGCGGACTGTCGATGTCTATGAATATGTTGCCTGGAAAGATGGAAAATATGTTTTTACCCGGAAACGTCTTGAGGATATATTGACTACGCTTTCCCGGTGGTATGATTTTCATGTGTTTTTCCAAAATCCGGAAGTAAAAGAGGTCGTCTTTTCCGGTGAACTGAGACGTTTCGATAGTTTCAGTGATATTCTTCGTTTGATTGAGAAAACAAGCGATGTCAAATTTACTACGACAGGCAATACCGTTTTGGTGAGGGAATGATGATAACGACTAAAATAATGTTGAACTAAAGAATGCTAACTTATGAGAAAACAAGGATGTAAAAAATGGGCATTATATGTCCCACAGTTGGTGGCCTTGCTTTTAGTATTCAATTTGAATCTGAATGCAACCGCATTTTCCCAGCATCAGCGATTAAATTTGAAGTTGAAGGATGCTACACTGGAAGAGTTTATTTCAGCCATTAAAAGACAGTGCGATGTGGGTTTTATTTATGATTATAATAAAACAAAAGATTTGAAAGGCATTACTGTCACTGCTGTGAATGAAGAGATTTCCGCAGTTTTGGAGCAGGCTTTAAGGGGGACGGGGTTTACGGCGGAAATAGATAACAATACGATTATTCTGCGGAAATCGGCTGTCCCGCAGACAGTACAAGTGGCTAAGCGGATTAGCGGTCAGGTGATGGACAAAAGTGGGAATGCATTACCGGGTGTAACCGTTATGATTAAAGGAACGACCTTGGGTACGACAACGGGGGTAAACGGAGATTTTGAAATCAGCTTACCGAATCCTGTAGGCCAGACTTTGGTATTTTCTTTTATCGGAATGACTTCGGTTGAAATGACTTTGAAGAATACAGAACCTTTGACCGTTGTGTTAAAAGAAGAAGCGACGGAGATGGAAGAGGTGGTGATCACCGGTATTTATTCCAGGAAAAAAGAGAGTTTTACCGGTTCTTCCCAGACCTATACCCATAAGGAGTTGAAGATGATCGGGAATACCAATGTCTTGCAAAGTCTGAAAACCATCGATCCTTCTTTTGCGATCATTGAGAATAATCAGTTCGGCTCTGACCCCAATACTTTGCCGGATATTAATGTGCGTGGTAAAACGAGTGTTGTCGGATTAACCCAGGAATATGATACTGACCCGAACCAGCCCCTGTTTATTCTGGATGGATTCGAATCGACCTTGAAAGCAATCAGTAATCTGAGTATGGACCGGGTGGCCAGTATCACTGTATTGAAAGATGCTGCTGCAACCGCTATTTATGGTTCCAAGGCAGCGAACGGTGTTATTGTCGTTGAAACAAAAGCTCCTGAAGCCGGAAAACTGCAAGTGAATTACAATGGGAACCTGAATTTTTCATTTGCCGATCTTTCGGATTATAATTTGATGAATGCCCGTGAAAAATTGCAATTCGAGACACTCGCCGGTGTATACACGGACAAATCCAACAGTGCCATCAACCAGGTACGCCTGGATAGTTTACGGAATGCCCGTTTAAAAGGAATCGAAGAAGGGATCGACACCTATTGGTTAAGCGTACCGCTACGCACCGGGTTCACGCATAAGCACAATCTATATGCCGAAGGGGGTGAAGAAAACATCCGTTACGGTATAGGGCTCAGTTACGGTAACGTGCAGGGAGTAATGAAAGGTTCCGACCGCCAGACCATCAGCGGAAATATAGATCTGATCTATCGTTCCGGCAAGTTCCAGTTCAGTAATAAATTGACTGTAGACTATATGGAAACGAACGATCCGTCCGTAAGCTTCTCCGAATATGCACAAGCCAACCCTTATTACAAAAAATATAACGAAGACGGGGGTATCGACAAATACCTATACTATTACTCGGGAGATGGTTACGAGGAAAAAGTGGCCAATCCCCTGTGGAACGCCAGTCTGAATAATTATGACAAAAGCGACGAAACCGGATTTACCAACAATTTCATCATCGAATGGTTCGCCACCGACGATTTACGTGCAAGAGGGAAATTCGGCATAACGAAAACCAGCAGTTCGGCAGAAGAACGCCTCTCACCCGAACACAGTGACTTTGACGATGAAGAGGAAATGAAAAAAGGAAGCTATACGCACACCGCCAGTAAATCCACCAGCTACGAGGGAGATATTGCTGTTACTTACGGACGTCTGTTCGGAGGGAAACACATGATAAACGCTGTGGGCGGTTTCAATTTCAGCCTGTCGAAAGAAACAAGCAACGGTTATAAAGCGATCGGCTTCACGGAAGATGCTTTCGGGAGTCCTTCCTTTGCCAATGGTTATCCCGAAAACGGGAAATCGTCCTACTCGGAAAGCGAAACACGTGCCGCCAGTTTTTATCTAAACGGCGGATACGCTTACGACAACCGTTATTTACTCGATTTCAACTACCGTAGTGACGGTGCATCCATGTTCGGCACGAACAACCGTTTCCGCAATACCTGGTCGGTAGGTATCGGCTGGAACCTACACAACGAAGCATTTTTTCATGCGAAAGATTGGTTTCAGCTATTGAAACTACGCGCTTCGGTCGGAAATCCGGGGAACCAGAACTTTTCGGCATACCAGGCATTCACGACCTACACGTTCAACACGGATATGACAAACATTTTCGGTTCGGGACTGGTGATCAACGCGCTGGGCAACAAAGACCTGGCATGGCAAGAAACGATTAATTGGAATGCCGGAGCAGATATCACAACCTGGAACAACCGCCTGAACATCACGTTCGACTGGTATAAGAAAATTACCGACCCGTTATTGGCCCTGATTACCACACCAGGTTCCATGGGGGTGAAAAGCGTGGCTATGAATGCCGGACAGCAAAAGACAACCGGAATAGAAGTGACTCTGAAAGTCTCCCCCATTTACAGACCGCAAGAAAGAATTAACTGGAATATCAGCCTTAACGGGACACACGCCAAAGCACGGTACGCCAAAATCGGCAACGCTTTCAGCTCCCTGAACGAAGAGCAGAAAGCCTCATTGGCCGGGACAACGCGTTATTATGACGGCGGAAGCCCCACAGCCATCTGGGCGGTACGTTCTGCCGGTATCGATCCAGCCACGGGAAAAGAACTTTTTATCAAAAAAGACGGTTCCTATTCCTTCACTTATGACACAGACGACGAGGTCGTTCTGGGAGATACGGAACCCAAACTGGAAGGAGTGATCGGTACCACACTATACTATAAGGGATTATCCGTAGGATGTTACTTTCGCTACACCCTGGGAGCCCAAATATTCAATGAATCGGTTTTCGAAAAAGTAGAAAACATCAGCAGTGACGAAGTTTACAACAACCAGGACAAAAGAGCCTTGTACAACCGTTGGTCGGCGACTAACCGTGAAGCCCAATACAAAGGCATCTCATTGACCCAGACAACCGACAAGTCATCGCGCTTCGTGATGGATGAAAACACCATAAGCGGGGAGTCATTCAATATCGGTTATGAATTCACCCAACCTTTCGTGAAAAGAATGGGACTATCCGTTTTGAACATTCAGGCCATCATGAACGACCTGTTCCGTTGTTCATCCGTGAAAAGCGAACGAGGGATCGATTACCCTTTTGCCCGCACGGTTTCTTTCTCATTATCGGCAACTTTTTAAAGCAAATGTTATGAACATGAATATACAACGACTGATCGGACTGTACTGCCTGGCATTTTTACTGGCAGGATGCAGCAATTGGCTGGATGTCCAACCCTACGACCAGATCTCAGAGGATGAACTGGTGAAATCGGAAGAGGGATTCCAGAAAGCACTAAACGGCATTTATATCGGACTGAATGACGAGGCCCTGTACGGAAAATCCCTGACAGTAGAAATGATCGAAATCATGGGAGGCGCCTACGAAATCGGCAACGAAAGCCTGGTATGGGGGAATTACACGGACTTAAAAGATTATAATTACAACACCGAATACTGGCGTAGCTGTATGAGTTCCACCTGGGACAAGGCATACGCTCTGATTCTAAACTGCAATAAATTACTGGAAAATATGAAATCCCGCGAAGAATTATTCACGGGAAACAACTATAACATAATCCAAGGCGAAGCCCTGGCACTGAGAGCGATGCTGCATTTCGATATGCTACGCCTGTTCGGTCCCGTATATTCGAGAAACCCGGAGGCAACCAGTATCCCCTACTACACGTCGGAGGTATTGTCCCCCGAACCTTTGCTGCCCGCATCGGAAGTGATGACAAAAATCATACAAGATTTGCAGGAAGCACGTATCCTCCTAAACGAAGATCCCGTGAAAACGGAAGGAGGATTGTCAAGCGGGAATGCAGGCGAAAGTTCGAATTTCTTATGTTACCGGGCACTACGGTTAAACTACTATGCCGTAACAGGCCTGCTGGCCCGTGTATGCCTGTACGCCGGACAACGGGAAAATGCATTCAATTATTCCACTGAAGTGATAAAAGCTTCCAATAACGGCATATTTCCTTTCGTAGACAGAAGCCTGGTGAACGGAACTGCCCAGGATCCGGACCGTATTTTCTCGCCAGAAGTTCTGTTCGCCCTCTCTGACAGCCAACGAGGAGAATTGTTCGAAGAATATTTCGACCCATCGTTAGCCCCCAACATGGTATTCCGCATGGAAACCGATTTACTGGAACAAACTATTTACGGTGGAACCGGAACCGGCGGAAATCTGGACGACTACCGTTGCCGTTCCAATTGGATTTCCTCGGGAAGCGCACGCTATTTCTACAAATATTCGGACATGACGGAATCGGGACGGATAGAAAATACCATGATCCCCTTGCTACGGCTGGGCGAAATGTACCTGATCGCCGCAGAAAGCCAATCCAACAGCCTGGCTAACGGAGTATCATACATAAACACGTTGCGTAAAAACCGGGGAGTAAGCAATTTACAGACCCTGACCACCACCCTTCTGCAATATGAATACATCCGCGAAGTTTATGGCGAAGGACAATTATTCTTCATGTACAAACGGATGTACTCATCGATTATCCGGTCGAATTCGGCAACGAACAACCCGGCTCCGTCAAATGCAGTATTCGTGGTGCCTTTGCCCGACACTGAAACAGAAAACAGATAACCAAGTAATCACAACAGCAATGAAGAAAAACATAATCAGGAAAGTATACTGGGGAATGACGGTATTGTTCGGACTGGCAGGATGTAACGAAGAGAAACCGGCTACTTTCGACCAAATCAACGGAATATATTTCAACAACCGTTTGTTAAACAATACGATCGTTGACAGTACCAACGTGACATTCGTTTATACCAGTGCCGACACGATGACTGTCACGGTAAAAGTCCAGGCATTGGGACGCCCCGTGGCATACGCCCGCCCGATAGACATCAGTGTAGCAGGAGGCAATGCCATAGAAGGAACCGACTATGAACTGGTCTCTGTCGCAGAAATGCCGGCAGAGGCAGTAAACCTCGATTATAACGTGCAACTGAACCGTACGGCGGTACTGAAACAAGAAAACCGGGAGATTGTGCTGGAACTGAAAGCCAACGAGCACTTTATCCTGCCTTTCGAGTATCAGGTGCAAAGTGGAAATGACACGACAACCGTGATTCGTTACCGCATCATCTTCTCCGACCGTTTCACGGTTGCCCCGGAAAGTTGGGATGAAGACTTCGGGGGAGAATTCTCCCAGCAAAAGTTCGAATTAATATGCCGGGTACTGGAAATAGACCCCGCCGAATTTAATACGGCAGGCGGTATTTCACTGGCAAGATGGCAGTTTATCTATATAGAAATGTGCGACTACGTGGCCACCCAAACAGAAAAGAAAGCAGCGGGAGAAGAATACGACGAAGAGGCTTTCGACCCGACAACCGGAGAACCATTGTTTAAATATTAATATATGCAACCATGCGAAAAGGATTATTATACACGGCCTGCTGGATTTTCTTACTGATATCCTGTGCCGAAGATTTGGGGAATTACGATTACCGGGAACTCTCCTCCCCGGTGGTGACCGGCATTGATGAGAAAATACCCGTACGAAAATTCGAACGTTTACAGTTGACACCGCAAATTGAAGGTGAACAATTCACGGAAGAAGATTACCAGTTCGAGTGGAAAGTGATTCCGCAGGCAGACGCCGTTACAGCTACCGTGATCGGAAATGAACGCATTTTGGATTATGAAGTGGTATTGGCGGAAGGGACATACACGCTATATTTCACGATAACCAACCGTACAAGCGGTTTGTTCTGGCAACAGACTTACGAACTGGAAGTCACCCAAACCACTTCCGAGGGCTGGATGGTGTTGTGCTCCGACAACGGTCGGACACGACTGGACATGATATCCATGGTCACGGGAGAAACTTACAGGGACTTATTATCCAGCCAGGATATGCCGGAATTAAACGGCCCACGGCGTATCCAGCAACTGGAAGACCTCGCCGAAACCGGATCGCCTTTCTACTTGCTGACGGATGACGGAGCAACCCGCTTGAGCAGTGACGGTTTTGCCTGGACGGAAGAATACAATATACGTTACGAGATGGGGAACGGACAAGCAGTAAGCCCACATGAAATAATACCCACGGTCAATGCCAAAATGATGGTTGCCGGGACGGATTTCCACTATGCGAGCAATATGGGTGAGATTCTCGGACTTTTCAGTTCTCCCATAAACAAAGATTTCCGGGTAGCCCCCATGGCAGGCAGCAATGTTGCAGGCAACATGATCCTCGCTCCCCTGGTGATGATATACGATATCGACAACAAACGCTTCATGGGATACGGACAAACTTTAGCTTCCTCAGACCTGAACAATCAGGAACCTTTGCGGGAGATGAATGAAATGGCAGAACTGATGGAAGACATGCAAGCGACGACGGGAGGAGTTACGGGTTCGGCATTTGATGAATTTCCCACCGGACTAGACTACGTGTACATGGAGAACACCCGATATGACCCGGGTAGCGGGCAAATGGCAGTAACCTATACAGTACTGGCAGACGGCGACAAACGCTACCTTTACGGCATCCAGCTAGGCGACATAGTCCCTCAATCGTGGAGTAGTTGTCCTAACGCGCTTGGGAAGGCTTATTATGGCGACTTGTCGGAATGTACCGATATAACAAAGGTGACAGACCTCTTCGCTTTCAGTTCACTGAAAAACTGTATGTACTATGCCGTGGGCGGTACCCTCTACCAGGTAGACCTTTCCACGAAACCGTTGCAGGCAAAAGTGCAGTTTACATTACCGGGAGGAGAGGAAATCACCCGCCTGAAATTCAATCTATTCCGCAAAAATACCAGTGACTCCCGTTCGTACAATCTGATCATCGGAAGCCTACGGGGTGAGGAAGGTATCCTCCGGATATATAACGACACGGAAATGAGCGGAGATTTTTCAGGAGTGGAACCGGAAGTCTACGACGGTTTTGCCCGTATTGTCGACGTAACCTATAGAGAATGGTAAGTTTTAAGTGTTCAATTTATCTATATTATTAATTTCTAAAATCTAAATGTTATGAAAAAAATTCGGATAATGATGCTTATGATATGCAGCATTTGCGCATTCACGGCTTGTTCGGATGATGATGATCCGACACCACAAAACCCTGTATCAAACGTGAGAATACCCGCTACAGCTGAAATCGGTACGGAAATTATCGTATCCGGTACCGGATTCGCTTCAACAGCACAGTTCACCTTCAAAGGCACAGCCTCATCTGCCGATGTAAGTCAACTAACCATTGTTTCCACCGGTGTGACAATGACCGTGCCGATGAGCTTAACACCAGGACAATATACGTTGGTACTAAAACAAGACGGCGAATGGGAATTGGGAAGCATTGAATTAACAGCGGCTTCACTCCCAATCATCGGATTAGAAATACCCGAAGCAGGATTTACCGGCCAAATAATAAATATTGGCGGTAACGGATACAACGAAACGTCAAAAGTATACGCAGAAACCGGGAATGGCACCCGAACTGAATTGACTGTAACAGACTACCAGAGCGGATTGATTTGTACTTTACCCACAGACCTCAGTGCCGGAACTTACCGTCTTATCCTTGCCCAGGATGGAGGGGAATGGACATTAACCGAAGAGTTCGAAATTGTAAAATACAAACGATTGGTCAAGATCGGCTGGGTAAATGATTTCAGTCAAATAATGGCAGATTATATCACAGAATCTACATTCGAAATTTCCTATGCAGCCAACAGTCCACAAAGTTTCAAGTACGCTAATGTCCTTTACGAACATGAGATGAACTATGATGTACAAACAAACAATGACCAAATTATTTTATCTATCAGTAATCCGGATCCTGACTGGGAATTAGAAGGATATGTAAGACAGGTTACTCTGAGTGTAACCGATGATTTAGCACAATCAAATGCTACAATTTTCTATAATCTTTGGAATACAAAGGACGTAAACATGAGTGCTGACTGGACATATGCAGACCGGTATATGAAATCCTATGAAGGCAAAGGAGGTCTTAACAATTTAGAATATACTTTTGATGCCGGCAATTTAGTCGATGTCAGCGGAACATCATTCGAATACGACCAAACACAAAAATACACTCGTCCAGGAATGGACATTGCAGCCCTTTTCTTACAACTTTCAAACATAGACTATACTCAAGATTGGGGATGGATGTACGCTGCATTCACAGGGTTGATCGGAGAAAAATCGGCAGGAATTCCCGTAAAAATGTCGGTAGTAGATCCGGAGACGGAAGAAACAACGACCCACGAGTTAAACTACACGTATGATGAAGATAATTACGTTACAAGCGTATCTTATGAATCTTCATATTACGGAATGGGTATGGTTACTTTCCGGATCGATTTCACATACGAAGAGGTACAATAATACCACATAGAGGGTGTGTCAAAATGCGTGTTTCGATAAATTATATAGTTGCAATTTATTGATAATCAATATTGAAAAGCCACTAAAAATACGAAAATTTGCATTTTGACACACCCTCTTTAAAAACAGCAAATCGATTTTAAAGATGAAATACATTCTATTTATCGCACTCATTCTATCCGTCGTCAGTTGTACGGAACACGACGGATATACCCTCACCGGACATGTCCCCGAAGCATGGGAAGGGAAACCCGTTTTTCTGGCACTGGATGATACCAATCAACCTCATTTCATCGACAGTACGAAAATATCGGGGGGTAAATTCAGGTTTCTGGGTAAATTCGATGTGCCGCGTTATTGCACGGTCAGCATCTACCTTGATCCCAATGACCGGCTGACCCGCAGTAAAATTGTAAACTTCTCGTTATTTATCGACAATGCAGCGATAGAAGCCACTTGCGACTATTCCAGCAAATATCCCGTGTTTCAGATCTCCGGAAGCGGGACTCAAACTGAATATCAAAACTACCTGAACGAGATACAACCCATGGAGGACGACCGGAGCAAAACGTTCCGCGCTTACGGGGAAGCTTATTACAATTCGAAAGATTTAGCCAAAGCGATTGATCTGGCCAAACTCGTCACCCAAAAAAGACTAGCCCTCAGAGAGACTCAAATCAACTACCTTAAAGCACATCCCGAATCTGCCATCAGCGTTAAAATCGCACAAGAACTCTCCGACAAGAATTCCGACCTTTCTTTGAAAGAAATCGAAGGATTATTCACCTGCCTATCCCCCGAAATGCAAAATTCGGAAATGGGCCAGGCTCTTCGGGCAACGATCCAGGGCAAACAGGTATTTATCGGAGGATCTTTCATCGACATGGAACTCACGGCAGCGGACGGAAGTAAAAAGAAAATATCGGATTTTGTGAAACCCGGGACCACTACATTAATTGAATTCTGGGCATCATGGTGTAGTCCCTGCCGCGGGGAGATACCTCACATGCGTAACACGTACAATACCTACCATCCCAAAGGGTTAAATATCGTGAGTATCTCCATTGACAGTGATCCGAAGAATTGGCATCAGGCTTTGGAAGAGGAAAAGATGCCTTGGGAACAGCTTATCGATAATACCAAAGCGGCTTTCC
>ERZ780208.2917-NODE-2917-length-11102-cov-3.553453_pt1 | contig 11102 bp, 10 predicted proteins | sample MGYA00511167_ERZ780208 | MGnify/ENA primary metagenome ERZ780208 (study PRJEB29588, sample SAMEA2159202) | human gut metagenome | biome: human gut; feature: human-associated habitat; material: faeces | place: Denmark | collected 2008/2010 ... | reverse complement strand
CCGACGAATACGAGCCGCGCGACTCGGTCGACAGCCTGACGGCCTTCGCCTTGAACTCCGGCGTGTGTCTCGTTCCTTTTGCCATGGTTCCATCATCTCCCATCGAGTTAGGGGAAATGCGGAACAAAAATCAGTTCATATCAGTCTGGTTCCAAATGGAAGGTGGGGGAGCGGAATTCAATCTGTGGACTGGAAGAGCGTGTGGACCCGGCTATGCAGCAGATGGTGGATAATGCCATGGATTCATCGAGCGGATACGGACAGCAGCTTTCCGAAGCGTGGCATTACATGTTTGGCCGTGAACCGAACTATTCCGCTGCGTACGCGGCCGCCATCAAGGCCGTCGAGTCGATAGCTTTGCCCATGGTGGAGCCGAACAACAAGGACTCGACCCTGAGCAAGGCGTCACGGGTCATGCGGGATCAACATTGGGAATTCCAGATCGAGGCGCGGGAAGAAAACAATGTTCCTGGCGGTGTCATCCAATTACTTATGAGTGGTCTGATGAACAGTCAGCCCGACCGTCACGGCGGTCCGGATTCTGGAGTGGTCTCTAAGGAGAAGGCTCAGGTGGCCGTTTATTCCGCAGTGTTTCTAATCCAATGCTTCAAAGCAGGTCTTGTGCGGAGACCAGCAATCTGACTTAACATCGGTTCGTGGGGTTTGTACTCTCGCTGAATGAATGGTCTTATGTATCATGCACGGGAAGACAACAGCAACAAAGTTCCTTGCTCATGCCATGGGCGAGCTGTTACTTGCTGTTATCTGAAGCTTGTTGCAGTACTTCGATTACTTTTGGCATATCGGTCCAAGGGGCGTATTCCTGCTCATGATTAGGCGCGAGTCTGTTACGCCCCTGGCGGTTTTCCGTTGTATTGTGCCGGGCTGCATTGCGTATGGCGGCATCGAGATGTTCTTTGTCAATGAGCTCGGTGTTGATGTATTTGTTACGGTTTCCGCCGACAACTTTAGCTTCTGCTGCAGCTGACTCGACATCAGGTGTCAGTGTATAGCTTGACGGGCAAGCCTTCACATAGTCGAGCAGCCAGACCTCGAAGCAAGGATTGGAAATGATGAGTTCGATTCCATTGTCATTGCAGATTCTCGCTGCTTCGCCGTGGTCGTGAAAATCGTCAACATCGACCACCACCCAGATTCGTTCATAACAATCTGTAGAAGTATCTCGCTTGTCTTCCCTCTTCAACTTAACAGCGAGCTTCGCGAGCTGCTTAGGGCTGTTGTTCTTCTGTTGATAGTCAATGATGACATCGTATAGGGACTCAAGCTGCTTGAAATACTGTTTCTCAGTGACTGCTCCGCCGGCCACGACAAGAAAGCGTCTCTTGCGCGGTCGGCGCGACCGTGCGGCTTTACGTCCATGTGCAGGAACGTTTCGCTTTTTCGACATCAGGCATCAACCACATTCACGATCTGGGCGAAAGCGGTATGAAAATCAGGCCGTGGTATGGCGCCGTACACGCCGTTGAGATAGTTCTTACCGATGTTTTCCATATTCCGAATACCCAGATTGGTCACCGGGAACAATTCCGAAACGCCTTCCTTGTTCTTTTCCACAAGCCAGATCTGATCTGGTGCCAGTAAACGCTTTGCCAAACCGGACTGATTGATCAGCGACACGTCATGAGTCGTGAAAATAAGCTGGGAACCGTGAGGATTCGTTTCCGCGTCGGCATACAGCGCCACCAGCTCCTTCACCAGAGCCGGATGCAGACTGGTATCGATCTCGTCGATAAAGACGATACACGGAGCTTTCTCTTTGGCTTGTCTGAAAAGATCGCGAACACGAGAGGCTCCCACACCGACGAACATTTCTACGAAATCGGAACCAGATAAAGAGAAAAACGGGACGTTGGCTTCTCCGGCAACGGCCTTTGCCAATAATGTTTTTCCGGTTCCCGGAGGGCCTACCAATAAGGCGCCTTTGGGGATCTTGCCACCTAAGTCGGTATAGCGATTGGGATTTTTTAGAAACTCTACGATTTCTTCGACTTCTTGTTTGGCTTCCGATAATCCGGCAACGTCATTGAACGTCACTTTTACAGCGCCGTCTTTATCGAAAAGTTGAGCTTTGGCTTTCCCTACATTGAATACTCCTCCGCTGCCTCCTCCGCCTTGATTGGTCATTCGGCGGGCTAAATAAATCCAAAATACAATGAGTAATATGAATGGGCCTACCGACCATAATATGTTAGTTAGGTCACTACTGTTTTCGTAATAGACTTCTGCATTAAAACCATCTTCCTTTTTCCACGTATCGAGAGTTTTTGCAAAACTGTCTCCCGAAGGAATATTGGTGTATATTACTGGTTTCCCGTTTATTTTGTCAGTTTTAAAGACCGCTTTGGCTGTACTGTCGTTCAGTTGGGCTTCGGCATGATCTTTTTTGGCGAAAACGGTCAGTCTGGTTATACCGCCCTCTTTGGCGATTTTTTCGAATTCGGTCCAATTCACTTCTTTACTCATCGTGTTGTCGTTCATGTAGTAAAGTCCTATTAAAACGAGAGCGATGAGCGAGTACATCCAATACAAATTGAATCGAATACCTTTCTTTTTAGGTCCTAATGGAGACATATTGTTGTTTCCCATATTTTGATGATATAATGTGCTGTTGATGTATCAAAAATTATTCCACATCGGGAATTTCTGCCAATTTGGCATCATTCCATAATTGTTCGAGCTTATAATAATTTCGGTATTCCGGTAAAAAAATATGGGCCAATATGTTACCGTAGTCGATAACAATCCATTGTCCGTTTTGATATCCGTCATATCCGAAAGGTTTTATTCCTGTATTTTGTAATACATATTCTCTTATACTATCGGCAATCGCCATGACTTGGGTTGTCGATTGTCCTTCGCAAATAATAAAATGAGAGGTGGCTGCCGATTCTATTTTTGAGAGATCTACGGTTGTAATTTTCTTTCCTTTTTTTTCTTGAATGCCTTCTACGATGGTTTTAAGTAATTGCTTTTCTTTCATTTGTTTGAATATATAATCTCAGTTTGCAAAGATAATGCGATTTTTCCGATTTCAAGAGAGGTGACTTGTTATAAAATTGAGGGTTTAGTTAAAACTCCTTTTTAATAAATGTTATAGAGAAAGGTTTTTGTAATATAACAAATAAAAAAGTGAAAATGTTTTTATTGGAAGTCTCGCTACTTTTGCGATATAAAATGAAGTTTGGGCAGAACGGAGTGAAAAAAAACTTGTTTTCATCTTGCCTTACCCCTTACCTTTTGCTATATTTGTTGCCGAATAATTACACAGTTTGTAAATTGAATATGGAAATTAAAGGAAGAATAATCCATGTGTTGCCTTTGCAGGAGGGTGTTTCGAAAGCAGGCAATCCGTGGAAAAAGCAAGAGTATGTTTTGGAAACAGAAGAGCAATATCCTCGAAAAGTTTGTTTCAATCTTTTCGGTGATAAAGTAGATCAATATCCTGCCGCTATCGGCGAAGATGTCGTGGTTAGCTTTGATCTTGAAAGTAGGGAGTTTAATGGTCGTTGGTACACCGATGTGAGAGCTTGGAAGATAGAAAAGTCAGCTCCTGTTGCTCAGGGTGTTCCCGATATGCCTCCGATGCCCAACGATATAGCTCCGTTCCCACCGGCTCCGGCATCTCCCGATTTGGCTCCTTCTCCTACCGATGATTTGCCATTCTAATAGAATTAAAATATAGTAGATGGAAGAGCCGTATCTGTTGCAGAGGCGGCTCTTCGTTTATTAGAGATTGAGGAATTTGTTTAGTTATATTTGTTTTTCGCAATCTCTTTTATGAGGAGAATATATTACTTTTACCAGTTCAAAACTGGTATCGAATAAATTGAAAAGTTATGATTAGATTGAATGTTTTTATTCAGGTAGAGAAATCTTGTCGAGATAAGGTTCTTGATATAGCGAGAAAATTGACAGAATGCTCATTGAAGGAGCCGGGTTGTGTAGCATATGATATTTTTGAGAGCAGTACACGTCCCGATGTATTGATGATTTGCGAGACATGGAAAGATGCCGATGCATTGTCGATTCATGAACAGACAGCTCATTTCGTTTCGTATGTAGGAAAGATGAAAGAGCTTTCCGAGATGAAACTCGAAAAATTTAATTTTTGATATTCACACGGTTTCTTCAATAGTTCAAGGAAGATGAAATGGAGTAAGTTGTTTTTGCCCGTAATGGTTGTGTCGATGATTGTGGGTATGTTTTCGTGTGGGAAAGATGATGGTAGTTCGTCGGTTCCGCAAAGACCATCGGGCGGAAATCAAGCCGATTCAATTGCCATTGCCGGAATACAATGGCAGGAACGGGAAATTCAGACAGGAATAATTAGTAAAACGGCCCAAGTTCCGTTACTATTCGATTATCCTCAAACGATAAGCATGCTGGAAATCGATTTGAATAAAGCCGATGTTTCCTTTTTGGTGTCTTATGAGGCAGGTTCGCTAAAAAAGACGACTAGCGATCGGGCATTGGCTGCTAACGCATTGGCCGCTGTAAATGGAACATATTTCAATACTTCGACCGGGATCAGTCGTCATTTTTTGAAATGTAATGGTACAGTGATGGCTGCTACTCAGACAAATGAATTTTCCACACGTGCGACGGGGGCTTTTTGTGCGACGGGAGATGTTGTGGAAATAAAAAAGTGGAGTTCGACGGAGGAAGCTGCTCAGGGTGGAAATTATCAGCAAGTTGTTGTGTCGGGGCCTTTGATGTTGGACGACGGTCGTGATGTCGCTATGTGGAGCAATACTTTCACTACCGATACGCATCCTCGCACCTGCGTGGCTACTACCGATGATAATAAGGTGTTGTTGATAGTTTTTGATGGGAGGTTAGATGGTGCGAAAGGAGTGAATCTGTATGATTTGCGGACATTCGCTCGGCAGATGGGGGCGACCGATGCTCTTAATTTAGATGGTGGCGGTTCTTCCACGCTGTATATACAAGGATATGGGGTTATTAATTATCCTTGCGATAATGGAATATACGACCACGAAGGAGAGCGGGCTGTGCCTTCGGTTTTGTTGGTCAAGAAGAATTAAATACATTACTGTATAGATATTTAGAGGGGGAGGCTCTGATGAATCAGAACCTCCCCGTTTTTTGTCGAAAAAAATGAATGTTGATGTAATAAAGTAAAAAATAATTTTCTTATCTTTCAACCGAATTTAATCTAATCTTAATACTTATAGGCTATGATTGTAGGAATTCCAAAAGAAATCAAGAACAATGAAAACCGAGTAGGCATGACTCCGGCAGGAGTGAATGAGTTGGTAAAACATGGGCATACGGTGTACGTCCAGAAAGGAGCCGGAGAGAATAGTGGTTTCCCGGATAGTTCATACGAACGAGTCGGAGCGAAAATATTGGCGACTATTGAAGACGTGTACGCTATCTCCGAAATGATTGTAAAGGTAAAAGAGCCTATTGCTCCTGAATATCCGCTTATCCGTAAAGGCCAATTGTTGTTTACCTATTTCCATTTTGCTTCGGATAGAAGATTAACAGAGGCCATGATGTCGAGTGGAGCCACGTGTTTGGCCTATGAAACGGTAGAGTTGAAAGATCACAGCCTGCCTTTGTTGATTCCTATGTCGGAAGTGGCAGGACGAATGGCAACGCAAGAGGGTGCGCGTTTTTTAGAACGACCGCAAGGTGGAAAAGGAAAATTGATGGGTGGTGTTCCGGGAGTAAAACCCGCAAAAGTGTTGGTTATTGGCGCCGGGGTTGTGGGGTATTCGGCAGCTCGCATTGCCGCCGGAATGGGGGCCGACGTGACAATCACAGACCTTTCATTGTCGCGTTTAAGGCATATCGATGAAATAAAACCGGCTAATATTAAAACGTTGTATTCTTCTGAATTTAATATTCGTGCAGAGCTTCCTACGACCGATTTGGTAGTGGGTGCTGTGTTGATTCCGGGTGCGAAAGCCCCTCATTTGATCACGAGAGATATGCTGTCCACAATGGAAAAGGGTTCTGTATTGGTCGATGTGGCTATCGATCAGGGAGGCTGTTTCGAGACTTCTCGTCCGACGACGCACTCCGAACCGGTTTACGAAGTCGATGGTATAATACACTATTGTGTAGCCAATATTCCCGGTGCTGTTTCTGCGACTTCGACATTGGCTTTGACAAATGCTACGCTCCCTTATGTGGTTCAATTAGCCGATAAAGGTTGGCAAAAAGCTTGTTCCGAAGATGAGGCATTGTATAAAGGACTGAATATTGTCGATGGCAAAATCGTTTATCCGGCAGTTGCCGAAGCCTTTGGGTTGCCGTGTGAAACGATTTAGAAGCTGTTTTAATTTATTCCGAGGCAGATTGAGACCTATATTGAAGCCGATTGGAGTCCGAGATTTTTGTCAATAGCGGGCTATTGACAAAAATCAAGGGATTCAAGATGCGAGACAGGGGTTCAACATGGCCGGAACATACCTGCTTGCAATGATAATATTATTTCTCAATAAATTTAAAACAGCTTCTAAATGACCGTTCTGAAAAGTCACAGATCGTAACCGCTAAACCTCAAAGAGCCGTATCAAAACTCTTATAGAGTAATGATACGGCTCTTCCTTCGTAAAATTGTTTTCACCTCCTTCTTACCTTTTTAGGCTGCTCGAATTTTCATCTAATCTCTCCCCCTGTTCATCTGGACTACCCCAAAAACTGAAATACAAAAAACTATTATCCTCCTCCCCTGCCGTGTCCCGTAGCATTTCGGAGCATCTCAGTTATCATTTTATCGGAGATATTTTAAAACTCCTCCCCTGTGTTTTGCATCGCAAAATATAGGGGAGGTGGCACGCAGTGACGGAGGGGTTAAAAAACAGTATAGCAACGTTATTGTAAGATTTCTACACTCCTCCCCCTGCCGTGCCCCGTAGCATTGCGGGGTGTCACGTATAAAATCGGAGCAGAAGCGAAAGGAAAATACATCTCACCCTCCTCCCCTGTGTTTTGCATCGCAAAATATAGGGGAGGTGTCCGAAGGACGGAGGGGTTAGAAAACATCGGCAGTAACAAATCAGGTATCACCCTCTCCCCTGCCGTGTCCCGTGGCATTACGGGGTGTTTCCGTTAGGGAATATAGGGGGAGTGCCCGCAGGGCGAGGGGGTTAAACCCTACAATCAAAAACTCTTATGGAATCTTACAACTATTTCCCTAAAAGAGGAGAAATATATCCAAGAACCTTTTGCAAATGATCGACCTTACTCCACTTGATCTTATTCGCTTTAAGAAATACATTGAACTCTTTTCTGCTTGATTCGGGCAAGAGCTTCGAAACAGATTTTTTATTCGCATTGACAATTTCACCACCGACAATGAAACACAACCGAGTAGACACCGGTAATGTCTGCCCGTTTTCACGCTCCACGCGAATCATATCGTAATTGAGATTGGCGATACCGCCGAGTTGCAAACTCGACAAATTATCGACCGCCGAAGTAGACGACGATGTACCATAAGCCCCCGTCCCTTGTAGCAAACGGTCGAAATCGCCCGTCGTCCTACGACCGAGAATCGCTTGCGGTGTCTCGCCCAATACCTCGATAAAAAAATTCTCGCAACGTACGAATTCGGTACTGTCGGCAAAAACAACCCGACCGATATCATTTTGATTATCGGGACAGTATATCTGCGAACCATTCAAATAATGCAAATCGTTACGCAATAAATGAATGTTTACTTTCGCCTCCCCTTTATTCCCCGATTTGGAATAAATAGAAGCCTCCATAAAATCATCGAATAAATACGGCCACATAGTTGTAGGCTCTCCCGCCCGGAGCCCAAGAGAGGTAATCACCCCCAGTAATCCGGCAAATAACAATCTTTTCATAAGAATAAATTTATAAACATTCAAAATTAAATTTGTCAAAAACGACTACAAGTTAGTAATTTTATGTTATTTTTGCTCCTAAGAATAGGAATATTTTGCAAACACAATCACACAAATACTTAACAATATGAAAATCAAACATCTATTGTGCTTTATCGCGCTATGTCTGTTTTTTACTCCGGGTAAAGCCCAACAACTTAGCGTAATGACTCTACGTAATGGAGCAACGGTTTACATTTGGGAAGACAAAAGTAAACCCGATGTATTCGGTATGATCGCTTTCAAAGTAGGCTCGGTCGACGATCCCGAACAATACACCGGACTGGCTCATTACTTGGAGCATGTCATGTTCAAAGGGACCCAAACCATCGATGCACTGGATTGGGAAAAAGAGAAACCCATCTATGAAAAAATTATCGCCAAGTATGACGAACGAGCAGCATTAAGCGACCCTGCTGCCCGCGAAGCCGTAGACAAGGAAATTAACGACCTGACCCGTGAAGCAGCCCAATATGCCGCAGGAAATGAATTTTCCCTTTTGGTAGACCACATGGGAGGACAAGGACTAAACGCCAGCACAGGCTACGACCAAACGGAATATCACAATTCCTTCCCGCCCTCGCAACTCGAAAAATGGCTCGAAATCTATTCCGAACGTCTTATAGACCCCGTATTCCGGGGCTTCCAGACCGAATTGGAAGCCGTATACGAAGAGTACAACATGTATAACGACGACCGCGGATCGAGAATGAGAGAGTTCATCTATGAACAAGCATTCGGAGATCACCCATACGCCCGTCCCATTATCGGTCTCCCCGAACACTTGAAAAATCCCCAATTGAGTAAACTGATCGATTTCTATAATACATGGTATGGCCCTCAGAATATGTCTATCATTCTGGTAGGTAACATCGACGCCAAAGAGGCAATACCGATGATTCGCGATAAATTCGAAAGAGTTCCCCGCCGAGCCGAGATACATCGGGAAAAGAAACCCGTCCGCCAATTCAAAGGTCGCACGGAAAAGAGCGCGAAAATTTTCTATTATCCTATGCTGGCCCTCATTTACAATGGAGTTCCTTCGAACGACAAAGATGAAATCGCATTGGAGATCTGTTGCCAACTTCTCTCCAACTCACAAAAAACCGGTATCCTCGACAAGCTGCAACTCGACGGCGACATCATGAGCGTAGGCGCATCTCAAAATGCCATGCGAGATGCAGGGATTCTCATGATCAATGCCATTCCCTCTTTCGATGCGAACCAAAATCGTTGGGACAGTCACAAATCGGTAGAAAAAATCGTATTATCCTCTTTGCGCCAACTACAAAACGGGGAGTTCGACGAAGTGACTCTCGAAGCTATCAAACAAAACATGATACGCGAATACGACCTGCAAATGGAATCGAACGAAATGAAAGCCTATATATTAGCCTCTCTTTTCAATACGGGAGCCGATCCGTCGGACATCGTCAACTTCAAAGAAAAAGTCAAAGCCGTCACCATCGACGAGGTGAAAGCCGTAGCAAAAAAATACTTTAACGACAATTACCTCGCTTTGAACATTCAAGAAGCGAAAAACCTCGACAGCAAAGGACAAAAACTGAAAAAGCCCGATTACAAACCCATCGAGACGAAAAAAGGAGCCAAATCGGAATATGCTAAATGGGTAGAAAGTATACCGGTCAACATGCCCGAAGTAAAATACTGCGACTTCAATTCTATCCAACAAAAGCAAATCAACACTCGCAGCAAACTGTTCTACAATCTCAACCCCGAGAACGACGTATTCACGATGACCTTGAAATACGGCATCGGAACGAAAAAGATGCCTAAACTCGAATATGCCGTCGCCTTGATGAACAACGCAGGTATGCTGCCCGATATCGAACCGTTGGCATTCAAACGGGCTATGGGCGAATTAAATGCAAATTGCACATACGCTGTGGACGACAACTACATGTATGTCATGATGAGCGGATACGAAAAAGATTTGGTAAAAGCCTGCCAGCTTCTTTCCAAACAAATCCTTTTCCCCAAACTCGACGACAAGCAGTTGCAAAGCCTCATCGGTAGCGCGTTCGGTTCTCGCCAGATGGAAAAAAGCAGTATCGGGACATTGGAAAGTGCCCTCACGTCGTATGTACTATACAAGGATAGTTCAGACTACCTGCAACGCATCCCCACTCGTGATTTAATAGACCTTTCGATTACAGATCTGACGACCCAATTCCAAGCCGCCACGAATTACGAATGTGAAATCTATTACGTAGGTACGGCGCCATTCGATGACGTATATCAAGTATTGAGCCAAAACTTGCCGTTGAAAGCGCAAGAAATGCCCTCTACCTCTCCCGAGTTACGTCCTCGACAACAATATACCGAAAATACGATTTTCTTCCTGCCCAACAGCAAAGCGACTCAAAGTAAAATATACTTCTTTATAGAAGGAAAACCATTCGATGTAAAAGACGATATATTCATCGAAGCCTTTTCAAGCTACTTTGGAGCCGGATTCGGAAGCCTCGTCGTAGATGAAATTCGCGAAAAACGGGCTATGGCATATACCTCCTACGGTGTCGTGGGGACCCCCTCCGTTGCCGGTCGAAACACGCTATTTCAAGGATTTGTCGGCACTCAGGGAGACAAAACGCTCGACGCTATCGAAATTTACATGAATTTGTTGAAAGATATGCCGTCCACACCCGAACGTTTCGACGTAGTAAAAACCAATATCAAAGAATCTATCCTCAGTGCGAAACCGGGATTCCGTTCTGCAAGTGCCATATATGAGGCATGGAAACGAATGGGCTATACACAAGATCCGGCCATCGACAAAATGAAAAAGATCGAAACGCTCAAATTCGAGGACATCATCGATTTCTACAATGAAAACATCAAGGGAAAACCGGTTGTTATCGCCATCGTAGGAAATCCGAAAGATTTCGATACTAAGGCTCTCGAAAAATACGGAAAAGTAGTCAAAGTTTCCGAATCGAAACTATTCTCCGATAGCTTCTGATAAGCCAACGAGCAAAGAAAATAAAATCTTAAAAAGCGAGGGTCTCGAAATGTTATTCGAGACCCTCGCTTTTTAGCCATAACGCACCCGCCAACCCCACTCGCTATTCTTAGAAGCTATTTTAGATTTATTCCGAGACAGATTGAGATCTATGTTGAAACAGATTGGAGTCCGAGATATGCAGTCAATAGCGGGCTATTGACAAAAATCAAGGG
>ERZ780208.2899-NODE-2899-length-11161-cov-4.030344_pt1 | contig 11161 bp, 1 predicted proteins | sample MGYA00511167_ERZ780208 | MGnify/ENA primary metagenome ERZ780208 (study PRJEB29588, sample SAMEA2159202) | human gut metagenome | biome: human gut; feature: human-associated habitat; material: faeces | place: Denmark | collected 2008/2010 ... | reverse complement strand
CCTACGCCACCGGCCGGGCGCCGCAGACCCCGCAGCAGCGCGCAAGCGTCCGCCGCGCCGCAGAAACTACCGCCGCAGCCCTGGGCGAAAAAGTAGTCATACACACCACCGCCGCCGGCATCACGCATCCCAATGCCGCCGTCCGCGCACGTATGCAGCGCGCCAAAGGATGGTACGACGTCGCTACCGGGGAAGTGCACATAAACGCCTTCAACCACGCCACGGAAGCCGACGTGGCACGCACCATGCTGCACGAGAGCATCGGCCACAAAGCGCTGCGCGACTTCTACGGAGACCGCTTCGACAGATTCCTCGACGAAATATACACCTCCGCCGAGGAGTCCATAAGACGGCAGATAGCCGCGGGCATGGGACGAAACGGCTGGAACGTCCGCGAAGCCACCGAAGAATACATGGCCTCTCTGGCCGAGACGGTGGACCGCCACGGCGCCGAATACCTCGACACCGCAACGCGCCGCCTGTGGCAGCGCGCCAAAACCGCCGTGAAGCGGACACTGAACCGGATACTGGAAAAAGCGGGACTGACTGCACGTGTCGGCCTCACGGACCGCGACCTCAGCTACCTACTGTGGCGGCAATACCGTAGCCGCCGGAAAGCCGGGGCGCTCGAAGCCGCCGAAAACCAGACGCGCCTCGAAGCCCTGCGCCGTGACCCCGAATCATTCGCTGAGGAGAAAACATACGGACACGAAAAAACTCCCGTCGCAGGCCAGCCGAATCGCGCTAATGAGAAACTGACCTCAGGGAGTATTCTTCTGAGTGCGAAAGGAGATTCTTCCTCAAATGCCAATGTCCCCTCAGAAGTATCGGCAAAGGTAACAAATAATACCCAATCTGCAAAAAATAACATCCGAAAATTTATAAACGGCGATGCAAAGATGGATTTAAGTTCAGTCAGCAATGCATTCAAATCCATCGGTTCGCTGTTCTCGATGCGCAGCAACGGAAGCTCGCGGTACACAATCCTCCGTGCCGACAACGGCGACACGATAGCGCTTCGCCTCTCCGACCATGCCGCCAACGGAAGGAACTTCGGACGCGACAACGCCGACCGGAATGTAAGCATCGTAATTGAGCGCCGCAAATTCAACACACCCGAAAGCGACATAGCCTTCACGGAAGTCACGATTCCGGTGGAGACTTTCAACCGCCGGCCTTCCGAGACCGTACGCGCAATAGTCGAAGGAGTGGACGGATTGCTCCGGGGTGAAGAGTTCAGCCTCGACCCCTCGCTGGGCACCGTCGAAAAGAAAGGGAATGCAAGCGACGCGACTTACCGTTTCCGCGACGGCGACCGGGAAGCCGCAGCCGACCCCACCACGGCCGAAGAGACGCGCTCCCGCCGCATCTTCGACCTCATGGTGGATATGTGCAACCGCAACAAAGACAACGTCGAATACCGCGACGCGGCACGCAAGACGCTGACCGGACGCCTCGCCACGGTAGCGCGCGGAATGCGCCTGCAGCGCGACTTCGACCGCGCGCAGCTCTCGGCGGTCACCGACACCTGCAACAAGATGATAGGGCTCGAAATCCTCGACACCGACAGCCGTGCCGACCTCGCACGCACCATAAAAGCCATCGACGGCAGCGCCGGCAAAGAAGACCTCGAAGACACCGCATACCGCCTGCTGCACATCGCCTCGCACTCGCAGGTGCGAATGGCACGCCGGCGCCTCGACGACCTCTCCAAAATACGCGGCACGAAAACAGGCGACGACCGCATACAGCGCCAGGCGGGACTCGACCCCGAAGGACAGGCCACGGCAAAGGCATTCCGCGACTTCCGGAAACTCCCGGAACAGAACATACAGACCGCCATGGCGCGCGTTTCCGAACGCATCGCCGGAGACGACGTCCCCCAGTCGGCCTCCATGCTCGCCGCCGCCGAAATGCTCGGCCTCCGGCAGGCGCTACTGCATTCGCAGGAAGACGCCCTGCACCGCGACAACATCAACAACATCAAGGCTGCCGTCGAAGAGCTCAAACGGACATACGACCGCACCCTCTCCGGCGAGGAACGGCGGCGCTACCGCCAGGCCAAGAAATCCCTGGGGCAGCAGCGCATAGTCGAAGAGCTCCGCCACGCCGACGCCCTGGGCGCCATAGCCGACTCCATGGGAGACACCCTCCAGGCCTCCAAAGAGCGCGTCCGCATATTCCGCGAAGCCGAGAAAGAGCGCGTCAACACCATCCACCACGACGCCAACTGCGACATGCATGGACACCCCGCCCACGCCGACAAACCCGCGCGCTCCAAGCTCGTAAACAACGCCATGACATCCTTCTTCCTGGCCCCGACGATGACCTTCGACCAGATGCTGCGAATGTTCGGCAAACACTCCGCCAACGGGGAAGGGTACCTGTACTACCGCTTCATGTCAGGGCCGCAAGGGTGGCAGGCCTGCGAAGACCGCCGCTTCAAATCCAAACAAGCCAAAGAACGGATACTCGACCGGAAAGCCGCCGAAATCCTCGGCAAGGACAAAGCGCACTGGGCCGACCTCTACAAGCTCACCCGCGCCGAAGGGTGCTCCCTCACCTACAACAGCGCCGGAGTGGAAGTGGAACGGAAAGTCTCGCAAGGGAACCTGATGTACATCTACATGGCAAACAAAATGACCGACGGCGCCGTCAAACTGCGCCACATGAACATCACCGAAGAAGACATGGACCTCGTGGAAGAAGTCCTCGACCCGCGCCTCCGGCAACTCGCCGACTGGATACAGGACGAATTCCTCCCCTCCACGCGCGACGGGTATAACGAAGTACACATGCGTATGTTCGGCGCCCCGATGGACTATGTGGAAAACTACTTCCCGCTGAAAATCACCGAAGGGGAAATCCAAAAGAACGTGGAAATCGGCGAGATGCTCAGCGACGGCGAAGGGGACACGCCGAAAATACTCACCGGCGCAATCCGCAAACGTGTCTTCAACACCCGAGCGCTCAACGTCCTGGACTCCGACCCCGTGGCCATCACCCTCGAGCACCTCGAGGAAATGGAAGATTGGGCGGCATTCTCGGAGTTCCGCCGCGACCTCGGCACGCTCCTCTCGTACCGCCGCTTCAAGAACCAGGTCAAGAACACGACCTCCGTCTACGGTGCCGGCGAAAAACTGTGGAAACGGTTCGGCGAAGTGGCACAGCTCGTAGGGGGAGCGGAAATGCCCATCAAGAGCGAGGTAGACCGCACCGTCGTAAACCTCTGTAAACTCGGAACCGCCTCGCGTATCACATACCGCGTCTTCACGGCGTTCCAGAGGTTCACGTCGCTGCCGAAGGCGGGCAGCGACGTGAACCTCTGGAACGCCATCCACTCCACCGCCACGCCACGCGCATCCTGGCAGTGGTGCATGGAAAACCTACCCTCGTTCGAGAAACGCTGGGTAACGCGCCAGGCCGGCAACGACATCCTGCGCTCCTGGCAGGGGGACTGGGACATCTTCCGCAAAAAGGGGCTCGAAGCCATTCAGCGCGCCAGCCTCGCCAAATCGCGCATCCAGCTGTTACGGTACTCCCTCTTCGCGTTCTTGGCAGCCAGCCCGGCCTCTATGCCGTCGCGCTCCATCTGCTTGGCCATGAACTCCAGGGTCCGCCTCTTGTAGCCCCGTGTAAATTTGTGCCCCATATTCCTCAAGGCGTCGAACTCCTGCCGCGTGTAACTCATCGCCGAGTTGCGGAACACCGTGAACAACGTGCTTATCCAATCCTTGTCCACCTGCATCGTAGACAGGAACGCACTCTCGCTCGACTGCTGCGTCTGGTTGAACAGTATCGTAGCGTCCTGCCGCGCCCTGCGCTCGGCCTCCTCCGGAGTATAACCGTAGCGCCTATATTTCGCCAGCTTCGTCTGATACATCGCGTGAGCGCCTATCGCAACCGTCAACGCGTCCACAAACGCATTGGGCGACATACCCAGCCGCGATGCTATCTGTACCGCGCGGCTGCACCACATCTTCCAGTCCATCTCCGTCTTCAGCAACCGCGGGTCGCCCGCCATGCGGCTGAACCACCGCTTGTGGAACAAAGGCAGATTCCTCATGCACCATCTCCACGCCCCTATGGGATTGGCGACATTCGCCGCCAGGTACACCGGATTCGTATCCGAAAGATATGCCGGGAGCGACAACAGCTGCTTTAACGCAGTGTATATCCTGAAACTTACCTTCGCCGCCGTTACGCCTTTCGCAAAGTTAACCGCTGTCTTGTTCAGCTTCGACACCGGCGGACGGTACGACCCCGCCGCCATCTTGCACACATCCTTGAACGTCTCCCACAGCTGCGCTCCCGCTCCGTAGGCGCTCGTCATATTCATCACCTGGTTGCGGAACCGCTTGTACGACAACAACGTGTTCAAATCGCGGTTGAACTCCGCAAACGCCGACCACTTCTCCATCTCCTGCAAATGGTCCAATATCACCGTCAATGCATTCGCTCCCGTTATATCCAGTGCCAGGTTGTTGCGCCGGCGCTTGATGATGCTTCCCGTCGTGGTGGCGGGCGTCGCCGTGGCGTCCCCCGTATCCGTAGCCACGTCCACTTCCTCCGTCCGCGCGTTCTTCAATATCTTCAGCGGGAAATAATTCTCTATCGCCGCCATCGATGCGCCGAACATTCGCCGGTGAACCTCGTTGTACTTGTTCCGCTTTCCTACAAGATACTCCTCCTGCAGCCAGTCGCCAAGCTCCATGAACTTCGGGTCGAGCGTCTTCTTGATAGCCTCGATGTCGTCTTCCGTGATGCCCATCTTGCGCAACTTCATCCGCCCGTCGCTCATCTTGTCCACCATGTAGATATACAGCAGGTTCCCCTGCGTCAGCACATGCTCCTTCATCTCCCCGCCGTCCATGAACTTAACCTTCATCGTCGGCAACTTGCGGTCCAGGCGGAAAAGCGAACTCCATTTCATCCCCTTCTTACCCCATATCTCCTTAACCTTGGCGTCCAGCTCCTCCAACGCCTGGCGGTAACCTAAGTACTCCTTCTCGGTAGCATCCTCCCAGCCACGCATGAAGCGGTTCCAAAGATAACCCTCGCCGCGAACGTTCTTGCGCCCCAGCATTCTCAGCATCTGGTCGAACGTCGCCAACGGTGCCAGCAGGAACCGCGCCACGTCGCTGTTCAGCGCCTTCTGCGTCCGCGTAGGCTTGTGATGCTCGTCGGTCACGCGTCCCTCCATGTCGCTGTTCGCGTTATGGTGTATCTCGTCCACACGCGCCTTCTCCGCCGCGCGCCACGCTTTCGCGCGCTCAGTGCTGTCGCCCAACTTCATACCGAGCCGTTCCACAATCTCGGCGTACTGCTCGGCGCGTTCTATCTTGTTCTGACGTATCGCATCCTCCGTAGCCGCTACATACTGGCGGTACGCTGCCTCCGTCATGTTCCCTTTGTCTTTCTCCTCCTTGGCTTCCTTGATGCTGTCGCGAAGAGCCTGCTCCTCAGTCTTGCTCCCCTTGATTTCCTGGATATACCACTTCGCCGTCAGCAGGCCGTCAAGCTCTATGCCGGCCGCGTCGGCCACCGCCGCGTCGTCGCTCCCCATCCGGTCCAGGGCGTCGTCTATCTGCGCCTGAACCTCGTCCGGCTGCATCCTGATGCCCTTCTTCAACACTTGCACCATCTGCTGCCCGCGCACGTCAAGTTCCCCCTGGACCTCCACGCCCGCCGCATTAACTTTGCTCCCTTTAACTTTCAAAAGAGAACCGAACGCCTTCGCGCTCAAACGCAACTGGTTGTCCACCATTATATCAAGAACCTTCTGAACCTCCTTCGCCGTGTCCTGACGTCCTACCACACGGTTGACGGAACCCAATATACGCTTCATCTCCATCTTGCTCAGGTCGTCAAGAAGCCCCTCGTCCATGAACACACGCGCAAGGTCCGTAACGCTCCTTACCGTCGTGACGTCATACTCCCGCTGGCGCGCCATAGCCTGCCGCAACTTGTTCAAGTTACCGCCAATAGCCTTCATCGCGTCATGACGAGCCGCCAGATTGTCCCCGCTCGCCTTAGCCGCCTCAACCTTTATCTTCGTCACATACTCGTCAAGGCCCATATCCGAATCGCGGAAACGAGTCGTTTTCTCTTCCTCAGATTTGGGATATTCAAAGAAAGTCGGTAACTTTGCACCATCAAAGAGGGTTGCCCCATCCGTTACGGACGTAAGTGTAGAGGACTCGCCGAGTAGCATTACACGTTGGGATACGCCCTCTTTGCTTTTGAAGAAACTCTTCGCCGTCAGATTACCCTTCCGGTCAGAATACACCTCCATCAAATTATAACTGCCGCCTTCCGTCCCCTTCAGGAAGAAAAACATCTTACGCGCATTGCCGGACGCCTCTTTCCCGAACATCACTCTGTCGGGAGACGATATGATTTCTGCCATTTGGCGGATATCCTCCACGCCCAGCGGTATATTGCGGCCATCCCTCTCGTTATCCCCGAAATGCCTGCGGTATATATGCACCATATCCGACGGATTCAGAACAAACGACACTTTATCCTTGAACTTGACCCCCGAAAGCTTTTCAAGATACGCCTTGCCCTCCGCTGTGAGACGACCTACTTCCAGCGGCTTTCCGGATATGTCTCCCCTTACCGCTTTTTCAAACGTATCCTCAATCCTATCCGCTACATCATTCGCTCTTGCTGCTTTTTTCTCCGATTCCGTCATTTCCCGCTCCGGGGCATCAATGCCGGCACGAGCACGCATAGCCGCATCCTCGGCCGCCTCGAATACGTCCGGCTTACCGCCGTTCTTCTTCGCCTTATAAGCCTTGTGAAGCACATACGCCCACTCCCGGTCGCGCCACTTCCGCATCTTCGGTATCTTCAACCCGCGAAGCAGATTCTCCAGCGCACGCTGCAGCTTCGACTTCAACTTGCCCCAGAACGTCAGCTCCTCGCGGCTCATCTTCTCGAAACCTTCCTCGCCTATCTTCCCGGCAAGGTCCGCGCCATACTCCTCCGTGGCCTCGCGGCGGTACTCCTCCCGTTTCGCGTTGGCCTCCGCGTAAGCCTCAGCCTTGTCACCGTAGAAGTTCGCGTTCGCATCCTCCACCGTCTCGTGGCCATCCTGCTTCTCGCGGAACAGCCGCTCCGCTTCGGCGTCCACCATCCGCTGCGTCCGCGCGTCTATCTCCTCGCGTATCCTGTCCTCGCTCGCGTTATAAAGCTCGTCAAGGGCGTTGTTCAGCTTCTCCTCGCTCGGGAAAAGCACACGCAGCCCCTCATGCCCCACAACCTCGTGAAGCACCGTATTCTCAACGTCCGCCACATTCGCATGATTCGGAAGCACTACCACAACCTCCCCGGTCTCGGTATTATAGAACCCCTTGGCACGACGCTCCCTGCGCGTAGGAAGCTTCGCCGCCTCCTCCCGAGTCTCAACTAACCGCACCGAAGTGCCAAGACGCTCCGACAAATCCTCCGCACGGTCGCGCATATCGAGAATTTTCGCCTCTGAATTTGCCCTTTCAAAAAATTGTCGTAACTTTGCATCCACAACCCCATTGAAGTCGGTAGTCCCCCGTGATGTAATCGGAATGGTTCGACTCTCAGTGGGATTTATAGAACGCTCCATATAGCTTTCGCCCGAAGGGAAATTCGGTAGTGTTAGCCGTGGAGCGTCTTTTTCGTACAGGCTCACATCTGAAACAAAGAACGAGTGAGTACCAGCCTGGCCTATTTCACATTTAACAGTAGTTCGCACGTAATATTCCTTGCCCCCGATATTGACTTTGCCAACGTAATTGTCGAAGGAATCTACATTAGGATGCTCCTTATTGGATAGTGCCATCAGGCCTTACCATTCCTCCTAACTTGTCTGCTTCCGAGTATGCAAGTACCGAATTGTCGAGAAAATCGTCAAGAACAGGAACAACCTGCCCGAACAGACCGCCTTCTTTATAAATCTTCTTGAACGCAGAACGGTAGAACTCAACGAGGCGTCCATCCTTCTCCACATCAGGGAGGTTGGCGTAAATCTCACGAAGCTCAACTTTGCCAAAATCATTGCCCTCAACCTCTATCGGCTCAAGCGCACGGATAGCACGAAGCCGTTCCCCGTAGCCCGTATCTTCGCCATCACGGTACCTTGTAGTGCCATCGCCGCTCTTTTCATCTCTATTCTCTTCTTTTGGTCCTTCGTCATACAGCCCCGCGAACAAATCGCCCGAGGCCGTTTCCGGCTTCAAAGTTACATCTTTTCCACCAGTTTTCATAACTTTACCGCCGTTTAATATCTTCTCTGTGGCTTCCTTGACCGCTTCCTGCCGTCCATCCTTCCCCGGATTCTCTTGTTTGCCGCTACGGTTCACCACTGCCACGCCGCTTGTGTCCCTATACTCCCCGGTCTCCAACAACCCGATTAAATCCCGCGCTATCTGCGAAAGCACGTCTGCCGGCGACGTTGATATATCTTCCTTGAAATATACATACTCCGTCACGTCTGTCGATTCCGACCCGTGAAAACGGTTCGGCTGTCTGCGCGACTTAATCACGATGCTTATTTCAGGCGTTTTCCCGTCGTGATTATCTGCATTAGCGTTATGATTGCTCAAACGCAGCGTCAACACTACATTTTCACCTCTCGCAAGCTCATAGTAGAAACTTTGCCGATGAAGCCCCTCCGGTGAGCCCAACGCCTGTGATATACCTGCAATAAAACCTTTCGTTGTCCGTACCCCTTGAAATTCCGAAGCTAATTTATCAAGTTCAGATTTGGCCGATTCAACAGGATATTGTAACTTTGCACCATTCCCGGTGGTCGAAAGGATCGAAGTGGGCTTCAAGGTCCAGCCTTTCGCCCCGGGTTTCTCATTCTCCCGCGCCTCCCGCGCCACACGCTCGGCCTCCCCGAAAACATCCTCGGCACGCCTCTCGTCCCCCTCTATCCGTTTCCGTTTCTCCTCTATCATCTCGCGCTCCGCCTGCTCCGCAGCCTTCCTGGCCTTATGCTCGGCCGCACGCATCTCCGCCTCGCGGAAAACATCCGTCCCCGGCCTGTCGAAATTCTCGATGTCGAAACGGTCTACCTCCTCGCTCGGAGTATAACCCTCGCCGCCGTAGCCCGGAACACGCTTCGCACCCTCGTACCACGACTTCACGAACGGTTTCACCTTCGAACCCAACCGTCCCGTCACAGCCTTCGCAAAATCCTCGAACCCCGTAATGCCGTTATCCAGGAAATTGAACGCATAGTCCACGCCCAGGCGGAACACCATACGCTTCTCCGCCGGCGTCATCGAATCAGGGTCGCGGAAACGCTCCCCGCGGTCACCCTCGTCATCACCGATACCCAGCAACTTCCGAAGCTCCTCCTCCTGCTGACGCATCTCCTCCGTAACCCGGAAACCGCCCTTAGGCTTATCCGCAGGCTTCACCGACTCCACCGGCTCCGAATGGTCCGCAAGCGAAGCCTCGCCCGTGCCGCTCAGCTCGCCCATCAGACCCTCCAGGTCCACGCGGTTAACCGCCCCCTTCGGCTTCTTGCCGCCGCTCCTGCGCTTCCCCGAAGCCTTGAAATCCTCCCGCTCCAACACAGGGACACCGCCCGGACCCGCAGGCACATCAGGCTTATCGGCCCCCTCCGGACCCGATGACGACCCACGCCCCGACGCCGCCATCCTGCGCACCCACGCCTGATGCTCCGGCATCGCCTGGCCACGCTTATCCAAATGGAACATCGACTCCACGACATCCATAAACTCCCCGGCAGTAACCTCCCCGCTGTTGAACTTGTCAAGCATCTCGTAGAGGAACGACAACCCGTTGACATTCACCTTAGCCCTTGACACCGTATTTGTAACGGCGTCATGGACATCCTGGTACGTAGGATTATCCTTGCCCAGGGCCTGCTCCATCCTTTTTCTCACAACCTTCGCCTGCAAACCCGTAATCGCAGCGCCATCCTCCATATCGTTGCTGCTGTTCACTATCAAATCCAGCCCTTCGCCCTCTCGCATCAACCCCTTCGCGACAAGCATATCGCGGACCGCCTGATGCGCCGCATTCACCTCCGCGACATCAGCGACACCCGCCACAACAGCCCCCTCGGAGTCGGCCTCGCCGCCCCCGATAAGCTCGCCCAGGCCACGCGCAGCCTCCTCGCTGCGCATCATATAGCCGCCCTGCTTCCGGTCATACCATCCCCGCTTCGTCTTCTTGCCATCCTCGAGCGGCTCATCGATATAGTCATAAGCCGCGTCCATCTCCCCGGCGGTCAGCTCGCGCCCGAACTTCACAAAATACACGTCGCTCGTCTTACCCCTCTTGTTAGTGTAGGTAGTAGCCGTAATCGTGTACGGTTCGGAACTTTCCGCGCCATTTGCTTGCGTATCTCCCGGCAAAGCATTACCTTTGCCCCCGGAAACGGTAGGCTCACCGTTGGGTCCAGTAGTGCCGTCTTTTGACAAAATGAACGGATGCCCGTTTTCGTCTAATTCAGTGCTGACTGCGCCTGCTCCATCGCCCGCCGCAGCAGCAGCAGCTTGTTCAGCTCCCGCGCCTCCAGGGCGTAATCCTTGCCCTCCGGCACCTTCCGCCGCGGCTACGCCGCCGTCAAATCCCGGTCTTACCTCGCTTCGTCCGGGTGTGCTTTCAAGTACAGGTCTTTTCGCACCATCGCCCTGAATCCCATCTCTTTCTGATAATCCCGGTTGCCCTGCATCCGTCGCATCTCCTCCTCTTTGAACAGCCCTTTCCGCAGACAGAACTTCACCGCTTCCGCCATTGCCGCCGCCTTCTCTTTCGGAGGCATCCTTTTGAATCTCTCTATATCCATTTTTCTCTATATTTGATATTTCGTCCGCTATATTATCAAAATATTCCTTCTCATCAAAATTTTCGTCCAGATTTTTAAGCTCCTCGGACATATATTCTTCGTACGCCTCATATTCATCGGCGCTCATGTGATACATTTCACGGCACCACTCCTCGTACTGTTCGCGCAGATAGGCATCCTCCTGCCGCTTTAATTCAAGAGCCTGCGCCATACGCCTCTTCTCTATATACTTACGTATATCCGACGGCACCGCCGCTGCCTGGAGCACATCAAGAAGCGCATCCATAGCCTCCCTGCTGTCGTAAGCTATACCATGAGCCTCGCACACCTCTTTCATAGGGTCCTCGGCAAGCC
>ERZ780208.2883-NODE-2883-length-11194-cov-2.210522_pt1 | contig 11194 bp, 11 predicted proteins | sample MGYA00511167_ERZ780208 | MGnify/ENA primary metagenome ERZ780208 (study PRJEB29588, sample SAMEA2159202) | human gut metagenome | biome: human gut; feature: human-associated habitat; material: faeces | place: Denmark | collected 2008/2010 ... | reverse complement strand
AGCCTCTGCTTGAAATCAGACATGCCGCAGCACTAACGACAGGTGCGAAGCACTGACATCGGCAAAAGGATGTTTTTTATGTTTTTGTTTCCGTGCCCTCCTGTATTTATCCACTGAACTAAAACGCGCACCCCACCCTCATTTCTCTCATAAAAGCGAAAAAGATTGCTGCACATGGGCTATTTAGCTTGCTTAAAACTTCAAAAATTGGCAGAAAAGTTGTAAATTTGCATAATATTGTGCGCACGTGTATGCGTGCACGCGTAAAAGGTTTACATCGGGCAAAAAAATGCCTGGCAAATATATTATAACATAAACATGAAAATTATCTTATTATCAGGTGGTTCGGGCCAGCGCTTATGGCCTTTGTCAAACGGAGCACAGGCAAAACAGTTTCTTCGCTTGCTGAAATCACCCGACGGCGAAAAAGAATCGATGGTGCAACGAGTGGTTCGCCAAATCAAAGAAGCAGGACTGCTTGAAAGCATCACAGTGGCAACGAGTGCCGCACAAGCCGATATGATTTCCAACCAACTTAGCGAATACGGAGTCGACATCGTGACCGAGCCAGCCCGCCGCGACACTTTCCCTGCCATAGCACTTGCAGCAGCATATCTCCAAAAAGAAAAGCATTGCCCAGCCGACGAAACGGTGGTGGTGATGCCATGCGACCCCTACACCGAAAGCGGATATTTCCAAACTATCGCAAAAATGGTGAAGGCAGTGGAGGCTAAAGCTGCCGACCTGGTGCTGATGGGCATCACCCCCACGAATCCTTCCTCCAAATTTGGCTACATCGTGCCACAGGCTGCCGATGCTGAAAAAGACATTCGCCAAGTGCACAGATTCGTGGAGAAGCCAAAACACGAGCTTGCCGAGCAGTTGCTCACCGAAGGTGCACTGTGGAACGGCGGCGTGTTTGCGTTCCGCCTTGGCTACATCACCTCGATTCTCGATAAATACGTGAGCGCGCCATCGTTTGCTGAAGTTCGCTCACGCTATCAAGAGTTCCCAAAAATCAGCTTCGACTACGAAGTGGCAGAGCGTGCCGAATCGGTGGCAGTGATTCCTTTCACTGGCCAATGGAAAGACCTCGGCACATGGAATGCCCTCACCGAAGAGTTGCCCAATCAGACCATTGGCAAAGTGGTGCTCGACCCTGAGGCAAAAAACACCCATGTGGTGAACGAACTCAGCATGCCGCTGATTTGCCTCGGCACCGACAATTTGGTGGTGGCAGCAAGCAGCGACGGCATTCTGGTGGCTGACAAAGCCCACTCCGAAGAGCTCAAAACCCACCTTGCGAAGCTCGGTCCCGACGCACGCCCAATGTACGAGGAGCGCCGCTGGGGCGAATACAAGGTAATCGACCATATCGAGTTTCCCGACGGTCAGAAAGTGCTCACCAAGCAGCTCTGCATCAAGGCAGGCAAAAACATCAGCTATCAGGTGCACCACCAACGCGAAGAGGTGTGGACCATCATCAACGGCACAGGCCGCGTGGTGCTGAGTGGCGAAGAGCGCATAGTGAAGCCCGGCGACGTGGTGCATGTGCGCCGTGAGCAGTTCCACGCCATTCGCGCCATCACCGACCTCTACATCATTGAAGTTCAATCGGGCGATCGTCTCACCGAAGACGACATCACCCGCTATCCTTACAACTGGGAATAAATAGCAGAATTAACGCATCGGGGGCGTGAAACATCGCCCCACGACGCTAACATATCACTAACAGTCAACCCCTTCCGTACCCGATTTGCGAAGTCGGCAAGGAAAACCAAGTTCCCCGATGACTCACCCAACAGGCTGTGTGCAGAGCTGTACAGAGTCGGGATGCTGAAAGAGAAAATGCAGCGCGAGTCATTTTGACCGCAGGCAATGCGCCTGGGTTTGGGGACCTTATACACATTCGCAATCATTTTTTATGGAATCAACAGTCCAATCGCTCCAGTGGTACGCGTTCCGAATGTCGGTACGCACACCCCACGAGGCGCAAGCTATTGCCCGACGCGAAGGCTTTGAAACCTACTACGCATTGCGCAAGCAACTCAAAGACGCATCTTACGACACGCCCACCGATGAAGCATTTCAAGACAAACCAGTGCTCCCATCGGTGATTTTCGTGAAATGCACAGAGGCATTTGCGCTGAAAATGCAAGACAGCAAAAAAATGTGGCCATACCGAATGCCCGGCGAAAAGTCGCTCTGCCCCATCACGCAGCGCGACATCGACGTGTTCAGACCCGCCGTGGAATCGGGGTGCCGCAACTTGGAAGTGATTGACGAAAACTTGGCGATGGGCGACAAAGTGCGAGTGCTCGACGGCATATTCAAAGACCAGGAAGGCTATATCGTAAAAATCCGAGGCGACAAACGCTTCGTCATCTCCATACCCGGCGTGGTGGCAATAGCCACCATCTACATCCCCAAGCACCTCCTCGCCCCCACCCCCTAAAGTCCCCCCTGGCTTTAAACAACAAATCATGGAACTTGAAATAATTGACAGAAATATAAACGAAATTCTCGATGGCAGAAAAAACCTTCCTAAGTTTAATCAGCCAGAGCATGCAGGAGTCTGCTCGGCTGGTCCGCTCCTCATTGGGGCGCTCATCGTATGTGATAAAGCGAGAGAAAGCATTAGCACAAGTAGCGATGCTCCAAATGGCGAAGCAAAAACACCAAGCAATTAGGAAATAGACGAAACCCAAGAGAAATGGCTTACAGAATGGGCTAAAGCAAAAGGTGTGTGGATTCCCGAAGCAGAAGATTGGCTCACAAAAAATTATGGAGCAAAAATAGCAGAAGGAGCAGAAGCAAGAGTATATGCTAAAACTGGCGATACACATGTAGTGAAACTACGCACTTCAATCTATGCCACATTAAACAGAGCATTGGAAGCCATTGCGCTACACAACTATCTTTTCCCTGAAACAATAATGAGAGTGATCGGGTTCACACGAGACAGTGATGGGCTGTTCCGAATCATACTCACGCAACCATACATTGAGTGTAACCGACTTGCTACAAAAGCGGAAATCGACACAATGGTTAAAGAAAAAGGATTCTACGACAATGGCGATTCTTCAGGGGTAAACTACAATTCTTCACGACTGCAACTTGAAGACATGCATCCGGCAAATGTTTTCGTAGAAGAACAATCGCTACTACCAGTATGCATTGATTGCATCGTGAAATTCAAAAGAAAATAGCCCCACACACAATGCAAGACACCACATCCAACAACAAACGCATAGCCAAAAACACCATCATGCTCTACATTCGCATGTTTATCAGCATGCTGGTGGGGCTCTACACATCGCGAGTGGTGCTCGCCACTCTCGGCGTGGAAGACTATGGCATCTACGGCGTGGTGGGCGGCGTGGTGGGCATGATGGGCTTCCTCAACGCCTCGATGAGCGGCGCCACCAGCCGATTCCTTACCTTTGAGCTCGGCCGAGGCGACAAAGACCGGCTTGCCAAAACCTTCTCATCTGCCTTAATCGTGCATATTGCCATCGCAATAATCGTTTTCATCTTGGCAGAAACCGTGGGGTTGTGGTATGTTATGAATAAACTCGTGATACCAGAGGGACGTGAAACTGCTGCTATCATTGTATATCAGTTCAGCATTTTTAACAGCATGTTAACCATAACACAAGTACCCTATAATTCAGGTATTATTGCCCATGAAAAGATGGGAGTCTATGCCTATGTTGAAATTCTTAATGTATTCCTTAAACTAGCTATTGTATACCTATTAGTAATAGGAGATTTTGACAAGCTCATTCTATACAGTGCCCTATACTTTGCAACCTCATTAATTGTGATGATGGTGTATCGTGTTTATTGTTTGCGCAAGTTTTCGGAATGCAAATTTCACTGGATTTGGGACAAAACGTATCTCAAACCACTACTTTCGTTCTCTGGATGGAATTTGTTTGGAAACTTTGGTTATATCGTAGGTAATCAGACATCCAACCTAGTTATCAACTCTTTCTTTGGAGTAATAATGAATGCTGCAGCAGGTGTTGCTCTAACAGTTTGTGGAATAGTCACCCAATTTGCTTCAAATACAATGACAGCATTCAGACCACAAATCACGAAACTGTACGCACAAGATAATGTTAAAGAAATGGAATCTTTAACATTATTGGCACTCAAGGCGATAATGATACTATACACGATAGTTGCAATCCCCGTGTTTTTAGAATGTGACTATATCCTTGGACTCTGGCTTGTAAAAGTACCTGTTCTGTCATCATTATTTTGTAGAATAATGCTTATTAGCATATTCTTTGAGACAATGTGCCAAATCGTCACAATTGACATCCATGCCTCTGGCAATGTAAAATTAGTAAGTGCTTTTTCGGGAACCTTGTTTTGCTTAGCACCCTTATTTGTATATATTTTATATAGCTTCGGTTTTTCAGTTGAATGGACGTTTATTGTTATAGCATTAAATAATGCATTTAGATTGTTAATATATTTATTTATATTAAAATCATACATTCCTCAAATTCAAAAAAGAACATATTTAAAGACTATCATCTCCACCACTTCAGCTTCTATATTTACTTTATTTACAGTGTACTATATCCAGTCACAATGGGCTGATTCTTTTGCACATTTGATTACAACTACCACCCTTGCTATTATTCTACAAATTGTGGTTTTTTTATTTATTGTATTTAACCCCAATCAAAGAATGCAAGTCTTACAATTTGTTCAAACTCATTTACCCATTAGCCATAAATGATATCTATTATCGTACCCATATACAATGCTTTAGACAACTTGCCTAAGCTCATAACCTCAGTTATTAAGCAAACGTTTATTGATTGGGAACTTATTCTTGTTGATGATGGTAGCAAAGATAATTCATATTCTTTGTGTATGCAGTATGCAAGAATGGATGAACGCATAAAAGTGATACAGCAAGAGAACCAAGGTCCATCCACAGCACGTAACACAGGAATTAAGGCATCCTCTGGAGAATGGATAACCTTTGTTGATGCTGATGACGTTTTACTTGACTGTTTCTTAGAATCAATGAATAATGCATCTCAAAAAGCATCAGAAATAGACATTGTCTTCGCTGGCTATTTGATAGCAGAAGTTCATGGAAATGATGTATACACTTATGAAACTGCCGTTTATGATGGGAAAAAGGAGATTCGTAAGGCAATTACACAAACAAATATACTACATCGTTGTTGCCCTTGGGGGAAAATGTTTAGAAAAAGAATTATATCAGATAGAAATATCCTATTTGACACCCAGTTGGCACATTCAGAGGACCGACTCTTTTTTTATGACTTCCTTCTGCACACGAGAGCTATAGCTACAACCTCTACAATAGGATACCTCTATGATAGCACGCAATCAGGCACACTAAAAAACAAAGTACTAACCCTTGATAAACTCATATTACGCCAGGAGAAACTCACAAAAGCAGCTCATCGAGTAATAGATGGCTTTGAACTGAAAGGCGAAGAGCTGTTTCCCATAGCAAAACACTTAATTCCTTTGTTCGCAACAGCCATCCAAGGCATCTATTTTACTATTGGGAAAAGGAATTGTAGACAAACAATCAGAACTCAACAGCAATTCCATAGTGATTTTTTTGACTTTCAACTTTATGAAAACATTAAAGGCTGCGAAAAATGGAAAATTTTCCTATCAAATAGCCCTATGGTTGAAATGGCAATCCATCAAAAGTTTAGTGACATTAACAAGCGTCTAACAAATATTAATCATAGAATTGCTATTTACAGGCTTTTGGGTAAGTTACTCAAACGAACATCCAAAGGTAATTCATTTTTACATGCTGTAAAAATTCTAAATAAGAAATAATATTTTTATTGTTTCTTAAAGCAATTGTGTCCAACCAATCAATGTGATTACATTATTTACGGCAATATCAATTGCTCTTTTCTCTCTTTTACTTAAAAGTATACAATATGGATAACATTCTTCTTCTCGATACAAGTATTGCCACCGATAATATTGGTGACGACATCATCATGGAATGTACGCGAAAGGAACTTGCACCCATTCTTTCTAAAAGCTTCGTGCGAAACCTTCCAACACACGTTTCTCCATTCCACTGGTATCAAGTGTGGAGGAAGTCAAATGCCCTAATGTCGTTCGCAAACAGCAAACTGAAATTTGTGGGGGGTTCAAACATACTTATTCCAAACCTCCTAACCCACTACCCACAGTGGAATATCAACATGTTTAATTATCAGCCACTTAAAGGTTGCATTCTGGTGGGAGTTGGTGCTGGTGCAGGAGCCGAATACGGAAGTAATTGGTACACACGCCACATTTACCGAAATTTGCTCAATTCTGATTATTACCATAGCGCACGCGACGAACGCAGCAAGAAATATATGGAATATCTCGGAAAGAAAGCCATCAACACTGGTTGCGTGACGATGTGGATGCTCACTCCCGAATTTTGCAAAACAATACCCACAAAAAAGGCAAACAAAGTGGTGTTTACGCTCACCGCTGGCTATGGTGCTCAAATGGATGCCGACCAAAGCATAATTGACACCCTTTTGAAGAACTATCAAGAGGTGTATTTCTTTCCACAGTGTGTGGGCGACTTTGAATATCTGCACAAATTCCAAAACATTGACCAGATTAAAATACTGGAAGCGTCGAAACAGGCATACGATGAGTTTTTGACAAACAACGACACCGATTACGTTGGCACCCGACTTCACGGAGGCGTGTATGCCATGCGCCACGCCCGCAGAGCTATCATTATAGCCATCGATGAGCGCGCACGTGCCATCAACGCAAAAAACCACCTGAACTGTATCGAACGCAACGATATTCAACAACTCGGAGCAATGCTCAACAGCGAATTTGAAACAAAAATAGTGATGGACTTCGAAGCAATCACACAATGGAAATCACAATTCTAATAGAAATGAATATCATCTATATCAAGACTTTATAGCACCTTATAATTATGAATAAGACAAAAATATTTGACTGTACAATTCGTGATGGCAGCTATGCTGTGAACTTCAAATTCACCTGTACAGACATTAAAAATATCGTTTCGCGTCAAGTGAAATTAGGCGTGGAATACATTGAAATCGGACATGGACAAGGATTAAATGCGAGTTCTCCAGAAAGGGGAGAGTCGCTTTACTCTGATATGGAATATATCGACGCAGCTATGACTGTCGCGAAAAATAGCAAGATAGGTGTATTTTGTATTCCTGGTATTGCACGCATGGAAGACTTGAAGATGGCAAAAGATCATGGTGTTAGTTTCATTCGTATAGGAGTGACGATAGACAATGTGCATAAAGCAAAGCCTTATCTCACATACGCCAAAAGTCTTGGTCTTGAGACCATGGTTAATTTCATGAAAAGTTATTCACGTTCACCACAACGCTTTGCTGAAGGATGTAAAACAGCGCACGAGATGGGAGCAGATTATGTATATTTGGTCGATTCGGCTGGTTGTATGCTCCCAGAAGATATAGAAGCATTCCACAAGGCAGCAATAACACTTTGTCCTGAAATAAAACTCGGTTTTCATGGTCACAACAATATGGGGCTGGGGGTAGCCAACGGACTGAAGTGTGTGGAATTAGGATTTTCTTTCGTTGATTGCTCCTTTCAAGGATTAGGGCGCAGCATAGGTAATATTGCAACAGAAATGTTTGTGATGGCTGTGCAAAAGAAATATGGAACAAAGATTGTCGATATGGATATACCGCGTTTGTTGGAATATGGCTAAGTTGTGTTAAAAGACATCACAGATAGGAAACTTGACAATCCTCTCGAATTAATATGTGGCTATACTGGATTCCATAGTAGTTTCCTTAAAGACATTTACCGTTGTTGTTGCGATTACAATGTTGACCCTCTACGATTGATAATGGCGTATTCCAAAATTGACAAGGAAAATATTGATAAAGACAAACTTGCAGAAGTAGCAAAAGGTCTGCCAAAAGATAATGTGGATGACCACCCATATAATTTCCGCAAATATTTCACATATAATGCATAGAAAAAGAAGACGATATCATGGATGGTGTAATACTGAAAGAAATAAAAGTGAATGGTTGCCACGTTGATTATCATTTTGAAGCTACAGGCATTCTAAAACCTTACTTCACAACAAATACTCTTTTTATTGAGTATCAAGAAGATGTATCAAGCGTGCCACAGTCACTATTAGCAGCCCCTTTCGTAGCAAGCATAATCCCATTAATGTGGGTTACAAACACTGTTATGTGGGTAAAAGAACTCGACAAATCATTCTACGACGCAATAATACGCATACATGATGCGTATCAGCGTCTATACTCACATTACCCGCTTAGAGGAAATCTAATTCCTGCTAACTTCATTGAAAACGAACTTGTTGAGAAACGAAATTCCTTATTATTATTTAGTGGAGGTTTGGATGCAAACTGCACATATGTGCGGATTCGCAATACGAAACCTTTGCTTTTCAATATACAAGGGTGGTACAAGCAACTCTCAGACACCGATTATGCGGCCGACGCTGATATTCGTGACATAAATGCTTTTGCTAAACGTGAGGGACTTGAATTCACCTCAGCAAAGAGTAATTTTGCGGTAGTAGTAAGTGAGAATTTGTGGAAAAAAAATATCCAACCAAAATTTGGAGATTCGTGGTGGCATGGATTTAATCACTCAATGGCATTCATTTCCATAGCCATACCAATAGCTTGGATTTACGGAATAAAAAACATATTCATTGCCAGTTCCGTTCCCATGGGAGAATTTTGTATGTGTGCTTCACACGTCACTACTGACAGTGAATTTCGCTTTGCTCAGTTCGGGAAATGTGTTCATGATGGTTCTGAATTAGTACGACAAGAAAAGGTTCAGACCGTGGTTAAATATCAAAAAGCCACAGGAAAACCATATCCAATACGAGTATGCTCTTTTAACGACCACAACTGCTGTGAATGCGAGAAATGTTTCCGAACAGTTTTAGGGCTTGTTGCAGAAGCAGCCGAGGTGCGTGATTATGGATTTCACATTCAGAAAACACTTAAAGAACATTGGGCAGATGTCATGTTTCGACGCTCAGGACTTATGAGTTTTAAATCAGAACGTGTGCTTCATTGGCCATATATAATTTCCAGAATGAAAGAAAATTACGACTATATGAATCAAGAGCAGAAAGAATTTGTGGATTGGTTCCTAACATTCGATTTCAAAAAAGCACAGAAAGAAAGCAGACTTCGTTATTATCGACAAAATTTCTTCTCCATTCTTAAACGAAAACTTCACATCTGACATGAACAAGCCACGGATATTTATAGCCATGCACTACATGGAGATTGGTGGGGCGGAAACGGCGCTCATCGGGCTGCTCAATGCGCTTGACCCCAATCGGGTGGATGTGGATTTGTTTCTCTACGATCATCGTGGTGAAATGATGCAGTTCATACCTGAATGGGTGAATCTGTTGCCGCAAATCCCTAAGTATTCGGTGTTGGAACGCCCTATAGTCGAACTGGTGAAGCGTGGATTTTGGGGCATCGCCGCCGGTCGGTTGTGGGCAAAGTACATATCTAAAGTGGCTTATAAGCGTAGTGGCTCAAAGCTGGAAAACAATGGCGGATTAGACAAGATGTCGAAATGCACCGCCCCATTGCTCCCCAAAATCAACCAGTCGGTGACCTACGACCTTGCTATCAGCTTCCTCACGCCACACCGAATTGTTGCAGAAAAGGTAAAGGCAAAAAAGAAAATCGCCTGGATTCATACCGATTATACAAGAGTGTGGGTCGATGCAGAGGATGAATTGAAAGTTTGGCAGAAATACGACTATGTGGCATCTATCTCAAGCGATGTAACGAACACATTTCTTCAAGTGTTTCCATCGCTTGCCCCCAAGATTGTTGAAATTGAAAATATCCTCTCGCCCACATTCGTTCGTAAGCGTGCAGAACTCCAAGACGTGGATAAAGAAATTCGCCACGAGGGAGCAATCACCTTACTGTCGGTAGGCAGGTTTTCAGATGCAAAAAATTACGATAATGTGCCTGATATCTGCAAGCGTCTAATTGGGAAAACAAAACTAAATATTAAGTGGTACATTATCGGTTATGGTGGCGACGAGGCACTAATTCGCCAAAAAATTAAAGAGGCAGGAATGGAAGAGCACGTTATCTTACTCGGAAAGCGGAGCAATCCTTATCCATATATTAAAGCTTGCGACATATATGTGCAGCCATCACGCTACGAGGGCAAAAGCGTGACCGTGCGTGAGGCGCAAATGCTCTGTAAGCCAGTGGTGGTGACCAACTACCCCACTGCCCCCAGCCAAATCCGTTCGGGTATCGACGGAGTAATCGTGCCGATGGACAACGAGGGTTGCGCCAACGGTCTTGCAGAAGTGATTTGCGATAAGCCCCTTCAAGAACGCATCATCGCCCACCTCAAAACCCACGACTACGGCAACGAATCAGAAGTAGAAAAAATCTACACACTAATTAATGAATAAACGGAACCACGAATTTCACATATCACACGAATATTTTTTAAAAAAAACATCGTATGAACATTTATAATTCGTGAAATTTGAGTGATTCGTGGTTGAATAATATATAGTGATGATATGATTAATTTCAAGGAAGAGAGTTATTGCATCACAGGTGCCGCTTTGCATGTTTATAATGTATTGGGAACTGGCTTTCTTGAGGCAGTATATCAAGAGGCTTTAGAATTAGAATCCCAGAAAAGAGGTATCCCTTACGAGAGAGAAAAAGAACTCACAATCACATACGATGGTCATAAACTGTGCCAAACATATAAAGCAGACTTCGTGTGCTATAACAATATAATAGTTGAGCTAAAAGCTGTAAACGACCTCAACGACATCCATAGAGCGCAAGTTTTCAATTATCTCAAAGCTACAGGTTTTAAATTGGGCATACTTTTCAACTTTGGCAATGCCACAAAACTTGAATACGAACGAAAAGTAAAATAGAACTCAAATAAATAAGGAAAACGGAACCACGAATTTCACAAATCACATGAATATTTAAAAAAAATACTGATTGAGCATTTTTTATTCGTGAGATTCGAGTGATTCGTGGTTAAAAAAAATACGTGGTTAATCTATGATACCTAAGATAATTCATTATTGCTGGTTTGGTCGCAACCCTTTGCCGGAATCAGC
>ERZ780208.2880-NODE-2880-length-11205-cov-6.403408_pt1 | contig 11205 bp, 7 predicted proteins | sample MGYA00511167_ERZ780208 | MGnify/ENA primary metagenome ERZ780208 (study PRJEB29588, sample SAMEA2159202) | human gut metagenome | biome: human gut; feature: human-associated habitat; material: faeces | place: Denmark | collected 2008/2010 ... | reverse complement strand
CCGCCGTTACAGTGTCGTCGTGACGGTGCTTGAGGTATATATATATAAGGTGGGTGTACGGCGGATAGCGGAAAGCAAGCCTTTCCTCTGCTATGTCGCGGTAGAGAGAGGCGTAGTCGTTGGCCACCACCTGCCTTATGACCGGCAAATCGGGGCTCTTCGTCTGAAGTATGACAAGCCCGCGACGGCCGCGGCGGCCCGCACGGCCGCTCACCTGAGCCATCATCATATATGCTTGCTCGTATGCCCGAAAGTCGGGATAGCTCAGCATAGTGTCTGCGCTGAGTATGCCGACGACGCTGACGCGGGCGAAATCCAGTCCCTTGCTGACCATCTGCGTGCCGATAAGGATGTCGGTGCGCCCTTCGGCAAAGTCGCCGATGATGCGGCCGTAGGCATTCCGCGTCTTCGTCGTGTCGAGATCCATCCGCGCCACGCGTGCCTCGGGGAAGATGTCGCGGATGATGTCCTCAATCTTCTCCGTGCCGAAACCGCGTGTCCGCAGTTCACGGCTGCCACAGGCGGGACACTCCGACGGCACGGGCGTCGTCGCGCCGCAGTAGTGGCAGGTCAGCTGGTTCATGCTCCGGTGGAGCGTCAGGCTCACGTCGCAGCTGTTGCAGCGCGGCACCCAACCGCACTGGCGGCACTCTATCATCGGTGCGAAGCCGCGGCGGTTCTGGAACAATATGGCCTGTTCGCCGCGTTCCAGCGCCTCCCTGACGCGGGTCAGGAGCTGCGGGGAGAACGGCCCGTTCATCATCCGGCGGCGCTGGAGGTCGGCAACGTCGACAATCTGAATCTCGGGAAGCTCAACGCCCTGATAGCGGGTCGTGAGAGTGACCAGCCCGTATTTCCCCTTCACGGCATTGTGATACGTCTCCATCGACGGCGTGGCCGTTCCGAGGAGCGTCTTTGCACCCGCCATTGAGGCCAGCATGACGGCGGCCGAGCGGGCATGGTAACGCGGCGCGGGGTCCTGCTGCTTGTAGCTGGACTCGTGCTCCTCGTCGACGATGACCAGTCCGAGACGCCGGAAGGGCAGCAGGACGGCCGAACGGGCGCCGAGAATGATGTCGAAGGGGGCGTCGGAGAGCTGCTTGCGCCATATCTCGACGCGCTCGGCATCGGAATATTTCGAGTGGTAAATGCCCAAACGGCGGCCGAAGACGCGGCGCAGACGGTCCATCATCTGCACCGTCAGGGCTATCTCGGGCAGCAGATAGAGCACCTGCCGGCCGGCGTCGAGCTCGCGCTGGATGAGATGGATGTATATCTCGGTCTTGCCGCTCGACGTCACGCCGTGGAGCAGCGTGACGTTCTTGCTGAGGAAAGAGAACACTATCGCGTTATAGGCGTCCTGCTGCGGTTGGCTCAACGGCCGGATGTTCTCCGGACACGGCTCTCCCCCGGCGTTGAGACGGCCCACCTCGCGGGTGTATGTCTCAAGGACGCCGCGCTTGACGAGCGCCGTGACGGAAGCCAGATTGGCGTGGGAGGCGTTCATGAGCTCTTCCCGCGTTATCTCCACCGGCGCTGTCCGGCAGGTGTCCCCGCTCAGCGTGTCCCAATGGGAAAGGGCGAGATAGGCCGTGAGAACCTCCATCTGACGGTCGGCGCGGCGCAGCATGTCCATCGCTATATGCAGCGCGCGCTCCGAACGGTATGGCGGCGTGAGACGAACATAAAGCTCGGTGCGCGGCCGCCAGCCCTCCTCGGCCTTCAGTCCGGAGGGCAGCGCGGCCTTCATGACCTCGCCGATGGGCGACATATAGTAGTCGGCAATCCATTGCCAAAGCCGGTACTGCCCTTCCGTCACGACCTCGTCCTTGTCCGGCATCTGCGCCACGGGCTTCACGTCGTAGCCCTCGGGAGCCGTGTCGTGAACCCGCACCACGACGCCCATGTATGTCTTGCTGCGTCCGAAGGGCACCACAACGCGCATGCCAAAGCGCACCGCGCCCTCCAGCGACGGCGGCACGGAGTAGGTGAACAGCCCTTCGAGGGGCAGGGGAAGGATTACGTCTGCATATTTCATCGCATGCAAAGATACTGCTTTAGCCACGAACGGCAAAGCCATGACGTCCTTTTTTCTATCCTGAAGGAGCATGAAGGAAGCGGACGGAGGAAGTAAAACAGCCTGTTTTGGCCGGCAATATAGGCTATATTGGTCGGTAATATAGCCTGTTTTACCGGGTAATATAGCCTATATTACTTTTCAATATGACTCATTTTACTCGGTAATATGACTCGTTTTACCGGGTAATATGACTCATTTTACCGGGTAATATGACTCATTTTGATTTACGGCAGGATGCTTACCGGTCCGTAACGCAAGACGCCGGAGACTGTCATTGCAGCTCCGGCGTCCTTGCCTTATTGTACTCCGGTTATGCAACCGGAACGTTGTCATGATTGTGTTCGGATGTTACAGCTTCTGCTGTACCTCGATTTCTGTGAATGTCTCGATGATGTCGCCTTCAAGAATATCGTTGAAGTTGACGAGGCTGATACCGCACTCAAATCCTGTCGGCACCTCCTTGACATCGTCCTTGTAGCGCTTGAGCGCGCTGATGTCGGCCGTGTGGACCACGATACCGTCGCGTACGACACGGGCACGGTCCGAGCGATGGACCTTTCCTTCGGTGACAATGGCTCCGGCAACGGTTCCGACCTTGGAGATCTTGAACACCTGACGCACTTCCACCTGACCCGTGACAATCTCTTTCTTCACCTTGTCGAGCATGCCTTCCATGGCCGACTTGATGTCCTCGATGGCGTCATAGATGATGGAATAGGTGTTTATCTCCACGCCCTCGTTGTCGGCCAGCTTGCGCGCGCCGGTCGAGGGACGCACCTGGAAGCCCACGATGATGGCGTCGGAAGCGTCGGCCAGCTGGACGTCGTTCTCCGAAATCTGACCCACGGCCTTGTGGATGACGTTGACCTTTATCTTCTCCGTAGACAGCTTGATGAACGAATCGCTCAGAGCCTCCACCGAACCGTCGGTGTCGCCCTTGACGATGAGGTTGAGCTCCTTGAACGAACCGAGGGCGATGCGGTGGCTGATGTCGGCCAGAGTCAGACGGGTCTGTGTGCGCAGACCCTGCTCACGCTGCAGACGCTCGCGTTTTCCGGCAATCTCCTTGGCCTCCTGCTCGGTCTCCATCACGTGGAATGAGTCACCGGCCGTCGGCGCGCCGTTGAGTCCGAGGATTATCGCGGGCTCGGCCGGGGCTGCCTTCTGGATGCGCTGGTTGCGCTCGTTGAACATGGCCTTGATGCGGCCGTAGCTCGTTCCGGCAACGACATAGTCGCCGACCTTGAGCGTTCCGTTGCTCACGAGCACCGTAGAGACATATCCACGGCCCTTGTCCAGCGACGACTCGATGATTGAGCCCGTCGCACGGCGGTTCGGATTGGCCTTCAGGTCGAGCATCTCGGCCTCCAGCAGAACCTTCTCCAGCAGGTCGTCGACACCCATTCCCTTCTTGGCCGAAATCTCCTGACACTGGTACTTACCGCCCCACTCTTCTACGAGGAGGTTCATCTGAGACAGGTCTTCGCGTATCTTGTCGGGATTTGCGCCCGGCTTGTCTATCTTGTTGATGGCGAACACCATCGGAACGTTGGCCGCCTGAGCATGTGAGATGGCCTCCTTCGTCGTCGGCATGACGCTATCGTCGGCCGCGATGATGATGATGGCGATGTCCGTAACCTGTGCTCCGCGGGCACGCATGGCCGTGAATGCCTCGTGACCCGGCGTGTCGAGAAACGTTATCTTGCGGCCGTCGCCGAGCGTGACGTTGTATGCTCCGATGTGCTGGGTGATTCCTCCGGCCTCACCGGCGATGACGTTGGTGTTGCGGATGTGGTCGAGAAGCGAGGTCTTACCGTGGTCCACGTGACCCATCACCGTCACGATCGGTGCGCGTGGCAGCAGATCGCTCTCGTCGTCCTCTTCCTCGCTGATGGCCTCGCTGACCTCAGCGCTGACATATTCGGTCTTGAAGCCGAACTCGTCGGCAACGATGTTCACGGTCTCGGCGTCCAGACGTTGGTTGATGGACACCATGATTCCGAGGCTCATACATGTTCCGATGACCTTCACCACGGGCACGTTCATCATCGTAGCCAGCTCCGATACGGTCACGAACTCGGTCAGCTTGAGCGTCTTGCTCTCTGCCTGTTCCTCGCGACGCTCCTCATTGAGACGCTCCTGAACGGCCTCACGCTTCTCGCGGCGATACTTGGCGCCCTTCTTGTTCTGGTTTGTCTTGTTCGTGAGGCGTGCCAGCGTCTCCTTTACCTGACGTGCAACGTCCTCCTCGCTGACCTCCAGCGGCTTGGCCGGCTGACGGTTCTTGTTGCGGTTGCGGCCCTTTCCGCCCTGACCTCCGCGGTCAGCGGCAGCGTTCTTTCCGCCGTTCTGTCCTCCGGCGGCACCCTGACCGGCGTTGCCCTGTCCACCTTTATTCTTGTTCTTCTTGCCGCCGGCCGATGAGCCGCCGGCCTGCTTGGCGGCAGCTTCGATGTCTACGCGCTCCTTACCGATACGGACGCGTTTCTTGCGTTCTGTGCCGTTCTGCTGTCCGTTCTTGTTCTCGCGCTCCTTGCGGCGCTCCTCCTTTGACTTCTTCTTGGGCCGGGTGCTCTGGTTGAGCTGCGAGAGGTCAATCTTTCCGAGCACGTTCACCTTCGGAGCCAGCTTTGCCTCACTCTGCAGGGTGAATATCTTCGGCTCGGCCGGCGTGCTTTCCGGTTCAGCGGCCGGAGCCTCAGGCTTCTTGTTTTCCGCTGCGGCTGCGGCAAGCTTCTGTGTCTTTGCCTCGGCTACGGGAGCAGCGGGCTTCTGCTGCTGTTCCGGACGTGCGGGCTTGGCTGGTTTGGCGGAAGCCTCGGCCGGCACTGCCGGTTTGGGCTGCTCCTGCTTCTTGGGCTGTCCTGCCTTTGCGGGCTTCTCCGTGGTTTGCTTCTGGACAGCGGCGGCAACGGTCTCCTTCTTCTCAGCAGCCGGTGCGGCCTCGGCCGGCTTCACGGCGGCTGCGGCGGGAGCAGCCGGCTTCGGCTTCTTCTCCGTGGTCTCCTTGACCGGCTGTGCGGGCTTGCGGCCTACGCTGTCAAGGTCAATCTTGCCCAGCGGCTTGAACGCCGGACGCTGTTCGAGAAGGTCTTCGGCCTTGGTCACCTTGCGGTCCGACTTCTTGTCCTTGGTCTTCTTGGCAAATATCTTCTCTGCCTCGCTCTTTATGTCCTTGTCGCCTTTGAACTCACGCACAAGCGCGTTGTACTGTTCATCGGTTATCTTCGTGCTCAGGTTGGCGTCTTCCTTAATCTCGCCCAAGTTCTTCTTGTTCTTCAGAAAGTCGACAGCCGTCTGAAGCCCGATGTTCAGTTCTGTTAATACTTTATTTAATCTGATGGCCATATCTTACTTTTTAATTCGTAATGCATAATGCACAATGCACAATTAATTTTCTGTTTCTTCACTCGTCCCGTTGTTAATGCTCATCCATAATTATGCATTACGAATTATGAATTATGCATTTGATTATTCGAACTCGGCCCTGAGCACGTTAAGCAGATGGTCAACGGTCTCCTCTTCGAGGTCTGCCTTTTCGATGAGCATCTCGCGGGGAGCGTTGATGACTGCCTTTGCCGTGTCAAGTCCGATAGCCTTGATGGCGTCGATAATCCATTGGTCGATTTCGTCGGAGAACTCGTCGAGGTAGATGTCCTCATCGGCTTCGCCCTCGTTGACGACGCGGAAGACGTCGATGGTGAACTCCGTGAGCATCGAGGCCAGCTTGATGTTCATACCGCCGCGGCCTATGGCCAGCGATACCTGGTCGGGCTGGAGGTAGACTTCAGCCTTGTGGTTCTCCGCGTCGAGCGTGATGCTTGACACGACGGCGGGGCTGAGAGCGCGCTGGATGAACAGCTGCATGTTGCTGGAATAGTTGATGACGTCGATGTTCTCGTTGCATAGCTCACGGACGATGCCGTGGACGCGGCTTCCCTTGACACCGACACAGGCTCCGACGGGGTCGATGCGCTCGTCATAGCTCTCGACGGCAACCTTGGCGCGCTCGCCCGGCATGCGTGCCACGCGGCGGATGGTGATGAGTCCGTCGTTGATTTCGGGAACCTCGGCCTCCAGCAGACGCTCCAGGAACTGTGTGCTGGTGCGGCTGAGGATGATGCGCGGATTGTTGTTCTCGTTGTCCACACGCAGGACGATGGCCCTTACCGTCTCGCCCTTGTGATAGGTGTCCGAGGGAATCTGCTCGCTCTTGGGCAGGTGGAGCTCGTTGCCTTCATCGTCGATGAGCAGCACTTCGCGCTTCCACATCTGATAGACCTCACCGCTGACGATGTGGCCGACCTTGTCCTTATACTTATTATAGAGGGAGTCGTGCTCCAGTTCGAGAATCTTCGAGGCCAGCGTCTGGCGCAGATTCAGGATTGCACGGCGTCCGAAGTCGCTGAAATTAACCTCTTCGCTGACTTCCTCTCCCACTTCATAGTCAGGCTCTATCTTCTGTGCGGCGGTTAGCGAGATTTCCTTGTTCTCGTCCTGCACTTCTCCGTCGGCCACAACCACGCGGTTGCGGTGTATCTCGAAGTCACCCTTGTCGGGGTTGACGATAACGTCGAAGTTCTCGTCGCTGCCGAACATCTTTGCTATCACGTTGCGGAAGCTTTCCTCCAACACACTCACCAGCGTGGTACGGTCGATATTCTTTGTCTCCTTAAACTCCTGAAAGGTCTCGATCATGCTGGGACCCTTCTCTTCTTTCTTTGCTGCCATAGCCTGTTTATTTGAAACTTAATAGGTATTTTGTATATTTCACATTGTTCATATCATACTCATGGTCCACGTCGGCCATCACGGGGCGTTTCTTTCCCTCGACTTTCTGCTTCTCGCGGACGGTGACGGTGAATCTATCTCCGTCGACATCCTTGAGCACTCCCTGGACCTTCCGGCCCTCGGCCGTGAGCACTTCGACGTCCTTTCCTACGTGGTTGACATACTGCCGCGCCACCTTGAAAGGCTGTCCGAGGCCGGCCGAGCCGACCTCCAAATCGTAGTCATCAAGCTCTTCCCCGAGTCTTTCCTGCACAAAGCGGCTCAGCTCGGCACAGTCCTCTATCCACACACCGTCGGCATGGTCTATCTCCACCACGATGCGGTGGTCCGGCGACATGCTGATGTCCACGAGAAAGTAGTCGCCATTCTGCAACCACTCCTCCACAATCGTCTCAACTACGTTCTTATCTATCATACGCATTTGGGTTATTAAAAATGAAAATGAGGAGCTTTCGAGAAGCCCCTCATTCCACTGAACGCTGCAAAGGTAGTCATTTTTTCGGAAATGAGCAAGAGGAAAGGAATTTTTTCTTTAGAAGTTAAGGAGTTAAAGGGAGTTGTCGCTCCCTGACTCCTAAAGAAAAGCTAAACAATCGGCAGGCTGATGCCGTTTATCTTCTGGTAGATGTCGAGCGCATAGACGTCGGTCATGCCGCTGATATAGTCGATGACGGCCATGATGCGGGTTTCGAGGTCGGGCGAGCCGATGTCATACTGGCTGCTGACGCGGCCGATGAGCTGCTTGGAATAGAAGCGGCTGGGGTGGACGGCGGCTTCGGTCATCTGCTCCATGAGCGTCGCCATGATCTTGTATCCCGACAGTTCGACGTCGAGGACGGGCTTGCTGCAGTAGATGCTGGCCTTCGAGACGCTCGTGCAACGGCGGTAGGCCTCGCGGGGGACATCGGAGATATGGTCGATCAGACAGCCCGTGAGACGGCCGTCGAGTATTTCCTCCTCGTGACGGACGAAGGCTTCGACGCACTCTCGCTCCAGACATCCGATGACGCAGGAGCGCATGTAGACCACCTTTTCGTTGTCGTCCGTCAGCTGTTCGTCGTCGATGCGCCGCAGGATGCTCTCCCTCACGTCGTCGGTAAAGAAGCCGAGGAGCAGCTCCGAGGTCTTCTCGTATGACAGTATCTTGAGTTTGTGGGCGTCCTCGATGTCCATTATCTCGTAGCAGATGTCGTCGGCGGCCTCAACGAGATAGACCAGCGGGTGGCGGGCGTAGCGCAGCGGCTCACCCGGGGCGGAGAGCCGGCGGATGCCCATCTCACTGGCGATGCGCACGTAGGTGTCCCGCTCGCAGCTGAAGAAGCCGAATTTCCCGTGACTTCCGGCCGCGGCGGACTCATGGGGATATTTGACGATGGAGGCCAGCGTGGAGTATGTCATCACGAAACCGCCCTGACGCCGTCCGCAGAAGCGGTGGGTCAGAAGCCGGAAGGCGTTGGCGTTGCCCTCGAAGCGCGTTATGTCGTTCCACAGTCCTTCGCTCAGCCTGTCCCGCAAAGCCTGTCCGGGGCCTTCGGTGAAGAACGTCTGTATGGCTTTCTCGCCGGAATGACCGAACGGCGGATTGCCCAGGTCGTGGGCAAGACAGGCCGTGGCGACAATCTGGCCAATCTCGCTAATCATCGTCTGACGCAGTTCCGGACGGCGCTCCATGAGCCGTGACGCCACGTCCGAGCCGAGCGACATGCCCACGCTGGCCACTTCCAGACTGTGGGTCAGCCGGTTGTGGACGAAGATGCTTCCCGGAAGGGGGAACACCTGCGTCTTGTTCTGCAGCCGGCGGAAAGGTGCCGAGAATATCAGCCGGTCGTAGTCGCGCTTGAATTCCGTGCGGTCGTCATGCCGGTCGTTGTGCCGCTCTTCCTGTCCGAGCCGCTTGTTGGTGATGAGTTGTTGCCAGTTCATGGGTTAATACTATGTTTTACACTTATCCTCTCATTCTATAATAATATCTTCCGAATAAAGGGGAAGATACATTCTCAGTGTGTCTTTATTCGGATTGCGTATCTCACTTGGAGTAAAGCCGCAACGATTATAAAATCCTACCGCACTATAATCTTTCGTAACATAAGCATCTACGGTAAGGAAAAGACATCCGGCAAAGGACTGTGAACGGGCTTTTTGTGAGATAGCGTCAATCAGAAGCCGCCCCATACCTTTTTTCCGATGGCTTTCCTTTACGGCAAGATATGCAATGTCAAGTGCAGGATAATGTGACTTACCTAAGAACGTCTCTTCATATTCCTTGTCCATATCAAGGAATCCAGCCGGCAACATACCGGACATCAAATCGTCCTTGTCATCCACATCCAGGTCCAAAGAATCAAAACTGAGAGCGAACAATGCTATCAGTTCGTTCCTGTGCTTTACCGAATATGCAATACAATAATGATTCTTTATACTCATCCAAAAGTCATTCTGGATGAATCTATCCATCGCATTTATTCCCGTGGCAAATGATTTCAGACAAACATCATCGTCAAGAACAGAGATTTCGATTTCCTCTTGTATGTCATTTATTTCCATACAGTCCTGTATCTTTTCCTTATTTCCCTGTTCTTCCGGATGTTCTCCTTTTCCGCGTCCGTGAGTTCGCCGTTCATTCCACGTAGTATTGCCGAGCGGACTTCTTCCGCGAATTTGCCGGATATGAGTTCTCTTTGTGAATTAACGCCTAACATAACCGTTCTCCTTTCTTTATTGTTTCATCTGCAAAAATAGCTCTTTTTTCGTTAACCGCATTACATTTCCCTGCTTTTTACGCAAAAGCCGGCCCTGACGGACATTCCGAGACCGGTTCCGTCAGACGTTTACTCCGGCCGTGAGAGGAACTTGACATAGTTGTCCGGTGTGACGACCTCAAACGTGCTGCCGGGATATGACTTCGCGAAAGCGGCGGGCATGGTGGCGCGCGTGCGGCCGTTCCATTTGAATTCGTATGCCGACAGGCGGCCGTCGGTCTCCTCAACGAGGTCAATCTCCTTCTGCTCATGTGTCCGCCAGAAGTACATCTGCGCGTAGGTGTCGTGATAGATGTTGCGCTTGCGGCGCTCACTGACCATGAAGTTCTCCCACAGCGCACCCATATCGCCGCGCAGTTCGGGCGGGGCGAAGTTGGAGATGATGGCGTTTCTGATGCCGTTGTCATAGAAGTAGACCTTCTTTCCTTTCTTTATCTCGTTCCGGAGATTGCGGCTGAAGGAGTCGAGACGGAAGATGACGAAACATTTTTCCAGCAGACCGATATAGCTCTCGACCGTCGCCTTGTCGATGCCGAGCAGTCCGGAGAGCTCGTTGTATGACACTTCGCTGCCGACCTGCAACGCCAGTGCCCGGAGCAGCTTCTGCAGCACCTCCGGCTTTTTGAGCCCCTTGTACGACAGTATGTCCTTATAGAGATAGTCGTTCGACAGAGTCATCAGCCTCCGGCGGGCGTCGGCGGGCGACACGACCACCTCGGGATAGGTTCCGTAGATGAGCCGCGTCTCAAGCATGCGTCTCTCCTCGCGCTCCGACGTGTGGGCGACAAGCTCCTCGACGGACAGCGGGAAGAGCTGATAGTCGACGTGACGGCCGGCGGCCGACTCATAGATTCCGTCCGCAAGGTCGAGCGAGGATGAGCCCGTGACGACCACCGGCGTATCGAGGTGCATGTCGCCAATCATCTTTATGACAAGTCCGATGCCGGCGACGCGCTGTGCCTCATCGATGAAGACCATATCGTGGCCGTCGATCATGGCGCGGAGCTGCGTGGTCGTCTTGTTTTCCAGCGACATGCGGTCGTCCATGTTGTCACAGTTCAGCATGAGAACACGCTGACGGCCGGCGGCGAGTGTCTCCACCAGCGTCGTCTTGCCGACCTGACGCGCCCCGATTATGATGAGCACCTTGCCGAGTCCGAAGTCTCCGGTCAGCTTGCTGAGTATCGTCCGATTTATCATTGCGGTATATATATAATGTATGGTGCAAAGATAGACAATTGTCCCCAAATCGCCAAATTCCTACCGAATTTAGTGAATATAATCCCCAATTTTGGTATAAATTTGGGGATTACAATCCCCAAATTAGATAGGAATTTAGGGATTACAGCAGTTTCCTGAATATTCAGACACAACTGCATGACGGTTTTAAAGCAGCTTTGCGGCGCCGGCATTTGTCCGCAAAGTTCTGTTAAAAAAGCACTTTTTGAAGACGCAAAATAGAAGTAAAGGAATGTTAAATCGGTGCCGTTTCATCGTCGTCCGGCGGTCGTCCCCGAGCCGCGGGGCCCTCCCGGGGTCACGGCGGGGCCGCTTTCGCATGACGGCGGCGGCCTT
>ERZ780208.2876-NODE-2876-length-11215-cov-8.597581_pt1 | contig 11215 bp, 10 predicted proteins | sample MGYA00511167_ERZ780208 | MGnify/ENA primary metagenome ERZ780208 (study PRJEB29588, sample SAMEA2159202) | human gut metagenome | biome: human gut; feature: human-associated habitat; material: faeces | place: Denmark | collected 2008/2010 ... | reverse complement strand
CAGTCCGCCGACGTTGTGATGGCTCTTGATGACGGCTGCGTCATCCTTGCCGGACTCGATGACGTCCGGATAGATGGTGCCCTGTGCGAGGTAATCCACCTTGCCGACCTTCGCGCCGATCTCCTTGCCCATCTTCTCGAAGGTGCGGATGAACTGCGCGCCGATCGCCTTGCGCTTGTCCTCGGGGTCGGTCAGACCCTTGAGCGCGGCAAGGAACTCGTCCTCTTCGTTCATGCGGATGAGGTTGAGGTTCCACTTGGAGAACGCCTCCTCGACCTCGTCACCCTCGTTCTTGCGCATCAGACCGTGGTCTACGAATACGCAGGTCAGCTGGTTTCCGACTGCTTTGGAAAGCATAACAGCTGCTACGGAGGAATCGACTCCGCCGGACAGTGCGCAGAGGACTTTTCCGTCGCCTACTTTTTCGCGGATAGCTTTGATGGATTCTTCTACGAAGGAGTCCATGTGCCAATCGCCGGCGCAGTGGCAGACATTGTATACAAAGTTGGAAAGCATTTTCTTTCCTTCTTTGGTGTGCAGAACTTCTGGATGGAACTGGGTTGCATAGAGGTTTTTCTCTACGTTTGCAACGGCTGCTACCGGACAGTCATCCGTATGGGCGATGATTTCGAATCCCGGAGCTGCTTTGGAGATGTAGTCGTTGTGGCTCATCCAGCAGATGGTGGAGGGCTGAACATCCTCGAACATCTTGCTGCTGTTGTCCACGAAGACCTCGGTCTTGCCGTACTCACGCTCGGGGGCGCGGCAGACGTGGCCGCCCAGCAGGTGCATCATGAGCTGGCTGCCGTAGCAGATGCCCAGCACAGGCACGCCCCAGCTGAAGATCTCGGGGTCGATGGTGGGCGAATCCTTCAGATAGACGCTGTTGGGGCCGCCGGTGAAGATGATGCCCTTGGGGTTCTTCGCCTTGATGACGGACAGGTCCGTCTTATAGGAATAGATCTCACAGTAGACATTATTCTCGCGGACGCGGCGCGCGATGAGCTGATTGTACTGGCCGCCAAAGTCCAGCACGATCACGGTTTCATGCTGCATGATGTTCTCCTCTCTATATATCACTGGTGTGCTTCTTATAGCTAAGATTTAGTATAGCACATTTCACAACCAAAAGCGACATCTTTTGTGTATTTTTCTGTTTTGTTTTTCGGTTTGAATTGTAAACCCTTTCGCAAATCCAAAGTTGACGCAGCGTTTGCAGTCTGCCATACTGGGAATATGGCCGTTTTGGGCCAGAATGTATAGGAGGAACAATTCTTATGAGTCAGAACACCCAGGCCGCTGCGGCCACCAAGTCCAAGTTCTCTGTGCGGGACATCTGCTATGCAGGTCTGTTCGCCGCCGTTATCGCTGTCATGGCCCAGATCTCCATTCCGATGCCTCTGGGCGTCCCCATGACCATGCAGACCTTCGCCATCACGCTGGCTGCTGTGGTGCTGGGTTCCAAGCTTTCCGCCATCGCTTCGCTGGTCTATCTGGCACTGGGCGCTGTGGGCGTGCCGGTGCTGGCAAACTTCTCCGGCGGTTTCGATAAGTTCGTCGGCCCCACCGGCGGCTTCCTCATCTCCTTCCCCCTGATGGCCTACATCATCGGCCTCGGCGTGGAGCACCGTGACGCCTTCAAGGGTGCTTTCGTCACCGCTGTCATCGTCGGCACGGTGGTCAACTATGTGGTGGGCGTTGCAATGTTCGTGGTCGTCGCCCACAGCACCATCGCCGTGGGTATCACCGCCTGTGTCCTGCCCTTCATCCCCACTGCCATCATCAAGGCAGTTCTGGCCTGCGCCATCGGCCTGAATCTGCGGAAGCGCATTCCGGGGCTGAAAGCATGAGCATCGTACTTCGTCCCCATCATCTGCTCTGCACGCAGGGCTATTCCGGCAAAGGCTATGACAACGATTTCGTGGCCCACATGACCGACGTGGTGCATCAGCTGCGGGATGTTCCCGGCACCACCATCCACCTCACCTTCTCCACTGACACCCTCTGCTCCTGCTGCCCCAACAAGCTGGGGACTGACCTCTGCGACACGCAGGAAAAGGTCAAGCGCTACGATGCAAAGACGGTGGAATACTTCGGCCTCGAGGAAAAGGATTACGTCTACCAGGATCTCATTCGCGAGATCGACGCCAAGGCCACGCCAGAGATCCTCGCCGACATCTGCCGCGACTGCTGCTGGTTCCCCATCAGCGCCTGCTGCAAGAATATTTGCGAAGGCCGGTATGTGAAATAAAGCGATAAAAAATACGGGATGCTGTAAAATGCAGCATTCCGTATTTTTGTTTTATCAGGCGATGAACTTATCGTACAGGCCGAACACGAAGATGAACAGGACGATGAGGGGCAGACCATAGGTCAGGTAGCCGCGCATCCAGTCGTGCATCTTGAGGCCGTCGCCGGTGTTGACTTCCTTCTTGTAGTTGTCCCAGCCCCAGCCGTAGCGGGTGACGCAGAACAGCAGGTAGACGAGGGAGCCCAGCGGCAGGAAGAGGTTGCTGACGAGGAAATCCTCCACATCCAGCACCGCACCGCCGAAGATGGCGAAGCCGTCCCAGGCCCAGACGTTGTAGCCCAGCACACAGGGCAGAGAGAGGGCGATGATGAGGAAGAAGTTGACAAGGCTGGACTTCTGACGGTTCCAGCCGGTCAGCTCCATGCCGCAGCAGATGATGTTCTCGAAGACGGCCAGCACGGTGGAAAGTGCCGCAAAGGCCATGAACAGAAAGAACAGGCTGCCCCACAGACGGCCCATCGCCATATTTGCGAAGATGTTGGGCAGGGTGATGAAGATGAGGCTGGGGCCGCTGGTCTGGTCCACACCGTAAGTGAAGCAGGCCGGGAAGATGATGAGGCCGGCGGTGATGGCGACGAAGGTATCCAGCACCACGACGCGGACGCTCTCGCCCAGCAGGGCGTGCTCTTTGCCGATGTAGCTGCCGAAGATGGCCATTGCACCGATGCCGAGGCTCAGGGTGAAGAACGCCTGATTCATGGCACCCACCAGCGTATTGACGATGCCCACTTCCTTCATCCGCTCAAAGTCGGGTACGAGGAAGAAGGTCAGGCCCTCCTTTGCGCCGGGCATGAACATGCTGTTGACTGCCAGCACCACCATGATGACCAGCAGGGCGATCATCATAACTTTCGTGACTTTTTCGAGGCCGTTTTGCAAACCGCGGGCGCAGACGAAGATACCGATGGCCACAACGACCACCATCCAGAAGCCCATGGTCAGCGGGCTTGCCAGCATCTCGGTGAACTTGCCAGCCACCTGGTCAGCGTCAAGGCCCACCAGCTTACCGGCAGCGGTCATGTAGAAGTAGTGGAGCATCCAGCCGGCCACCGTGGTGTAGAACATCATCAGCAGGTAGCAGCCGATGAGGGTGAAGTAGCCGTGGATGTGCCACTTCTGGCCGGGCTTTTCGAGGGCCTGATAGGCGCGCACCGGGCTCTTGTGGCTGGCACGGCCCACGGCGAACTCCATGGTCATGATGGGCAGGCCCAGAATGACGAGGAACAGCAGGTAGAACAGCACGAAAGCGCCGCCGCCGCCCTGACCTGCCATGTAAGGGAACTTCCACACATTTCCGATGCCGATCGCGCAGCCGGCGGAAAGGAGGATGAACCCGAGTCTCGATTTGAGTTTTTCGCGTTCCATTGATTGTCTCCTTTATTGCACCTTGCAAAAATCTGCGCCCGTCGTTTCGTCCACGACGGGCGCACAGTATATTGATTATATCACAGCTTATGGCAAATTCCCCAGAAGCCTTGCTTGAATCTTTTTCATGTTTTCTTCAGGAGAGTTTGCTGTATTTTCATGTTTCGAGCAGTTCCGACTGCATTTCGTCCAGCTGCTCGTAGCTGTAAAGGCGGTTGAGGGCTTCCACCAGCTCTTTTTTCGAGAGCCGGGGCGGCAGACCGAGAGCGCAGAGCAGCTTTGTTTTCCGCTCAGCCGAACCCGCCGTACCCGAAAGCCCCCACTCATAGAGGTCGGTATAAGTAATTTGCCGCCCCTCCGGCTTTGCAGGGGCAATGCCAGCTTCTTCGCCCAGAGCGTCCCGGAGCGCCTGCAAAACGAGGGCATCGTCCACGCCCTCGACCCCCAGAAGCCCCTCCTTGCCGGGCTGAGCCTTCCGCTTTTCCTTGCCGTGGATGGCCGGAACGTAGGCTTGCACCACGTTCTTCTCCCCCACCAGATTCGTGATGTAGGTGCGGATGCGGAAGCCCGCCGCGTCGGAGTCCGTCAGGAGGATAAGGCCGTTTTTGTGGGCCAGCTGTTTGAAGAGCTGCTGACGCTTCTTATCCTTATAGATGCCGAAGCCGTCCGTCAGCAGGATCATGGCGTCGGTCAGGTGGGAGAGACGGGCCGCATCGTATTTGCCCTCCACGATGAGCACACGGTCGGTGTGCAGCAGTTCCAGTTTCTCACTCATCTTCTTCCTCCCGCCATCGCCAGACGGCAGAGCGCCGTTTCCAGCAAGGTCTGCGCGCTCACGGGCTGGCTTTTCAGACTCTTGTCCAGCTCAAGCAAAATCTGCATACAGGCTTCCAGCTGGGGCAGCGTGTAGTGGCTGGCTGTCTCGGCAGAGCGCTTGAGCCGGTAGTCGCTGCCCTTGTAGCCGAAATCCTTGAACACGGTGCTGTAGCTCTTCCGCTTGGCTGCGCCCAGTTTGACCCGATAGAGATCTACATAGCTGCCGATCATGGCCGCCGTGATGGGGATGGGCTCCTGCTGCAGACGGAGAAGCGTTTGCAGCTTTTTGCAGGCACCGGTGGCGTTTTTCGCCGTTATCATCCGTATCATCTCGAAGACGTCGGCCTCGAGGCTCACAGTCCCCATCTCGGCCACCATGGCCGTGGTCACGGTCTGGTAGCCGGAGAGGGCGCAGAGCTTGTCCACCTCGTTCTCGAGAAGGAACGGGTCTTCGCCGCAGCGTTCCAGCAGGGCCGTCGCCGTACCCTCGGAGAGGGTGGTGTCCTGCGCCCTGGCGCGGTCCATCACCATGACCTTCAGCTCGTAGGGCTTGGGCTTGGCCAGCTCTTCGGCAAAGCCGACCTTAGTACACTGGGCGATGAGCTTCTGCACCCGCTTGCCCAGCTTGAGCTTATTGCGCTCCATCTCGAACACGCTGCCCAGCACCACCACGGCATTCTCGAGGCTGGCCAGCGTGGCGCACAGCTCGTCGAGGTCTTTGTCGCTGTAGGCGGCGGGGTCCACCTCGGGCAGAAGCACCACGCGCCGCGTCCCGAAGAAGGAGATGGTGCCTGCCGCCATGATGAGCTGCTCAATTTCGGGCGCAGCACCGTCCAGAACGGTCGTCTCTTCGTCCTCACCCTCGGCCAGAAGCTTTGCCGCCCGGGCCACAGCCTGCCGGACAAGATAGCTCTCGCTGGAATAAAAATAGTAGACCGGACAGCCTCCCTGGGCAAGCTGCCGGAGTTTTGTTTCCGTTGCCAAATGATCGGCTCCTTTGTATTAGGATTATTTTATTCTATCATACTCTGCCCGCTTTGAAAAGCGTTCCCCCCTCGAGACGGAGGCGCAGACGTGAGACAGGCTCTGCGTCTCCCTCCATCCAGCGGTATTTGCTGCTCAGGGTCAGGCAGTCGGTGTACCGGATATTGTCCGGCCTTGCCATCGAGGCCAGCAGCCACTCGGCCCGGATGGGCTTTGCAGGCCGGACCGTGCCGCTGAGGGTGATGAACCTCTGCCCGCCGACACGCATCCGCAGAATGCAGCCCTGCCGGGTGCGGAAAAGTTCCAGATCCACTTCGCCGCAGGAAGCACAGCGGGTGGTATTCTCGGCCAAAGCAGCGGCATTGATGCGCTTTTGGGCCTCGATACGGCAGGGTTCTTCCGGCTGCACCCGCAGGTCAACCAGAAGTTCCACCGTCCTCACGCCCCGCTTTTCCAGCTGATTTTCCACCGCCCGCTGGGTGATGCTGCTGCCCCGGAAGAGGACGATGGCTTTTTCTCTCTGGGTGATGACGACGGCAGGCGCAGCCCGGGTCCCCACGAGTTCGATGTTCACCACGTTCCAGCTCAGAGCCGTTTCCAGCCCGATAGCCAGCGCCGCCAGCAGAATGACCGTCGGCAGAGCTACCCGGAGTCGGATGTGCCGCCGCATTGCCATTACGCAGAGTAGGATCAGCACAAGACACACCAGTGCGGCATAGGTCCCATCAAACCAGAGGGACGCTCCCGGCAGAACGGACACCCGGAAAGCCCACTCGTTCATCAGCCATGCCAGCCCTTCGGCACAGAAGGCCACCGGGCGGCGGATGATCTCAAACAAAGGCAAGCCCTCCGCGGCCAGACCCAGCAGAGCTGCACCGAGGCCGAAGCTCAGCATCGGCCCCACCAACCAGAGGACGGTCACGCCCGACGCCACAGCCCAGACCGTCGTGCTCATCCCCCGCAGCACCAGCACCGGGAATGTCGCCGCCGAGGCACAGAGGGAGACGCAGAGCGAGTCCCACACGCCGCCCGCAAAGCGCCGGAAGAGGAGCACTGCGCGGGATGGTTTCTCCCGGCGGCTTTTCCGTATCTTCTTTCTGTCGTAATAGCGTTCCCGCCCACGCCCTGCGCACTCAGCACCGGCCAGTGTTCCCATCACTGCCGCAAACGACAGCTCGAAGCCCACGTCATAGACCGCGTACCCGTTGCCCAGACACATAAGGACGCCTGCCGCGCCCAGCGAGGTGAGCGTATCCGCCGGGCTTCCCACCCAGACGCCGAGGGAACTGACCCAGACCGCCACCGCCGCCCGGAGGACAGAGGGCGTCGCGCCGGTGATGCCTACCAGCAGAAGGGCCGTTCCGGCCCGGAGCAGCGACCTCGCCCGCCGGTAAGCTCGGCTCCGCTCCCGCTCCTTGTGGGGCAGAGCATCCAGCAGGCCGCAGAAGATGGTGACGTGGAGGCCGCTCACCACCAGCACATGGGAAAGCCCCGCGCCCCGGTAGGCACTGCGAAGAGTCGAAGTCAGATGGCTCCGGTCGCCCACCACCATCGCGGCCAGAACGCCGCCGGTGTTTTTGACCATGCCTTTTCGCAGGGCGCGGCTCAGCGCCGCCTGGAGCCGAGCCGTCCGGGCGCGGAAGCTCTCGCTCTGCCCAAGACGAAGCATCCCGGACAGATATTCCGCGCTGAGGACAATGCCGTCGGCGTAGTCGTCCAGACGCTGGGTGGCATCCGGCACATCCAGCGAAAAGCGGCCCCGGATGCGGCCTCCGGCCTCACATTTGGGCAGACTGGCGCACTCCACCCGGAAGTGGACAGCTTCCCCGTCCACTTTTTCCACCATTAGCACAGCGCTCACCCGGCCCGCTGTGTAAGCGCGGCCTGTGCTCTCCACTTCGGCGGTGAGGGTCACGTCTCTCCCGGCGTAAGCGTCCTGTATCTTTGCAAGCCGCGCGCCAGTCGTTTTCATGATGCCGACGCCCAGCACTGCGCCCAGAAGCAGGCAGACCGCATACCCTCTCGCGGCCCCGCCTCTCCACCAGACCAGCAGGCAGAAGACAACAAAAATTGCCGCAGACGGCAGCAAAAGCCCCATCTGCGGCAAAAATGAGCACAACGCTAACACACCCAGCGCACTCAGGCAGAACGCGCAGAGCGGGCGTCGCATATCGGTTTAGTGGAGGAACAGAGGCAGCGGCTCGAGGAAGATGATGTCCTTGCGCTGGGCAGCATCACCCTCGGCCAGAACGGCGGCCTGACCCACGATGGTACACTGGGTCTGCTCGGCCAGCTCGTCCAGAGCCTTGAGAGAGCCGCCGGTGGAAATGACATCATCCACGACCAGCACCCGCTTGCCGCTCATCTTGTCCAGCTCCTTGCGGTCGATGACCAGCTTCTGCTTGCCAGCAGTAGTGATGGACTGGTCCTCGACGACAACAGGGTCGGGCATATACAGCTTGACGCCCTTGCGTGCGCAGACGTAGGGCTTGCCGCTCTGGCGGCTCATCTCGTGAGCCAGCGGGATGCCCTTGGCCTCAGCGGTCAGCAGGATATCAAAATCCGGGCATTTCTTGAGCAGCTCAGCGGCAGCAGCCACCGTCAGCTCGGCGTCGCCCAGCATGATGAAGGCCGCAATGTCCATGTGGTCGTTCACCTTGCAGATGGTCAGCTCACGGGTCAGGCCCGCGACATTCAGCGTATAAGTCTTAGCCATATTCAACGATCTCCCTTACTTTTTCGGAATCAGACAGGCAGCTTCTCGCCGCCCAGAACATGGAAGTGCAGATGCTTGACGGTCTGGCCGGCGTCCTCGCCCACATTGGAGATGACGCGGTAGCCGTTGTCGAGGCCCTGCTCCTTAGCGAGCTTTGCGATGACCGCAAACACATGGCCCAGCAGAGCGCTGTCTTCCTCGGTCAGCGCAGCGGCCGAGGGGATGTGCTTTTTGGGGATGACCAGGAAATGCACCTTGGCCTGCGGGGCGATGTCGTAGAATGCCACCACCTGCTCGTCCTCATAGAGCTTCTTCGAGGGGATGTCCCCCGCTGCAATTTTGCAAAACAGACAATCTTCCATGGGAATCGCTCCTTCCAGATTTTTTAATGAGTCAACCTCTCAGTCTCGCTTCGCTCGCCAGCTCCCCTACCGAGGGGAGCCTCTGGCGAAAAGGTGAAGTTTTCCGCCATGCCAAGGCCTCCCCTCAATAGGAGCAACAACGACGACCGCCGCCAGTGGCGGAAACAGGGAGTCGCTGTTGGGGCCGCGGCCAGCAAGACGCAAGCAAAGCGCTGCGGATGCTGGGTGCCGCAACCCGGGCAGTGGCATTGCGAAGCAATGCCGGAGAGGTTATTCCTTATTATTACTCTCATTGTATCAGAACCCCCTCCCCATTTCCACCGATTTTCCGCCTTTTCGCACTCTCCGGCCCCAAAAGTCCGACAAAGGGCGGGGAGAGTGTGGAAATTTTGCAAAAAACTTTTCTTTTTCATTTTTACCCGATATAATAGAGGTTGTTTTTCGAACCACCGGCAAAATACCGGTCTACCAACAGGAGGGAATTCTTTTGAAGCGTATTTTCACCAAGGCACTCTGCCTTGTCTGCGCCGGCGCTCTGGCGCTGAGCCTCGCTGCCTGCGGCGGCAAGGCCGACAGTGCTGCATCCAGCACGGCATCTTCTTCCGCACTCGGCAGCGCGTCCGACTACGACTACCAGAACTTCAACTACAGCGACGGTCTGGACGAGAAAGGCTACTGGGAGGGCATCCGCGCTCTGGACTATGTGACACTGCCCGAAGACTTTGCATCCGTCGCCATCAATCGCTCGGACATCGAGCCCACCAGCGAGGAAGTGGATGAGCAGATCAGCAATCTGCTGAGCCAGCATTCCTCCACCGAGCACATCACCGACCGCGCTGCCGCCGACGGCGACACCGTGAACATCAACTATGTCGGCTCTGTGAACAACGTGGAGTTCACCGGCGGCAGCGCCGAGAACTACGATCTGACGCTGGGCAGCGGCACTTTCATCGACGGCTTTGAAGACCAGATCATCGGCCACAAGCCCGGCGAGACCTTCGACGTCAACGTCACCTTCCCCGACGGCTACAGCGATTCCACCGACGCCAGCGGCAATGCTGTGAAGCTCAGCGGCCAGAAGGCCGTCTTCACCGTGACCCTCAACTACATCAGTGAGAGCGTCCTGCCCGAGCTCACCGACAGCTGGGTGGCCGACACCTTTGGCACCTTCGGCACCCCCAACAACATCTACACCGTGGAGGCCCTGCGCGCCTACTATCAGAACCAGCTCTACACCTCCAACCTCAACACCGCCGTCATGGACTACCTGCTGGAAAACTCCACCTTCAAGTCCATCCCTCAGCAGGTGATGGATTATCAGGTCAACCAGTGCCTGAACTACTACAGCACGCTGGCGGGCTACTACGGCTATGACCTCGACGGCCTCGTCCAGAATCTGCTGGGCTACGAGAGCACCGACGATATGCTGGCCCATCTCGAGAGCAGTCTGGAAGACTACTCCAAAGAAGCTTTGCTCTATCAGGCCGTGGCTGAGTCGCTGGACATCACCCCCACGCAGGAGCAGCTGGACGCCTACTCCGATTATAAGGACACCTACGGTCAGAACTACTGCACCATGGTGGCCCTGATGGACGCTGTCACCAGCACGCTGACCAGCGGCGCGGTCGTTTCCTGATTCGATCTGCACAAAAGAAAATCCCTGCCGATGGCAGGGATTTTCTTTTGCTCATCCTTCAGATAACGTAGTCGTTGCCTGCCTCATCGGGTGCGGCGAGGTCGGCAAGGGTGATCTTTCCAAAGTAGTCCTCAATGAGGTCATCGAGGCCCTTCCACATATCATACGTGCGGCAGCTGCTCATCCGGCGGCAGGGAGCCGCGCCCTGTGCAAGACAGCTCACCGGTGCAAGGCTCCCCTCGGTGAGGGTCAGGATCTCACCCACGGTGTACTGGTCGGGCTCGCGGGTCAGACGATAGCCGCCGCCCTTGCCGCGCAGACCCTCGAGGAAGCCGTTCTGCACCAGAACCTTGAGGATGTTTTCGAGGTATTTTTCGGAGATCTCCTGCCGGGCGGCGACCTCTTTCAGCGGGACATATTTTTCAGAGCGGTGCTCAGCCAAATCTATCATCACGCGCAGCGCATAGCGCCCCTTGGTGGAAACGATCATAGACATTCCTTTCTCTTCTTTCCTGTTATTATTGTGATGCAGCTGGGTCAGCTGCGAAACACGCCTTCGTTCGTTTTAACCTATTATACAACAGGGTTTATAACTTTTCAATCAGAAATTTTCGATTTTCCATTGACAACCGCTCCAAAGGAGGCTATAATACAGCCAAACCTACAAATCACATTGGTTTAACGGGAATATGAGGGACATCGAGACGACGCCGGCTTTATCCGGTGCAGCCGGGCGCATCGCCCGCAATCGGGAGGTTTACTATTATGAGCAAGATCTATACTTCCGCAGACCAGCTGATCGGCCACACCCCGCTGCTGGAGCTGACCCATATCGAGAAGGATGCAGACCTTTCTGCCAAGCTTCTGGCAAAGCTGGAATACTTCAACCCCGCCGGCTCCGTCAAGGACCGTATCGCCAAGGCCATGATCGATGACGCCGAGGCTTCCGGCAAGCTCAAGCCCGGCTCCGTCATCATCGAGCCCACCTCCGGCAACACCGGCATCGGTCTGGCTGCCGTGGCAGC
>ERZ780208.2869-NODE-2869-length-11244-cov-2.186612_pt1 | contig 11244 bp, 10 predicted proteins | sample MGYA00511167_ERZ780208 | MGnify/ENA primary metagenome ERZ780208 (study PRJEB29588, sample SAMEA2159202) | human gut metagenome | biome: human gut; feature: human-associated habitat; material: faeces | place: Denmark | collected 2008/2010 ... | reverse complement strand
GCATAGCCTTCTCTATCATCAGTCGATTTTCTATTTTTAAGTATTAACTGAAGATAATTAAAGTTAGCCACCATAGTTCTACAAGCATTGTTTGTGACTCGATATACAGTAGTCGATGTTGCTTGTGGAGAAGTATTTGCATATTTTCTCGAATAAATATTAAAGTAATATTCAAAATTTATTACCGAATGGTTTGCATATTTATTATCTGGAATGTTGTAGTCATCAAAAACAAATGTTGTAAACAGTAATTGTTTTCTAAAATCTACAGTATCAAATATAAGAATTGCGCTCTCCCATTCCCAGTCGATTTGTACAGGCTCATATGAGCTTGTAGGCCCATCAAAGAACTTATCAGCATAAAGCACATAATCAATAGCACCTACTGTATATACAAATGTATCCTCAGAAAAATTAAAAACTGCATGACGACTTCCTGATCCATATTCAGCATATACTTTTACGTTTGTTTCAGTTTGATAAGTATTGAATACTTGAACAAAAGGAAATTCCCAATACCACCAGCTATCAATAGTACTATCATAAACTACTGCGGGCATAGTTAAATCTTTTTTATTCTGATTCAAAAAGAAAATTGTCAAATAATGATACGTGGCAATCTTTATACTTTCTGTAGTTTCAAGTAAATCTCTTATCATTTGCCGGAAACTAAGTGTCATAGGAACTAACGTTCTATCATCAGACTGAATATTTTCTTTCATCTCAACACTACAAATATCTTCAGCTGTGACCACCGCAACTGCACTCGTAACTGGCAAAGTTATAACTGCATTTTTGAAATCACAACCTTTTGACTTTGCAGTATTCGTACACATCCAAACGTATTGTGTACCGTTTTCAGTAGACATTGTAGATTTATAAATAAGATATGCACCATTGTTGTGAAATACCCAAAAGCTTGTATCAGATACTCGTACTGCAGCAGTGAGTTTTTCAGTAACTGCAAAGTACTTCATGGGATCAAAGAATTCAATAGTTATCTGACCGTTTGCTGCACCAGTACCAAAAATATGATTTTCAGTAATAAACCAGTAATACCCATCAAGAAAGAAACTTGTTATAATATCCTCAGAAAATTGTGACAGTACTGGTATACTCTCTGTTGGTCTATTTACAGCAATATAGCTACCCTGAATTTGTCGTTTATAGTATCTTATAACATTATTTTCAATTTCAAATACCCAATCACCAAATACAAGCATTGTTGCAGTAGATTCACTTGCTTTATAATATTCCTGTAGAACTTTACTAGTTAAAATATCTATTACTGCTACCTGATTTGTCAGTCTAGTTTTGTTATAATTTCGCCAGATATAAATATTACTAGAATCAGAAGTAATATATAATGGATTTACTGCAATTGTACTTGCAGAATTTAATGGAGATATCAAATGGCTATCAAATACTACATTTTCGCGTGGTGCGTAATACTCAGCGGCAGTATATTGCGGGCTTCCTTGAAAACTTCCAGTGCTATCTGAATACATTAAATTTGATACAACTATTACACTCGGCAATGATAACTGCTTAAAATGAGCCAAGTCGTATTTATGCTGAGTTCCAAATAAACCGCTTTTAGCAGGTCTGTAATCGGTTTTATATTCTACTGCTTCATACCTACAACTATATGCCGAATACGATTGGTAATCATATGGAATTTGCCCAAACATCACAAATTTATCCGAACAAAATATATTATAACATGGATAATTTCTAATAGAAGCGTAAGTATTAGATAATGAAAAAAGTTTTACTACGGAGCCTTGTTTTACAAGCATCATCCGCATATTATAATGCTGAATTGATGAATCTACCGTAGTCATTTGGGCTATACCAATATAATAACCATCATATGCAGGTTGAGCATCTAGCAATGTATACGACGTTCCATTTGCATTAGCAACCGTACTACCTATTGCTTTTTCATCAGATATAGTAGTAACCTTACCAGAAAATCCTACAGATACTTCAGTAATATAGGTATTTGTACTTTTTGAATACATGAATGTCAAATCAAAGTATTCTCCGTCTGGATATTCTTTTATGCAAAATGGATCAAAAATTCTCCAATCAGATGTATATTTTTGATATGTTCCAATTTCAATATTTGTTATCAATCCTGATTCTTTTAATAATAAAGCTTTTAATATATTGCCTTCATAATAAAATACAGCAACACCAAACTTATACTTAAGTATTTTTATAATATCAAATGGCTGAGCATTTACTTCAGCTAATATAGACGCTATGACCTCATATTTATTTTTAGAGTCATCGGAATTTATAATTGCTTGGTCAGTATATATTTTATCATTCAAAATATTATACAAAGATAAATCTGGTTTTAATACATTATTTAATTGTATTTCACCAGTTACTTGTTCAACTGTACCATCATTATTTACTTTCCAAAATTCAAGTCTAGTCTTTGCAGGCAAATTTGAAGCATCATATACATTTAACAAAATATAAACGCCGTCTTCAGTTTCTTCTACAGAAATGCTTTCGCCATGCGGTATCAATTTCTGCCAAATGCTAGATGAGCCTTTTGGTTGTATATTAACTGAATCATATGCCGTGCTCGTATTAGATCCGCCCCACTTATAAATATATACCACACCGAGTCGGGTTTCTTTATACCAGGTAAGATACGAGGTTGAAAGCATATTATTTGTATCAGCTACACTGTAATGAGCCGCAGGCCTAACTGTTAAATTACCAAGCTCATCGCGATAAACATTCTTGCAATTATAAGTAGAGTTTTGTTCAGCAGCGAGAGGATTATCATATACTTGCAAACCTGCAATATTATTAATATTAAAGTATTTTACGTTATCTATACTTGCATAGTCTGTTGGTAACTTATGCTGTACGGGTTGCCGCCTATAAATATTATTTGCCATCAATACCACCCCTTAGATGAATGATAAGAACGAGGTCTTTCGTTTCTATTAGTATTAATTGTTGCAAGAAGCGTTTCAAACTCGTTCATTTCTTCAATAGAACGCACCTTATCATCCAATACTAACAACTGACCAGCAACATAATGGGGAATCAACATTGCAGCAATATCAGGAATTTCGTATATACTTGTATTATTTAAGCGAGAAGATTCGGCAGGGATTTGTTCAATAGTATAGTTGTCATTGTTTACTGGAATATTCATTTCGGCAAAAGTAACTTTATTAAAATACATTCCGCTGTCTACAAGTTTTGGATAAAGCGCATTATAGAAGATATGATATTCATTTTTCTTTGCTATTTCAAATTTTCCATAGTTATACAAATTCTCAGTCTCATTGCCGGTTAGTATAATACCATTTTCACCAACAAAATTCTCAAGTACAAACTGTTTACCATTCAAATAAGCATTCTGCTCATCAGCAAAAGATATAAAATCAGGAGGCATAGTAAGTTTTGCTGGCAAAATCTCTTTTGTCAAAACAACTACGTATTCTCTAAGATTTGGAAGTACGCTGTGAGCTATCCTGAACAAAGCTTCATTTATAGCTCTTGGAATTTTATCAGTATAATGAAGTCGCTCTGCTTCTTCAAAAGGCATACACAAAATATCATAAATACGTTGTTTTATTTCAGAATAAATCATAGTATACTCCTTAAAATTTGATGCCCGTCAGCATCTCTGCCAACGGGCATCAAAGCCTCAATATTTACGCCCCAGCGGTTACACCAGTGTAAACCGTAGGATTATTCGTCATTTCAAATGTGGACAAATCGATAAATGTAGCATTGGAATCAGTAATAGTCTTCGTAGTTGCAGAATCTTTCGTATACTTTGTAGTTTCTGTACCAGAATAAGCTTGAGCCGTAAGATTTTCAAGATCACCAAATGCAACATACACACAAGCATAAGGGTCACAAGTATCCGTACGGAATCTTGCACGACCATACCAAACCATCGTATTGTTTCCATCCTGAAGATAACTGGTAACCGTCAAAGGTTTTCTATCCCAAAGAATGAAGCCAAGTTCGGTGGAGTTTCTGGTAGGGTCCATGATAAGCATACCAAGTTCTTTCTTCTTGAAACCAGGAAGATCATTCAGATACGCCCATTCAGTGATACTGAATTTGTCACCCTGCAAAGGACCTTCAAGAGGACCTTCCGTAAGGCTCGCGCCAAGAGCTGCACGAAGAGATTTGTTAAACATCGAATTAGACGGCATAACAATCTTAGAATAATTAAGAGGAACAAGGCGTCCGTCATAATCTCTATGATTCATACCATACTCTCTGATGGCATCAAGAACAAATCTAATCTGATCATATACAGCCATATTGTCAGCAGTATCACCCGTATCAGGGTTAACTTTAAGAAGATTAAGACCTTTATCCATAGGATGTCCATCTTTATCAAGTTTACCGCCATATACTAGGAACTTATTACTCTGAGGAGGCGTAGCATACTTACCAGCTAGTGCTGTATTTCCAGGAGCAGTCGTGTCAGCAGTACCAGCATTGGTCCAAGGTTCGCGGCCATTCATTTCAATGAAATCAGCTTCATCTACAACCTTAACAGACGTATAGTGATAGCGATGAAAATAAAGTTGTTTGGGACCATCAATCTCAGCATTTGTACTATCGATTGCAGAAAGCGGAAATTTCTTTCCACCGTATTTGAAACTTGCCGTAAGAGCACCAGACACAGTCGCTGCACAATATTGTTCACGAGTTCTTGCATAGTTCGTAGAAAAATCTCTAACCTTACCAGCAATCTCAAGACTTCTGTTATCTTCACGTGCTTCTTCAGAAATTGCAAAGGAATCTTTCCAAGTCTGGGCTATGAAAGTCTTGCCATAGGAATCTTCCCAATCGTGCAACTTAGCAATTTCCATATCTTCAGAAGGACGGAAACCCCCATGAGAAACAGTCGTATGATAACTTGTAGAATAACCATCAAGAGTTTTGTTCACAAATACATCAGAAATTTTACTTCCTTTCTGGAATTCTTCAACCTGATTTTCAAGAAGCATAGGAATTTGAAGTCCAAGAACATTGAACGACGAATCTTTAATTGCTTCAGAAATATTAAATATAATAGCCATTACTTAACACCTCCAGTCTTAAGATCATAAAACTGTTTAGCCCAATCCTGCTGAGGACGTCTGGGAACAAGGTTATCAACCATACCCTGATCTCTCAAAATAACACCAACAAAACCATAATCTGTTGCATCCGCAGGAAGAGGAATTTCTGCAACAAGATAGTACGTATGACCTGCTGCCCAAGTAACTTCCGATTTATCAGCAAGTACTGCACCAGCTCCAGTCGAGTTAGTAACATCAATAATAGCACCAACATCCTTAGCACCAAGTCCACCAGTAGTCGTATAACCAGGGTTATTAGTAGCACCAACACCACCAGTTACAGCAGACTTCAAATGAACAAATTTGGTAGTAGGATAATTGAAACGCTCATATCCATAAATAGCTGCCATAATTTACTCCTTTTATTTTTTTAATTCTGGATGCGCCGCATAAAATTTTTTAATATCTTCTTCAGTTGCATTCGGAAGATATTGCTTAACAGCCTTGATTTCTTCTTGGCTGATACTGATAGCGTTTACCGGTGGCGTAGCGCTTCCACCAGGTAAGCTTGTCATATGGTTTAAGGAAGTACTATTAGCTTTTGTAGCAGTCGCTACAGTTTTACTTGCAAGTATTTCATCAGCATGAACAGCAGCATATGCTTTATCAAGAGAAACGCCCTTACTTATAAGGTCTTTGGTATCAGCATCTAAAGTGTCTAATGAATTAATATTAATTCCATACTTTGTGTTCAAAAGAGCTAACTCCGCTTCCTGACGTCTCTTTTGCTCTCTTGCAATAAGTTCTTCTGCTTCAAGTACTTTTGGGTGCTTTTCAACCATCGTTTCAATGATAGGCTTTGCTGTTTCAGGTTCAATACCTGCATCAAGTAACTTTTTGTCCATACCAGAGTTCATCGCAGCTTCCCACGAATCATAACCTAAAGCTTTGGCCAATTTAGCTCGGTCTTCACTCAAACGCTTGGACACAATTTTAGTAATAGTTTCTTCCGTTGCTGCCGGCGGCACAGCCACTGTTCCTTCAGTGTTTTCGCCTTGTTCTTTTAACATAAATAAATCTCCTTTTGGGGCGAGTTTGAGTGGAGTCTCATTTGCAGCCCTCTAATAAATATAATGCACGAAAAAATACATATTATGCTAATTTTTACAAGAATTTTTATAAAAATTATACAGGCCTCATCAGCCTGTATAATATTTACTGAACTAACCAGAAACAATCGACAAAATAATCTGAACAATCCCAAGTATCCTCAATCTTACCATAAATTGAAGAAGTCAAATGAGCTTTTATTCTAATTATGACTCTATAATTTTTGTACTTCATTGAAATATCTGCGACAGTCTCATCATTATTACAGTAACGTTTCTTGTAGCCCAATCGTTTAAGTAATTTATCATAACAGCAAACACAGAGTTTTTCACACTCATTATCCTTGGCCGTAGTGGCAAGCAATCTATCAACTGCGCCATATGATAAACCGGTACAATTACTTATTGCTCTACAGACACAATCATTAATGTGATTATTTGCTGGATTTCTGTTATAGTACCGATAATTACTCATCTTCCGCGATACAATAATAGTAAAGCGCAAGTTTCTCAGAAGGTTCGGGACCGTCATCATCTTCAAGAAAGGCTTTAGCCAATTCTACGTAATAGTGACATTCTCTTTCAGGAGATACATACGGTTTATTCACCTCACAATAATCGGAATAAAGCATGTTCACAGTCATACAAAGTTCTCTTTCGTCAAAGTCTTCAAACCTGATTCCGACAGCTTTTGCTGCTTCCATAACTTGTTCCATATTAAAATGAGGACCTCTGGTACCATCAGCATTTTCAAGATTATGTTTCCAATTCATTATATCTGATTTAGTCAAAGATAATGTTTCTCCATAATCTCTCCGACGGCCTCTGCGTCTGCCTCTACCTGTGCCTTTTACTCCACGTCTACCATCTTGCATTTCCATGAGGTATTTCTCATCCTCATCTTCAAAGCGTTCTTCATCGTAATTTCCATCACGTCCGTCTCTTCCGCCACGAGCATAATCCCGTCCGTAATCACGACCTCTACGTCCGTCATATCCACCACGACCATAATCGCCTCTCGCATAGTCGCGTCCATCATAACCTCCGCGACGGTTCATTCTTTCCATAAGAATTTGATCAACTATAGCATTACGCATTTTAATTCCTCCTATTAAGCTGTAGGTGCCGGAGTAGCCGGTACAGGTACTGCTGCAAGTCTATTATCGGGTGCACAAGAAAGATTTCTAAGTACTTTGAAAACTGCAGAAGTTGCTGTAGTAGCTACTTTCATCGGATAACGAGTGCGAGTTCTGAGTGCGCAAGCAGTCACCTGAGTACAATCACAACGAACCATTGGATATACCGTAGTATCAGTACCAATAGTAATTCCGACCGGCATGTTAATAGTAGCAGTATCAGGAATATTCTGAATTAAAATAAGGCAAAACTTCTGACAATCTGCATAACTACCGACAGGTATGTTGATTGTTAAAGCTCCGCCTGTGACCGTAATACTATTGCTAAAAACTATCCGTTCACAAATATTACAACGAGTATTACACGACATATTTAACCTCCTTTATCAAGTGAGGCACAACTAATATGTGCCTCACTGAGCCTTTATATTTTAATTAGCAGCCACATCCACAACCACAACCACACCCGCCGTTGCGAGTACCAAAAGCACTCTCATAAGGCGAGCAGGTAATATATGCAGGAGAAGCAACAGGACGAAGCGTATTAATAAGAGTCTGCGTCTGAGCATTCTGAGAAAGCTGAGCGGTGAGCTGTGCATTCTGAGCCTGCAGCGAAGAAATCTTTTCATTCGTAAGGAATCCAAGAATTGCATTCGTGCTTTCACGCTGACCATCAATAATATCACGAGTACTGTTGCAAATGGACTGCTGAATATTACAAGCATTAGTTGCCATATTATAATTTACAGCGTCAATTGCACGCTGTGTCTGGCAGCAGCAATTCTGAAGCTGGAAACCTATATTAGCAATTTCTCTCTGAGTAGCATTATTGCCCTGAAGGATAGTAGTATTTACACCGCTAAATCCTTGGCAAAGAGTCTGTTGAATACCGGCCTGTCCAAGTTTAAGGTCATTTAGGCTTGCAAGACTTGCGCTATTTGCAAAGCCACTGGCAACATCATTTGTCGTAGCTAATTTACCAAGTTCATATCCCACTTCCTGACCTCCTACTTGGCCTCTGTTCTGGTTACCCCATCCATTTCCGCCCCATCCAAATAAAGCAAAAAGGACAATGACCCAAATCCATTCTCCTCCCCAAGCATTATTGCCGTTATTCTGACCTACTGCCAAGCCTTCTGCGAATCCATCACCCATAGTAATGTCTCCTTAAAATTTTATTTATATTAATTCTTAGCCGTACGCTCCAAGAATTAATACCATTATTTAGATCCCATCATCTGCATAAGCTGATTAGGATTTATTCCTCTTTGCTGAAGCATCTGCATAGCAATAGTTTGAGGATTTCCTCCACCTTGCAGCAAAGAATTAATTTGCTGAGCTATCTGCGGATTTTGTTGGGACAGTTGATTTATGAACGCTTGTGGATTGCTTTTGGCTTGCTGTATCTGGTTCATTAACTGCTGCATTTGTGGATTTACCGGCATCGGTATTCCGTTGGCCATCATACTGGGCATTAGCATTTACCTCCATAGATTTAATTTTATCTTCGAGTCGGCTTATCCTTCTAGACAAGTCGTCAAAAGATTCTTTAGGTATTTCTGCAGTTTCAATGTTTTTATATACTGCTAAGCTATATACATTGCAAGCTTTCTTTCCCCAAGCATCCGTATTCACTTCATACATTATGTCTTTATTCTGATCAAAATAAACATAGCTGCTGTTATTCTCAACTTGTCTACTCATAGCATCTTCTTGACTAATGCAGAGTCTCTTATTTGTGGTTGGAGGGATTATAGTATTCGGAACGGCTTGTGTAGGCTGAGGCGGCTGTATATTTTGATACGGGTTAGCTATATACTGAGAATTGACTGACGGATATTGAGACTGATTTCCCAAATATCCAGGTCCGTAGTTATATGCATAACCATAATTAGGATAAGCCATTTACTTGTTCCTCCAATTTATCAATTAAGAATTCTTAAAATACATTTCAATAAATATACATCCGTGCTTCATTTGATCTAAAAAAGTATCTTGTGCCCAGTTACCATAACTGAAAGACGTGGTATGATATCTTCCTAAACCAATATAATCATTAGTATCACTTTTTTCCATACCAGTACCATAACCGTACATATCTAATGTCGTACTGTCATTAAAACTTCCCCACCACATACCGTGTAAAAAATTAGCATGCGTCAAATGCCCATACAAACTCGTTCCAAGTGTACTTCTGAAATTAGATAAATTTATCATTCTGTATTTGTACGTATCGCTAGTTGTAGCGTAAATAACCTTTAATACACCATGTATTTTAGTAATATCATTATAATTATCTTTATCAGCAAATATTGAATAATAAACTGTTCCGGATATTCCAGTAAATTTTCCAGTTGCATGAGCAAAACTATGTGTACCAACTCCATTCCATAATGCAGCTAAACGACTTGCTTGAGTACTTGTCATCAAACCCGTAACACTGGCAGTTGCATTCGGTATCGTAGAATTTATAGTAATATTGTTTGAAGCATCTGACTGTATTTGAATATTAGTACCACTCTTTAATCTTGGACCAGTAGAATATACACTTCCATAAGTTAATCTTAAATACGGATTGGTTGAAAATCCCGGAACTGTTGCAGTAGTAGTATCTGCAGCAAATATACTTGGAGCCATACTTGGTTCAATTGTAACTTTACCTGCTGAATCTGATTGTACGGTTAATCCACTACTATATAACTGAATGCTGCTCGAAACTGCTCCATCAAAAACAGTATTTATGTAAGGATTAGCGGTAGCACCATTTGATACTCCGGCATCATATGGGCAAGCAACTAATTTCAAAGTAGGCTTATTTGTAAGATTCTGATAATTCAAATAATAGGTATCTGCTTTGCCATTTAACTTCAATGAATTATTAGCTAAATCAGCATTTGAAGCAATACCATATAATTTTTTACCAGCTACAAATCGTATCGAATACTGTTGTACTTGCTCGCCATTAACTAGATGATACGGTCTATTTTGTAATGCAAAATTCCCGGGAGCCGACCAACAATTTGCGCAATAAACACGCATTTTATGTACGATTAAATTGGAATCATAACTCGTATTTACGCTTGTTTGTGAAAATGTAAATCTTAATTTTCTATAATAAGCCTCAGTTCCTAAACCGGCCGTAACATTTACATTGATAACGTTCCAACCACTCCAACCACCAATGGGAGCTTCAACAATTTTTACAAAAGTATCCGGATTGGCAAAAGTAGAGCCGTCTATTTTTACTTTACAACCAGTAGCGCCGTTTTGGTTAATCGAAAACAAAAATTTACGAATTTCGCCATAAAAGTTATTACTCGAACCGGGTCGTACATCAATAGTAAATCTATGCCAATTACTTGCTGATTGATTACCAACAATATTTGTATTCCGTACTGTTGATGTAGACTCTGTAACTAATGAATAACCATCAGCATCATACGTAGTCCAACTACTACCAGCATTTGAAGATTGTTCGAATACAAAATTGGCAGTTGGCATTTCAGCGAATCGGTTTGCAGATAATTCATCAGACAATGCAGCGTCTAACGGCGAAACACTTACCGCAATATTTGGTCCACCCCACTGAAGAAGCGTAGACTGCGTCCTTGGATATAATATGTTTCCATTCGATTTTAATCTTACCCATTTATCTGCCATAATTTACGCCTCACATAATATATAATGCATTTATGTGAGGCGTTTATGCTAAATTTTACAAGAATTTTATTAAATTTTATACTTATTTTTACTAAGGCATTATTTTAAGAAACTTCTTCATAAGTAATCAACGAATTATTTATTAAACTTAATGAAGTATTAATACTGTTAACTAAACTTTGTAATATACTACCATTTATAAGCTTTTTCAAAGCCGTCGATGCTACTGACACGGCTATACCAGTAGCTGTCGACGATAAAAAGGATACTCCG
>ERZ780208.2864-NODE-2864-length-11257-cov-2.689163_pt1 | contig 11257 bp, 10 predicted proteins | sample MGYA00511167_ERZ780208 | MGnify/ENA primary metagenome ERZ780208 (study PRJEB29588, sample SAMEA2159202) | human gut metagenome | biome: human gut; feature: human-associated habitat; material: faeces | place: Denmark | collected 2008/2010 ... | reverse complement strand
GAAACAGACTATTTTTAAGAAAATATCTTTTAAAATAAAGAGATGTGTAATAATTTTTTTGGGGAAAGAAAATATTGTTGAGTTGAAAAAAATATATGAAAAAATATGCAAAAAATCAGATCGTTAATCTCCTTTTTAATTGTTAATAGGAAAGTATTGTTTCACATACCAAGAAGTTTATATTATAATATTCGATTGGTGGGTGTCTCTGCTGCATTAAGGTGTCCTATATTTATTCATAATAATGTTAAAGTTAATTTAGGAAAAGGGGGGGCTATTTCTATAAAGACGAATCTTCGTAGTGGGTTAGTGAAAATTGGATTTAATACGACAAATTTTTATAATACTTCATTTGATAAATCGATATTAACTATATTAGGAGAATGGGTTATTAATGGTCCAGTGAATATTGGGCCTAAAAGTAGAATATCTATTGGAGAAAATGCAAAGTTAGAAACTTCAACTCTTTGGATTACAGGTGATATTCTATTGATTGTGAGAAAGCATATTTGCATCGGGGATAATGCTGTATTTTCTTGGAATATAACTATGATGGATCATGATGCACATGGTATATTTGATGATCAAGGAAATAGAACAAATATAGAAAAAGATATAATTATAGGTAATAATGTATGGATTGGTTGTAATTCAACAATATTGAAGGGGGTGGAGATCTCACATGACATTGTTATTGGTGCAAATTCTGTTGTGACTAAAAAGATAGAGGCTTCTAATGTGGTTTTAGCCGGAAATCCTGTTGAAATTAAGAAAAAAAATACTACTTGGGGGGGATTCTACTAATAATAAGTAAATTGGGTTTATGAATATACTATTTGCATATCCCACTTGTTTTAATCCTCAACGAGGAGGTGTGGAACGAGTGACAGATATTTTAGCAAAGTCGCTTTTAGAAAAAGGGCATAATGTTTTTTATTTGAATTGGAGTGGAGAAAAGGATAATATAGAATATCCAGCCTCTATTTTTTATTTGCCCTCTTCAGATCTAGAAGATCCTAAAAATTTAAGAGCTTATAATAACTTTTTAGTGAAAAATAGTATTGATATTGTTATTAATCAACATGGATTATATGAAGGAACCTATTTTTTATCACGAATAAAGAATCCAGAAGTTAAACTTATTTCAGTATTGCATAATGATCCTTTTGGTTATTATGATCATCTTTTTGCCGATTTAATGACATTGAGAGATTCTTCTATTAAAGAAAAAATAAAACGTGTGGCTCGTTTTTTCTTGTATGGAAAAGTAAAGGGAATTATACATCGTTCGTTGGTTAATCATTATACATTTATTCAAGAACATCCTCAGTATCTTTGCCTTTTGTCGGAATCTTATAAAGAACGATTGAAAGAGTATTGTGATTTGCCGGAGAATTATGTCCGATGTATCCCCAATCCGAATACTTATGAAAATATAAAAATTATACCACGTAAAGAGCCTATTTTGTTATTTGTGGGGAGGTTATATAATAAGGCAAAAAGAATAGACTATTTGATTGATATTTGGCAGCAATTATATAAGCAATGTCCTCAATGGAAATTGATAATTGTAGGTGATGGTCCTGATAAAGATGTGTTGATAAATAAAGCAAAGGACATTTCTAATATAGAATTCAAAGGATATCAAGATCCTAGGGAGTATTATGAAAAAGCATCTATTTTTTGTATGACCTCTATTTTTGAAGGTTTTCCTATGTGTTTGACAGAAGCTATGCAATTTGGGTGTGTCCCTATTGCCTTTGATAGTTTTTCTGCGGTATATGATATAATTAAACCGGGAGAAACAGGAGAACTTGTGAAATCATTCGATAAGAAAGAATATGTAGGGAAATTGATTCATTTAATCGATGATGAAACATATAGAAAGAAATTATCGAAGAATGCTTTTCAATATGTAAAGCGATATGATATAGCGAATATATTGCCTAAATGGATAGAGTTGATAGAAAAATGAAACATATATTATTGGTATTGAAAGAACCTTTTTTAGATAGAATACCTAGTCTAAAGACATTGGTTTGGTTTCTATTAAATCATAATCATCGGATAACACTTATTACATCAGAGTCAAACAAATTTATTTTGTTATCTTTTGATCATGAAAATTTGCAGATAATAAAAGTAAAACAACGTAGTAAGAGATTTGAGTCGCCAACAACATTAAAATTGTTATGGAAAACTTTGTCTTTTGTATTGACAAGAAGAGTCGATTATTTGATGGGGGGGGATGCGATTGGAAATATTATTGCTTCGAAAATATCTCGACTCTTGGTAAAAAAACATATTTTTTTTATGTTGGAATATCCTCAAATCATAACAGAAAAAGTGCAATGTTTAACTAGGCTTCAACGATTGGAAAATAAATCATTGGAAAAATCAGATATTATTATTACGCATGATAAATGGCACAAGCAATTTTTATTGACTCATTTTAATCTAAATAATAAGATACTTTTGTTGCCAAATTCCTCATTTACTCCAGAAATATATATGGAAAGCAACTTCTTGCAAAAGCGATTAGGAGTACAAGGTCAGAAAATAGTATTGCATTCGGGGGGATTTGGTAAATGGTTTAAATGTAAAGAACTTGCAGATTCTACCTATAATTGGGATAAGAATGTTAAGTTGGTTTTTCATGTTAGTCACCGAGTTGAAGATGATAAATATTTTGAGGAAGTCTATGAGTCTGATTATCGAGGAAAAGTCTTGTTTTCTTTAAATCCAGTTAGTACTTATGAATTGGATTCATTAGTAGCTTCTGCTGATGTTGGTATCGCATTATATTCCGAAAAAGAACTTGGTTATAGAGCCACTTATATGGGGTTGGCTGCTGGTAAAATAGGAAATTACTTAAAATGTGGAGTCCCAATTATAGCGACAAAATTACTTTCTTTATCATATATAGAGACGTATCAATGCGGAATATTGGTTGAAAAGGAAAAAGATATAGCATCTGCCATAAATAAGATACTATCTAATCGGGATATGTATTCCAAAAATGCGCATCGCTGTTATCGTGAATTATGGCATCCAGAATCATACTTAAAAAAAGTAGGAGAGATTATTTAATGACAATCCTTATTTGCATACCTTGTTTATTAACCGGTGGAACGGAGATTCAGACATTGAATCTCGTACAGGCGCTTGTTGCCGGAGGACATCGGGTAGTGACGACATGCTATTTCGAATATAGCGATGATATGGTCGTTCGATTTAGAAAAGTCGGTAGCGAAGTGGTATGTCTGAGTCCTACCGGGGCGCGAGTGAATGGTTGGCGGGGAATACTTTTTTTATACAAAGGATTACGCAGGGTATTGAAGTTGTATAAGCCCGATGTAGCTCATGTGCAATATATGGCGCCGGGGGCTATTCCTATCCTGTTGCTACGATGGTTAGGTGTACGGCAGATTATTACCACGGCACATACGGCAGCCGATATCTATCCTAATTTACGGCTGGTACATTTTATTCAACGACATTGTGTGCGGGCGTTTACATGTATTACCGAGCTGGCCGAGCGATCTTTCTTCGGGACATCTCGATTGTATAATGAGAATACTCCTTTGAACAAACGCAACCATTTTACGATTTATAATGCGTTGCCTCCTGGCTTTTCTATTGTGAGAGAGAATAGGAGCTTTGTTCGCCCAATCACGATAGGGGTTGTCAGTCGGTTAGAAGAGATTAAGGGTATGGATTTGGTTGTTCCGGCATTTGCACAGGTGAAAAAGCGGTATCCCGATACCCGATTGGTGATTGTGGGGGACGGTTCTTTGCGGGTGAAAATGCAACGACAAGTGCAAGAATTCGATTGTACCGAATATGTCGAGTGGGCAGGTCGTCAACCGCAGGAGAGCTTATCGGGGTGGTATCGTCGCATGGATATCGTACTGATGCCCTCCCGTAGCGAAGGGTTTGGACTGACGGCTATCGAGGCTATGGCTAACGGTTGTGTGGTGGTCGCTTCCCGGACAGGGGGATTGCCCGAAGTTGTTCAAGACGGAGAAGTCGGGCTGTTGCACGAGGTGGGTTCAATCGACGATATGGCAAATAAAATCATATCGCTGATCGCGACTCCTGAGTTGTTGCAAAAATATTCATCAAAAGCGATACGGTATGTTCGTAGGTATAGTTTCGAACGCTATTCTCAGTTGTTTAATGATTTGTATAAAAGATTGATAACTACTAAGCGGTAAATATGTATTTACTCAACTACATATATTTTCTTATTATCACTCTGTTGGGATTGAAGTTCTTGACGATGAAACGGGGAGTGATGGTCAACCCGCTGAATCGGGAGCAGAAGATGGTGATGGACGGCCCGGAGATGTTTTGGGTGTTGACTTTTTCTACTGGATTATTAGCACTATCGGCTCCCGGAGCATTAGATTTAATGGCTATTCGCTTAATGGTATTAGAGATCTTTTGCATAGTGGGCTTGTTTATTTGTAAGCGATCTCCGCAATGGAGTCCGGCCATAGTACTTTATTTGTTATATATTGTTTGGGTAGTAATCGGGTTGAGTTATTCTCCGGCTCCCGGTTATGGATTCCGGGTAATTTTGAAATACCTCTATCCTCTGCTGATAATGCTTTTTGCCTCGGCTACGGTGCGGGATAAAGAGGTCTTTCTCAAAGCCGGATTAGGAGCCCGGTCGGTAGCGGTTATTTCCATACCGGTATTAATAATACCAATGCTGAATTGGGTTTTGTTTCCCGGAGTATTTTGGTATGGTACAGCAAGTGCCATTAATTACATATCGATGTGTATTTTTTCTTTGGCTCTCTTTTATTATACCGATGAAAGGAAGAAGAATCTTTTACTATGCGTGTTGTTTATGCTTCCTTGTATCTTATGGGTATTTCGTACCAGTATTATGGGCACTACATTGGCTTTGATGACATTCTTTTTCTTTAAATACAAGTTGAAATCGTTGCCGGTGATATTGGGAATTGTATTATTGGCTGTTGTCGCTGTATTTACAATTCCTGCTTTGAAAGAGAAAATGTTTAAGGATAGCGAGAATGTATCTATCGAACAGTTGCAGCGGGGAGAAATCTCGAAAGACGATATCGAAAGTAATGCTCGTTTTGCCATGTGGGAAGATTTACAAGGTCGGTTTTATAATGGAAAGGAACTGATGGGTTCGGGGATAGGAAGTGTTCAAAACTATATGTATAGTAATGTCGTTTTTGGAGGCTTGAAAGTACCTCATAACGATTATGTTCAAATCTCTTGTGACAGTGGGATCATAGGTGTCGTATTATATCTGTTGGCGGTTTTTGCTATTATTGTGCATAGTTTTTTTGTATATCAAAAGTATACCGATGTATCTATAAAGATGTGCGCTATCGTAGCCGGGAGCAGCATGGCCGGGGTTGCTCTTACGATGTATACCGATAATGTGGTCAATTACTCTATGGCGACACTTTCTTATCCATTCGGATTTTATGGAATGATGTTAGGACTTATAAAAGGAAAAAAAATAGACGAATGATATCCGTAGTTATACCTTTATATAATAAAGAGAAGCAGATAGCCTGTACTTTACAATCTGTTTTTGAACAGACTTTTCAAAATTTTGAAATTGTCATTGTCGACGATGGCTCGACTGACAACAGTGTGGAGGAAGTCGAGAGATTCGATGATTCTCGCATTCGGTTGATTCATCAAACCAATGCTGGTGTTTCTGCTGCCCGGAATCGAGGAATAGAAGAAGCAAGTGGAGAGTTGATAGCATTTCTCGATGCCGATGATGTGTGGATGCCGGAGTATTTGGCGACACAATACGGACTTTATCAAAAGTATCCCGAATGTAGCGTATATGCTTGTAATTATGAAATACGAGATTTTGAAGGGAAAGTGACTCCAACTATTATTCGCAAATTGCCTTTCGAAGGAGAAGATGGAATACTATCCAATTATTTCGAGGTAGCAAGTTGTTCTCATCCACCTATCTGTTCAATTTCTATTATGGTGAAGAAAACGGCTATACAGGCTATCGGGGGCTTTCCTCTGGGTATTAAATCGGATTTATTGACTTGCGCGAGATTGGCAGTGGTTTATAGAATAGCATATACTAAAATTGTACAAGCTCGTTTTTTAATGAATAGAGTAGATGTATGTAGACCTAAGCGAAGTCCTGATAAAGAGGATTATGTAGGTCGTTCTTTAATAAAATTATATCATCAAAATCAAAAAGAAAAGAAATTTAAAGAATATATTAGTTCTTATTATAAAGGGCGGGCACTTCATGCAATAGAATGTTCATTGATGGCTATTGCATTTATGGCAGTGGTATGTGCGATTCGATATAATTATAAGAATTATAAAAACTATTTGTTATTGTGTATTTGTGTATTTCCTAGATTATATTTCAGAAAACGATGGAAAAGAAAAAGATTTTAATTATAGGTGGTGATAATGGAGGAGGTAGTGCTGGTGATCAGATTATGTGTGAAGCAGCATGCGACTTTTTTGTAAAGAATGGTTATAGTGTATATACAGATGCTCAATCTATAGATTGGAAATCTCCTGTAAAGGGGGTTACAACAATTCTACAATTGAGAAAAGATTTTTATACGACAAAATTTCAACGAGTATTAAAATCTATATTGAAAATATATCGAATTATTACTTTTCCTTTATTCTGTCGTATAAAACGACCTCTTCCATTGTTATTACATGGAAATGAATTTAGAATTTGTTTTCAAAATAGCAATGTGATTTTATTTGCAGGTTGTGGAGGCCTTACAGATAAATATCCGTTGAATGTTTTAATGTGGTGGAGTATTACCAAAGCTGCTGTTAAGTGTAGTAAACCTGTTTATATTTCTGGAGTTGGGATTGGTCCAATTCATTCAATTTTTTGTCGGATTCTTATTCGAAAGATTGTAAATAATGCAAATTTTGTTACAGTTAGAGATACCGAAGAGAGTTTGATGTGGGTAAAGAGGCTGTCGATAAAAAATAATTATGACTGGGTTCCAGATGATGCATGTTTTTATAAGGGAATGGATACATATAGTGTCGAGCCTAATCCTAATGGTCGTTTAATTGGTATAAATATTATGAAAACTATTTTTCCAACAAGTTCTTCGATTGAGTTTTTTTGTAAAGAGCTGTTGCAAATAACAGATTCTATGGATAAATTTTGTTTAATACCGGTAACACATGAGGATTATGGAGTTTTGATTTCAATGCTTCCATATATTGGTCTTGAAAGATGTGTTGTTATTCCTTGTTTATCCCCTTCTGCAATCAAAAATGTGATATCTCAACTTGATTTTATGGTATCGGCACGATACCATGGGTGTGTGTTTGGTGTATCGCAAGAAATTCCTACTATAGCTTTGTATGCCGAGGAATATTGGGAAAATAAGAATACGGGTGTTCTTAAAATGTTTGGTTGCCAAAATGTCGTCTTTTCCGTTAGAGACATTGAAAATGGGAAATTTAGGAGTAGGATGAAAGAATTGTTAAATAATTTGGAAGATTTAAAGAAATCCATTAGTAGGTATAAAGCTGCATTAGAAAATAAATCGCAGTTTGTTTATAAAAAAATATTAAGAGATGTATAAAAAGATTTTGTGGATTAACCCGTCATTTTTAGATTATAGGATTCCATTATATAAAGAGTTAAACAATTTGTATGATGGAAACTTTTATTTGGTTTATAGCAAGCAGAGGATACCCCAAAGATGTATTGATAAAATAGAAAAAACGTTAGGCGATAATGCCATTGGTTTGCCACGAGAAAAACAAATAAAATTAGGCGGAAGAGGGGATTTTGCAAACACCGGAGTATCTGTTCCATTTCCGAGGGGATTATATAAGTTAATTAAGTCAGTAAATTCCGATGTAATTATAGCCGAAGGTTTTTTTCAGTTTACACCTTGGGCTCTTTGGTATTCTTTTATTAGGCGTAAGCCATTGATAATAGCGTATGAACGCACTGCACATACAGAGCGACATTGTCCTTGGTGGAGAAAAGCATATCGAAAATTGGTCAATAAGTTCGTTTCTGGATATATTGTCAATGGGGTGTTGACAAAGGAATATTTAATTTCTCAGGGTGTAAATCCAAATAAAATTTTTACAGGAGGGATGTGTGCCGATAGCACACAGTTGGCATTAAATAGTTCTACTTATGGGAAGAAGGAACGAGAGAATTTGAAAAAAAAATTATATATAGGTAACTCTGGACTCATATATATTTTTGTGGGACAATTGATTGAGAGGAAAGGAGTAAACTATCTTTTAGAAGCATGGAGAGAGCATAGTAAAAGATATCCTGATGATATTATGTTGATTATTGGAGATGGTCCTTTACGGGAAGCTTATATAGAAAAATATGGAACGGACCGCAGTGTAATTTTTGCAGGTGCGATAGACTATTCTGAAATATATAAATACTATGCGATTTCTGATGCCTTTGTAATGCCGACGTTAGAGGATAATTGGAGTCTTGTGGTTCCCGAAGCTATGGCTTGTGGCTTACCCGTAGCTTGTTCTATTTACAATGGTTGTTATCCTGAATTAGTCCAAGAAGGTAGAAATGGTACATTGTTCGATCCATTAAAAGGAGATACGATCTTGAATTCACTGTCTTTATTTCATGATGTGGATTTACAATCGTATGGACAGGAGTCAATAAAAATAGAACAAGAATTTAGTCCTAAACAGACTGCATTGAATGTCTATAAAGCAGTTTCAGAAACAATAGATAAATGAAAATCCTTATCGTCCATAATAGCTATGGGAAGTATAGCGGGGAGGAGGCTGTTGTCGATAAGATGGCAGATATGCTTACGTCTCACGGTCATGAGGTGGCGTTTTATCGCCGGACAACCGAGGGGGTAAGAGAATCGGCCGTTGGGAAGATAAAGGGATTCTTGTCGGGGATTTATTCACCGTCCGGAGTGCGAGGTATGCGGGATGCCTTGCGACGGGAACGTCCTGATGTGGTGAATGTGCACAACCTGTATCCGTTTATCAGTCCGGCTGCACTTTTCGAGTGTAAAAAGTCCGGAGTTCCGGTCGTTATGACTATACATAATTTCCGGTTGATTTGTCCCACGGGATTGTTTATGCGTGATGGTTTGCCGTGTGAAGTGTGTTTGGAGCGAGGTAACGAGTGGAGTTGTGTGCGATATAACTGCGAATGTAGTCGATTAAAATCAATTGGGTATACCATTCGCAATGTATGTGCCCGTTGGATAGGGGCTTATCGAAAGAATGTAGCTGCGTTTGCTTGCATTACCGATTTTCAACGGCAGAAGTTAATTGCTGCCGGATATGATTCGGAGAAAATAGTAGTTATCCCTAATTTTTTACCTATGCCGAAGTTATACGAAAACGAAGTCGGTAAATATGTAGCTTTTTGTGGACGTATCAGTAGAGAAAAGGGAGTTGATTTAATTTTAGAAGTAGCTCGTCGGAATCCTTATATATTATTTAAGTTGGCAGGGGAAGTGAGGGATAAAGGACTTGTTGAAGATTTACCATCTAATTGTGAATTAGTTGGATATTTATCGGGTGAGTCTTTATCTCGATTTTATAGGGAGTCTGCTTTTTTCGTTATGGCGAGTAAGTGGTACGAAGGGTTCCCTATGGCTATTCTCGAAGCTGCTTGCTACGGCAAACCTACTATTGGGCCGGCTCATGGTGGTTTTACCGAGATTATCGGTCGGGGAGAGCAGGCGATAGGAGACCTGTTCGAACCTAATAATTTTGATGATTTGGAGCGAAAAGTGGTATCGTTGTGGAACCGTCCCGACGAGATTGCCCGATTGGGTGAGAAGGCTTTCGAGAAACTGAAACGGGAATATTCGTCGGAAGTAATTTATCAAAAATGGGATAATCTATTTCAAAAATTAATAAAAGAGTAATTATGCAAGAACAATTTAGGGGGGGGGCAAAAATCGTGCCAAAATAATTTAGGGAGAGATTCTAATATAGAATTGTTACGATTGGTATGCATGTTATTTATTTTGTTGCATCATTCGTTGGATCTTGGATTATGTATTTCAGGGTATCAAGGTATGGCTACTCCTATGGGGGTGGTATTAAACAGTTTTTTTATTGTTGCTGTGAATTGTTTTGTCTTAATATCTGGATATTTTGGAATAAAAACGAAATGTAAGGGACTTATACATTTGTATATAATGTGTGCCTTTTACAGTGTTATTCCAACGTTATTCTCTTTTTATGAGGCAGGCCAGTTTGTGTGGAGAGACTTTTTTTATTCATTTTTAGTTTTTTCTCATTCCAAATGGTGGTTTATAGAATGTTATATATTATTATTCTTTTTTGCTCCAATGTTAAATGCTATAAAAAGTGTATCAAAAAGAAGATATATAATAATTCTATTATTATGGTCTGTAATTACATTCTATTTTGGCTATTTATGGAAAAGTAGTTTGAATTCAACAGGATATAATACAATTAATTTTATGTTTTTGTATTTGATAGGTCAGTTTATTGCATTATATATGCCCAATTTAAAAATGTATAGGATAAAATTGATCTTGTTATATATAATCAATTCATTGATTATTGCTGGAATTGGTATTGTCATATTGAAAGTTAAAATAGATTTGGAATGGATATCGTTATTATCTGTGCCTTATAACAGTCCATTCGTAGTGCTAGGTGCAGTTCTTCTTTTTATGATATTTCGAACATTTTCATTTCAATCTAAGAGCATTAATTGGTTGGCTTCTTCTGCGTTGGCTATCTATTTACTTCATTGTAATGCTGTTGTTCGTGAATATTTGTGGCCATTTATCGCTCATTTACAGGAGATAGTTAATAATGGTTGGTTATTGTCATTATATCTTGTATTTTTGGCCTTGACTATTATGATGGCCTGTATTTTAATAGATAAGTTACGGATGTTTATTACCAATCCAGTAGAGCGTTTGGTTCTTAAAATCAATTGGGACGAATATACAAATAAATTAGTTACAAAGATTGATAATTGGATTGGTTAAAAATTATTAAATTTAATATGAAACAATTATGCAAGAACAATTTAGGGGGGGGCAAAAATCGTGCCAAAATCGAATAATAGGGCTGGATTTAGTTCGAAGCTGTGCGATATTATTTGTGATAGCAGGCCATTTTTTTGTCTTGAATACTCCATTTAAAAATACAGATTTTGGAGGCTTTTCGATGTTTTTGCAGGCAATGTCCATTCCGTTATTTATGACGGGAGTTCCGTTATTTCTTCTGT
>ERZ780208.2859-NODE-2859-length-11265-cov-2.307939_pt1 | contig 11265 bp, 7 predicted proteins | sample MGYA00511167_ERZ780208 | MGnify/ENA primary metagenome ERZ780208 (study PRJEB29588, sample SAMEA2159202) | human gut metagenome | biome: human gut; feature: human-associated habitat; material: faeces | place: Denmark | collected 2008/2010 ... | reverse complement strand
AGCTGGATGACGCCGGCCTCGACCTCGTTGCCACCGTTGATGGAAAGGAACGGAATGGACTTCTTCTCGGCGTAGTCAAACTGCTTCTTGAGTTTTGACGGCTCCGGATAAACCTCAACGGAGACACCTTCTGAGCGCAACGCGGCGGCGACAGGAAGGACGTAGCGAAGCTCTTCGACACCCATACAAGCGAACAGAAGCGTGGTGCTGGAAGCCAATGACTTAGGGAACTTATCCAAGCCTTTCAAGACATCATAGATCCTGTCGGCGCCGAAGCTGATGCCCACTCCTGACATATCCGGAAGACCGAATATTCCGGTAAGATTGTCGTAACGACCGCCTCCGCAGATGCTTCCGATCTGGAAATCAAGGGCTTTCACCTCAAAGATGGCACCTGTGTAGTAATTCAGGCCACGGGCAAGGGAAAGATCGATCTCTACCGGGCATTTTACACCGGCAGCATCGATCAGGCCGAAAAGTTCCTCAAGCTCGTCAAGACCTTTGAGGCCTGTCTCGGAAACGAGTCCGGAAGCGGAGCCGCCGTTCATCAGCGAGCGCATCGAAGCCAGTTTCCCGGAAGTGGAACCGGACAGTTTCAGAATCTGCTCGATCACGGCGATCGCACCGTCGGTCAGACCTTTCTCACGCATCTCCTCCTCAACGCTCTCAAGGCCGATCTTGTCAAGTTTGTCAATGGCCACAGTGATGTCAACCACCTTGTCCGGAAATCCGCAGATCTCGGCGAAACCCGTCAGTACCTTCCTGTTGTTGATCTTCACGAGCACATTCACGTCCAGAAGGCTGAACACCTTGTCCACAATCTGCACGAGTTCAAGCTCATTGACCTGAGATTTGCTGCCGATCACGTCCACGTCGCACTGGTAGAACTCACGGTAACGTCCCTTCTGCGGCCTGTCTGCCCTCCAGACCGGCTGGATCTGGAAACGCTTGAACGGGAAGGAGATCTCGTTCTGGTGCTGGACCACGAAACGGGCAAAAGGCACGGTCAGGTCGTAGCGAAGACCTTTCTCACAAATCTCTTTGGAAAGAGCGACACTGTTCACTCCCCCTTCCTCATTGCGGTAATCCTCAAAGTTGACCTTTGAGAAACAGTCACCGGAGTTCAGGACTCTGAACAGAAGCTTGTCCCCTTCCTCGCCATATTTTCCGAGCAAGGTTGACAGATTCTCCATAGCCGGAGTCTCGATCTGGGCATAGCCGAAAGTCCTGAAGACCTTCTTGATGGTGTCGAAGATATAATTCCTTTCGGCCATATTCCGCTGACCGAAATCACGTGTTCCCTTGGGGATTGATGGTTTCTGACTCATAATCGTTATTTTTCCACTTTATCGGCCTTGTAGCCAAGTTTTTTGATAGCGTCCGCAAGGGTCTTCTCATCGGTCTTACGGCGGTCGTACTTGATCTTGATTGTCTGATCCTTGAGAGAGACCTTCAAGTCCTTGACTCCCTTGAGGAACGCCAGATTCTCATTGAGTTTGTTCACGCATTTGTCACAATGCATATTCGTCGCGAAAACAACCTCGCCGACATTCTTGTCGGCGGGTGCCTCCGTCGCAAAACCCTCGAAAGGAGCAGCCTGAGCCGCGGCAAAAGGCGCAGCCAACATCACGGCCGCGACCGCTATCAATAATATTCTTTTCATAATCTACAACCTTATGGCAGCAGCGTGGTTATCCGCGCCATGGTTCATCCTGCAAAGATAGTGATTTAATCGTTCTTTGTCGCCCTCCAGAGCGTCAATCTCACGCCAAGATTGATCCGCCGTCCCATAATAGGCCCCCAGACACAGCTGGCATCGAAGCCTGGAGTCCAAGGAGTCCATTCCCCGGCGGCGTTCCTATCCCCCACCAGCACGTGCATCTGGGTGAAATTCGTGATGTTCTCAACCCCAGCATAGATGTCGAACCCACGGAAACGCCTGGTTATCTGCGCATATAGCAATGGATAGACCGGAGTGCGGCCATCAGGATAAAGCAGTTCCCCACCATCATCCTTCAGATCTTTCATAAAGTCATACACCCTCGCCGAACCGTTCACGGAAGCGGTGAAATCGAATATCCATCGGCTCAGATTTGTCTTATACTGAAGGTTCAGCACCCCCTTGAAGCAGCTGAGCATCGGCTTCTCCACCAATTCGCCACCATAATTCTCCTGCCGGGCGTTGGTGTAGCGCCCGGTCAAAGCCACGGTGAAGCGGTCAAATGGCTCGACATTGAAATCCACCTGCCAGTTATCTGAATATGAGCGTCTTCCATCGGAATCAAAGAACCAGATGTCACGTCCGCCGTTCACATCTGTGCCCGGCACCTCATAATCCACCATCAACTGACGCGCGAACTGGGTTCTGAAATAATCAAAGCTGACATAAGTCTTGGAAGGATCGACCCCGAGCGGCATATAAAAAGTAAGGTTTCCTCCGAATGTCCACGAATCCTCAAGCAGCCGCTCCATACAATTCCCTTGGAGCCTGCTGTGGGTGGACATCACACCGATATTGTCTGCGACCGGATCCGCGTACCTCAGTCCCCTGCCGCCGTTCGCTCTGGCCACGAACCATTCCGCCGGTGAATATTTCAAAGTCACCCTCGGAGCCAACTTGAACCCGCTCCCCTTGTACCAATCAGCGCTGACTCCGACAATTGATGTGAATATGTCCCCGGCGTGGAAGGTATATTCCCCGTAAGCACCGCCGAAGAAATGATCCGCGATTCCGGAATATGGACGCTGCCCATTCCAATTCTCACCACTCCACAGGCCGTAGTCCAATTTTGCGACAGCCTCGTCAATGTGGTCGAACGTGCCGGAAAGGCCGACAGTGAAGTCGTGCGACTCATTCAACATATTCCTGTAGAGGAGGTTGATGAAGCCCGAGTGTTGGCTCGCAAGGTAGGATGACGCGCCGAACCAGGAGTCGCTTTTCTGCCACGACCAGTCCGCTATGGCGGCTGGAGTAGCCGTCCTCGCGAAGAGGCTTGCCGACTTTCAGGTAGGCGTTCAGGAGACTGTTCGTGATGTCGGTGCCCCAAGGGGATTCCGAGAGATATTTTGCGAAAGAGTTCCCTTCTGTTGGTTCCAGGATAAACTCATCTGAAGCCCAACGAGGTTCCATCCCGCTTTTGTCATAGCCGTCCATTCCGCCCTGCCGATGGTCCCGGACAGCTTTCACGCCCCAGCGTACCTGAAGTTCGGGAGTATAGTAAAGCCACCTGTTGGCCACATTAAACTGCAACATCTTAGGATCATCACGGAAGCCATCATCGTTCATATCGTAGGTCTTGAAGTTCCCGCTGACGTGTCCTAACAGAATCGTATAGACCGTCGGGCTGAGTTGCCAGGCCGATGTCGCATTGAAATCCGCCTTGGTGTCGCTCATCATCGAAGCCTGGATGAAAAGCGGTTTCTCCTCGGTAGGCTTCTTGTGCTCAAGATTGATCTGTCCGGTCATTGATTCCAAGCCGTTGATCACGGACGGGGAGCCTTTCGCGATCTGGATGCTCTCCAGCCATGGCCCTGGAACATAAGACAGTCCATATGGAGCGGTTATCCCCCTCATCACCGGACGGTTCTCGTCCAGCATCTGCGTGTATGTCCCGGAAAGGCCCAGAAGCCTTATCTGACGCGCTCCCGTGACAGCGTCCGAATAGCCGACTGTCACGCTGGCCGAGTTCTCAAAGCTTTCCGCGAGGTTGCAACAAGCCATCTTCTGAAGTCCCGAGGCCGAGATAAGTTCCGTCCTCAAGGTCTTTCCTCTTGAGATGCTATTCTCCTGATGACCGACAAAAACCGTCGCGTTGAGACTGTCTTTCCTATCCTTATATATAGAGGTAGTGTCAACCGACTGGGCTTACATGCCAACGGACAACACCGTGGCCATAATAGAAGCAATGATAGTCTTTCTCATAATTCACATCATAAGCCAAGCGCGTAGTGCGCCGTTCCTTCAAATAAAGTTATACGCCGGATGCAAATATAATAATTGATTATTAAGAAAATGATTAAATTTGTACAAAATCTCGCAACCAGAGAAACCAAAACGTTTTCAGGCTATATGAACACAAAAGAATTCGTCAAATGGGTGCTGGCCGTGCTGTGCGGCCTGTTCATCTGGGGCATCGTGAAGTTCTTCATGTTCTTTATGATGCTCGGCTCAATGATTGCCTCTGCGGCTTCATTCTCCGGAGGCTCCGGCGCCGTTATTCCCAAGGAGGGTGTCCTGCTGATGGACATGTCTAAATTCGAGATCACTGAACAGACTCAGGAAAGCAACCCGCTCACATCCATCCAAGGCAGAGAGATCGCTTTGGTCGGACTTCACGATGCCGTCAAGGCAATCCACAAAGCCGCCGAGGATCCGGGTGTGCAGTACATCCTCGTAAAGACAGACGGCGCCTCCACCAGCCTTACCAAACTGGAGGAACTCCGCAAGACCCTCACAGATTTCAGGAAGAGCGGCAAGGCAGTGATAGCATATGGCGAGGCGTTCACTTCCGGAAGCTACTACCTCGCGTCAGTGGCCGACAAGATCTACACGACGAGGCATCACGGCGGCAACAACTTTATGTTGGGAATAAGCGGGAGGATGTTGTTTCTCAAGGATCTGCTCGACAAGCTCGGTGTAAACTACCAGCTCATCCGCCACGGCAAGTACAAGAGTGCCGGCGAAATGTACGTCAAGAACGCGCCAAGCCCTGAGAATATGGAGCAGAACCAGGCGATGATCGACTCCATGTGGGAAACGGTGGCCGCGGAGACCGCAGGGAGCAGGGGTGTGAGCGTGGACTCACTCAACTACTTCATCGATCACCTTTCCATAGCCCTTCCTGAAGATATGGTGAGCCACAACCTCGCCGACGAGGCTCTCTCCGTTGAGGAATATAAGGGGAAACTCGCCGACCTGGCCGGCAAGGACAGTTACAAGGATGTGAAATTCATCCCGTTCAGCGACTATGCCGCCGCCAAGGCAACGCCGAACCTGACCGCCAAGAAAAACATCGCCGTCATCTACGCCAACGGGAATATCCTTGAGCAGGACGACCCGAACAACATCAGCGGCGACCGTTTCGCCGGCATCATCGCCAAGGTAAGGGCGGACTCAACCGTCAAGGCTGTCGTGTTCAGGGTCAACTCTCCTGGCGGTACAGTGCTGGCTGCCAGCAAGATCAAGGAAGAGATCGACCTCACCAGAGCAGTCAAGCCGGTCATCGCCTCTTACGGTGACTATGCTGCTTCCGGCGGTTACTGGATCTCCAACAGCTGCGACCACATATTCTCAAACGCGACGACTCTCACCGGTTCGATCGGTGTGTTCTCCGCCATCCCTGAGTTCGGGAAGACTCTAAAGGACATAGTGCACGTGAATATGGTGCCGGTCAAGTCCCACAAGCATTCCGATATGCTTTCGCTGACCCGTCCGTTTGACGCCGGGGAGACAGCCTGGATGCAGGTTTATGTTGACGACATCTACAACAGTTTTGTGAGCATAGTCGCGCAGGGACGTGATATGACTTTCGAGGCGGTGGACGAGATCGCTCAGGGACGTGTCTGGACCGGAGCCGACGCACTTAAGATCGGTCTCGTGGACGAGATCGGAACGTTGGAGGATGCGATAAAGTACGCGGCGTCGATGGCCGGGGACGCCGATATTGAGAACTGGGGTATAGCAAGTTACCCTAAACCTTTGACGATTATGGAGCAGTTGCTGCAGCAGTTTGGCAAGACCACTAACCCGGAGGAGGCCATGGCCAACGCACTGGCCGGAACTCCGCTGGAGGGCGTGGCGCAGAATCTGCTTGACTGGCAGAGGAGCTGGGCGAAAGGCCAGGGAGACCTTGTCTTCGCGAGAATGCCGTTCGAGATAGAGATCAGATAAGACGGATCACTGTGACGGTGGCTGTGGCCTTCGTCACCTTCACGGAGTCATCGATGCGATGACCTACCAATGCGAGAATATGGAAGCCTTCGTCAGCGATGACGAGGGCTTTTTTCTTTTCAAGAATATCAAGTTTAAGGTCCACGAACATATCACTGAGCTTCTTGCGGCCACGCATTCCAAGCGGGCGCATCCAGTCGCCTGGTTGCCAATGTCTTATTGTGAAAGGGAACGGGAGATCCAGTTTAGTCTCTCCTACGCTTGTCTTCACGTCCTTCACATCGTCCGACAGCGAGACGGAGAACTTTATTCCGTTCAATGAATATGTTCCTGGGCCATTGATGGTTAGGTCAGTCGCTTCGGCAAGCTCTGCGACCGGAGATATAACAATCTCCCGAGCCGAAGTCACGGCAAGATATTCATCAGCAACGAACGTCCTGCCACTGACGGTACCGTCACTTTTCAGGACAGAGGCAAGGTCCGCGACCACGGAGGAAGTGAACCCGAAAGGTTCCAAAAGACGGAAAAGGACATATTCCCAATTCTTTTTAGCCGTAAGCTTCTGATGGTCAATAACAGGAAGGCCATTACCATCAAGCCGTACAATCTCCGCCGAAACCGAACGGACATATTCATCAGCGATGGATTGAACCTGCGCGAACCGCTCCATATCCTCGTTCAACGTTGTCAGGAACGACGGATTCAACCTTCCAAAAAGCGGGAATATCTCATTGCGGATGCAGTTGCGCTTGTAGGCGGAATCAGCGTTGGTGCTGTCCTCGTGCCAACACAGCCCGTGCGATACGGCATATTCATAAATATCCCCGCGTGAGAAATCGAGAAGCGGCCGGATAAGTCGGGCGCCCGAACCCAGAAGGGACGAACTGCGGCGCATTCCGGTCATTCCTTTCACCCCGGTGCCACGCAACATATTCAGAATCATAGTCTCAGCATTGTCATTGGCATTGTGAGCGACAGCCAAAGCGGCAAATCCTCGCTCCCGACAGACCTCCGCGAACCAAGTGTAACGCAGCTCCCTCGCCGCCATCTCGATGCTTACACCATTCGAGGCGGCATATTCCTCTGTGCAAAAATCTGTTTTTATGAATATGACGCCGTGGCTTTCGGCCCATTCCCTGACAAGAGTCTCGTCCGAGTCACTCTCCTCTCCCCTCAGGTGGAAATTGCAGTGAGCCAGCGCGAAACACCTCCTGACCGAGGAATTGAGAAACAGCTCCGCCATACACATCGAGTCAACCCCGCCGCTGACAGCCAAAAGAACCGCCTCTCCATCAGGAAGCAGCCCTTTCAGGATTCTGTCAAAACGTTCCTGCATATTCAGGAATTTTATTTCTTGCTTGCGAACGTGTACGTGAAGCCGAACTGGAGAGCCTGCGCGAACTGCACCCTCCTGCCGGTGTTGCCGTCCTTGTCCGTGATGAGGACAGTGTCGTCGTAGATGAGGTTGGTCGTGATGTTCAGCGAGAAGAACCTGCTGAGCTTCCACATCATGCGGGTGTCCCAGTTCACACGGATGTTCTTCGGATTCTTCAGATAGTTTGAGAACAGGAGCAGATGCGTCGAGCCCTCGAAATTGTCATTGACCTTGACCTTGGCATCGGCGGTCAGCTGGGCACCGAACTCGAAACGGGCTGGTTTATAATAGTTTCCAGTCTTGTAGTAGATGTTCTTGTCATCCTTGGCGTCCGGATAGACCTCGGTATCCTCGTACTTCTTCTTCCTCCCCATACCATAGTTCTTTCGCAGCTTCTCGCTTCCGACGATTGTGAAGCCTCCTGTGATAGGCGCCATATTGACCGTCAGCCATTTGCTCGGCACCCAGTCAATACCAAGACCCAGATTGACAGTTCCCGGAGAAAGAATGCTGGACTTGAGCACACGGGCGTTTCTCCAATCCTTGCTGGATGGCTCCTTGTCCTCCTCCACGGCCGGAGTCGGGTAGTTGTAACCGTTGGCGAACTGGCTGAGGAACGTGAACTTGGCGGAGTAGTTCAAAGTCTTTGTTGCCTTGTAGCCCCAAGTGCTCTCGAACAGGATCCGGTCCTTGTTCTTCTGGATAATCGGCTTGTCGGCGGAATAAAGGAATCCGTAGTCCAGCTGGAGACGGTTGTTCCAGTACTTCTCACCTTTCTTCCACTTCGCGTTGCCATCAATGTAGGCGCTCAACGCATAGTTGTTGTAACCTCCCTTCGCCCAGTTCGTGAAACTACTCTGGACAAAGTTCAGGTTCGTCATCAACGACTTGTTCCAATAGTCCGGTTTCGGAGCCACGACCTTTGTCTCCTCTGTCTGTGTCAGAAGCTTTGCGGCGGCGGCTGACTGGGCGTTTCTCCATGTCGTGTCCGTCTGCGCGGACGCTCCGAACGTAACGAGCGCAAGAGCCACGGACAGCATTGTTCGTTTGATCGCTTTCACGTTCATAGTCAGTTTATTATATTCCCAATTAATAAGAGATCGCGAACACGACCCTCTGCTTTGAAGGCTTGCCGGAGTAGATGTCCTTGCCCTCCTCCTCGCAGACAAAGCTGTCCACAGGGATGCAACGGATCGTGGCCTTTGTCTCGTCCTTGATCTTCTGCTCGGTCTCGGCCGTGCCGTCCCAATGGCAGAGCAGGAACTTGCCTGTGCCGATCTTGGCCTTGAACTCCTCCCAGTCGTCGCACTTCTCAACGTGTGACGCGCGGAAGTCGAACGCCTTCTGGTAGATGGTCTTCTGGATGTCGTCCAGAAGGGCGGCGATTGACTTGTCAAGCCCCTCAAGGGCGACAGTCTGCTTCTCCAGGGTATCTCTTCTGTGAACCTCTACAGTGCCGTTCTCCAGGTCACGAGGTCCCATAGCCAGACGTACAGGGACTCCCTTGAGCTCCCACTCGGCGAACTTGAATCCAGGACGCAGGGTGTCACGGTCATCAATCTTGACAGTATGTCCTTCGGCCTCAAGGGCTTTCTTCAACTGAGCCATCTTGTCCAAGATCTTCGTGTGATCCTCTTCGGTCTTGTAGATCGGAACCATAACGACCTGGATAGGGGCCAGAGCCGGCGGAAGGACAAGTCCGTTGTCATCGCCGTGAGCCATCACGAGGGCTCCCATAAGCCTCGTGGAAACGCCCCAGGATGTGGCCCACACGTACTGCTGCAGGCCTTCCTTGTCTGTATATTTCACATCGAACGACTTGGCGAAGTTCTGGCCGAGGAAATGAGATGTTCCGGCCTGGAGAGCCTTCCCGTCCTGCATCATCGCCTCGATGGTAAGGGTGTCGAGCGCGCCGGCGAATCTCTCGTTAGGACTCTTGTGTCCCACGATCACAGGCAGAGCCATAAACTCACGAGCGAACTTCGCGTACACCTGAACCATTCTCTGTGCCTCTTCCTGAGCCTCCTGCGAGGTCGCGTGGGCCGTGTGGCCCTCCTGCCAAAGGAATTCGGCGGTGCGGAGGAAAAGCCTTGTGCGCATCTCCCAGCGGACAACGTTAGCCCACTGGTTGCACATGATAGGGAGATCCCTCCATGATGTGATCCAGTTCTTATATGTGCTCCAGATGATGGTTTCGGAGGTAGGTCTTACGATAAGCTCCTCCTCAAGCTTCGCGGACGGATCCACGACAACGCCCTTTCCGTCAGGGTCGTTCATAAGCCTGTGATGGGTGACGACGGCGCACTCCTTGGCGAATCCCGCCACGTGCTCGGCCTCCTTGCTGAAGAAGGACTTAGGAATGAAGAGCGGGAAATAGGCGTTCACAGCGCCGGTTTCCTTGAACATAGTGTCAAGGGCGTGCTGCATCTTCTCCCAGATCGCGTAGCCATAAGGCTTTATCACCATACATCCCCTGACGGCGGACTGCTCCGCCAAGTCTGCCTTCACAACCAGATCATTGTACCACTGAGAATAGTTCTCAGACCTTTTTGTCACTTCCTTTGCCATATATTCTTTGCTGTTTTTGTCAATTATTCTTATTATTGTGCAATATTCCGAAAGGTATGGATTTTGTTCACTAGAGAACATTTGTGTGGCCAGTACCTTTGAATACGGCCACGAAGTTACGAATTAATTGTCAAATATAGGAGATTCAGAAATGAAAACACGCACAATCCTCTTTATCTCGGCGCTTCTGGCACTGACTTCGTGCGGTTCAGCGGCGCGGTTTGCCAGTGATGCTTCCAGGCAGAAGTATCAGGATGGAATCTACTATACATCCAATGCCAAGGTCCATCAAGCCGAGGAGGCAGCCACCTCCGCAAATGACGAGGAGACCGACCTTCTTGTGGCAAAGACAAAGAACTCCCCGATCTTCATGAAGAGCGGAGAAAAGGTTGACACTCTGTTCATCCCTGAGAACAAAGCGGCGAGAATAGATTTCAACAACACTGACAACACCACATCCGTTTACCTCTACGACAACGGTTTCGACACCTGGGCCGCCTACCAACCTTGGTACGCGACATCCTGGTATTCCTGGAACCGTCCTTTCTACACCTCGATCTACTGGGGCGCGAATCCTTGGTACTATGGTGGCTGGTACTCACCGTGGCACTATGACCCTTGGTATTATGGATATTCCTGGGGGTGGGGCAATCCGTGGTATTACAGCGGATGGTACGACCCTTGGTACTGGGATCCTTGGTACTATAGCGGATGGTACGGTGGCTGGTATGGAGGCTGGTACGGCGGCTGGTACGATCCGTGGTATTACGGAGGCTGGGGCTACGGCCATCATCACCACCACGACCGTGACTTCTTCGGTCCTGGCAGCGGACGGGTTTACACTCCACGTCTTAGCACAACCGGCTCAAGCAGAAGAAGCGGAATCGGGTCCTCTTCAAGGAGCGCCGGAGTGAGAAGTTCCTCAATGACCAGATCAAGAAGCGGCATCGGATCAACAAGATCCTCAATGTCAGCGACTACCACAAGGTCTTCAAGCCTTGGCGGACGCACAAGCGGCACAAGGTCATCAATATCCTCGGTCAACAGGCCGGCATCCTCATCCGTAAGATCCTCATCAGCAAGATCATCCTCGGTAAGGTCTTCGTCTGACAGGTCCTCATCCGTCAGGTCATCGGTCGGCGGCACTGTCAGATCCAGCGGATCATCCTCATTCGGGCCCTCTACCGGCTCATCTTCAGTCAGGTCATCCTACGGCAGCAGCCGTTCGTCATCCTCTTCATCCTCGACGATGTACTCAAGACCGGCAAGCGGTAGCAGAAGCTCAAGCGGAACGACATCCAGCGTATTCTCTACAGGATCAAGCAGAAGTTCCTCAACAGGCAGCTACAGGTCTTCGGGATCTTCCTACAGGTCTTCGTCAAGCAATGATTATTCTTCCGGCTCGACGAGGAGCTCAAGCAGCTACTCCACA
>ERZ780208.2849-NODE-2849-length-11306-cov-2.716825_pt1 | contig 11306 bp, 6 predicted proteins | sample MGYA00511167_ERZ780208 | MGnify/ENA primary metagenome ERZ780208 (study PRJEB29588, sample SAMEA2159202) | human gut metagenome | biome: human gut; feature: human-associated habitat; material: faeces | place: Denmark | collected 2008/2010 ... | reverse complement strand
CCTTCAGTCCGTGGCAGCCGATGGCATACATGGTGTCGGTAGGGTAGATAAGGATACCTCCGTCATTCAGTAGGTCGACCACCTGCTGCAGGTCGGCGGGATTGTTATTTTTTTCATAAAGTTTCAGAAGCATGGCAGAAATGGATTTGAGTTTTATATTACATGCAAAAATAGATAATAATCGGCTTATAAACAAGCAATTCACCTTTTTAGCATCTCTTTCTCCAGTTTCTTTATCTTCTTCCAGGCCTCTTTGAATTTGGGACAGAGGGTGACGGCTTTCTCATAGTTTTTCATGGCCGCCTCCTTCATGTCATGCTTCAGGCATTCGTCACCCATAAGGATGTATTCGCGGGCATACTTCACGAGGGCTTTCTCTTTCTCCAATGCTGCTTGCTTCAGTGCACGGTTTTCCTCTTTCAGACGGTTGATGATGTTCAGCTTCCGGCGGATGAGGCGCTGCACGTTGGGCTTCTCGATGTCGTAGCGGGAATGGATGGCTTTGAAAAACTCATCCAGGAAAGTGCCGAAGTCCCCTTTGTCGAAGGCTTTGGCGGCGGCAACGTATTGAACGTCTGCCTGTGCTTGCTTCAAGGCACGGTCGATGGCGGTGCGGTTGTTGAAGCGTTCGGAGAAGCTGACAATCTCCGGACGCACGAATACATCGGCACGGCTGATGGGCTTTTTCAGCTGGATGCCTTCCAGCGAGGTGCAGCGGCTGAGGGCTACGTATGCCTGCCCACCGGCAAACACGCCGCCGGTAAAGTCGATGACTACCCGGCTGAAGGTCAGCCCTTGGCTCTTGTGGACGGTGATGGCCCATGCCAGGCGCACGGGATATTGTGTAAAGGTTCCCAGTTCTTCCTCTTCAATCTGTTTCTTTTCTTCGTTGTATTTGTAGCGGATGTTTCGCCACGACTCTCGTTTGACGTCACATTCCTTGCCGTCGTCGGTGATGACGTAGAGGGTCTCTTCGATAGGGTCGAAGCCGCTGATGACGCCGATGGTGCCGTTCACCCAGCGGCGGTCGAAGTCATTCTTGATGAAGATGATTTGTGCGCCCGGTTTCAGTACCAGTTCCTGCGAGGTGGGGAGGCTGCTTTCGGGAAAGTCTCCCATGATTTCGCCGTAGAAGGTGACCGGGTCACCGGGAAGTTCCGCCAGTTTTTTGTCGTTGATGTAGTCCACATTGTCACGGCGGGTGGCGAGGGTGATGTACATGTCGGCTTCCGATTGCTCTATTTGGGTGCCATAGCGGGTGTTGAGCAGCTGAAGTTCGGCAGAGCCGACGGTATTGTTGCGGATGTGGTCCAGCACATGGATGAACTTGCTGTCTGTTTGCCGGTATACTTTCTGCAGTTCGATGGAGACAAGGTCTATCTGGCCGAATACCCTGGCAGAGAAGAAATAAGGGGTAGGGTAGAATCGGTTCAGTATCTCCCGTTCATCTCCTTTGACGACGGGTTCCAACTGGAACACATCGCCCACCAATAATATCTGTTTGCCGCCGAAGGGTTCGCGCAGGTTGCGGGAATAGACGCGCAGGATGCGGTCTACGGCGTCGATGATGTCGGCGCGTACCATGGAAATCTCGTCGATGATGACCAGTTCCAGTTCTTCCAGTAGTTTGCGGTGGGGTTTGGTGTATTTGAAAAATTCGTGGATGCGTCCCCGTTGCAGACTGAAGTTCGGGTCATCGGGCAGCAGGGGGTAGAAGGGCAGTTTGAAGAAGCTGTGCAGGGTACTGCCTCCGGCATTGATGGCGGCTATTCCGGTAGGGGCAAGCACTACATGCTTTTTCTTCGTATTCGCGCAGATATATTTCAGGAAGGTCGATTTGCCCGTACCTGCTTTGCCCGTCAGGAATACGGACTGACGGGTATACTGAATGAGGTTCAAGGCATCTTGAAACTCTTTGTTTTGTGTATCGGGAACGAAGCTCAAAAGATTTCAGATTTATGATGGATTCCCGACTATGCCGAAATATTTCAGGGCGTTGGCGATGCCGTCTTCATCAACAGAAGTGGTTGTGTAGTTACTGGCAGCTTTTACGTCGTTATTGGCATTGCCCATGGCTACACCGATACCGGCATGGCGCAACATGCTGATGTCATTTCCTCCGTCGCCGAAGGCCATGGTCTCTTCCAGCTTGATGCCGAAGTGGCGGATAATCTGGTCGATACCGTTTTGCTTGGTGTTTCCTTTGGCTGTCACGTCTACGAAGGCAGGATGCCAGCGGCCCATCTCGCAGTGGGGGACGGAGGGCAGGATGATTGCTTCTTCCTCGGCGTTGATAAAGGGAGTCAGCTGGAAGAAGGCTTTGTCGGCATGGCTGTCGGTATAGGGCTTTGCTTCGATGGGGTCCACTTTCAATTGGTGATGGAAGATTTCCTCCACTACTTCGCCGGGCTGGTTCACGCAGATGTCGTGCTCTCCCACCAGGATGCATGGGATGTTGCGTTCGTGGCAGAAAGCTGTCAAGGCATCCACTTCCGCTGTCGGTATGGGGCTTTTGTAGATAACGGTGTCTTCTACAAAGCAATAGGCGCCGTTCATCGTGATGTAGCCGTCTATCAGATTCCGTTCCTGCAAGGCGGACAAGTTGTTGATGATGACGCGCGGACGTCCGGTAGAAATGAAGATATGTATGCCTTTGGCCTTGGCGGCAGTCAACGCTTCAATAGTGGAAACGGGAATTTCGTGGGTCTTGAAGCTGACCAAGGTTCCGTCGATGTCAAAAAACAGAGCTTTTATCATAAGGGGTTCTTTTATCTTGTGCGCGAAATTACTTAAAAAAGCGAAGATATTTCGTACTTTTGCGCACAAATAAATGATAAATAACAAATGAAGAAACATTCTTTGAAAGATTGGATGATAGCGGTGCGTCCGTGGTCATTCCCCGCCTCTTCGATGCCGGTGGTGGTGACGTTGGCATATCTGTATTGGATGCAGCAGGACATAAACTGGGTGAACGGCATCTGGGCATTGCTGAACATCGTCGTGTTTCACGCTGCCGGGAATACCTGGAGCGATTATTTTGACTATAAGCATAAGGTCGATGCAAGGGATACCTTTGGCGCCAAGACCTTGACCGACGGGATGTTTGCTCCGCGCGAGATATATGGCTTGTCGATGGCATTGCTGGCAGTTGCCCTTGTTGCGGGTGTCGGCCTGCTGTGGCGTACGGGGTTGCCGTTGCTGTACATCGGTATAGGCGGCGCGGCTTGCTCGTTGCTTTATCCGCCGCTCAAGTATCGTGCGTTGGGCGATGTCGTCATCTTTTTGGCGTATGCCTTGCTGCCGACGTTGGGTACCTGCTATGTGGCTACGGGAGTAGTTGACTGGAATGTCTTGTGGATAGCTCTGCCGGTGGGACTGATTACGGTGGCCATTCTGCATGCCAATAATACACGGGATATGCGTACCGATGCCCGTGCCGAGATTCAGACACTGGCCATGAAGCTGGGAGGAAAGGCGTCGATGTACGTTTATTGTGCCGAAGTCCTTTTCCCTTTTGGCTGGATAGCCGGCTTGATAGCTGCGGGAACTCTTCCTCTATGGACCCTGCTGGTGATGCCGGCACTGGTTCCTGCCATAGGCAATGTACGGGTGGTGTCCCGTTTTCCCGGAAAGGGAGAAAGTGCCATAGCCGGTCTGGATGAGATGACGGCAAAACTCCAGTTGTTGTTCAGTCTGCTGTTCACGTTGTCGTTCGTTGTAGCCGGTTTGCTGTCATGAAGAAGCTGATTTTTACCATTCTGCTGGCTGCCGTGCTGTGGACGGTCATGTTTTCGCCTTGGACGGCTCCTTTCGTGAATTTCTGGTGGATGATGACCGGTTCTGCGCTCACGCTGTCCGTGTTTGCCACCTTGTTCAATCCCGGCTGGTGGCGGGAGGTGAAGTGGAGCTTGCCGAATGTCTTGCTGGGAATTGGCATTGCTGTTGCTTTGTGGGGCGTTTTCTGGTTGGGAGACAAGGTGTCATCTTGGATGTTCGATTTTGCCCGTCCGCAGGTGGACTCCATTTATGGGATGAAAGAGGGAGAGTCTCCTTGGCTGTTGGCGGCATTGCTACTGTTGCTGATAGGGCCGGCGGAAGAGATTTTCTGGCGCGGCTATGTGCAACGCACGCTTTCCAAACGCTGGAATCCGAATGCGGGTTTTGTGGTGGCTACTTTGATTTATGCACTGGTGCATGCCGGTTCCTGCAACTTCATGCTGGTCATGGCGGCTCTGGTGGTGGGGGCGGCATGGGGCGCGCTTTACCGTTTCTTTCCGAACCGCTTTGCCGCTATTATCTTGTCTCATGCAGTGTGGGATGTGGCGGTATTTATATTTTTCCCGATATGATTATTATTTACAAAAATAAGGTGGCAGTAATGGATTGTATACTGAGCCCTATTCAGTCGTATACTGAAATAGGTTCAGTATACGACTGAATAGGGCTCAGTATACGACAGAAATAGGATGTATTTATACATGTTGATAATCAGATAGTTGTAAATTCTCTTTCGGGCGGTATAAAAACAAGACAAATTGATGCGTTGAATTAGTGAAACTACAATAAAAAGACAAGCAAATGACTTACAATTTTGATGAAGTAATAGAGCGCCGTGGTACCGACTCCGTGAAATGGGACGGTGTGAAGAGTGTATGGGGACGCGATGCCCTCCTCCCCATGTGGGTGGCGGATATGGATTTCCGCACGCCCCCGTTTGTGATGGAAGCCTTGCGGAAGCGTCTTGAACATGAAGTGCTGGGCTATACGTCTGCGTGTGAGGAATGGTATACTTCCATTTGTAGCTGGCTCAGTCGTCGCCACGGTTGGGACGTCACTCGCGAGATGCTGACTTTTGTACCCGGCATTGTCCGCGGTCAAGCCTTCGCATTGCAATGCTTCACCAATCCCGGCGACCGGGTAATGGTGATGACTCCCGTTTATCATCCCTTCTTCCTGGTGACGCAACGCATGAAGCGCGAAGTGGTTTACTCTCCGCTCGACCTGAAAGATGGACAGTATCAGATTGACTTTGAGCGTTTCCGTAAGGATATACAAGGATGCAAAGTATTGATTCTCTGCAATCCCCATAACCCGGGCGGGCGTGTATGGACGGTGGACGAATTACGCCGGATTGCTGATATTTGTACGGAAAGCCATACGTTTGTCATCTCCGATGAAATTCATGCCGACTTGACTCTGCCACCTTACAAACACCATCCTTTTGCTACTGTTTCGGGGGCTGCCGCGCAGAATTCCCTCACCTTCATGGCACCCAGCAAAACATTCAATATGCCGGGATTGGGAAGTTCGTACGCCATTATCCTCAATGAGGACATCCGCCACCGTTTTCAGGAGTTCATGGAAGCGGGCGAGTTCAGCGAAGGGCACATGTTGGCCTATATCGGTGCGGCTGCTGCCTATATGCATGGTGAGGAATGGTTGGAACAGCTGCTGGACTATATAAAGGGCAATATCGATTTCACGGAGAACTACCTGCGCGAGCATATTCCGGGCATCGGCATGATACGTCCGCAGGCTTCTTACCTGATTTATCTGGACTGCCGGGGATTGGGGCTGACTCAGGAGGAACTGGTGAGATTATTTGTAGACCAGGCACACCTGGCGCTGAATGACGGTACCATGTTCGGTGAACCGGGCAAGGGATTTATGCGGCTGAATATCGGCTGCCCGCGTTCGGTGTTGGAGCAGGCGCTGAAGCAACTGGAAACTGCGGTTGCAGACAAATGATAGAAAAAACTATATCTCCTATATTATGAATAGATTACCTTTCCTTGGACTATTGTTTGCGTTGCTGTGCCTTGTTACCTGCCGGCAGATGAATGAGGCACATCTGTTACATCTGGCAGAAAAGCAGGTGAATATGAATGTGGACAGCGTGTATGCCTTGCTGGTACAGATAGAGAGGCCATCGCAACTTTCGGATGAGGAGAGGCTGTTGTATGGATGGCTGAATGCTTATGTGCACTATAAACGGCACAACTCGATGGCGGAAGATTCCTTGATATTGCCTGCTTCCGATTATTACGTCTTCCGCAACGACACGGCGAAGAATCTGTTTTCCTATCAGTTGAAAGCCTGGTACTGGTATTGGCTGAAAGAGCACGAACGGTGTATAGCTGCCATTGACAGCGGCGTAGCTTTGGCCAAGGCGCTGCAGGACACGGGAAGAATGGCTGATATGCTGATTGATAAGGCATACTGGTATGTGTATGTCTGGAAAGATTATGAGAAAGCGATAGAAACTTTCCGTACCGCCATAGCTTTGGACGCAAGAGCCGGAAGCTTCTTCTCTATGGGAATTGCCATGGGGCTGAACAAGAATGATTCTGCATCCTATTACATGGAGCGCAGCATAGAACTGGCAGTGGAGGCAGGAGATACCAGTAAGATAGTGCATTATTTGCGTAACTATGCCCAGATGCAGGCTTACTCTTTTGATGAACCTTCCGGTGCAATAGCTACTATTCGTCGTATGGAGCAGTATGTCATCGACCCGGTGCAGTTGCGTATGGGAGATCTGGTGAAAGTGGAAGTGTTCTTGAAAGAAGGGCAGCTTGATTCGGCGGAATACTATTTGAATAAGGAGAGGAAACGTGGCGAGGGCCGGAACCGGTTTCTGACGGAAGAGAATATGGTGGCGGTATATAGGGCATTGATAGATTATACACGTCACCGTACGTTTGATGTGCTGGACGTGGCGCGCTATAATGATTCTGTAGCCAATGCTCTTACTGCGTTGCAGAGTACTGTCCGGCGTAAGGACGAGTCGAAGGAGACGCTTTCGCAAGCCAACTTGATTCTGACGGTGGAACGGAAGCAGGCACAACTGAATTTGTTGCTGGCACTGTTGGTACTGGTGCTTGCAGGTGGTGGTGTGTCCCTTTATATCCGTAACCGGCGCAACCGGCTGATTGAAGCGGAAGAACGGGCGGAAACACTGACCCGGTTGCTGGAAGATGCGACCAGGAACCAGTCGAAAGGGGAAGACGGGCAGTTTTTTCGGAAAATACTGTTGCAGCAATTAGGCATGATACGGCTGGTGGCTAAACAACCTACCTCACAGAATCAGGAGCTGCTTCGCCGCATTTCGGGTATTACCAGCCATGAACTGCCGGTAGAGAGTTTGCTGGTATGGGAGGACTTGTATCCTATCATAGACCGGATTTATGATAACTTCTACACAAAGATGGACAGCCGTTTTGGAGATGTGCTCATTGACAAAGAAAAGCAGCTTTGCTGCCTGCTCTGTGCGGACTTCTCGACGAAGGAGATTAGTGTGGTGACACAACAGAGCATTCCTACCATTTACCAGCGAAAGACGAATATCCGCAAGAAACTGGGGATGGGGGAGAAGGAAGGCATCGTAGAGTTTATAGGCAGCATATAGACCGGAAAAGGCATAATATAGACTTTTGTAAAATTAAAGTGTTGATATGTAGTGATTTGTAGTTTTGGGATATAGACTTTTTATTCCTCGATATAGACCGTTTGAGGCATGTTTTACCCCTACCTTTGTATCAGCGAAATACAAGGTGTGAAATATTGAAATCAAACGCATGATGAAAGAAAAACTACTGAACAACGTTAGAAAAAGAGTGATGGTATGGGTGGCCTTGGCAAGTATGGCAACTCTGCTTCCTGCTCAGACTTACCGGCTTTCCGGTTGTGTGCAGGACGAGAACCGCCAACCGGTAGAGGTGGCGAATGTGCTGCTGAAGCAGGCAAAAGACAGTACCTATATTACCGGTATGCTGACCGACACACAAGGTTGTTTTTCCTTTGACCAGCCACTGGGAGAATACTTGTTGCATATTACCCTTATCGGCAGCGAAGACCTCTACGTTCCCGTTGTGCTGCAAGGAAACAAAAACGTTGGCGAATTGACATTGAAATCTTCTTCCGCCTTGCTGGACGAAGTGACCGTTACGGCCGCGCGTCCCGTTATCAAGCGTCTGGTGGATAGGGTAGTGTTCGATGCACATAATACCATAGCCTCTGCCGGAGGCAGTGCACTCGACCTTCTGCGTGAAGTGCCCGGTCTGCAGGTTGGACAAAACAGTATTGGTATTATAGGTAAAGGGGGTATCAAGGTTTATATCAACGACCGTGAGACGAAGCTGTCGGGAGATGAACTGATAGATTACCTCCGTTCCTATGACGCCTCCCAGATACTGAAGGTGGAGGTGATTACCACGCCTCCGTCCAAATATGATGCCGCCGGAAATGCAGGCATCATCAATATTCGCTTGAAGTCACGTCCCAAAGATTACGTGGGTGGTACGGCTTCCGCTTCCTACAGCGCTGGTGAAAAGGACAATTACGGATATGGCGGGGTAAGCCTGAACCTCAGCAAGGGGCGCGTGTCATCCTTCCTCAACGGGGGTACTACGCAGGGCAACTATGAGACGCGTGAGAAGAATTACCGCTATTTTCCGCAGAACACCTGGAACAGCCGTGCCGACTACACCAATTACATGAATAGCTTCTACCTTCAGGGAGGTGTGGACGTATCGTTGGAACGGGACTGGACTGTAGGTATGCAGGCCATCTATAATCACAGTGCTCCCAAACCGGGCAACGCCCTTTCATGGACGGAAGTTTACGATGCCTCTACCGCCGTATTGGATTCTTTGCTGTACTCCAACAGTGACAAGGATACCAGTTCCGACCGCCTCAATCTGAATTTTCATACCGATAAGGTCTGGGATGACAAAGGCAAGAAAATGACTTGGGATGTGGATTACCTGCGTGACAACCGGGACGAAAATATGGGCTTTCTCTCGAAAACCCTCCTGCCTGACGGTACGGAGATTCCGGGCACAAACTTCGATTACAACTATCTGCAACATCGCAAGGTAGATGTAGTCTCCTCCGCTCTTGATTTCATCCTTCCTTTTGAAAAGTACAAGATAACGGCAGGTGCCAAGGTCTCCTTTACCAACACTCGCAACGGTATCAATTACGATACATCGGACCCTACGCTGGTGCAGGATGATTATTTCCGTTACAAGGAGCAAATCTATGCCTTATATGCTGATTATAGCCGTGAATTTTCCGAACGTTTTTCCATGCAGTTGGGCTTGCGTATGGAGCACACCCGCACTACCGGTATTTCCGAAGCGAAGGATACGGAGGACAAGCACGACTATACGCGCTTGTTCCCTACTGTCTATCTGCTTTATTCGCCTACAGACGGGCATGCGCTGAACTTCAGTTTCTCCAACCGCATCTCCCGTCCGTCACAGAATATGGTCAATCCTTTTCCGTTCTATCAGAACAAATATACGTATGCCTGCGGACGTGAGGACTTGAAACCCAGCTACACTTACAATGCAGAACTGGGATATACGTTGAAGAACAACTTCAATGTTTCCGCTTATTATTCTTATTCGGACGATGTATTCTTCCAGGTTGTGGACTTGGATGCCGAAACGAATGTGACTTCTTTCCTTTGGGAGAATTTCATGCAGACGCATGCTTTCGGGCTTAACAATTCGTACACTTTCCGTACCAAATGGCTGCAAGCTTACGCCCAGCATGGAGTGAGCTATCGCCGGACTACCTCCAGCGCTGCCACCACCTCTCCCGAGGAGAAAGGATGGGCTTATAACGCCAGCCTGCGCAACACTTTCTTCTTCAATGAAAAGAAGACTCTTCTGGCCACGTTGTCCGGTTCCTATTCTTCCCGTCAGTATCAGGGCATCTATCTGATGAGCCCCACTTACAGCGTCAGTGCAGGTATGCTTTATCGGTTGTTGAACAATAAGCTCAGCCTCAGCCTGAATGTCAACAATTTGTTTGTCAGCCATTCCAAATTGGAAACCATGTCCAACGGGTTGAAGATAATTGCCGACAATCAGTTTGCCTTTGCCAGTTTCCGTATCGGTGTATCCTATACTTTCGGTGGTGATATACGTAGTAAGGGTCAGCGGAACAGTAACGAGGATATTCAGAGGAGGCTATAATAAGAAGTTTATTGCGTGTTGGCAATTGGAAGAAAATATTTATCTTTGTGATACAAGCGATTGTAACAACGATTAATATAAAACCATGATGAAACAGAAACTTCTTTACCTTTTGCCACTCTTCCTATTGTCGGGATGTGGACAGGTTACTTACAAGAATGCATCTCTGCCGGCAGAAGAGCGTGCCGGACTTTTGCTGAAGGAACTGACGCTCGAAGAGAAGGTGTCCTTGATGATGGACAGCTCCAAACCAGTGGAACGCCTGGGCATCAAGCCCTATAACTGGTGGAATGAAGCGTTGCATGGAGTGGCGCGTGCCGGGCTGGCCACAGTGTTTCCCCAACCGATTGGTATGGCGGCATCCTTCTCGCCGGAGACTGTATACGAGGGATTTACTGCTGTTTCTGATGAGGCCCGTGCCAAGAATGCCTACTATACATCCCAGGAAAGCCATGAACGCTATCAAGGATTGACGATGTGGACGCCTACAGTGAATATCTATCGCGACCCCCGCTGGGGAAGGGGTATAGAGACTTATGGGGAAGACCCTTATCTGACCAGCCGTATGGGTGTGATGGTTGTAAAAGGTTTGCAGGGTACGAACGATGGAAAATATGACAAGCTGCATGCTTGTGCCAAGCACTTTGCCGTACACTCCGGTCCGGAATGGAACCGCCATGAGTTTAATGCGGAAAATATCAAGCCCCGTGATTTGTATGAAACTTATCTTCCTCCTTTCGAGGCTTTGGTGAAAGAAGGAAAAGTGAAGGAGGTGATGTGTGCCTACAACCGTTTTGAGGGCGATCCTTGCTGCGGTAGCGACCGCCTACTGATGCAGATTTTGCGCGATGAGTGGGGATTTGACGGTATTGTCCTTTCGGACTGTGGAGCTATTGCCGATTTTTACAGAGACTATGGTCATAAGACGCATCCTGATGCAGAGTCCGCTTCGGCGGCTGCGGTGCTGAGTGGAACTGACTTGGAGTGCGGTTCGAGTTACGAGGCCCTGGTAGAAGCGGTGAAGCAGGGAAAGATTGATGAAAAAGCAGTGGATGTAGCAGTCAAGCGTCTTTTGACGGCTCGCTTTGCCTTGGGTGAAATGGACGAGCCGGAGAAGGTGTCCTGGACCGGCATTCCTTTTTCTGTGGTGGCTTCTGCCGGACACGACTCTCTGGCGCTCGACATGGCTCGCAAGTCAATGACACTGCTTATGAACAAGGATAATACCTTGCCGTTGAAGCGTGGAGGGCTGACTGTAGCCGTGATGGGTCCGAACGCCAATGATTCTGTGATGCAGTGGGGAAATTATAACGGTATGCC
>ERZ780208.2846-NODE-2846-length-11308-cov-3.768417_pt1 | contig 11308 bp, 7 predicted proteins | sample MGYA00511167_ERZ780208 | MGnify/ENA primary metagenome ERZ780208 (study PRJEB29588, sample SAMEA2159202) | human gut metagenome | biome: human gut; feature: human-associated habitat; material: faeces | place: Denmark | collected 2008/2010 ... | reverse complement strand
CTCTATATTTATATGGTATGGATCATTTTATCATGAATTTAAAAGCCTGGCTTCCAAAGATATTGAAAACCAGGCTTTAAGAACCGAAGAATAGCCAAAATTGATGCTGATCAATATAAATATGGATCAGCTATCCGGGAGTTCAGGCTTGATGAACTTCGTGTTTCCAGTCTATGGCTGGGATCACGAAGTTTTTTTATTATTTGCTCTATCGTAATTAAGAATGTTTTTTCATGATTTATTAAATATTGATATTTATTATTTTTGCTATATGAAATATGTTTCTGCATTATAAAAAATAAGTGATGACAGGCCGGTTTTGAGAACCATTTAATTGTTTTCGTGCGTTGTCAACATATTGATGGTTTCAACGACTCATATAAGAAGATGCGTTTGATAAAGACGCAGAGGGGAGGTTGCTCAAATGTGTGCTGACAGGCCGCATCTTTAAATCCTGTATTACTGACAAATATTAAATTTCTTTATAAATAACATAATGTTGTGATGAATGTGGGCCTGCCTTGGAAGTTATGTATCAACTCATAGTCAATATCTAACAATAAAATTATTTTATTAGACACATGAAGCTAACCCCTAGAAAACAATAAAAAGTTAAGTAAATCTCATGCACACTAATGCTATAAGTTTACGTTTATAAATTTCTAAATCATTTAAGACTAATTTCGTGCAAGTTGTGCTTTCAAAAGGAGGAAAAGTCAATATTTTTTGTGAGATTGGTATGTTTTTTGGCTACTAAACGACGGCATGGAATACCCTTTGACTCTGGTTTAAATTGATTGATGTCAATATTAATGAGGAGGGTAATGACAGGATACATTTTGTCTTTTACTGCGTGAGTAGGAAAGGCAAGGACCAACCAAAAAATATTCCCAGAGGACAATGAAGATGAATAAGACCTTCAAGACGAAGTGGAGTTCGTCGCATCAGCAATATATTGTTACCGATGAAAAGCATGTTCTCAAAGGTAAAGCATCCAAGAATACAGTGACCTTGGCTATTTCAGCCGTTCTTGCAATCGCGTCCGGCACTTCTGCGGCTGCGTATGTGGAAAAAGGTGTTGTAGGCAATCAGGCATCGTGGGAAAGTGCTGAATATCAAAAGGACTGGGGACTGGCAGCGATGAATGCCTCAAAGGCCTATTCTCTCGGCTTTAGCGGTCAGAATGTGGCTGTCGGCGTCATGGATTCCGGTGCTCTTTTACAGAAGCATCCTGAGTTGGCTGGAAATCGCTTTCATGCCTCTTCAGCCCAGGGCAAGTACGGCTCGACCGGTAATCGTTATCAGACAGGCGTCAGAGGAATAGGCGACGTCTTCAAAAACGGTGATTACAAGGAGGGCGAATCCTTTAATTTGGACGGCAACTTTATTGCCGAAAAGAACGACACTCACGGGACGCACGTGACGGGAACTGTAGGTGCCAATCGTGACGGCAGTGAATTTCATGGCGTAGCTTGGGGGGCCAATGTCTACGTCGGCAACTCCGGCGGAACGGACAACACCAACTATGGTCCATTCCAAGATTACAAGTACTTCCATGCAGCTTGGTCGTCTCTCGCGCAGGATTTAATTGCCGCAAATGGTACTGAACGCGGCGGTGTCATCAACAATTCCTTTGGTACCAATCTTCGTTATGGTGCTTCGGGCGGCACGTCGCTTCCAGTGAACTCTACTGCGCAGACGGAATATGAATACTTCCTCTTTAAGCAGGTCTATGGCGATAAAAAAACGTTTGTTGATGCAGCTTGGGATGCTGTTAAAGGCACTAATGTGGTTCAGGTCTTTACAACTGGCAACCGCGATTTTGCCAACCCTTACTATCGCCCGCTGTACCCGTATTTTTCCCCCGAAGCAGAACGGAACTGGATTGCAGTAGCTGGTCTGCAGAAGGATGGTGTCGGAACTGACGGTAAAGACACGTATAAATGGATCTCAAACTTCAATGAAGCTGGCAATGCGAAGTGGTGGACTATTGCAGCGCCGGGGCGTGATATTTACAGCAGTATCGTCTACGACGATCACTACGAAGATACTGATGCCCTGCATCCTCTGGGCACGCCGGGATATGCTTCTTACGGCGGTACATCCATGGCGGCGCCTCACGTCTCTGGTGCTATGACTGTTCTAATGTCTCGCTATCAGGATATGAATGCTATCCAGGTCCGCGACATCCTTTTCACGACGGCGCGCCATACTAATACGGACGGCTCTCTCTTCACTGGTTGGACTGCTGAAGACGGTGTGCCTGATGTTCTTTACGGTTGGGGTACGCCCGACTTGGATAAAGGCATGTTCGGTCCCAGCCAACTTCTGGGCAAGTTCGAATACAAGGTTAACAACCTGGACGTATGGTCGAACGACATCAGCCAGAAGGCTCTCGATGCACGCAAAGTTGAAGATCAGGCCTGGATGAAGGCCACAACGAACGGCACCGATACATCGGCAGTCTATGAGCTCGGTGAGGCTTATACCGGTATGAAGAATATCGAAAATGCCGTTATCAGCAAAGAAGATGCTGAGAAGTGGCGTCATGAGTACTACAAGAAGCGCGTAGAAGCCATCCAGAATAAGATCGACAATGGTCTTTATGACGGATCGCTGGTTAAGAACGGTGACGGTATGCTTGTTCTGACCGGCAACAATACTTTCCGCGGCGGCGTCACTCTTAATGAGGGCAGCCTTTATGGTTTCAACGACTCCTTCGGTATCACGGAGACCGCTGCGGGCAAGGCCAATGGCCTGGTCACCGTGAACGGCGGCAAGTTTGGCGTTATCAATAAGTACGACGACAAGCTCACACTGAAAGGCACAATCACTGACGGCGCATCTGATCATTCCGTCGATGCCGTGATCAATGCCGGCGGTACATTCCTTGTAATGGCCGGTCAGGACGTTGAGATGGGCACACTCACCTTCAAGGACGGTGCAGGCTACAGTGTCAGTTCGACTGACATTGATGTACTGAAAGCCGCTTACGAAGGTAATGCTCAGACGGGTACTGTGAAGCTCGATAAGCTCACAGGTCTTGATGCTGCCGCTGCGAACCCCGACTATGCGCTCTTCAAAACTGAACTCACGTTCGACGAGACGAGCTCAATTCTGACAGGTACGCTTTCGGCAGATAAGAGTGTCTCATTAGCAAACTATGGGTCTGGCAACGGCCGCAAGATCGGGCAGGCGATTGATGCTGAACGCACCGGCGCTCTTTTCGAGAGCCTCCTCAGTGCCTCGAAGGCTCAGGTCGAATCGACCTATGCGTCTCTGGGTGACGATTTCTATCTCAACAGCCGCAATGCTTCCATCGTCAACGGCTTGACCCTCACACGCGCGGTGAAGGATCAGGCTGCCGGCATCGGTGAAGGCCGCGTTGTTGAAATGGCCGACGGCAATGGCCGTCTATGGGCGACGGGCATCGGTGCCTGGAGTTCCATTGACTACGGCAGACATGGACAGCAACTTCTATGCCGGCCTTATCGGCGCAGAGGTTGATGTCGCGGATTCGACCAAGATCGGAGTTTTCTTTGGTGCTGGAACAACGGAGAACAAGGCGGGGAGCTTCAAGGTTGAAAGCAACGACATTCATGTTGGGCTCTATGGTCTGACGAACGTTGAAGACATCGCTTCAATCCATTATGGGTTCATCTATACCCATCAGTCTGCCGATGCGAACCGCACGCTGACCGTCAAGGATCTGGCGGGCTACAACAAGTGGTCGGGCGACGCTGATGTTACGCAGATCTTTGCTGAAGCTGCCTTCAAGGGTTTCAACACTGCGGCGTATTCAGTGGAACCTTACTTCGGCCTCGCATGGATTCATGCTGAATCAGACGGTTATTCCGAATCTGTCGGCGGCATGACTTTCATAACGAATCCAGAAGATCAAGACCTGCAGGTGAGCTCGCTCGGTATTCGAGCCGGTGTGCCGTTCAGCCTCGGTGCTGCCAAAGTTACTCTGAAGGGCGATCTTGCCTGGAACCACTTTTTCGGCGATACCGAAGCTGAGGCCCGCATGAATCTCGCCGGTTCGGGTACAGCCTTGATCAAAGGCGGAGAGCTCTCCGACATGGCGACGGTTGGTCTGGGTGTCGAAGCTCAGCTCAGCAAGACTGCCACGTTCGGACTTTCCTACACGGGTGCTTATGATGGCGATGTAACTATGCACGGTTTGCGGGCCAATCTGCGCTTTGCCTTCTAACTGATAACGCCTTATTCGAACTGGTCGACGTCTTGAAACGGCGACAGGGGAATTAGGCGATTAAAGAAACAGGACCGCTTCAGTTTGAAATGACTGAAGCGGTCTTTATGAACACCGGCAAGGCTGGAGCAATGTTCAAGGAATAGGACTACATCGGGGTTGGCAGCCAGATGGTTCGCGGCGTTTGACCGTTGGCCGAACAAGCACTGAAGATTCAAACCTCACGCCATTCATGTTGCATATGGCGAAAGGCTTTCGAGCCCTTCGCGCGTGGGTGCATAGAATGAACGATATCGAGCGTCTAGATCAGCGTCTGCTGCTGACGGAGTCTGCAAAGGGCCAACGCGAAGCCATATTGAATTTAGAAAGCCCAATCAAAATTATCAGAATTGTGTTGGCATTTGGCGATTGGGCAGGGACTGCCGGCAGCTGTCTGGAAGCAGAAGAGGCTGCAGCTGACAATCGCCGCCAGATAGGTGTATATTCATTCTCCATTAAATAAACACATGTTCATTTAATGGAGAATGAATATCATGCAACGCAGAACCCTTCTGACTTCCGCCGTCGGGGCGGCCGTCGCAGCGACCTTTAGCACGACTGCAGGAGCCGTACAGAATCGCGTTACTGGATCACTGCCCAATGTGATTGATAAAAACATCCGCATTTATGGCAACGACGCTTATCCCGTGCCGCACCGTCGTGCCATGGAGATCGGCGCCGTGCGCGCCCGCATGCCGCACGACTTCGTTCCGGGCAGGCGGTTTCTGCTGAAAAAGGGTGAAATAAGAACGCCCGGCGGAGCGCCGCTTGAAAGCGATGTTGTGCTTGAAGAAAATGTGGCTCTGAAGATGCGCGACGGCACGACCATCTATACCGATGTCTTCCGCCCAAATGATGACGGCCGCCATCCCGCGATTGTGGCCTGGAGTCCCTACGGCAAAACCGTGGGCGGTCAGCGTCTGGATGACGTCCCCAAACGTTCCGGCGTTCCGCAGAATGCTGTTTCTGGGCTCGAGAAGTTTGAGGGCGCCGATCCGGCTTTCTGGACAGCGCAGGGCTATGTTGTGCTCAACCCTGATCCCCGCGGCGTGGGGCATTCTGAAGGCGATATTTCCTACTGGGGGCGTCAGCTTGCTGAGGATGGATATGACTTCATTGAATGGGCGGCTGCGCAGTCTTGGAGCAACGGCCGGGTCGGCATGGCCGGCAACTCCTGGCTAACGGTTTCGCAGTGGTTTATCGCTGCAGAGAATCCTCCGCACCTTGCTGCCATTGCGCCGTGGGAAGGTTTCTGCGACCACTTTGAAGAACCGGGCACGCGAGGCGGCATTCCCGAGCCCGGGTTCCCGGAAGTGATCATCAAAACCTTTGCCGGTCCGAACTACATTGAGGATCAGCCGCGGATGATTGCCACGCACCTGGTAAAGGATGCGTATTGGGAAAACATGGCTGCGCGTTTGGAAAAAATCCAAGTGCCCGCTTATGTGGTGGCGAGTTATACCAATCCGGTGCATACACACGGCTCGTTTGCCGGCTTTATGCGGATTGCCTCCAAAGACAAGTGGCTTCGCGTCAACAACACCAATGAATGGTATGACCTTTATTCACCGAAGTACCGTGCGGAATTGCTGGCCTTCTTTGACCGTTATCTCAAAGGCATGGACAACGGATTTGAAAAGACGCCCCGCGTGCGTTATTCAGTGCTCGACTCGGGCGGCACCGCAGAGCGGGTGGATGTGCCTGCTGAGAACTGGCCGCTGCCGGAAACAACGCTTAAACGCCTATATCTGGCCGAGGAAGGTCGGCTGACGGAGTCTCTTTCGACGAATACCTCATCTCTGCAGTACGATTCGGCCTCCGGAAGCGTTAAGTTCCGCTATGTCTTCCCAGAAAATGCCGACGTGGTGGGATACATGCGTGCGAAGCTCTGGATGGAGACGCCCGAATCTGACGATATGGATGTTGAGGTGGTTGTCCGCAAAGTGTCGCCGACCGGAGAAGCCCTCCATCGTCCGATTCCAGAGTTTATTGCCCCCGATGCTGTCGCAACGGGAAGGCTGCGCGCTTCGATGCGTGAACTCGACGCCAAGCGCACGACAGAGCTCGAACCCTTTTATGTCTACAAACACCCGAAGAAGCTCCGTCCTGGCGAACGGGTGCCGCTCGACATTGCCGTCTGGCCGATGGGCGAACATTATCGAAAAGGGGAGGTCTTGGAGCTCGAGGTGCGCGGCGTGAAGATTGTGCCCACGACCTTTGAAATGGGATTTGGCCGTCATCCCATTCCGGTGCCCGCTGCCGGCGGAACCTATGATCCGCTGCACCCGCCTGTCATGGAGGTGTTGGGAGGCGATGTGCCGGTGCCTGCGAGTGTTTCGGCAGCGACCGTGCCGACGCCGGCTTCGGCCAATCACGGCGCTCATATCGTTCATTTTGGCGGCGCCAATGATTCGTGGCTTCAAATTCCAATTTTGAAGATTTAAGCTCATAGCGGCCAGTTCTGAGCCTCGAGGCGTTAGAGTTGAGTATTCCATCGTTCCGGCTGAATCAAATGAGCCGGAGCGATGGAGCTGCTTTCATGTTTGAATGCCTGCATATTGAGGAACAGAGCATTATGGGCTCCAGCGCAAAACCAACGCAGACAGAAGGAACCGCCCGCCGCCGCGGCAGACGTCCGGCCTCCGAGGTTTCGGGCCGCTCAATACTGCTTGAGACGGCGCAGCGTCATTTTTCACGCTGCGGGTTCGGGGGCACGTCGCTCAGAGCGATTGCGCGGGATGCCGACGTGACGCCGGCTTTGGTTTGTCAGCTTTTCGGCAGCAAAGAGGGACTCTATGACGCGCTCCTTGAGAAGCTCGCCTTAGATCAGCAAACACAGCTCACCGAACTCGTCCGTCTCGCAGACCTTGCAGAACGTCACCCTAAAGCTGCATTTGAACGCTGGGTGCAGATGCTGGTTCAAATTGGTCCCGCCATTTCGGATGTTCCTGCATTGCTCATGCATGAGGTCGACCCCATGCCTGAGGAGCACGACAATGGGGAAAGCCGCATTCCGCGCATTACTGAAAAACTGGTGCGGCCTTTCAAAAGAGCCTCCATGCCCATACTGAGAAAGGCATTGGAAGCAGGCATTATTCGCGGTACCTCTCCAGACCTGGTCTTCTCCCTCCTGATGGGGGCCGTTTCTGCGACGCTCTTGGCGCCGCAGATATCCGGAGAATCCCCGGCAGCGAATATGGATTTTCGCGAAAGAGCTGCGGAAAACCTTTTGTTGCTGGTTTTGAAGTGAGATTTTCGCTCACCATAAACGATCGGCAGGAGGGATGCCAAAAACCATCGGGTTCCCCAAATGCAGACCGCCGTGTTCTGCGGCTGGATCTTGTCCCCACGCCTTTAGAAATTGTGGGATTAGCGTGAGAGGTCCAGCCGAAAGCTCGAGATCAAGCGGTTATTTGGCGGCAGTGGTTTGGGTTTGGCCTTGGAGAGGCTTCTTTTCTTCCTCGGAAGAAGGCTCTTCCGTTTCATCGTTTTGGGGAATGATGAAGAAGTTCACACGGTCCTTTTCGACAAAGAACGGAGGGTTCAATGCTTTCTCCGGCGCTGGGCCTTTGCGGGTATTGATGTAGGCGTAGACATACTCTGGGAGGTCAGGCGCCGCAGCCATCATGGCCTTTGCCCAGTCGAATTTCGGCTTCAAAACAGCGTCGCGGAACTTGAGCTGAACGTCCTTCCCTTGGATATACCAGACTTGAATCTGCGGGTCGGTGAAGCGCGGCGTTGAAATCTGCGGCGCGAAGGTCCAAAGGCCGAAATTGACAATTTCGATGCCGCACTGACCCATTCCCAAGAGGGTGTCCTTCCAAGGTTTGCATCCCAATTCCTCGTTGACGACTTCAATCCCAGCTTCATTGTTGCCGGTCCACTGTTCGTCGATATGGTATGAAATCTGATAGTTCTTGAACTGATCCTGCTTCTTGAGTGATTCAGCGATGGCAGGGATGGCCCTAGCAACGAAAGCGTTGACGGCGGCTTTCCTGTCCTGAGCTTCTTCGGCGCGGACGTATCCCACCAAGCTGTCGGGCATCGGATCGGTCGAGGGCAAGAGGAGCGACTGTGCGAGCCAGAGACCGAAGCCGATGTTCCAGTCGGCTGTTCCCGAAAGGATACCGCTCCCTGCAACATTCCCGTGGAGTGCCCCCCAGACGGCGCCGTCAAGCAGCATCGATCCATCGCTCGTCAGCTTGACGTCCTTCGGCGCAGGGCGATCCATGATGTGCTTTACGCCGAATTCCGTTGCGAGATTATTCGCTCGGCTCAATTTTTTTTGATACTGATATTCGGGCGTGTGTTTGGCGGCTCTTTCGGGATCGACGGGGCCGGTGGAAACGCAGCCGGAGAGGGCTGCTGCGGCGGCAGCAGCAGTCAAAGAAAGAAGAAGGGCGGATTTATTCTGCATGACGGGCGGGTTTAAGGATTGGGCGAAGATTTTCTTGGGCGAAAACTGTTCTGTGTGCCAATCAACGATTTCTATTGACACAATAGCGGCCAATCATACAGCAAATGTATACGAAAGCAATATTTGTAATGCTGAGCCTCAGGGGGCTTTTGAGATCATTTCTGACAATCGGTGTTTTTCTCGTTCTGAAGGGAAAAATGAAGGTTTTATTCGGCGGGGAGTGCCGCTCCCCATGGACCTTTAGGGAGTTTTTCCGCGATTTCTCGAGCCATAGAAACGAGGCGCATCAAGGCCGGCGAGGCGGTTTCAAGCGAAGGGAGGGCCAGTCCCAGCGCAACTCGTTCCTGCGGATGAAAGGGCTTTAGGACAACATTGCCTTTGAGGTTGATGCTTTGCAGCCGGTTGTTGACGGAGACGCCTAGTCCGGCATTGACCATGGCATAGGCTGAATACGGGTCATTCGTCTGCAGATGAATTTTCGGTTCAATTTTGTGGCGGGTGAAGAAGTCATCAATGTCCGAATTGTGATGAAGCCGCGGATAGATGAAGGGTTCTTCGGCAATTTGCCTCACGGTAACGCAGTCGGCTTGAATCAAAGGATGGCCGGGCGGCAGCAGCGCCACAAACTCTGTTTCCATCAAAGGGAAAAAGTCGCCGTCGTAGGAGTGCTGAGAAAGGAAGGCGCAGTCGAGCGAGCCGTTTCTCAGCCGCTCGATGAGTTCGGCATCTGCACCTTCAACCGTTGAAAGCGTGATGGCTGGATAAGCATCGGAAAACTGCTTGAGGAGCTGCGGCAGCCAGGTTGTCGAAATGCTGAAATAGGAGCCGATGGTGAGTGAACCCGTTAATAGTCCCTTTACAGCGGCAATTTCCTCGTGAACGCGGCGTTCGGCAGTCATCAAATCTCTGAGGCGGGCGATGATGGGTTCAGCGCCTTTGGCCGGCACCACGCCGCGTCGGCCTCTGAGGAGAAGCGTTGTTTTGAGTTCGGTTTCGAGCGACGAGATCTGACGGTTGAGTCCCGACTGCGTCATGCCGAGTTTTTCGGCTGCGAGTGAAAAGGTTCCGCATTCAATGGCGGTGAGGAGGTACTCAACTTTTTCCAGATTCATCGAACGTCAGCCCGTGAGGGAGCAGGATACTTATAGTGAGTATTTTGCACATCACATGTTCATTCAGGGCATTTTACGCACAAGGCGCTTCGGCATAAACTTCTTTTCCATCGTTGAATTCAGATTCGTTTTCCCCATTCTTGCGGAGCTTATTTATGCTGAACTTTGCCTGTGACTATCTCGATGCCGCACACCCCAAGGTATTCGAGGCGCTCATGAAAAACAACTTCGTAAAGACAGGCTGCTATGACGAGAGCGAAAGCGACTGCTTTTGCAATGCTGCCCGTGAAAAAATTCGCGCTGCCTGCGGCGTGCCGGATGCTGAAGTTCGTTTTCTTTCCGGCGGAACGCAGACCAACAAGGTGGTGATCAGCACGATGCTCAAACCCTGGCAGGGCGTGATTGCGGCCCGAACGGGTCACATTGCCGTGCATGAGGCTGGCGCCATTGAGGCCTCCGGTCACAAAGTGATCGAGATTGCTGAACAGCAGGGCAAAATTTCTGCCGAAGCGGTCGATAAGGTTTTTCGCGCTTGGCACGGTGACGGCAACCGCCTGCACATGGTGGAGCCGGGCATGGTTTACATCACGCAGCCGACGGAATACGGCACCGTCTATTCGCTCGCGGAACTGACTGCACTTTCGGAGGTCTGCCGCCGCTGGGGTGCTCCGCTTTATGTTGACGGGGCACGGCTTTTTTATGCATTGGGTTCTGCCTCGAACGATGTGACGCTCAAGGACCTGGCTCGTCTGGCCGACGTTTTCTATATCGGCGGGACCAAGTGCGGTCTGCTCTTCGGCGAGGCGGTTGTGTTCCCCAAGGCGGGCACGGTGCCGGGGTTCTTCACGCTGATGAAGCAGTACGGCGCCATGCTCGCTAAGAGCAAGGTGCTCGGCATCCAGTTCGATGCGCTCTTTACGGAAGAGCTTGGCCTTGAACTCGGCCGTCACGCCGTGCTTGAGGCCGACCGCATTCGTGAGGCACTGACGAAGAAGGGCTATGAACTGCTTTTCGGCAGCACGACCAATCAGATCTTCCTGCGGCTCACCAATGCGGAAGCTGATCGTCTGGGTCAGTCTGTAGAGATGAGTTTCTGGGAACGGCTTGATGATGAGCATGTAGTGAAGCGCATTGCCACTTCATGGGCAACGGATCCCAAGGATGTGGATGCCTTGATCGCACTCTTTTAAGCGCCGCATCTCGATCTCGCCACATGCATCTCACTGTGGCTGACTGCACGGCGGCGGCCTGAGGCCGAACGCTAAAACAAACGGCGGGCGCCTTCTTTTGAGGAGGCCCCCGCCGTTCTTTTTCGATCTCCGATTCGGAAAATGCTTCAGGATTTCGAATCAGCTCCGTCGCCAGGCATGAAACTTCTCACGGAGCGTCTCAAAAAGCGTGAAGAGGAACGGGATAAAGAAGATCCCGATGAGCGTGGCCGTGAGCATGCCCGCGAAGGTCGTGATGCCGATGGCCCGACGGCTCGCGGAGCCCGCCCCTGTCGCGAACACCAGCGGCAGGACGCCG
>ERZ780208.2843-NODE-2843-length-11320-cov-5.355526_pt1 | contig 11320 bp, 10 predicted proteins | sample MGYA00511167_ERZ780208 | MGnify/ENA primary metagenome ERZ780208 (study PRJEB29588, sample SAMEA2159202) | human gut metagenome | biome: human gut; feature: human-associated habitat; material: faeces | place: Denmark | collected 2008/2010 ... | reverse complement strand
CCACTCCAAAGACATGATTGCTATCGCTTTCGCCAGCGCAGCTTCCATATCAAAAACCTTCAGCACGTCCGGATTGCTCTGCGCCATCGCCGCCGCCGCTTCCATCGTCTTATACAGCCCGACAATCGCTCCCGACTGCTGCATATGCACCGCCGGGCTTTCAAACTGGATGGCAATAGAGCCTTCATACATCAGCTCGTCCGGCACATCGTCCAACATACCGTACATGCCCAGAATATCCAATTCGCGCTCAATATTCCCCGACAGCCATTCCGCCGCGATGCGTTCGCACATCGGCGCCAGCAGCATGGATTTTTCCATCTCGCGCTTTTCCACCTCGGTCGCCGTCATCTGCTTGGTCTGCGTCAGCGACTGGAACAGCGGTACCAGAAACGCGCGTTCAATCGCCGCCCGCACTTCGCGCTGCATCTCCACCGTAATGGACAGGTTGTTGCCGTATTGCATTGAAACCGCCGCCGGTTTGCCCTGGCTGTCCAGTCCGCCGCGGATAACCGCTCCCGCCGAACCGAGCTTATTGGCATCAATCAGCCCCATGCTCGTCAAAATCGGCGGATTTGCCTGCAGCTGCCCGGTGCGTAAAATGGTTTTGCCCATCTCATTGGCGGTCAGCATGTCATAAAACGCCTGCAAAGCCGGACTGTCGCCGTACGAGCTTCCCGCAATCCCCAGAAAACGCGGCGCCATATACGGACAGGTACGATAGCCGCCGGTACGGATAATACGTTTCGCAGCCATGTCCAGATGCACGCTCGCATATCTCATTCCGCCGAAATCTTCTTCTTCCGCCTGCCAGTCGTCGCGCTCGTATACCGCATGCAGGAATTTGAACATTCTCTCCGGCGTATTTTCCGCCGCCTGCCGGATTTCCCCGCGCAGTGAGTCGCCGAACTTGCTTACGGCCTCTGCCGCCGTCAGTTCGTATTCACGAAACACCGCCGCCAGCCTGCCGCAATCGTCGCGCTTGATATAGGCTTCCTTAACCGGGATGGTGCGGTAAACGATGCCGCGGCCGATATCATCGTCAACCATCCACAACGCATGCCCGTAGATGCCGAGCTGATTAAACAAAAGGTCGCTCTCCGCCGCAAAATTAGATGCCGCCGCATAGCGCATCCGGAACAAAAGGTCCGTCGCCCGTTCCAGATATTTTTTGACCGCCGCGTTGTCGTCCAGTTTCGGATTGACCGGTTTCAACCGGTGCCAGCGCGTTGTCGTCGGCACAATCACCGATTTCATGCTCGAGGCAAAACAAGACAGCGCGTTGCGCCCGGTCGTGTCAAACACCGCCTGCCTGACCCGCCCGCGCTCGTCGGTCGCAAACAGCTCGGAATCAACCGAACACATTTCCGCCGCTTTGTTCCACATCGGCTCCCATTTGGCACGTTCGGTTTTCATCGCCTCCAGCCGTTTCAAAATGCCCTCGGCCGTAACTGCCGGCTTCCGGTTCCCGTCGCTGCCGCGTCCGTGCCGCTGCCGAAATTTGTCCGTTATGCCATTGCCGCCAGCCGCACCGCCGAACCCGCCGGTAACTTCGCCACCGAACCCGCCGGCCGTCCCGAACGGCACGTCTTTGTCCGTCATACTAAATTGTCCCATAAAGACCCTCCGAAAATAAAAAGGGCGCCGCGTTTCCCGGTCAGGAACCACCGCACCCGTACACCCATAAAAACGGCGGCTCCCGCCAAACCGGAATCACCGCCGCTCACTCATAAAAAAAGCCGGCTCGATTTCGAACCGGCAGCCTGAAAACCTGCTCCCAACTCTCCGTTCCGCCCCTCGCTCCAGTCCCTTTCAAATTGTCTCAGCTCTTGCTCCGGCTCCCTTTCAAGTTGTCCCTGCGCGCTCTTTCCGCCACTGCAATTGCCGCCGCTGTTCCCCTTCTTTTCGGCCTTTTCAAACCAAAATTTTCACGGCCAGGCCTGTGCCGCACAAAGCCAGATACAACCACAAAAACAGCGCCAGCCGCTGATAGCTGCGTCGCTCTTCCGCCTTTGCCAGCCGCGCGTTAAGCCAAGCCTGCCCCCAAAACGCCGCCACATACACCGCCGTAAAAATCCCGGTCAGGAGCCCCTGTCTGCAGACGCCGTCCCCCGCCGTATTGTCGCATATCCCCCATGCCGTCCACATCGGCAGAAAATACGCTCCCGCCAGAAACAGCACCGCGCTGCCGCAAAACTTGACCAAAATTGTTTTCTCTGTTTTCATCACAGTTTCTCCCCAGCCGCCAATATGTCCGCCGTAAAAACATACATCGCAAATTCATTCGCCGCAAATCTCATCGCCTTTCCTCCGCATCGGCAAACCCGCTCGCCATCTGTTTCATCGCCACACCTTTCGTTGGCTTCCTATCCCGCTCGCCATCAATTTCATCGCCGCTTCCCTATTCCTTTCGCCATCGCCTATCCCAGCAGGTATATCATAAACAAAGCCCCGCACCAGAGAGTGTAATAAACCGCACCGCAAAGCCACCGCTTCGCTTTCCTCACCCCTCTGCTTTCCGCCGGTGTTTCCAAAGCCAGCTTCTGATACACCGCCGCAAAATCCCTGCTGCATATTGCCGTCAGCAAAAAAAGGGCATAAAACTCAACCGCCAGCTGCCCCCAAAAAATATCCCGATTGCCGGACATCACTCCCGCCGCCATTGCCGGAATTGCCGGCAGCAACACTATTGCCAGCCGCCGCCGCCCCGGTCGAAACCGTTCTTTCCGATTTCGAAACATTTTCCGCCAATCCTGAAACCTTTTTTTCCTGCCGCCGCTCATTTCAACTTTTTCAGCCCTCTTTGATAACTAAGATATTCCAAAACTTTTTTTCTCTTTTCCCAATTACGGTCATAATCTTTCGTCATTCGCAAAAACTGATAATCATAATCAGTCCACTCGCAGACATTTTTTTCCAGTATATAATCGCCGGCGTAGCTGTCAATGCTTTTTCTACCTTGTTTAACTCTTGAATTCCAAAGATATTGTCCTCGACAAAGTCCTCCTCACCAAAATAATCATCAGTTTTCCTGTCAATTTTATTGCTTTTCCGCCACCCCGATACGCCCCAAACCGGAATCACCACCGCTCGTTCATAAAAAAGCCGGCTCGATTTCGAACCGGCAGCCTGAAAACCGGCTCCTGTCTCCCCGTTCTGCGTTCTTCACCCGGCTTATCGGCCGCCGGTTTCTGCTCCCGCCCGTTTCTCTCTGCGGATAAGCAGGAACGTCCGCATCGGAAACCCAATCAGCAGCGACAGGCTTCCCCAGCCAGCAAAAGATACGTAAAATGCCGGCAAAAAGCCCTCGCCGTCAGAATACATCATGATGAAATCCAAAAACACCGGTGTCATCAGCAGTATTGACCAATAAAAGGCCGAACCGAATGCGAATATGTACGCCGCAGCATTCGGATATGTTTCAATCATCCGGGCTTCCGCCTTTGGCGCCTTGTTAAAAGCCGCCGCGACAATAAACCCCAAAGAGAGAAAAAACGAAATGTCTTCATCAGGCAACGAAAATATTGCCGCCGCCAAACCATAAGCCAGCGACCATAATACATAAACGCCCGCCGCAAACAGCATTTTCTGCCGTCTCGGACTCATTTCCGTCATAAACCGATACATACGATACCTCCGTTCTGTCTGAAACAAGGGTATTATTTCCGAAAAGAAAAAAAGATGCAACTATTTTTTCTTCCAACAGCTTTCACGATAAGCTGCAATGCCTCTCGCTACATAAGAACCTCCTTTCGGGGAATTCACAATTGCTTTAGCTCCCAGTTTAGCCAATTTATGAGGTATCATATCAATCCCTTTTTTAATCGCTGCACTGTTCAAAACCGTATTGGCATATTTATTCCCTGTATCAACAACAGTTTTTTCCTTTGTCATATAATCTAAACGATCAAATTCACGTATAAACCCTAAAACTGTACAATTTTTTTTCTTATCTGACATATTGTTCCTTTCTTAAAAAACGTTTGCACTAATATCGCCTTCTCCCACTACCCCCCCGGCACAATCTCGCACCATCGCCTGCCTCTCACACCGCATCTCCATACGGCTCCCTCCCCCTGCGCCGTTAAGCGCCGAGCATGGTCTTGCCGCCGGAACCGTAGGAATTATCGTGCGACAAAAGCTGCGACACCGCACCCATTTTCTTTTTGCGCTTGCGTTCCAGCTCCTGCACTTCCTCGGAATTGTCGACAACCTCCGGTTCGACTTCCTCCGGCTCAATCTGCACCACTTTCGGTTTGGAAAATACTGAACTCATTTTTCATACTCCTTTGCATATAAAATTAAAGATAAACTGAATCGTCAACAAAGTCCCCGTCCCGTGCGCTTCCCGCCTTCAGCAGATATTCCGCGTTCTGAATGGCAAAGGTCAGCGCCAGGGCGTCCGCCGCATCCGTCGACCGTCCGAGGCGTTTTTTGATGTCGGCTTTGGCCTCAAGCTGCAGCCGGCCGAGCGCATCAAACATCTTGAGCGGTGCCGTCAGGTCTTCAACCAGCCCCGGCACGTCGGGCAGCGACACCGGCAGCGGCGACTTCAGCCATTCCGCCGCCCGCGCCCACATTTCCGCCCGCCGGTTGACATAGCGCTCCGGATTATCCGCCCGCTCGCCGAAATTGACCGCCGTAATACATTCGGCAAACCCGTTGGCAACAAGGACGTCAAACACGCCCGCCCCCAACCCGCCGACGTCAATGCACACGCGTGCCGGATGTTCCGCGGCAATGACCCCGCCGACCAGATTGGCCACCTGCACCACGTCAAGTTTCTGATACGTCTTAACCGCGCACACCTGCCTCCCGCGCCGATAGCAAAGCGCTGTCTTGTCGTCGCCGAACCGTGCCACGTCCACTCCGACGATAAGCGGCGCCGCACCGTCGGCAATTTCCACTCTTGCTTCCAGCGCGCGGTAAACCTCCTCGCGCCCGATAAGGTGATCGTCCGCCGCCAGCCGCGGCTCTCCCTCCCAGACGTGCAGATACTCGCCGTAATTTTCGGCTTTCATCTTTGCCGCCAGCCGCCGCATATTCTCAGGACAGTAAGGATTGTCGTAATAGTTGACCTTGCGCACGATTGTATCCGCATCAGGATGCAGTGCCAGCGCCTTCCATACCGGGTCGGCCTCCTCCTCGCGGTTCAGCGACAGCCAGATTTCCGACCCCGGCTTGCGGATAGTCGGGTCAAGCACCAGCCACGCACGCTCGGAAATCTTCTGCGCCTCCTCGCACCAGCAGATATCCACCCCCTCCAGCGATTTGATATTCTGCGCGTTATGCTCCATAATCCCTTTAAAAATGAATTTGGACTTGTTCTTGAGGTTGACAATCCGGTCGTCATACAGCCTGTAATCGCCGAGGCGGTAATAGGCAATCCGGTCGGCAATCAGCTTGTAAACGGAATCCTTTATGGAGTTCTGCACCTCGCGCACGCACGCAATCAGCATCTTCCGGCTTGTCGCCAGCGTCAGCAGAGCGTCCGCAAACGCAAACGACTTGCCGCCAGCCCGTCCGCCGTAAAACATTTTATAGCGCGCCTTTGCCGTCAGCAGTTCCTGAAACGCTTTCGGCAGCTCAACCTTCATCACTCATCTCTCCCCGCTTTTCCGTCCGGCACCGCTTCCGCCCGGCTCATTCCGGTTTCTCCATTCCGACACCTTTTCCAACCGGCACCCGACCTCACACAAATTTCACCACAATCTCCGCCACGCCGCCGTCCCCGCTGTCGCTTTCGCCGCCTGCAATCTTGTCCCACACCGGCTCGGGACAGGATTTCTGCGCCAGCCACTTTTCCGTCTCAATCAGAAGCTTCGCCGTGGAATTGTCAATCTCCCCGGTTTTCAGATCCGCCACGATTTTCCTGATGTCGTCGGTACACCGGTCGGCATAGTCTGCCTGCGCCAGCTGATATGCCTCGCGCAGTGTCTCGTCTGCCGCCGTCGCCGCATAAAAATCGCGGGTGCTGATGCCCGCGCGCCGGCAGGCTGCAAACAATGAATTCCCCTCCCGCACCGCCTCAAACACGATGTCGGGCACTACCGCCCGAGTTGCCTTTTTACTGTTTTTTCCTGTAGCCATTATCTCCGCCGCTCATTAATTCCACCGTTCGCTGCCCGCACATACCGTCCCGTTGTATGCCGAAACATACTACACCGCCCGCACCTGCATACAGCACATATCGCCCCGTCGTATACTGGCTCCCCCCCACGCATCACATCTGCGGGCCCCGCATACAAAAAGAGCGCTCTGCCGACCCTGCCGCCGTCAAAACGCTCCAATGACATTCAACTTAAATTTAAACTTTAAAAATAATCTGCAACCAGATTCAACTTTTCTGATATACAGTCTTCCACGATAACCAACTTTATAACACCCCTTGTCATAGATGTCAATACTTTCACCCCTGTTCTGAAAGAAAAAATATTACGCGTAAAATCAATATATTAAACAAATTGTGCATATATTTTTTGTTTGATTGACTAAAAAAGCCCCGCGCCCTACCCTCATAATATGAAGAAAATGACAGAAAAAACAGCCCCCGTTTCCCCCGCCGGACTCTCTCCGGCGTATCTTCCGCATACACCCGAACCGTCCCCCGCCGGACTCTCTCCGGCGAACCTTACGCATACTCCCGTACCTTCCCCCGCCGGTCTCTCTCCGGCGACCCTTCCGCATACTCCCGTGCCTTCCCCCGCCGGACACACGCTGTACGAACGCCTTCGCGACTTCGATCTCCCGGGGATTGTCGTCCGCCGCCTGCAACAGGCCGACCGCCCGTTCTGGCTTGCATTCGCCGCCGTTTTTCTGGCTCTGAACCTTATCTTTCTGTTTCACGGCGCCCATTTTATGTTTGGCGACCACGACTGGAAATATCTGAAACACGGCATTTCCCTCGGCGCCGGATTGTTTGAAGGCAGGTTCAGCCAGTTTGTTCCCGTAACGCTGCTGAGCCGCGGCGAAATCCTTCCCGTAATCAACAATGCCCTCGGTTTCGCAGGCTTCGCCCTCGGCGTCGCCATGCTCACCCGCTACTGGCGCCTGCCGCACACAAAAACCGCCTGTGTTTTGTTTGCCCTGTTCGCGGCATTAACGCCGTATGTCCTGTCTTTCATGTATTTTGCCTTCCTCGTTATTCCCGTCTTAGGCTGGAATATGTTTGTCATCGGCTCCCTGCTCATCAGTGAAAAGGAAGAGCGCTTTTCCCTCCGCCGCACCGTTTCCGCCGCCGTTTTGACAACACTGGCTCTCGGCGGCTATCCTCCTGTCATCAACCTGATTGCGGTTGCTTTTTCCGTCCGCCTGCTGTTTGCCGCCTTGTTTGAAATCCCTTCTCCCGCCGCCGCAACGCCCGGCACCCCGCTCCCTCTTTCCCTCCCCGCAGTATTAAAAACGCTCTGCCGCCGTTTCCGTTGGACGGCGTTTAACCTTGTCCTCGGCGCAGCCTGCTATAAGCTCTGCCTTTGGGCTCTGACGCTTACCGGTGCCGTCAATGCTTCTTATTACAACCTGCAAACCACGCCGCTTGCCGAATGGGGCGCAAAATTTCTCCTCGTCAGCCGCGATGCATTGCTCCAATTCTCTGCCACCCTGCCTTTTATCCCCGCCGCATATAAAGCTGCCGCCGGAATTGTTGTCCTTGCCGGAATTGCCGCTGCCCTGTTGCGCATATTCGCACCGTTTCGCACCAACGCCCCCGCTGCCTTATCTGCTGCCTCAGGCGCCACGGTTTCCGCCTCGGTTGCAGACACCGCCGCCGCAAATTCCGACACGCCGGATATGCCATACTCATTTTCCGCCGGTGCCAAAATCTTTGTTATTATGCTCCTTGCCGCCGTTTTTTATGCCCCGCTTGTTACGCTGTTTATCTCCACATCGCTCGCCGAAACCGAATTTTCTCCCCGTATCGACTTTTTCGGGCTGATGTACCTGTACGCCGCCATGTTCGCCCTCACGTTGAAAAACGCCGCATCTGCAGCCCCTGTCGCCCCTGCGGCCGCTCCCTGTGCCATCACCCGCCCCATTCCCTATGCCATCACCCGCCCCATTCCCTGCGCCGCCGTATTTTGCAAAAACCTAGCCGTCCTCGGCGCCGCCGCAGCCGCCGCCATCGCTGTCAACTGCCTGTTTGAGGCGCAAAAAGTCTGGAAACTGGGCTTTGATGCCGAAATGAAACTTTACCGCCGTGCCGCCGCGCGCTTTATGTCATCGCCCGATTTCAGCCCCGGCCATCGCTATATTATGGTGCAGGGCGGTTCTCCGGCATTCCGCACCCGCTTTTACCATACGCCGTATTATTACGGCAGCGACGATCTGCTCGGCATTTCCTATGTTCCGGGCATGAACCCGTCCGTCATGTGGAACTACTACGGCGTTGCCGAATACGCCAATCCCTCCGCCTATGTCTACACTTTCCGCCCTGACGCTGCCGCCGCAACCGCAATCGGCAATGCCCGTCCCTGGCCCGCGCCGCAAAGCACGCTCGTCCAGCCTGCCGCTTCTCCCGCCGGACAAAACATAATCCTGCTCATTCTCTCTCCCGAAGGTCTTTCCGGCCTGAAAAGCACCTACGGGCTGTAAAGCTGCCGGTAAAGCTTTCCCTTTTCCGCCCACAAAAAAACGCACCGCTTTCCCGCTGTGCGCCTTTTCCTTTTTCCTGCCGTTTCCGGTTCCCGGATATTCGGCTCTCAGCCTTCCTGCTCCCAGCCCAGACATTCGGCTCTCTGCCTTCCTGCTCCCTGCCGTTTCCGGCTCTCAGCCATTCTGTTCTCAGAGCTCCTTCTCCCGGCTGTCCGGTTCCGAAGTGTCCGAGCTGCTCCGGGATATCCGGGCAGCCCCGCCGGTTCTACTTGCGCTTAAACCTGTCGCGCCCGCCGCTCTCCCCGCTCTTGCGGAACTTGAACAGCCCTTCGTCCAGCTTTCCGTCCACAACCGTATCGTACAGCGACAAAGAAACCTCCATTGCCTGCGGCGTTACGACTTTCCACTGCCGAAGCTCAAACGGATTGTTGGCAAACACCAGCGTAAACGGCCCCAAATCTCCGGCATTTGCGTACTGCAGCCCGACGCGCATAACGCCCGGATCTTCATAAAAATTGGTAACCTTAAGCTCTTTCCCGTCAATTTTGACCGTATTCGCCAGAATAGCCGCCGCCGGAATATCCTCATAATCAATGTTCGTAATCTGATCCAGTTCCTTGTCGTAATAGACGATATAATCGCCGTTGCCGACAATCAGCACATTGGACGGCGCATTGTATTCCATGCGGATTTTATTGGGCTTTTCAATATAAAGCCGCCCTTCCACCTTCTCGCCATTGCTGGCAATCTGCACAAAATCGGCACGCATCGTCTTAATCGAATTAAGATAGTTTTCTATCTTCTTGACGTCCTCGGAATCGGCTTTCGTCTGCGCTGCCAGCGCACTGCCGTCCGCGCCGGTTCCCAGGCATCCCAGCGCCACAACCGCCGCCGCAATCAGTTTTTCCGTATTCATTCGCAGTATCCCTTAAATTAACTTAAATCTTTACCTAAAATAAACGCCGAACGCCTTTTTTTCAAGTCATTTTAAAGGTTATCTGCAAAAATCTGCCGCGCCAGACGCCCTGCAGCCCAGCGCTGTGCCTTTCTCCGTCCCTGCCGCGCCGTTCCTCTCTCCCGCAATCGCCGTTTCACGCCCGCCGCATTCTAAAAAAAATCCGTTCTTTCCCTTGACTCGGCCCCCAAAATATGCTACACTCTGCACCATTGAAAATCTCTTATTTAGTTGAAATTTCTTATTAAGGTATAATCAGAGAGGCTGAAACAAATGTCTTACGCGGAACGGACATCACCGGAAATTCTCCTGTTGGAAAAGCTTGAAGAAGTGGACAAAGCCCTACCGCCTGCGCTGTGGGAACAGATGCGCGCCGACGTCGGCATGGCAGAATCGCTTGAACGTGCCGACAAAACCATGCTCCCCGCCGTCCGCCAGCGCAAACGGATGTTTCTGCGCGACTTTGTCGAAAAAGCCGTCAGCATGCCGCTTAAGATTTATCCGGACGTTCCGCCGGAAACCGAACGCCAGCTCTACCGGCTTCACCTGTTCTGCTGTCAGCGCGCCATTCACTGCCCCGAAGTGCGCCGCAATCCGTTTCAGCTTGGTTTTGAAGCGCTGCGCGAGATGAAAACCGCGCTGACCGGCATGATGATTTCCTATCGCCTGATAGACCCGTCCTGCCCCTATAGCTGGGACCGGAAGTTTTTTGAAACCAACATCATCACCGACAAGGACGCCGAAGGCCGCACCGTCGTCAAATTCAACCGTATCCCGCCGCATATCGTTCCGCTTGCCGTTACCGAAGAACTTGTTACCGACTGGCTCATTTATCGCGCGTATGACAATAACGGCATCCGTACCCTGATGGATTATAAGAATAACCTGCTGACCCTGCCGGACTATCAGCGCGGCGGCGCCCCCGAAAGCGAATTTTCGCGTTTTGAACGCAAAATGCAGGAGCAGCGCAATCGTGAAGAAAAACATAAGAACCAGGAGCTTGACCTCGAATTCCGCAAAACGCTGGTACGCAGCGTCGCCGAACAAACCGCTGCCCGTATGCTGAACACCGGCCTGTCGGATTTGGAAATCCTCAATCAGGCATATAACGCCGACCTTAATACGCTGGTAGATAACCGCCCGTCCGCCGCCCGCTATGCTGCCCACAGCCTTCCCGGCACCGCACACAGCCATTTCGACGCCGCACACAACCATTTCGACACCGCTTGCAGCCATTTCGACGCCGCTCAAACGCTTCCGTCCCGGTCGGCCAATCCCGCCCGGGAGCTCCCGCCGCAGCCGGAATTCAGCACGGCATTGTCTTCAAACTACCGGCATAGTCCAGACTGCCTGCCAGCCCTTTCCCGGTATGGCACGGCGCCAATCGCCGCCGAACCTGCCTCGGCTCCGCAAGCCCTGCCCGCTCCGTACCCATCTCCTGCCTCGTACCAGACCCAACCCGCTCCTGCCTCGCAGCCGCAACAGCCGGCCGGCGCCTCCCGGAAAAAGCGAGCCCCCAAAACGCCGCAGTCATCTATTATGGATGAAGTCATCGCCCGCTTTTTGGAAGAATAACCTCCCCAACATTCTGAAAGAGAATTTTCCTTTCCTTCTTGAATTGTCTAAATTTCAAAGCACAATTCATAAAGGAAAAGATTATTTTTCCCTTGCTTTTTAAGCTCAACGGCAGAAGATGAAAGCATAAAACTCTCTAAATTTGTAGTCTTCATCTATATTTTATAAATGTATATAGCATCTCCATAAAGATTATTCCTT
>ERZ780208.2842-NODE-2842-length-11322-cov-7.213100_pt1 | contig 11322 bp, 8 predicted proteins | sample MGYA00511167_ERZ780208 | MGnify/ENA primary metagenome ERZ780208 (study PRJEB29588, sample SAMEA2159202) | human gut metagenome | biome: human gut; feature: human-associated habitat; material: faeces | place: Denmark | collected 2008/2010 ... | reverse complement strand
TGGAGCAGATCTCCTTGGTGCCCTCCACCTCGCGGGTGGTCAGGGTGAAGGTCTGACCGGCTTCCAGCATCTCAACGCCGTTCTTGAACTCCTTCAGGCGGATCTCGGGGCCTTTGGTGTCCAGCAGGGCAGCAACGGGCTTGTTCAGCTCAGCGCGGATAGCCTTCAGCATGTCCAGACGGCCCTTGTGCTCCTCGTAGGAGCCATGGGAAAAGTTGAAGCGGGCCACGTTCATGCCGTTGGCGACCAGTTCGCGCAGGACGCCGTCCTTATCGGTAGAAGGGCCAAGGGTGCAGATGATCTTCGTTTTTCTCATAAATATACCTCTAACAGTCTCTTTTTTCCTCTATGATGGGCGCACAGGTGCTAAATATGCCCTGCGGCCGCTGGCCGGGCATCGGCCCGGTCAGGGGTGTTTGAAAACCTTACCATTCTCTATTATAACCGCTTGTGTACAAGAGAGCAAGAAAAAATTCGGCAAAGAAAACCTTAAATTTTCGTGATAGATGCCGGAGAGATAAAACGCTTGCGAAAAGTGCGTTCATCGCCTATAATAGGGCTAAGCAAAAGTCTCACTTCTGCCCCGAAGGGACGAAGATGAGCGCAAAATGATAGAAACGGAGTGAAAGCGTAATGGAAAAGCGCGTTTTTCTGATCGTTCTGGACAGCTTCGGCATCGGCGCAGAGCCGGATGCCGCCGCCTTTGGCGATGAGGGGACCAACACCCTCGGCGCCATCGCCAAGCACCCCAACTTCAACTGCCCCAACCTGAAAAAACTCGGACTGTTCAACATCGACGGTGTGACCGTCGGCGAGAAAGATGCCGCCCCCATCGGCTCCTTCGCCCGCCTGCAGGAGCAGAGCATGGGCAAGGATACCACCATCGGCCACTGGGAGATCGCCGGTGTCGTCAGCCCCAAGCCGCTGCCCACCTTCCCGGACGGCTTCCCGGACAGCCTCATCCACGAGTTCGAGGAAAAGACCGGCCACAAAGTCCTCTGCAACAAGCCCTACTCCGGCACACAGGTGCTGAAGGACTACGGCGAGCAGGCCATGAAGGAGGATGCCCTCATCGTCTACACCAGCGCCGACAGCGTGTTTCAGGTCGCCGCCAACGAGGAGCTTGTGCCGGTGCATGAGCTGTACCGTTACTGCGAGATCGCCCGCGAGATGCTGAAGGGCGAGTACGGCGTGGGCCGCGTCATCGCCCGCCCCTTCCTCGGCCATACCGCAGACACCTTCTACCGCACCACCAACCGCCACGACCTGAGCCTCAAGCCGCCCCGCAAGACCATGCTTGATTTGCTCAAGGACGCAGGCAGGGACGTCATCGCCGTGGGCAAAATTTTCGACATCTTCGACGGCGAGGGCGTGACGGAAAAGATCAAGACCACCGGCAACACCAACGGCATCGCCTTCACCAAGGCTTTGCAGACCCGCGACTTCGAGGGTCTGGCCTTCGTGAACCTCGTCGATTTCGATATGCTCTACGGCCACCGCCGCGACGTGGCAGGCTACGCCGCCGCCGCCACCGAGTTCGACAAGTTCGTTGCCGACTTCATCCCCGGGATGCGGGAGGGCGACATCCTGATGGTCACGGCCGACCACGGCTGTGACCCCTCCTACACCAAGACCACCGACCATACCCGCGAGTATGTGCCGTATCTCATCTGCGGCAAGGGCGTCAAACCGGGCGTTGACCTCGGCACCAGGCTCTGCTTCGGAACCATCGCACAGACCATCTGCGACTATCTGGGTGTGGATGCTTCTACGCTGGACGGCCAGAGTGTGCTGAGCGACATCCTGAAATAAGCATAAACGCAAAGATCCCGCAAGGCAGCTGCTTTGCGGGATCTTTCTGTCTATCAATTATGCTGCATCATTTTCAGCGCTGGAAGCGTCGCCGCTGCCGGAGCCGAACAGGGCGTCCAGCACGGTGGAAGCGGCCTGATGCAGGGAGGAAGCCGCCTGCTCCACCTGCTCCTGGGTCGGCATACTGAAGGACGGCGACTCGGTGGAGTCTGCCGGGGCTTCTTCGCTGTTGTCGGCGGGGACCTCGGTGGAAGCGCTGGGCTCACCGGAGGCGTCACCCTCGGTGGGTTGGCTGTCAGCGGGGGCCTCTTCCGCCGGGACTTCGCTCTCGGCGGGCTCTTCTGCGATCACGCTGTCGGGAGATTCCTCCGGGATGGATGCACCGGCGTTGGGGTCGGCGGTCGGAGTGAAGACATCGGTCTTCTCGGGGGTCTGGCTGGTGCTGGTGAGCTTGTCCTCGCCGCCCAGAACCGCAGCGATGAGGGCCTTGGCTTCGTTGACCGAGTTCTCATCCGGCTTCATGACGTAGAGGCTCTGGCCCTTGGCGGAGTAGCACTTGGTGCTCTTCGCGCCCGAGCCGGTGACGGTGTAGCTCTGGATGTCCCAGTTGGCAAGGTCGCCCAGCTGCATCCGGACCAGCGCAGAGATCTGTTCCTGCGAAAGGCTGGTGACGAAGCAGTCGGCGGCGGCGTCCATCAGCTTGGAGAAGCCCATGAGCAGGGCGGGAGACTTGAGCTTGTTGACCATCGCGTCGATGACTTTCATCTGGTTGATGCCGCGCTGGATGTCGCCGGTCTTGAAGGCGTGGCGCTCACGGGCAAAAGCCAGAGCGGACTTGCCGTCCAGATGGTTCCAGCCCTCGGCGAAGGTGGTGGGGTCGTAGTAGCCGGGGCTGCCCACCGAGGTGAAGGCCTGGTCGGAGTAGACGTCCACGCCGCCGATGGCGTCGATGATGTTGATGAAGCCCGCAAAGTTGATGCGGAGGTAGTGCTCCACATTCACGCCGTAGAGGTTGCCCAGCGTGGCCATGCTGGTCTCGACGCCGTAGAGGCCGGCGTGGGTCAGCTTGTCCTTGCTGTCGGTGCCTGCGAGGTCAACATAGTAGTCGCGCGGGGTGTTGATGAGGGCCGCCTGCTTGGTGGTGGGGTTGACCACAGCGAGGATGTTCACGTCGCTGCGGGCCTTTTCGGTCAGCTCGCCGCGGTTGTCTACACCGCTGAGGTAGACGACGAACGGCTCTTTCGTGATCTTATTCGCCTCTGCGCCGGTGAGCAGGCCGGAAGTCATGCTGTCCAGTGCGGTCAGACCCTGCTGCGCCCAGACACAGCCCACGGCCAGCGCGGCGCAGAGCAGGACGGACAGCACCCGGGCCACGACGGCACCGCTGCGGGAGGCGAGGCACTTGCGCACCAGCAGCCAGAGCAGCACCAGAAGCGCAGTGATGATAACGAGGTAGAGCACCGGCAGCATCTGGGTGCGCCAGAGCTGCACCAGCGCGGCAAGGCTCAGGATGGCCTGCAGTACCAGCAAGACCATTCCTCCTTTCGGAAGTTTGTCGTCAGCGGGGGTGGGCTCGCTGGGGTGCAGCGGCTCCCACTGTCTGCGGGGCGGCACCGGAGGCTTCGGCGGCTCAGACGGAGGCGTCGGTGCCGGTTTCGGCGGTGCTTTGGGGCGGGGAGGTTCCGGCGAGAAGAAATCGGCGCTGTCTACCTCCACTTCGTCGGGCTCGCTGCGCTTGATGCCCCGGTGGATGTGCCGGGGGCCTTCGTCGTTATTCTGGGGATGGGTATGCTTGTTTTCGTCAAACATAGGCGTTCACTCCTTTGGATGTGTATGCCATCATGTGGTGGGGATGATGCTCAGCACAGCCCGGGCGGGCAGGCAGGTGGCCGTCTGGTCTTCCTCGCTGAGCCAGCCGAAGGACTCGCAGATGTGGTCAGGGCAGGGCGAATCTACAAAGCGGGCCGCGCCGTCCTGGATCTTGATGTGGACGGTGAGATAGCCGGTGTCCACATCGTAATCGGCGTCTTTTTCGAGGGGAAAGGTCAGCCTGGTGTTACTGTCGCCGTAGATGAGCTCTGCGCAGAGAGGCGCACCGGTCTGGTTTGCTTTCCGCACCAGCAGCAGCACGGCGGCTGCGGCCAGAATGACGGCAGCAAAGATCAGATTTATCAGCAGTTTTTTGCGTCGTTTCATAAAAAATTATCCTTTGAGCGGGATCTGTTCCAGCTCGGACAGCCAGAGCGCGGCGGCTGCGTCACTGGGCATCCGCCAGTCGCCCCGGGGCGAGAGGGTGACGCTGCCCACCTTGGGACCGTCGGGCAGGCAGCTGCGTTTGAACTGCTGGGCGAAGAACCGCCAGTAGAAGTTGCGCAGCCACTTGTAAAGCACTTCGTCCGGGTACTCGGCCCGGCCTGCGAAGGCCGCTTTCGCCAGCCGGAATATCTTCAACGGGCCGAAGCCGAAGCGGAGAACATAATAAAGGTAGAAGTCGTGCAGCTCATAGGGACCCACGAGGTCTTCCGTCTTCTGAGAGATCTCGCCGTCCTTGGCAGGCAGCAGCTCCGGGGAGACGGGGGTGTCGAGGATGTCCAGCAGCACCCGGCGCAGCTCGGCGGAGGCGGCAATGTCGGCCTCATACTGGACGAGGTGGCGCACCAGCGTCTTGGGGACACCGGCGTTGACGCCGTACATGCTCATGTGGTCGCCGTTGTAGGTGGCCCAGCCCAGCGCCAGCTCGGAGAGGTCGCCGGTGCCGACGACGAGGCCGCCGGTGCGGTTGGCAGTGTCCATCAGCTCGAGGGTGCGCACACGAGCCTGTCCGTTCTCGAAGGTGACGTCCAGCACGCTCTCGTCCTGTCCGATGTCCTTGAAGTGGCTGTGGACGGTGTTGGCGATGTCAATCTCGGTAAAGCTGACGGCCAGCTCGTCGCATAAGATCTCCGCATTGCTGCGGGTGCGGTGGGTGGTGCCGAAGCAGGGCATGGTCACGGCCAGCACATCGCTGGTGGGGCGGCCCAGCTGTTTCATGGCGCGGACGGCCACCAGCAGAGCGAGGCAGCTGTCCAGACCGCCCGAGATGCCGATGACCGCCGTCTTGGCGTGGGCGTGCTCGAGGCGCTTGGCGAGGCCGTCAGCCTGCATTTTCAAGATCAGCTCACAGCGCTCGGCCCGGCGGCGCTCGTCGTGGGGGATGAAAGGCGTGGGGTCTACCCAGCGGGAGAGCTTCGTCTCGGTGAGGGCAAGGTCGAAATCGACGGTCAGATACCCCTCAGCGCTGGGCTCGAAGCTGGTGTTGCGCGCCCGCTCCGACTCCATCCGCTGGCAGTCCAGCTCCGTCTCAGCCCAGCCGCCCTCGAAGGGAGATGTCTCGGCGAGGAGGGCGCCGTTCTCGGCGATGAGGTCGTGGCCGGCGAAGACCATGTCCTGGGTGCTCTCGCCGTGGCCGGCAGAAGCGTACAGGTAGCCGCAGAGCAGGCGGGCGGACTGGTTTGACACCAGCGCCCGGCGGTACTCGGCCTTGCCGACCGTCTCATCGCTGGCCGAAAGGTTCGCAATGACGGTGGCACCGGCCAGCGTGTGGAAGGTGGAGGGGGGCAGAGCGCTCCACAGGTCTTCGCAGATCTCCACGCCCAGAACGAAGCTGGGCATCTGGCGGCAGCGGAAGAGCAGGGACGTACCGAACGGCACCTCCTGCCCGCAGACCGTCACATTTTCCACCTCAGTGCTGCCCGGGGTGAACTGGCGCTTTTCGTAGAACTCGCCGTAGTTGGGCAGGTAGGTCTTGGGCACAAGACCCAGAATGCGGCCATGGCATAGCACGGCGGCGCAGTTGTACAGCTTGCCCCGCACCAGCAGCGGCAGGCCCACGAGGGCCACGACGTCCAGTTCCCGGCTGGCGTCCAGCACGGTCTGCAGGGCGTCCAGCGCGCCCTGCTGCAACGTGCGCTGCAAGAACAGATCGCCGCAGGTGTAGCCGGTGAGGCAGAACTCGGGGAACACCGCCAGCCTGACGCCGCGAGCCGCAGCGTCCTGTAACTGAGATACGATTTGGGAAGCGTTATAGTTGCAGTCGGCCACCCGCAGTGAGGGCGAGAGGGCAGCTGCTTTCAAAAAACCATCTTTCATCGGAGGATTTCACATCCTGTCTGTTGAATTAGGGCCCCGGCGGAGACGTGCTCTGCGGGGTTTTGTTCAGTATACCACAAACCAGCCCAAACGAAAAGTGACAGTGTGGTTAAAGAAACGAAAAACGCTGCCTGCACACCGCAGACAGCGCTGAAAACAAAAGATGGAAAACGAGATAGACCGTAAGCCGGGTTCTGTATTAAACGACGATCTGTCTAGACCTGCCATTGCTGACAGGTTCGTGCCGCCTTCGGGACACGCGAGCAGCGCTGTACGTCCCATATAGGCGTTGCTTCCGGTAGGGTTTACAAAGCCGCATAGTCACCCATGCGCTGGTGAGCTCTTACCTCGCCCTTTCATCCTTACCGCATTGCTGCGGCGGTTTCCTTTCTGTTGCACTTTCCCTGAGGTCACCCTCGGCTGCCGTTAGCAGTTACCGTGCTCTGTGAGGCCCGGACTTTCCTCAGAGCGGTCAAAGCCGCCCCGCCGCCGTATGTTCCACTCGTTTTCCGCTCCTCATGATACCATAAAAAAACAAGATTTGCAAGAGAAAGAGAATTTTGCTATACTTATCTTATATGTTGCCCGCGCTGGAGGTGGGAAGATGAAGCTTTATTTCAAAGTCCCGCCCGAGGCGGATGGGATGCTGCTGCGCGGTTTTCTGCGCAAGTGCAGTGTCTCCACCGACCTGTCCCGGGCCGTAAAATTCCGGGGCAGCGGCTTTTTTGCCGACGGCGCCCCCATCCTGGCCAACCGCCGGGTGGAGGCCGGGCAGGTCATCTCCTTTGAACTGCCGCCGGAGGGGGAGGGCGTTGCGCCACAGGACGACATCCCGGTGGATGTGGTCTACGAGGACGCTTTTGCCCTCGTGGTGGAAAAGCCGCCCCATCTCGCGGTGCATCCTACCTTGAATTACCCGCTGGATACGCTGGCGAACGGCTATGCGGCCTGGGCGCTGCGTCAGGGCAGAAGCCCCGTCTTCCGCCCGGTGAACCGCATCGACAAGGACACCAGCGGCCTCGTGCTGGCGGCTCAGAATGGCTACGCCGCCCCGCTGCTGGCTCAGCGGGTGGAAAAGCTCTACTACGCCGTTGTAGAAGGAGAACTTCCCCTCGGGCCGGGCGTCATCGACGCCCCCATCGGGCGGCAGGGGGAGAGCATCATCGGGCGGTGTGTCACCCCCGACGGCAAGCCCAGCCGGACGGAATATACCATATTAAAGGCCGAAAACGGCCTGAGCCTCGCGGCCTGCGTCCCGGTGACGGGCCGGACCCACCAGATACGGGTACATTTTGCATCCATCAACCACCCGCTGGCCGGAGATGACCTCTACGGCGGGAGCCGGGCGCGCATCGGGCGGCAGGCGCTCCACTGCGCAAAACAGACGTTCTGGGTGCCGCGCTGCGAGCCGATGCCGGACGGCATCGGCATCGAAGTGCCGGTGGACGAAACGACCCTGAGGCCGGTGACGGTGGAAAGCCCGCTGCCGGAGGATATGACAAAGCTTTTTGTCTAAATTTGTGTATTTCGTGAAAAGTAAGTGAAAGCTAAGCCCAAATTTTGTGTCAATGCTTGTTTCGGCGCTGGCAGGGTGTATAATAAATAGAGTTATTCTTGTCAAAAAAGCTGTCCTGATGCGGCAGCGTGTCGATAACAGAGAAAAGAGACAAATCAGAATCTCCTGAAGATACAGGAAGGAGCATCCTTTTTGCTGGAAGATAAAACAACTGAAACGCGGCAGGACGAGCCAGCCGGTGCGCCGCGGCACACCGGCTTCCGCGCAAAGCTGCGCTCGCTTTGGGCGCAGCTCCAGTGCGTTCATCTGCTGCGCCGCCACCGGCGGTATCGCCGCCGCAGACATCGGCTGGACAATGCCTCCCGGAAGCTGCGCTCGTCGAAGCTGGTATTGCGCGTTGGCGCAGTGCTCTATGCACTGGGCTTTGGCGCGGAGTATGCTGCCGTGCGGGTGGGGCGTGCCGTCAAGTACGCCGCTCTCTGGGCTGCTGGAGGCATCCGCCGCTTTGCAAAGGCTCTGGCGGAGACGGCGTTCCCCGGCGCAGCACAGGTGGCCAAAGACCTATTTGGCCCCATCGTGCTGTTTGCAAAGGGCATCGTGTCCCTTCTCATCCATGCCCACCGCATCCGCAGGGAGCAGGGCTTCGGTGCAGCATTTGAGGCCAGCGTCCACTACTTCAAAAACGGCGTCCGCCGCAACCTCAGTCTGCTGCCCCGCATGGCGATGTATGCCCTGCCCATCTGCGCACTGGCGCTGGGCGCAGCAGTGTTCCAATATGTCATCCACCAGCCTTATGCACTGGCCGTCCAGGTCAACGGCGAAACCGTGGGCTATGTGGCGAATGAGGACGTCTTCAACACGGCCCGCGAGGACGTGATGGAGCGTATCAGCTACGCCGGCACCGACAAGACCGAGTGGACCATCGAGCCGAGCTACACCCTCGCCATTGCCCACCACATGATGGACGAAAACGAGATGGCAAACGCCATCATCCAGAGCGCTGGCGACCAGATCAGCGAAGGCACGGCTCTTTATCTGGACGGCGAGTTGACGGCAGTGTGCAGTGACGGCAACGCGCTGCGGGATTACCTCGCCGCCATGCTCGACCCCTACGAGGAAGAAGAGGACGACCCCAATGTGAGCGTGGGCTTCAACAAGCAGGTCACGCTGGAAGACGGCCTCTACTTCAAGGAAGGCTTGCAGGATTTTGAGACCGTCCGGCAGGAGCTGGTGGGCGTGAAGCAGGCTCAGAAGGTCTACACCGTCAAGGCGGGCGACACCCTCTGGTCCATCGCACATAACAATGACCTGACCTTCCGTGAGCTGTGCGCCCTCAACCCGGCGTTCAAGGGTGAGCCGCTGAGCGAGACGTCCAGCATCCTTGAGGGCGACCACCTCGTCATCACCAAAGAAGAGGCTGGCCTTGAGGTGCGCATCACCCGCATCGAGACCCGTGAGGAAGAAATCGCATTCTCTACGGAGACGACAAAATCCAACGAATATACGAAGGGAACCACCAAGGTGCTTCAGGAGGGCGAGAACGGTCTGCGCCGTGTGACCCTCCAGAACGTCTACGACACCAAGAATATCCTTGTGGACCAGAGCGTGCTTTCCACCGAGGTCATCAAGGAGCCGGTGAACAAGAAGGTGGTCGAAGGCACCAAGAAGGTGACTTCCAGCACCAAGTACATCACCGGCAGCGGCCGGTTCATCTGGCCTGTGCCGAACTACCGCTACTGCTCGCGCTGGTACGGCGGACGCCACAGGGGCGTGGACATCTGCGCCCCGGCCGGTACGCCCATCTACGCCTCCGCAGGCGGTACCGTCACCAAGGCGGGTTACAACAAGGCCGGTGCAGGTACGGGCTATGGCTACTCGGTCATCATCAACCACGGCGGCGGATACAGCTCTGTGTATGCACACTGCCTGTCCCTGACCGTCAGCGCGGGCCAGACCGTCAAGCAGGGCCAGCTCATCGGCTATCTGGGCAGCACGGGCCGTTCCACCGGCAACCACTGCCACTTTGAGATACGTCTCAATGGATCGTACATTCCCCCACAGAACGTATTCCCGGGGAAGAAATAAACCTCTCCGTCACGCCTGCGGCGCGCCACCTCCCCTAAAAAGGGGAGGCTTTGGCATGTCGGCTGACATTCAGCGGAATGAAAAAAGCTTTTGGGTAACGCAAGGCGGCGGGCTCCGCTGCCTAGATAAAATTCATAAAAAGGAGATAATTCTTATGGCTACTCCTCACATCAGCGCCGAAAAGGGCGATTTCGCAAAGACTGTCCTGATGCCGGGCGACCCCCTGCGCGCAAAGTTCATTGCTGACACCTTCCTGAAGGATGTCCGTCAGGTGACGGGCGTCCGCGGGATGCTGGGCTTTACCGGCACCTATGAGGGCCGTCCCATCAGCGTGATGGGCAGCGGCATGGGTATGCCCTCCATCGGCATCTACTCCTACGAGCTGTTCAAGTTCTACGATGTGGACAACATCATCCGCATCGGCTCCGCCGGCAGCTACACTGCCGACGCCAAGCTGTTCGACACCGTGCTGGCTACCGGTGCGGTCAGTGAGTCCAACTATGCCCGCGTCCAGAGCGGAAACGACCACGACATCACCTTCCCCAGCGAGACTCTGAATGATAAGCTGCGCGCCTCCGCCAAGAAGCAGGGCATCAAGCTTATCGAGGGCAACATCCACTCCTCCGACGTTTTCTACCGTCAGCCTTCCGATGCAAAGCCCACCTACTGGGAGCTGCTGCGCGACGAGCGCGGCTGCCTCTGCGTGGAGATGGAGAGCTTTGCTCTGTTCGCCAACGCCGAGGTGCTGGGCAAGAACGCTGCCTGCCTGCTGACCATCTCCGACAGCTTTGTCTCCCCGGAGATCACCACCGCAGAGCAGCGCCAGAAGAGCTTCACCGATATGATGAAGGTCGCACTGGGCGCGGAGTACTAAGAGTTTTTTGGATCAAAGAGGGCCGCTGTGGTTGCAGCGGCTCTCTTTTTCGACGCAGAGGCGGCGGCTTTGCTTGCACTTCTGAAAAGAATGATTTATACTTGGATCAACAAAAACAGCTTCGTCCCACAGGACGAAGAACGCCATATTTACAAATTGCAAAAAGGAGAACCGACCATGACAAAACTGACTCTGGAAGAAAAGCAGGAGCTCATCCGGATGGCCCTTGCGGCCAGGGAGAGGGCTTACACGCCTTACAGCGACTTTATGGTGGGCGCTGCCCTGCGCGCCGAGGATGGCCGCATCTTCACCGGCTGCAATGTGGAGAATGCCGCCTTTACCCCCACCAGCTGCGCCGAGCGGACGGCCCTGTTCAAGGCTGTGGCCGAGGGCGTGACCAGGTTCACCGACATCGCCGTGGTGGGTGCGCGCCGGGGCGAAGTCAACAAGCAGATCACCTCGCCCTGCGGCGTCTGCCGTCAGGCGCTGTTCGAATTCGGCGGCCCGGAGCTGAACGTCATCATGGCAAAAAGCCCGGACGATTTCATCGAGCGCAGCATGGACGAGCTGCTGCCCTTCGGCTTCGGTCCCTCCAACGTGGCGGGCAACAAGGCCGTGGAAGATTGAACACAGCTGCGCGAAAAAGGCCGGGTGGAGCGGATTTTCCGGGATAAGTATGGTTTTTATACAATTTTGATAAAATATTTGTAAATGTTTTGTAATCGGAAAAGGCTTGCATCTGTCACTTCTTCCCGCTATACTTGAGCCAGTAAATGTGCAAGTGCGCACATTTCGTCAACAAAACGCGATTATATTAAAATAAAAGGAGAGTTTTCATTATGATGATTTCTCGTCGTAACTTCCTGGCTGTGGCTGGCGCTGCAGCTGCTGCCGCACCTGACGACGC
>ERZ780208.2834-NODE-2834-length-11345-cov-4.265013_pt1 | contig 11345 bp, 10 predicted proteins | sample MGYA00511167_ERZ780208 | MGnify/ENA primary metagenome ERZ780208 (study PRJEB29588, sample SAMEA2159202) | human gut metagenome | biome: human gut; feature: human-associated habitat; material: faeces | place: Denmark | collected 2008/2010 ... | reverse complement strand
GACACTTCGGGTATGAACCGAATGCTCTAGCCAACTGAGCTATACCGCCATATTTTTTGCCGTTGAATAATCAGCTTGTTCATTATACAACGGCAAAAAGGATTTGTCAAGTACTTATTTCAAAAAAAATAAATAATTTTTTGAAATAAGGGGGATTACAAAAGATAATTATTTATTGCGGCGAACTGCGTTTGCCTTTTAGAGAAAGAGATGTTCAGGACTTTGCCATTGGAATCCGCAAGCCTTTAAAAAGGCTTGAGCGAAACTTTAGTTGTCTTGGCAGTGGTGGCTCACCGTTTCAAAATAAATGTTGTGATTGAGTAAGTTAATGTCAGTATTACAAGCCAAGAGAAGTTTTGCATAGGAGCTTTCTGGAGATGTACTGTAAATCGGCAGACAACCAGCTTTTATAAGTTCGGCACTCGATTTATAATGCTCATTTTTATTTTTGCAAGGTGTGCAGTATACATCTATACCACGCTTATGGCAATTTTCAATCAATGTCAGCACGCTTCCCTTGCCAGCAGTACGGGCTGTGCTTGAATGATAGGTCATAAGCAAAACCGCTCCCGTATCTTCACCTATTGCAATTTTGCTGAAATCAAGTCCTGGGTAAGGTCTGATAAAAATGACTTTTTTATTAAGCTTTAATTTTCCATTTAAGATGGGCTTGCGAGGGCTTTCTATTTCGGCTTTAGTGGGATTTATAGAAAGCTCTGTGAATTCGAATTTCTCGCCATTAACAAAGCCAAGCTCTTTACCACCAAAGCTTTGAAAAGTATCGGTTAAGCCGTCAGCCTCTAATATTCTTGTTGGCAGAAATACTCGACTTTTGCCGATTTTATTGCCGAAAACAGTAAAAGCACCCCTTGAAAAGCATTTAATAATAGAAACTGCGGAATTAAAATTATTTAAAGCATTGCTTCTTTCATCAAGAACGATATAATTAGAAGCAATTAGTACTATCGGAATAGGCAAATGGCAAAGGCACATCGAAAGCATTGCAGATGAATATGAAAGAGTATCACTTCCATGGGTTATGATAATTCCATCGAAACTGTTAATATTATATTCGAGAATGAAATTTATCATAGCTTCCCAATGTATAGGCTCGAGATTTTCGCTTGCGATATTTAAGGGCTGAACGAGGGTGAAATTGTCCCCTTTTCCATATTTTTCGCAGTATTTATCTATAAGCAACAAAGATGCTTTTTCATCAACATCAATTATTTCTCCGTCACTTATACTGCCAATCGTGCCACCAGTAAGAACTATCAGAACTTTAGCCATTTTACTGCCCTCCTGTCGATATATAACTTAGTATACCACCCGAAAGAAAAAACATCAATTATTAAAGTAGGTAAGGTTATGGAAAATAAGATTATTACACACCCTTTAAAACCGATTTTTGATAAAAATTCGGCTGTTTTGATTCTTGGCACAATGCCTTCGCCAAAATCAAGAGAAAATAATTTTTATTATGGACACCCACAAAATAGATTTTGGCGAGTTTTATCAGCTATTTTTGGCGAAAAACTTCCTGAAAATAATAAAGAGCGAACTGCACTTTTATTAAAGCACAGAATCGCTCTTTGGGATGTTTTGGCATCTTGTGAAATCAAAGGTGCTGAGGATAGCTCAATCAAGAACCCTATACCGAATGATTTATCGCTTATTCTCGAAAGCTGTCATATAAAGGCTATTTTCACAACTGGAAAAAAAGCTTTTTCGCTTTATGAGAAATTATGCGAGCCGAAAACTAAAATTTCGGCTATTTCTTTGCCATCGACAAGTCCGGCTAATTGTCGGTTTACGCTTGAAAGGCTTATTGAAGAATATAGTGCTGTTAAGGATTTCTTGGGTTAGTCTGTAATATAATATATATTTGGAGCTTTACAGGCTTTTAGGGTTTCTTCTGTTTTTGAGCCTTGTCGGCAATAAAAATCAATATTAATTATGGATAAATCATAAGACTCTAAAGAACTTATAGTATCTGGTAGGTCTATTCGTTTGATAGGTGTGTAATCCCCAAAAATGTCAAGATCAAAGGTTTTGAAGCTTGATAAAAGTGTAAAATGAGTAAGACTCCAACACTCACGAAAAGTATCTTTTTCGATGCTTTGCACATATTTAGGAATAGTGATTTGTGTTAGACTTCGGCAATATTCAAAAGCCCCCTCTCCTATTGTTAAAAGACCATCAGGAAGGTTTATATATTCTAAACTATAGCAATTTTCAAAGGCACTGTTGCCGATTGTTAATACACTGCTTGGAATATCTAAAACTTTTAAATTTTGGCAATTATCAAAGGCGTATCTTCCGATACTCTTGATATTCTCAGGCAAACTAATACTGGCTAAATCTTCACAATCACTAAAGGCATAATCTTCAAGTATATCAGGGCCTTTTAAAAGAGTTAATTTGTAGCCGTCCTTTGTGACACTATATTCATAATCTCCGTCCCATAAAAATCTTAATGAAAATTCTGTATATTCACCTGTGGCAGGGTCTTGGTATCTATCGTGCAAGACTCGTTCTCTGCTTGTTTCATATGATAATTCTTGTAAGGAAATATTTCCATAAGAATTATAATGATAACTTTCATCAAATACATAGGGCAAAACTATAAGTGTTATTATAATTACAATTATAACTCCAGCAATGACTACTGTCACAATACCAGTTTTTTTTGCGGTTTCAATTTGTGATTTAGTGGGACCTTTTAAAATATCAAGGGTATGTTCATCAGTATAAAATTCTGCTACACTTTCTTGCTCAACTCTATGTTCTTTGAAATTCAAGGCATTTGTGCAGGTTTCAACAAGATTTGGTGGAGGATTTGTCTTATGGCTTAGCTGTTCGGCACGCTGAAAAATTGTTGGCAAAAATGAGGGTGTAGGATAACTTCTTTTACCAGTTTCTTTTTCCATTTGCAGCTCTATATCGCTATTGGCTTGGCAGATTATGTGTTTAACACAGGCTAAGGTAATACCCATATACTTTGCCATACGCTCTAATGGCACATCTCTATAATATAATAATGTTAAACATAATCTTGCGCTATCTAACAGTTGCTTGAAAATATCTATGATTTTAGAAGTAAATTCAGGCTTAGCATATTCACTGACAACATCAAGGGGAATTTTATCATAATTTTCCATTTGCTCATCAAATTTATTTGCTAAATCTTCTTTATTTTCAAATATAGGTGCATTACTATATGATGTAATAATAATCACACTTTGCTTAATGATTATCCTATCTAAAAGCTCATTTGCTTTTTCATCATCTTTTGGCAGTGGAATTGACATATATATTTTATTATAAATTGAAAAATATAGCTTATTAGCTAATTCAGAATTTGGGCAGATAAGATTGGCTAAAAAGAAAATAGCATTATTGGTTTTGTTATAGATGTCTTCGAATTCGAGCATATCAGAGGTCATGAAATTATTATTTGGAGTTTGTTTCATATAAAAACACCACTTTCATATATTTTAATTAATTTCAATTATATCATACTAAATAAAGCTATACAACTGATATATTATAAAATCTTAGATTATATAGGTAAAAACTTTTAAGCGTTATGTAAATAGTCTATATTTTACTTGATATTGTGTGTGAGTGTATGGTAAAATGAAATAATAATCGAAAATAATTAAAAACACTTATCTCGTTAGAAGAATTTTATATATTTTTCTAAATGAAGCTATCAGAATGACAGGAGCGGAATATGAAATTTTTATCATGGAATGTAAATGGTATAAGGGCTTGTCTTGGCAAGGGCTTTATTGAGTCGGTTCTTGCTGAAAATCCCGATTTTATATGTATACAGGAAACTAAAATGCAATTAGGACAGGCTACTATTGAGCTTGATGGCTATGAGCAATTCTGGTGCAGTGCGGAGAAAAAAGGATATTCGGGAACAGCAATATTCGCAAAGCATAAGCCTCTTTCTGTAACATATAACGGTATGGATATAGAAGAACATTCCCACGAGGGTAGAATGATAACCCTTGAATATGAAAATTTTTACCTTATAAATGTATATGTGCCAAATTCACAAGACGGCTTGAAACGAATTGATTACCGTATGCGTTGGGAGGACGATTTGCGTAAGTATCTTATTGAGCTTGATAAGAAAAAGCCTATTATTCTCTGCGGGGATATGAATGTCGCACACAAAGAAATAGACCTTAAAAATCCTAAGACAAACCGTGGAAATGCTGGTTTTTCTGATGAAGAACGAGGAAAAATTGGCGAACTTCTCTCGTCAGGATTTACAGATACTTTCCGTTATCTTTATCCTGACGCAACAGGTATATATAGCTGGTGGTCTTACAGAGCAAGAGCAAGGCAGAATAATGCGGGTTGGCGTATTGACTATTTTATCGTATCAGACAGGATTAAGCAGAATATTACTTCTGCAAATATTCTGACAGAGGTTCTCGGAAGCGACCATTGCCCTGTTACTTTGGAGCTTGATATTTAATTAAAGGTCTTGGTAGAGGTGGCTTCATAGGTGATTACCTTTGAAAACTGCAAGCTTTTAATTTTAAAAATTTAGAGGCAAAAAAGATGATTTAACATAATTTTGCTGATAAAGATATTGCTAAGGAGCGTATTATATATGATTGAAGTAAAAAATCTGGTCAAAAATTATGGGAGGCAGACGGCTCTTGACGGAGTTACTTTCTCGGTTAAGGACGGCGAAATTTTAGGCTTTCTCGGACCGAATGGTGCGGGAAAATCTACTACTATGAATATCATTACGGGCTACATATCCGCAACGGACGGAACTGTGCTTATTGATGGTATTGATATTCTTGAAGAACCAAAGAAGGCTAAATCTAAGATTGGATATTTGCCTGAGATTCCGCCTGTTTATGGCGATATGACGGTTGAAGGCTATCTTAAATTTATGTTTGATATAAAAAAATTAACCTTGCCAAAGAAAGAACATATCTTAGAGGTTTCTAAGCTTGTCGGTGTTGATAAGGTCAGCAACCGTCTTATTAAGCATCTTTCTAAAGGTTATCGTCAGCGTGTTGGTTTTGCTCAGGCTTTATTGGGAAATCCGCCTGTGCTGATACTTGATGAGCCAACTGTTGGTCTTGACCCGAACCAGATTATCGAAATGAGAAACCTTATTCGCAAGCTTGGTAAAAAGCATACAGTTATTCTGTCATCTCATGTTTTGTCAGAGGTTCAGGCAACTTGCGATAGAATTGTTGTTATCAATAAAGGCAAGATTGTGGCTGATGATATGAAAGACTCTATGACCTCAAGAGCGGCTGATAACAAGCTTGTTGCTGTTATTGAGGGCAGAGAGCAGGGAGTTATTTCTGCTATACGCAATATTTCGGGCGTAGTGAATGTTAGAAAAACCGGTGAGCCTGAGCGTGGCTGTGGTGAATATACAATAGAATGTAAAGATGAAGCGGATATTCGCAGAGCATTATTTAAAACTATGGCAACACAATCTATGCCGATTCTTATGCTTCATAGAGATGAATATTCCCTTGAAGATGTATTTATCAGGCTTACACAGGGCGAAGGAGGAGATAAATAATGGGCGCAATATTCAAAAGAGATTTTACATCATATTTCAATTCGGCAATAGGCTACATAACTATGGCTGTATTTTTCTTTTTCAGCGGATTATATTTCTATACGACTTGCTTATATACAAAGACATCAGATATGTATTATGTTTTTCAATCTATGTTTTTGGTTATAATGTTTGTTATACCGCTTTTCACAATGAAGCTTTTCAGTGAGGAAAGAAAACAGAAAACCGACCAAGCTTTGCTTACTTCACCAATAAGCATAACAAGAATAGTTATAGGCAAATATTTTTCTGCAATAGCAATGTTTGCAATATGCTTATTGATATTTGTTGTTTTTGAGATAATTCTTGCTTTTATAGCAACACCTTCGGTAGGAGTTATATTCGGAAATATTCTCGGGCTTCTCCTTCTCGGAAGCTCACTCATATCAATCGGTATATTTGTTTCATCTCTCACAGAAAGTCAGGCTGTTGCGGCACTTGTTACTTTTGCGATTGAGTTTGTTATAAATATTTTAGATTCATTTGCTTCAACAGTTTCAAATGATTTCCTCAAGAATTTACTTCTTGCATTCTCATTCCGAACAAGATATAACAATTTTGCACTTGGCCTTATTAACCTTGCAGATATGATATTCTATCTGAGCGTTACGGCACTATTCCTGTTCCTGACAATAAGAGTTATTGATAAACGCCGTTGGAGCTGATTTAATCCATGCAGAACTCAGAAAGGTGATGAATATTTATGAACAATGATGAAAATAAAAAGGAACTTTCTGCCGAAGAAATTATCGAAGCAGAAAAGCCTGAAACAGAAAAAATTGAAATAAATAGTAAGTCGGAAGTTAAAGCTTATAATACAAATAGTGATGGGCAAAACTCAAAGAAGAAAAAAACTAAATCTCCTAAAGCACCAAGACAAAAGATGTCTAAGGCGAGATTTAATCATACTATTGGGGCGTTGGTGATAACCGCAGTTGTACTTGTTGCGACTATTTTGCTGAATGTTGTCGTTTCGCTTATGTCGGATAAGCTGCCAGGAATGAGCATAGACCTTACAAGCACAGGTGCGTTTCAGCTTTCTGAAACTTCAATAAAGCTTGCACAAAATGTTAAGAAGGATTTGAAGATTACTTTCCTTGATGATAAGCAATCTTATCGTTCAAAGGCAAGCTCGAATACATACTATGCACAGGTTATGGCTATTGCGGAGGAATATGGCAAGTATAACAATAATATTTCTGCCGAATATGTCAGTATAGTAGATAATCCTAATTTTGAAAATAAATATCCGCAAGAAACTCTTAGTGCAGATAATATTATTGTTTCCTGTGGCGATAAGTATCGTATACTCGACCAATACGATATTTTTAATGTTAAGAGCTATTACAGCACATACAGTTATATTGCCTCATCAAAGGCTGAGGAGGCTTTTGATGGTGCTATTCTTTCGGTGACAAGTACAGAAAGCACAAAGCTTGCGATTGTTGAAGATAATTCAACAGAAGATTTCACATATTTTAAGAATATTCTTGAACAGAATAACTATGAGCTTGTCAGCGTAAAGCTTGAACAGGAAGATATTCCAAAAGACGCTAAGATGCTTATAGTTTTTACACCTGAAAAGGATTTCTCAAAGGCAGCTGCAAAGAAAATTCGCACATATCTTGAGAACAACAAAGAATATGGCAAGAATATGCTCTATATTCCAAGCTCAAAGACTTATAAAACGCCAAACCTTGATGAGGTTCTTTCTGATTGGGGAATTACAGTTGGTGACGGACTTGCATATGAGCTTGAGAGCAGTTCAGTATATGGCAGAAATATGTATGATGGAATACTTTGCTATATGGGAAGCAATGCTTTTACTTCAAAATTTGATGATAATTCCGCTCCTGTTATTTCCTCTTATGCAAGACCTATTACACTTAATTCCGATGCAGAAACTCAATCCTTGCTTCAATATTCTTCTAAGTCGGGAGTTTGTCCGAGTGATGCAGATGATTCTTACGATTTCACAGGTAATGCAAAGGGAAATATAATTATTGCTGGTTATGGTGTAAACGGAATTTTTGCTAATGATAAAAAGAGCAGTGATAAGATTTCAACAGTTTTTGTATTTGGTTCATCGACAATGTTTGAAAAGACAATTCTTGCTTCAACATATAGCGACCAAAAATATATACTTGCTATGCTGAGTGAATCTTGTGGCAACGTAGACCAAGAGATAGTAGTTGAGGCGAAAGAGCTTACACAATATGATGTTCAGATAGATAATAATTCGGCATCAGTTATTGGCTTAGTTTGCTATGTCGGTTTGCCGATAGCGGTTATATGTGCAGGCTTGATAGTATTTGTAAAGAGAAGAAATAAATAAAATTTTCATTACCCGAACTGATATGGTTCGGGTAATTTTTATATTATTTGTAGAATTTTTACAGAACTGCTTAAAAATATAAAAGAGAGATATAGACAAAATAAGGCAAGTGGATTTATAATATTGTTTATAAAGCAGATTTTAATATATGGGAGAAATTGCTAATGAAAAGCGATTTTATAAAAAATTTTTTGAAAACAGCTCAACCGATAGTTAATCGAATACCATTGATGAACCAAAGGTCGTATCAAACGACATTTTTCACGCTAAAACCTCTACCCTCTGATGTAATATATGATGAGATAGAGGACTTTTCGTATAAAGCAGAATGGGTAATACCTCCTGAGGAGGACCCCGAAAAGGTAATTTTCTATACGCACGGCGGTGGCTATGGTATGGGAGATTTAATTTCATCAAGGGCATTGATTGCACCAATCGCAAAAAAAACAGGAATACGAGTTTTTTCGTTTGAGTATCGTCTTGCTCCGGAACATCCCTTCCCTGCCGCCTTCGATGATGCAAAGAAAGCTTATGAATATGTTCTTGGACAAGGATATTCCCCCGGAAATATTATTGCCTTTGGAGAATCAGCAGGCGGAGGCTTGGCGGTTTCTAATATTCTTAGGCTTATTGCAGAGGGAAAGGAAGCTCCTAAGTGTCTTGTGACTATTTCACCTTGGAGCGACCTCACTGCAACTGGTCAGACATATTTCCTCAATGAAGATAAAGACCCATTATTGCGTGGAAAATATCTGAAAAGACTTGCGGATTCATATGTCGGAGATGATTCGCCACTTAACCCTTATATCTCTCCCGCCTTTGCAAGCTATGATGATAGATTTCCGCCAACACTTATTCAGGCTGGCAGTGACGAGGTTTTGCTTGATGACTCAAAGCTTCTTTATAACGCTATGAAAGATGGCGGAGTTGATGTCGATATAGAAATTTATCCGAAGATGTGGCATGTCTTTCATATCTGGCAGATTGAGGAATCAGATAAGGCAATTACTGCGATTGACGAATTTATTAAAAGAAAGGTGTAGCTTATGGCTGACACAAGAAAAGCGTGGTATCGCTTAGATAATGCCGCAAAAATATATCCTGCTGTAAGAACTCAGAAATGGTCTGGAAATTTCAGGGTTTCTGTAAGCTTAAAAGAAAAAGTTGATATGAAAATTCTTGAAAAGGCTCTTGCTGATACGGCGGAAAGACTTGTTAGCCTTAGGTTGAACTTGCACAGGGGATTCTTTTGGTATTATTTAGAGGATAGCGGTGAGAGTGTAAAAGCAACTGAAGATGTGCGAAATCCTTGTGCGAGATTCGGCGGAAAACGCAATCGAGAAAAGCCCTGCCGTATTCGTGTTTATGAAAATAGAATTGCACTTGAGATTTTTCATGTACTTGCGGACGGCACAGGTGCTATGAATATCCTCAAAACGCTTACTGCACGATATATTACGCTTAAATATGGCGAAAAGATTCCTGCGGAGAATGGTATTATTGATATTAATTCTGAACCTGATAAAGAGGAAATGGAGGACGCATTTAAGCGTTATGCGAGATTTAAGGCGGTTAAAAGCCGTCAGGAGCTAAAGGGCTATCATTTTAAGGGAACTAAGCTAAAACCGCATGATATAAATATTATTACTGGGCTTATGTCGGCAAGTCACATACACTCTATTTCTAAATCTTATAAGGTTACTGTGACCGAATTTATAACAGCACTTATGATTTATTCGTTTATGCAGTGTCAGAGCGAAAGTAAATGCTATGTTGAAAAGCCTGTGAAAATCAGCGTTCCGATAAATCTTAGGAAGATTTATCCGAGCAAAACTTTAAGGAATTTTGCGTTATATATAAATCCTGGAATAGAGCCGAGATATGGAGAATTTACCCTTGAGGAAATTATTGAAGATGTTCACCATTTTATGAGAATGAATAACAAGGAAAAGTATCTCAATGCGATTATGTGTAAAAATCTTAGTGATGAGATGAACCCTATAACAAGAGTTGTTCCTCTTTTTATAAAAAATATTGTTATGAGAATTGCCTTTAATATGTATGGAGAAAATCTGGTTTCTTCTACTTTTTCAAATCTTGGTATGGTAAAGGTTCCTGATGAAATGGAAAAATATATAGACCATTTTGATTTTGTCTTTGGTCGCTTTAAGCGTGATATGCCAAGTGTTGCTGCGGCAAGCTTTGGAGATAAGCTTTGCATTTCGTGGAGCAGTGGAATTGTAGAAAAAGATGTTGAACGCAGATTTTTTACGGAATTGGTAAAAATGGGTGTTCATGTTAAGCTTGAGAGCAATTTTTATCCTATAAATAATTGAGGAAAGGAAGCTTTTGAATGTCTTATTGCGTAAACTGCGGGGTAGAGCTTAATTCAAATGAAAAGCGTTGTCCGCTTTGCTCAACGCCTGTAATAAATCCGAATATCGACAACAAACAAATGGATTTGCCACCATACCCGCCGAAAAGTGAATTTATAGTTGAAAGAAAAATTAAGAATACAACTGCTTTGTTAATTTCAGTAGTGCTGTTAGTTCCTCTCTTAGTATGTCCATTATGCGATTATCTTGTAACTGGGAATATCTCATGGTCACTATATGCGATTTTGGGAATAGTGCTTGGCTGGATATTGATAGTCCCGCCTATAATCATGCGTCATGATGTAATAATAAAATGTGCTTGGCTGGATTTTTTCTCGATACTATTATTCCTATATTTAGTAAATATGATTACACCAACAAAGTCAGATTGGTTTGATGCCCTTTCTTTGCCAATAGTGTGTTTACTGATGATTATGCTTATGATTATATTGATATTGTGCAAGATTTTTCGTCCAAGACCTATAACTATAATTGCTTTATCAATCTTTATGCTTGGGTTATTTACTGTGGCGGTTGATATTTTTACAAATCTATTCTTAGGCAAGGGGATTACAGCTTATTGGTCTTTGCCAGCTATAATTGCTTGTACGGCAATAACAATATTGTTATTGGTAGTTTCAAGACTGGCTAAGTTGAAAGCTATAATCAGAAAAAAGATGCATATTTAATGGAAATTTAAGTTAAAATTAAGGTTGGGATAATATAATCTTAGACATTAAGAGGAACAACAAAGATTTTGTTATTAATTTAGATTACTTCGGCACTATTGCTGCAAAATACACCCCTTCAAAAAGCCTATGGTTAAAACCACAGGCTTTTTTGTTTTTTGGTTGCACTGACTATATAAAATGTGATATAACTAAATTATAAGATAGTAGTAAGTTACCCTAAGATACTTAAAATTTAGGTCAAGCCTTTTCTACACCAGCTTTGCTGGTGAAAGCTGCTTGCGGATTCCAAAGGTAGTCACCTACGGCAGAGCCTTTGGTGGGTTTTAAGG
>ERZ780208.2830-NODE-2830-length-11353-cov-2.292884_pt1 | contig 11353 bp, 4 predicted proteins | sample MGYA00511167_ERZ780208 | MGnify/ENA primary metagenome ERZ780208 (study PRJEB29588, sample SAMEA2159202) | human gut metagenome | biome: human gut; feature: human-associated habitat; material: faeces | place: Denmark | collected 2008/2010 ... | reverse complement strand
GGAGTATGTGGGCAAGATATATAAAGAGGTAAAGCGGCGGCCGCGTTATTTCATAGAACAGACTGCGGGGATACAGGAGCCGCATGATTGAAGTTTCAACCGCCCGTCCGATGCCATGGTTTTCTTTCCGGACGGGCGTTTTTTGTGGATAGGCTACTGTCAAATTGTCTATGTTTGTATTCAGTTTCCTTTCAAAAAGACAGATTTTTCAAGTTTTAGAGTTGACGAAAAATAAGAAAACAGGGGCATTCCACGTGTTTCTTTTGCATAATTATTCGTTTTTCGCCTTGTTTATGCGTTTTCCTTTGCATATATTCAAATCGTTCGACTGAGATTGATTTTTCGTTTGCAGTCGTATGCAATACGTTTCTCCGCATGTGGGTGCGGAGCTGTCTGCAAATGGCCGGAAATCTTTGCGGAAATACGTTAAAAAAACGACTTGGGTTACCGTTTTTTCTCTAAACGGTGGCCTTGCGGAAGCAAAGATGAAAAAACAAAATGTACATCAGGAAACGTCTTAGGCTTGCGCGAATGGGAAAACATGCGGAGTAGGGAAGGAAAACGCCTGTCATAACGTAAGGGAATGAGGCGTAGGAGGTAACATGTCGTCTTGGGCCTGCTGCGGCGAGAATCGCGTATTTTCCTTTAGGCAGGGTTGTGGATTCAAATATGCGATTCTGGAGGACATGGCTTTGTCCTTTTGTCAAAGTGTCAATACCGGGTACGGTAAGGGTAAAAAAATAGGGGACACTTTCTGAAAAGTATCCCCTTTATAAAAGCCGCACCGATGATGTGATGAAAACTCCGAGCTAACAAGATTTGAGCGCCCGTCACCTTTGTAATCCACCGGCAATTAAGCTACCCGAAGGCGTGGCCCGCCATTAGTGAGCGAAGCATTCTCGGTTTTCTGAAATAAATTGATGAGTATCCCAATCTAACCGATGCGGCTCCTTTTTCTGTATGACAAAGATAAGTCATTGTGCCCGAAAAAGCAAATAAAATGCGTGTTTTTTTAGATAGGAAATGAAATGCCCCGCTTCTTTGTCGGAAAAGAGGCGGGGCTGTTCGTGTCTTAGGCTTATTTGAAATGTTCCAGAAGCTTCTCCAGTTCGGCGGTAGAAATGATTTCCACACTGCCGTGTTTCACTTCCGTAGGATTCCGGATTTCGTCGTCAGGTATAGGATACCATTTGTGTTGCGACGGGTCGGTACAGCCGGTATAGCTTACTCCTCGGTCGCCATTGAACTTGTCGAAATAGAGGAACCATCCTTTGCCGCCTATGGCAGGAAAGACTTCCGGGCCTTCTACTTCTATGTAGCGCGATGGCAGTAGCGGAGTGGAACCTTCGAAGCGCTGCACGCGCGGGTCGAGGCTCTTCGACGTGGCGCAACGGATGGTCTTCTCTCCGTTGCGTTCGTCCTTGTAGTAGGCATAGTATGTGTCCCCTTCTTTCAGGATGGTCATATGGATGGCTGTGAAGCCCGGGTCGAAGTAAACAGCCGGAGTGGAGAAAGTGAGCCAATCTTTCGTGGTACAGTAATGATGCACCTGCCTGTCGCCGATGCGGGAGGACCAGTAGAGATAGAACGTGCCGGTCTGTCCGTCGTAAGTGAATTCCGGTGCCCAGGCGTTGGGCGATACGGGGCCGCCGTCGTGTCCGTCCATCAGCATGATTTTCCCGTCGTCGGTACGTGTACCGCCGTTGGCGGCTGTCCAATGAATGAGGTCGTCGGATTCCCAGTGGAACAGGGCAGGATGGTCCCAGCCCCAAGTATGTATGAGATGGAATTTGGTTTTACCATTGTGCGTGACACGGTGCAAATAAGGGTCGCGCAGCCAGACTTCGTCGTCGTAAGCATTGAAAACGGGGCGGCTGCCATTGATGTCGGTCCATGTCTTTCCGTCACGGCTATAGGCATAGAACAAGTGCTGTGCGCTGGCTTTGAAATAAGACATGAGGTACACGCTGTCTGTGGCCCTGACCTCCGGCATGGCTTGCCGTCCGGGCATGGGGCCGACGGAATATTCCTCTACGGGGATATATTCTGTGTAGCGCAGGCCCGCGTCGATATATTGGCCTCCGTAGCCTTGGTGGGCATGGATGGCCATGACATTGTCGCTGTTCGGTTTCAGCGTGGCAAGCGCTTCCGGGGCGATGGGTTGCGCCACATAGCGCGTGGCCCATCCTTTGACTTCGTATGCTTTGACACCGTTAAGGTAGACTTCGCAGTCGTCGTCTTGGTAGAGCCAGAGTTGCAAGGCGTTGATTTGTGCCTGCGAAAGGTTGCCGATGGAGAAGTGGCGGCGTATGTAAATATCGGATGTGTTCCACGCGCTCCGTACGAAAGTGTTGGGCGGACCGCCGGCACCGAAACCGGCCTGTCCTTTGTCCCACCGGCTGTCGTCGAACGACGGGGCATACCAATCGCCGGATGGCGTAACGGTGGTATAACTCCACACCTCGTCGGACGATGTGTCTGCAGCGTCGACTACTACTGTCTGGCGTGAGCGGTTGTGGATGGTGCGCAGGATTTCTTCGCGTACGGAAGCCTGTTCTTCCGGGGCTATCTTGAACACCTTGCGGTCGTAAGTAAGCAGTCCGTTCAGTTCTTGCTCCACGTCGCTCGTCTGCGTATATACGGATGCCCAGATGCCTTGTTCCTGCAATCCTTGCAAGGCGACGGTGTAGGCATTGAACCTTTCGGCCAAAGCCTTGCTGTCCGGTACGGAAGTGTATTCCATGTCATTGCCTTTCCACAGATGCCCGTCCACTTTGAGGGTGATGCCCCCGTATTCCCCGCATACGGCCACCCGTTCGTTGAGCGGATTGCTTTGGAGCGAAGGCACGGGATAGCTATGTTGGTCGATGATGTCGCCAGCCTCGAAGTCCACCCATCCGCTTGCCGCATTGATAAGGCGTGTGTCGTCGGCTTTGCGGATGGCCTCCACGCCACGGCGCGTATGGCTGTCGTTGCCCGAAGCATACTGTCCCCAGCCTTCGTTATAGGCTACCCATACGACGATGCAAGGATGATTTTTCAACGTGTTGACGATGCGCGTGCACTCATCGTAGAAGTTCTGCCGGATAAACTCCTGGCTGCCGATACTGCCGTTCTCGTCGAAGCTCTTGCTCGGCATGTCTTGCCACACGAGCATTCCCATCTTGTCACAGTAATAGTACCAGCGTGCGGGTTCTACCTTGATGTGTTTGCGTATCATGTTCATGCCCAACGATTGTACGACTTCTATGTCGTAGCGCATCCCTTCGTCCGAAGGAGGAGTGAGCAGGCCGTCCGGCCACCATCCTTGGTCGAGCACACCGAATTGGTACAGCGGTTTGTTGTTCAATAGCATGCAGGGATGACCGTCCACCATACCCCGGCTGATTTTACGCATGCCGAAGTATCCTTTCACTCGGTCGGTTTGCGTGCCGTTATGATACAGGTGGATGTCCATGTCATAAAGGTGGGGGGAACCGGGTGCCCATAATTTGGCATCCGGTATGCTGACCGTGCGGGCCGAGTTGACGGGGATTCCAGTCAGGGTGGCCACCGTTTTCCGTCCGTCCTTGACGATGATGTCGGCCGTGGCGGACGTGCTGGCGGACTCGACTGTAAGCGAAACGGTTCCTGCATCGATGTCCGACGTCACGTTGTAGCTGCTGACGTGTGCGGCGTCAACCGGTTCAATCCATACGGTTTGCCAGATTCCCGTTACCGGAGTGTAGAAGCATCCGCCCGGTTTGAGGGTTTGCTTGCCCAACGGTTGCCCGCCATGGTTCGTGGGGTCTGTGACCGTCACTTGTATTTCCTGTTCTTCTCCGTCGCGAAGCAGCGGTGTGATGTCCATGGAGAACGGGTCGCTGCCGCCGCTGTGGCTTCCGGCTTTTTGCCCGTTGACGTACACGGCACATTTCCAGTCCACCGCCCCGAAATGGAGCAGGATGTGCCGGCCTTTATAGGCTTTGGGAAGTTTGAACGTGCGTTGATATACGAAAGTAGACTGTGTGTTTTCTTCGAAATTCGTATCCATAATGCCGGACAGGGCCGACTCTATGGGAAAGGGCACCAATATCTTTTGGTTGAACGCCGTAGGCGACAGGTTGTAACTAAGGTCTACCGACTTCTTCTTACAGTAATCCCAAAGGCCGTTGAGCGACATCCACTCGCTGCGTTTCATTTGCGGACGCGGATATTCGGTCCATACTTTGTCGGGGTTGATTTTTTCACCCCACTCGCTCATGATGGGAGCTTTTTTCCGAACCCAATCCGCAGCCGTCAGGTTGGTGGCCGCCATCAAGGCAAGAGCGGTAAATAGGTTTTTCAATAGGTTGTGGTTCATAAAAATAAAATATGTTTAAGTGATGTGCAAATTTAACGGTTCGTGGTGCGGTTCATTGTATGTATTTGGGAAAAAGCTAAAAAGCAGATGCCTTTTGGCGTAAAATAACTAATTCGTGACGTAAAAAAGAGAGGTTTTTATTTTGTTCTCCGCTCTTCATCTCTTATCTTTGTACGAATACTTTTAAAGAGCAAACCCACAAATTTATGAAACTGCATTTCTCGATAGAATATCTGACGCATTGGGGGGAAGATGTCAGGGTGTACCTGACGTTGGTCGATGCAAAGGGACGTACCCAGACACAGACTTATCCGATGGAAACCCGTGACGGCCACCGATGGACGGGAGAAGTGCTCATTACTGACGGGCGCATCCGGTCTTTTCATTATCATTATAGTGTATATAAGGAAGGCCGTAAGTTCCGGACGGAATGGGACTTCGTACCTCGCCGTTTCAGAGCCGACATTACTAAAACTTATTTGTTCCGGGATGCTTGGCAGGATGTCCCCCTCTTGTCTCATCTTTATACTTCCGCTTTTACGCAGTGTGTCCGTCCGCATACGGCCGAGACGGAAGGCCTGCCATATTTCAACAGTACGTTGATGTTGAAGGTGAGTGCTCCTCAGCTTGAGGAAGGGCAGGCGTTGGCTCTCCTTGGTAACCAACCGGCGTTGGGAGAGTGGAATCCGGGCTTTGCGTTCCGCATGAAAGAGACGGGGCTGTACGAGTGGAGTGTGACCTTGAGCGCGGCCGGTGTCACTTTTCCCATGGAATATAAATATGTCGTCATCGATGCGAAGACGGGCGATTTCGTGGCGTGGGAAGGCGGAGAAAACCGTGTGCTGCCGATAAGCGGGGTGGCAAAAGACGAAGTGGTCGTTATCTCGGATTCTCCGTTACGGATTCGGGGAAACCGTTGGAAAGCGGCCGGTGTGGTCATACCCGTTTTTTCATTGCGTAGCGAAGGCAGTTGCGGGGTGGGGGATTTCGGCGACCTGAAAGCTATGGTCGATTGGACGGTGCTTACCCGGATGCGTGTCATCCAACTGTTGCCCGTGTACGACACGACTATTCATAAGAATTGGCTGGACTCTTATCCATATAATAGTATTTCCATTTATGCGCTCCATCCCCAGTATGTCGATTTGCGCCAGTTGCCGAAGCTTGCGGACGAAAAGGAAATGGCGGAATACGAAGAGCGGCGGGCTTTGAATGCTTTGCCCCAAGTGGACTACGAGGCGGTAAGTGCCTTGAAGCAAGAGTATCTGCATGCCGTGTTCCGTCGTGAGGGTAAAGAAATGCTGTCCTCCGAACGCTTTACGGCTTTTTTCAAGCGGAACGAAGATTGGTTGGTGCCCTATGCGGCGTTTTGCGTGTTGCGCGACCGTTTCGGGACGGCCGATTTCCACGCATGGCCGGAGTATGCGGAATACAGGACGGAAGACGTACGTGCTTTTTGCCGTCCGTCCGCTCCGGCCTACGAGGAAGTTTCTTACTATTATTATGTACAGTTCTGCTTGCATGAACAGTTGTTGGCGGCTTCCGATTATGCCCGTGCGAAGGGTATCATTCTGAAGGGAGACATCCCCATCGGCATCAGCCGCAACAGTGTGGAGGCTTGGGTGGAGCCGTACTACTTTAATCTGGATGGCCAGGCCGGTGCGCCGCCCGATGATTTTTCGGTCAACGGCCAGAACTGGGGCTTTCCTACTTATAACTGGGAGGTCATGCTCGAGGACGGTTGCAGTTGGTGGGTGCGTCGTTTCCGTAAGATGGCCGAGTATTTCAATGCCTATCGTATCGACCACGTGCTGGGATTCTTCCGGATATGGGAGATTCCGTCCGACTCGGTACATGGTCTGCTGGGGCATTTCTCTCCTTCGCTTCCGATGAGTGTGGAAGAGATTGAGGGCTATGGGCTTCGGTTTCGGAAAAATTATTTTACCCATCCCAATATCAGTGATTGGGTGTTGGATAAACTGTTCGGTGAACGTGCCGAGGAAGTGAAGGCCGTTTATCTGGATGCTTTGGGCATGGATTGGTATGCGTTGAAGCCCGAGTATGACACGCAACGTAAGGTGGAAGCGGCTTTTGCCGGGAAGTCTTCGGCCGAGGATGCGGCTTTGCGTGAGGGGTTATATGCGCTTATCAGTAATGTGCTCTTCATTCCCGACCCGAAACAGCCGGACAAATATCATCCGCGTATTTCGGCCCGGTGCGATTACCTGTACCAGACATTGAGCGAGGAAGAGAAACGGGCTTTCGATGCCTTATACGAAGATTATTATTACCATCGGCACAACGAGTTCTGGTACGGGCAGGCCATGCGTAAACTGCCCGTCTTGGTGGAAGCGACTCAAATGCTGGTGTGTGCCGAAGATTTGGGCATGGTGCCGGAATGCGTCCCTTGGGTCATGGACGATCTGCGCATCCTGACGCTTGAGATTCAAACCATGCCCAAGAAGTTCGGGCTGAAATTCGGACGGTTGGAAGAAAATCCTTACCGGAGCGTGGCCACCATATTTACCCATGATATGCCCACCCTTCGCGGGTGGTGGGAAGAGGATGCCGTGCGTGCGCAACAATATTTCAACGAGGTGTTGCAAAAAGACGGGGAGGCTCCTGCTTCCATACCGGGGTGGTTGTGCGAAGAAGTAGTGGCACGTCATCTTTATTCTCCTTCGATGCTCTGTTTGGTTTCGTGGCAGGACTGGATGTCGATAGACGAACGGTTGCGTTATCCCGATGTGGATTTTGAACGTATTAACGTACCTTCCAATCCGCGAAACTACTGGCATTACCGTATGCACCTGACGATAGAGGAATTGATGGGGTGCGACGACTTGAACCGGAAAATCCGCATGCTGATTACGCATAGCGGAAGAGATTGAAAGCTTTTATTCATATTCAAAAATAATTTATGGTATCTGTAGACGGACTGGCCGTGGAATTCGGCGGAACGACTTTGTTTAGCGATATTTCTTTTCAGATTAACGAGAAAGACCGTATTGCCCTGATGGGAAAAAACGGGGCAGGAAAGAGTACATTATTGAAAATATTGGCTGGGGTGAGACAACCGACGAGAGGACGTGTCACGGCTCCTAAGGATTGTGTGATAGCTTATCTGCCACAGCATCTGATGACGGAAGACGGGCGTACGGTATTTGAAGAGGCTTCGATGGCCTTTTCCCACTTGAAGGAAATGGAAAGGGAAATAGAAGTCCTGAATAATGAACTGGCGACCCGTACGGACTATGAGAGCGAGGATTATATGGCTTTGATAGAGAAGGTGGCCACGATGAGCGAGAAGTTCTATGCCATCGACCTGACCCATTTTGAAGAAGATGTGGAAAAAGCCTTGTTGGGATTAGGATTCGAGCGTTCGGACTTTACGCGGCCTACGAGCGATTTCAGCGGAGGTTGGCGCATGCGCATCGAGTTGGCCAAATTGTTGTTGCAGGATCCTGACGTGTTGCTGTTGGACGAGCCGACCAACCATTTGGACATCGAGAGCATACAGTGGTTGGAACATTTTCTGACGGAGAGTGCCCGTGCCGTGGTGGTCATCAGCCACGACCGCAAGTTTGTGGACAATATCACGACGCGTACGATAGAAGTCACGATGGGGCGTATCTACGATTACAAAGTCAATTACAGCAAGTATCTGGAACTCCGTAAGGAACGGCGCGAACAGCAAATGAAACAGTACGAGGAGCAACAGAAGATGATTCAGGAAACCAAAGACTATATCGAACGTTTCAAGGGTACATACAGTAAGACGTTGCAGGTGCAGAGCCGTGTGAAGATGCTGGAAAAGTTGCAGATTATCGAGGTGGACGAGGAAGATACGTCGGCTTTGAGGCTGAAGTTTCCCCCTTCGCCCCGTAGCGGGAACTATCCGGTGACGATGGAGGACGTGGGTAAGCGTTACGGCGACCATCGTGTGTTCGGTGGCGTCAACCTGACGGTAGAGCGGGGCAACAAGATTGCTTTTGTAGGACGTAACGGTGAGGGTAAGTCCACTTTGGTGAAATGTATTATGGGTGAGATAGAGCACGAAGGCACGTTGACGTTGGGACATAATGTCCAAATCGGTTATTTTGCCCAGAATCAGGCTTCGTTGTTGGATGGAGAACTGACCGTGTTCCAGACGATAGACGATGTGGCCCAAGGGGAAATCCGCACGAAGATACGCGATTTGTTGGGAGCTTTCATGTTCGGGGGCGAGGAAAGTACCAAGAAGGTGAAGGTGCTTTCGGGGGGAGAACGTACACGTCTGGCGTTGCTCAAACTCCTGCTCAACCCGGTCAACCTGTTGATATTGGACGAACCTACCAATCATTTGGACCTGAAGACAAAGGACATTTTGAAGCAAGCCTTGGTGGCGTTTGACGGCACGCTGATTGTGGTGAGCCACGACCGGGACTTCTTGGACGGATTGGTTAGTAAAGTGTACGAATTTGGTCATGGAAAGGTGCGTGAGCACCTGTGTGGCATTTATGAGTTTTTGGAACAGAAAAAATTGGAGAACTTACAAGAGTTGGAGCGGAAACGTTGATTTTTTCCCCCTTTGCCGATATTTTCCCGTGAATTTCTGGGAGAAAAAAAATAGAATGCTTAATTTTGTCCCAATTTTGGGGTTCTGTGTAAAGCGGGACTCTCGAAAGCGTGTGATTGTAAAACAACTATAATTCTGAAAAGAGGATGAAGAAACAATTCAAAAAGGTCTTGGTTTTGGGTTCCGGAGCGTTGAAAATCGGTCAGGCCGGTGAATTCGATTATTCCGGTTCACAGGCACTGAAAGCATTGCGCGAAGAAGGTGTCCGTTCTGTGTTGGTTAACCCTAACATCGCTACCATTCAAACTTCCGAAGGAATTGCCGATGAGGTCTATTTCTTGCCGGTCACTCCTTATTTTGTGACGGAAATCATTAAAAAAGAACGTCCCGACGGCATTTTGCTGGCATTCGGAGGCCAGACGGCGCTGAACTGCGGAACGGAACTGTATCGTAACGGAGTGTTGAAGGAATACGGCGTGGAAGTGTTGGGCACTTCGGTAGAAGCCATCATGTACACGGAAGACCGTGACCTTTTCGTGAAGAAACTCGACGAAATCCCGATGAAGACTCCCGTCAGCAAGGCGGTAGAGAATATGGAAGACGCCTTGGCTGCGGCGCGTGAAATCGGTTATCCGGTCATGATACGTTCTGCATACGCATTAGGCGGTTTGGGCAGCGGCATCTGTCCGGACGAGGAACGTTTCATCGAATTGGCCGGTAGTGCCTTTACCTTCGCACCGCAGGTTTTGGTGGAAGAATCCTTGAAAGGATGGAAAGAAATCGAGTTCGAGGTCATCCGTGATGCGAACGACCATTGTTTCACCGTAGCCAGCATGGAAAACTTCGACCCGTTGGGTATCCATACGGGCGAGTCCATCGTAGTGGCGCCGACTTGTTCGCTGACGGAAGAACAAGTGACGATGTTGCAGGATTTGTCTAAGAAATGTATTCGTCATCTGGGTATCGTAGGCGAGTGCAACATCCAATATGCTTTCAATGCCGAGACTAACGATTACCGTGTCATTGAAGTAAATGCCCGCCTGAGCCGTTCTTCGGCGTTGGCTTCCAAGGCCACCGGTTATCCGTTGGCCTTTGTGGCTGCCAAGATTGCCTTGGGGTACACGTTGGATCAGATAGGCGAGATGGGGACGCCCAACTCAGCATACGTGGCTCCTTCGCTGGACTATCTGATTTGCAAGATACCACGTTGGGACTTGACGAAATTCGAGGGCGTGTCGCGTCACATCGGTTCGAGCATGAAATCGGTAGGTGAAATCATGTCCATAGGCCGCTCGTTCGAAGAGATTATCCAGAAAGGTTTGCGTATGATAGGCCAGGGGATGCACGGTTTTGTGGGCAATGACCACGTGCATTTCGAACAACTGGACGAAGAGCTCTCCAACCCGACGGATTTGCGTATTTTCGCCATGGCACAAGCTTTGGAAGAAGGGTATACCATACAGCGTATTTATGAGTTGACGAAGATAGACCCGTGGTTCATCGGCAAGTTGAAGAACATTGTCGATATGAAGAAAGAACTGGAGGGACATGATACGTTGGAGTCCGTTACTCCTGAGTTATTGCGTGAGGCCAAGCGGTTGGGCTTCTCCGATTTCCAGATTGCACGCTTCGTGCTCAAGCCGGAAGGCACCAATATGGAGAAGGAAAACCTTCAGGTGCGCCAGTACCGTAAGCAACTGGGCATCTTACCGGCTGTGAAGCGCATCAACACGGTGGCATCCGAACATCCGGAACTGACGAACTACCTTTACATGACATACGGCACGGACGGCTACGATGTCAACTATTACAAGAATGACAAGTCGGTCATTGTGTTAGGTTCCGGTGCTTACCGTATCGGTTCTTCGGTGGAATTCGACTGGTGCTCCGTTAACGCGGTACAGACCGCACGCAAGTTGGGTTACAAGTCCATCATGATCAACTATAATCCCGAGACGGTTTCGACGGACTACGACATGTGCGACCGTCTCTACTTCGATGAATTGTCTTTCGAGCGTGTGCTCGACGTGATCGACTTGGAGCAGCCGGGCGGTGTCATCGTGTCCGTGGGCGGACAGATACCGAACAACTTGGCCATGAAACTCCATCGTCAGTCGGTACACATTCTGGGCACGTCTCCTGTGTCTATCGACCGTGCGGAGAACCGCAACAAGTTCTCGGCCATGCTCGACCGTCTCGGCATCGACCAGCCGGCTTGGCAGGAGCTGACCAGCTTGGACGACATGAAGGCTTTCATCGACAAGGTGGGTTATCCTGTATTGGTTCGTCCGTCGTACGTGCTTTCCGGTGCGGCCATGAACGTATGTCACAATGAGGAACAGTTGACCCGTTTCTTGGAAATGGCTCGTGAGGTGTCGAAAGAATACCCGGTAGTGGTGTCCCAATTCATGCAGGAAACGAAAGAAGTGGAGTTCGACGCCGTGGCACAGAAC
>ERZ780208.2828-NODE-2828-length-11355-cov-6.969823_pt1 | contig 11355 bp, 8 predicted proteins | sample MGYA00511167_ERZ780208 | MGnify/ENA primary metagenome ERZ780208 (study PRJEB29588, sample SAMEA2159202) | human gut metagenome | biome: human gut; feature: human-associated habitat; material: faeces | place: Denmark | collected 2008/2010 ... | reverse complement strand
TATTGACCAACCACCCCTAACCCCTCCTTGCGAAGGAGGGGACTGAGATTACTCCTCTTAAAGACTCCCTCAACGAGTTCTGCAACACCCTCATATTGCCGAGTGCCGCCTATCTTCTGCAAAGGTAATAAAAATAAGGAAAACGAACAATGAAAATGAGGAGGAAAAAGAATCGGGGTGGGGTTGTCCCTTTTTTTCCTATTTTTATGCCCACAAGAGCAGGGACTTTCTGAAATTTTTCTGCCTCGCCTCCAAATTCCGCAAGCATGCGCGTATCAAATTTTAGGGGTCATCGTGACGATATATTTACACACTTTCTAACTTCTTCATTCATAGTCACATACAAACGGCCGCCATCCCGCTGTCTTATGACGGGGTGGCGGTCGCCGTGCAATAAGGCCCTCCCGGCTCTGCCGCGGGGCCCCCGCGGCGTTGCAACGAGGGCCCCGTTGTACTGCAATAAGGCCGCCGCCGCAACCCCGGGAGGGCCTTACGGCAGCGAAACGGTAGCTTTTCAGGACAAAAACGGCAAGCAAAAAACCGCCGTTTTCTTCGCTCCGGACGAGCCGTAAGGGCCTCGCGGGGATGTGACGGGACGAAAAAGCGTCAAAACATGCATGGCGGCCGTCGGCCGTAAGGGCCTTACGGCTCTTCCGAAGCAGGAAAAACGCGCTAAAACGGAAATTTTTGCGGACGGAATTTTGTAAGGATAAAAGCCCTCCCGACCTCCCCCAAATGGGAGGATAGGAGGGGCTTGTTAGGAGGGGCTTTTAGGTCGGGAGGGCCCTTTTCTCCCAAATTTTATGTACTTTTGCACCATCATGCAGAAACAAATACCTCCCGGAAGCATCGACGTGATTGCGTTTGATGCCGACGACACGCTCTGGGACTGCCAGTCCCACTTCGCCGACGTCGAGCGGCGCTACTGCGGGCTGCTCTCGGAATATGGCGACGCCGACACTATTGCCGGCGAACTGTTCCGCACGGAAGCCGCGAACATGGAGCTTTTGGGCTACGGAACGAAGGCGTTCACGCTGTCGCTCGTCGAAAATGCCGTCAGCGTCAGCCGCGGGCGTGTCACGGGCGACGAGATTGGGAGCATCGTCGCCATGGGCAAGGAGCTTCTTTCGTTGCCCGCCACGCCACTGGCGGGAGTCACCGAGACGCTCCGGCGCCTGACCGGTGTGAGGAAAGCGGTCTTCACCAAGGGTGAGCTGCTCGACCAGCAGAACAAGTTGGGGCGCTCCGGACTGGAGCCGTTCTTCGACCATGTCGAGATTGTCTCAGACAAGACCCCTGATGCCTATCGCTACCTGTGCCGCCGGATGAACGTCGCTCCCGGCCGGACGCTCATGGTCGGAAACTCCTTCCGCAGCGACATTGCCCCCGCGTTGGCCGCTGGGGCATGGGCTGTCCATGTCCCGTTCCACGTCACGTGGCAGCTCGAAGTGACCCGCGAGTTCGACCACGAGAGGCTGGTGAGACTGACAGAGCTGTCGCAACTGACGGAAATTATGATTTAGAGGATGTCGCATTCTTATTCACCGTAGGGACAAAGACAAGATCATGTTCCTACGGTGAATAAGAATGCGGATGTATCACCACAAATGTCGGAAGATACTATATGTTTAAATCCAATTTTGAACATCCTGCCTTTCATCGCAATTTAGTTCTTGTAGTTTTCTGACGGCGGACGTTCGGGTGTGTAACGTCAGTGCGCTTCGAGCCAGTTGGCGCCCCATCCGCAGTCCGCCGTGAGCGGCACCTGCATGGGGAACGCGCCCTCCATCTCCTCCATGACAATGCGCTCGACGCGCTCCTTCTCTTCCGGCAGGACGGAGAAGTTGAGCTCGTCGTGAACCTGGAGAATCATCTTGCTCTTCAGGTTCTCCTCGCGGAAGCGGCGGGCGATGCGTATCATGGCCATCTTGATGATGTCGGCGGCCGTGCCCTGTATCGGTGCGTTGATGGCGTTGCGCTCGGCAAATCCGCGCACGGTGGCGTTCCTTGAGTTTATGTCCGGAAGATAGCGGCGGCGTCCGAAGAGCGTCTCCACGTAGCCGTGGCTCCGGGCCGTCTCCTTCGCCTGTTCCATATACTGATGGACGGCGGGGAACGACTCGAAATAGCCGTCGATGAGCCGGCGCGCCTCGTCGCGGCTGATGTCCAGACGCTCGGCCAGTCCGAAGACCGTTATGCCGTAGATGATGCCGAAATTGGCACGCTTGGCCTTCGTGCGCTGGTCGCGGGTGACGCTGTCAAGCGCCTCCTTATATATCTTTGCGGCCGTTGCTGCGTGGATGTCGTGCCCCTCGCGGAAGGCTTCGACCATGTTCTCGTCGCCCGAAATATGGGCCATGACGCGCAGCTCAATCTGACTGTAGTCTGCTGAAAAGAACAGACATCCTGGCTCCGGAACGAAAGCCTTGCGTATCTCCTTGCCGTCCTCGCCGCGAACGGGTATGTTCTGGAGGTTCGGGTCGCTCGAAGAGAGGCGTCCTGTGGCCGTCACGGTCTGATTGAACGACGTGTGGATGTGGCCCGTACGCGGGTTGATAAGCTTCGGGAGAGCGTCGACGTAGGTTCCGAGGAGCTTCTTCAATCCTCTGTGTTCCAGTATGTCTGCGACAATCGGATGCTTGCTTTTGAGCGTCTGGAGCACCTCCTCGCTCGTCACAAACTGGCCGGTCTTGGTCTTCTTCGGCTTCTCCACAATCTTCATCTTGCTGAACAGTACGTTGCCCACCTGACGCGGCGAGGCTATGTTGAACGTCTCGCCAGCCTGGTCGTATATCCGCTGTTCAATCTCCTCCATCCGCGCTGTCAGAACATTTGACGTTTCGGCGAGCGCATCGGTGTCGATTCTCACGCCCTCCAGCTCCATTTCGGCCAGCACGGGCATGAGCGGCATCTCTATTTCGCGGAACAGCCGGTCGGCGCCGAGCCGCGTCAGTTCCGGTTCGAGCACGTTCTTCAGACGCAGAGTGATGTCGGCGTCCTCGGCGGCATATTCATAGACCGCGCTCGGCGGGAGGTCGCGCATCGACTTCTGCCCCTTGCCCTTCGGACCGATGAGCTGGTCGATGTGGATGGTCTGGTAGTTGAGATAGGTCTCCGCCATGTAGTCCATGTTGTGGCGGAGCTCCGGCTGGATGAGATAGTGGGCAATCATGGTGTCGAACATCTCGCCCGCCAGCCGGACACCATAACGCCGCAAGACCTTCAGATCGTACTTGAGATTTTGTCCGACCTTGAGGATTGCGGCGTTTTCGTATAGCGGTTTGAATATGTTAACAATTCTTTGGGCTTCTTCACGTTCGGCGGGAACGGGCACGTAAAATGCCTCTTTTTCCTTCACGGCGAAGCTCAAACCGACGAGTTCGGCCTCGATTGCGTCCGTCGAGGTCGTCTCCGTGTCTAGACTGAGAATTTCATTTGTCATGAAATAGTCACAAATTTTGAGCATTTCCTCCTCATTATCAATGAGTTGATAGTCGTGAGGGGTCGTCGAAAGGGCCTCAAAACTCGAGAATTTTGCGTCGCCTGCCCCGTCGGGCGTAAATTCTGCAAAAAAATCGAGTTGTCCGTTATCTGATTTTTGCTTATTTTCAGGTTTTTTAAGAACCTTATTTGCGAGGCTCTTAAATTCCAGTTCTTCGAAGATTTGGGTCAGCCGCGCCTCGTCCGGCTCGGCGATGCGGAGCGCGTCGAGGTCGAGCGAGATCGGGACGTCGGTCTTGATGGTGGCAAGGAACTTCGAGAACTCAATCTGACGGCGGTTGTCCTCCACCTTCTTCCTGATGGCACCCTTGAGCCGGTCGGTCGAGGCGAGCAGACCGTCGATGCTTCCGAACTCGGTGATGAGCTTGACGGCGGTCTTCTCTCCGACACCCGGACAGCCCGGGATGTTGTCCGACGAGTCGCCCATAAGTCCGAGCAGGTCGATCACGCGGAGTGGGGTGGGGATGCCATACTTCTCGCATACCTCCTTCTCTCCGAGTATCTCATATCCCGCGTCGCCGTATCTCGGCCGGTACATGAAGACATTCGGCCGGACGAGCTGGCCGTAGTCCTTGTCGGGTGTGAGCATATAGGTTGTCACTCCGGCCTCGCCCGCCTTGGTGGCGAGTGTTCCGATGACGTCGTCGGCCTCATAGCCGGCCACTTCGAGGATAGGGATGCGGAAGGCCTGGAGTATGTCCTTTATAATAGGTACTGACTTCTTGATGTCCTCCGGGCATGCTTCGCGCTGGGCCTTGTATTCCGGATAGGCTTCATGCCGGAAGGTAGGGCCTGAAGGATCGAAGGCCACGCCGATGTGGGTGGGTCTTTCCTTGGTCATCACCTCGTTGAGCGTGTTGACAAATCCCATTACGGCCGAGGTGTTGAGCCCTTTCGAGTTTATCCTCGGATTTTTGATGAAAGCATAGTACGAGCGGTATATCAGCGCGTAGGCATCTATGAGGAACAGTTTATCCATAATTCTATTTAAATTTAAGCGTAAAATTACGAAAAAGTAATCATTATCCCAATAAAAATCAGTATTTTTGCCATAAATTTGATTCGATGGACTATTTATCACGGATTAAGAAACCGATAGAAAGCGATTTGGACGATTTCAACGGGATGTTTGGCGAGGCGATGTCCCATCCCGACGGTCTGCTCTCACAGGCTTTGGAGCATATCCGCCGTCGCACGGGCAAGCGAATGCGTCCGATGCTCATCATGCTTATGGCCCGGAATTACGGCCGTGTGACCGCAGTGACGCAGAACGCGGCGTTGGGGCTGGAGCTTCTCCACACGGCGAGCCTTGTTCACGACGACGTGGTGGACGAGAGCAGCGAGAGACGGGGACAGGCGTCGGTCAACGCCACATACAACAATCAGGTGGCGGTGCTCGTCGGCGACTATCTTCTCTCAACGGCACTGCTCCGTGTGGCGTGCACGCAGAACCTTACAATCGTGGAATATCTCTCCGAACTGGGGCGTACATTGGCCGGCGGTGAGATACTCCAATTGTCCAACATACAGAATCAAGAGATTTCGGAAGACGTTTATTATCAGGTAATCAGGCAGAAGACGGCAGCCCTGTTCGAGGCCTGTTGCGCCATGGGTGCGCTCTCGGCCGGCGCTTCCGAGGCAGAGATTGAGGCGGCAAAGACTTTCGGCCGCAATCTCGGCATAATCTTTCAGATACGCGACGACATCTTCGACTATTATGATTCGGCCGAGATTGGCAAACCCACGGGAAACGATATGGCCGAAGGCAAGCTGACCCTGCCCGTCATCCATGCCGTCAACAACTCTCCTCATCAGTCCATCCGAACCTTGGCCGGCAAGGTCAAGAACCGCACGGTGACGCCCGATGAAATCGCCGTTTTGGTGGATTACACCAAGGCTCACGGCGGCATTGAATACGCCGAGCGCCGCATGGACGACTTTCGCCGCGAGGCTCAGGCATTCATCGACGGCCATGTGGCGGACGGAGACATACGCGATGCACTCAGCGCATATCTGGAGTATGTGATTGAGAGGAAGAAATGATAGCGGAGTTCTTTCTGCCACGGAGCTCCTAAAAGCCCCCTATAGTCCCCCAAGGGGGCACTGGGAGGGTGAAGGGAAGTCATTATGATTTTAAATAAGCAGATATTTGCGCAATAAAAAGCTCTCTATAATCTCAAGATGAGACTATAGAGAGCTTTCTTTTATAATTCTCCGTTCCCTTCACCCACTCAGTGTCCCCCTTTGGGGGACTATAGGGGGCTCTTTTTTTGATGGGCTCTTTATGTCCCGTTCTCAGAAGAACTTCGTCTCCTCGCCGGTTATCTCGCTGAGCAGCATGTTAGCGAGGCGGCTGGTGCCGAGGCGGAACCACTGGTTGGTGAGCCATTTCTCGCCCAAAACCTCCTTGACGATGGTGTAGTAGATGAGGGCATCCATGACGGAATTGATGCCTCCGGCGGGCTTGAAGCCTATCTGTATGCCGGTCTCATTGTAATATTCCTTGATGGCCTGGCACATCACGTATGCGGCCTCTGGCGTGGCGGCGGGTTCGAGCTTTCCCGTGCTCGTCTTGATATAGTCGGCGCCGGCATACATTGCGATGATGGAGGCGCGCTTGATGTTCTCGGCAGTCTTCAGGCATCCCGTCTCCAGAATGACCTTCAGCTTGTGGTCGCCGCAGACCTGCTTGAGCTCGCTGATTTCGTCGGCGACGCTCTCATAGTCGCCGCTGAGGAACTTTCCGACGGACATGACCATGTCAATCTCCGTTGCACCGTCCTTCAGCGCCAGTGCCGTCTCGGCCACCTTCACTTCGAGGAGGGCCTGAGAGGAGGGGAAACTGCCTGAAACACAGGCCACTTCCACGCCGTCGACCTCCAGCGTCTGGCTCACGGTGTTGGCGAAACACGGATAGACGCAGATGGTCGCCACGTGTGGCAGGTCAGGGTAGGCGTCGTCGAAATCGTTGACGCGCTCGGTGAAGGCCATCACGCTCTCGTCGGAGTCGGTGGTCTTCAGCGTGGTCAGCTCGATGCTGCCCATGAGGAATTTCTTCACCTCGGGCGTGTCGTTCTCGTGAACGCGCTCGGCGATGATTTTCTTTACTGCCTCGCGCACGTCCCCGTCGGAGATGTTGAGGTCATACTTGCTCAGTGCATCCTCGTAGATGCTCTTCTTCGGGCTGTGGTCATGATGATGTCCGCAGCCGCAATGTCCTGCATGATTGTCGCTCATAATGTCTTTCTTTTTCTTGATATTGTTTCTCTTTGTTCTTATTCTTTTCTATGGTGTCTCCACTTCTTTATGTCTTGCCTGTGCTCATAGAAGATTTTCTTTATTTCTTCGCGAAGTTCTTCTTCAGAAATATTGAGCTCGCTCAGTAAGTGTTCCATGGCTGTATTCTTCGGGCTGTGGTCATGAAATCGTACGCAGCCGCAATTTTCCGCATGATTGTCACTCATAATTTTCTATCTTCATTGAGTCAGTGTTCATCTTCGTTCCGTCTCTTTCAGCTTCGGGTTGTTCCTGTGCCTGTCCCTGTCCCGGCGTGTTTTCTTCTCAATGTTCCTGCGGAAAGCCTCGGTGAGGTCCACGCCGGTCTGGTTGGCGATGCAGAGCAGCACCCAAAGAACGTCGGCCATCTCGTCTCCGAGATCATACTTCTCACCCTCCTTGAAGCTCTGGTCGCCGTATGTGCGGGCCATGATCCGTGCCATTTCGCCCACTTCCTCGGTCAGTACGGCCATGTTCGTGAGCTCGGAGAAATAGCGCACGCCATACTCCTTTATCCATTCGTCGACGATGCGCTGGGCGTCTCTGATGCTTATGTTCTCTTCCATCTCAATTCTTTTTCTTCTCTCGGCCCTTCCGCCGGTTATAATTCCTAATTTATACTTTATAATTTGAACAAGGAATGAGTCCTCGCCAGAAGACTCATTCCTTGTTCTTCGTGTCCATGCAGATTGTGACCGGCCCGTCGTTGAGCAGCTCGACCTTCATGTCAGCCCCGAATTCGCCTGTTCCGACGGGTCGTCCGATGGCCTCGGAAAGCTCCCGGCAGAAACTCTCGTAGAGCGGAATGGCGGTCTCGTGGCGTGCTGCGCGGAGCCATGACGGGCGGTTTCCTTTCTTATATGACGCCATCAGCGTGAACTGGCTGACGACCAATGCCTCGCCGCCGATGTCGGTTATGGGCAGGTTCATGACGCCCTCACCGTCGTCGAAGACCCTCAGCCCGGCTACCTTGCGGACAAGCCAGCTGACATCATCGGCGGTGTCCTCCTCGCAGATGCCGAGCAGTATCAGAAAACCGCGGCCGATGGCCGATTTCACCGTGCCGTCAATCGTTACCGAGGCGTGGGCTACGCGTTGTATGACTATTCTCATGCCGATATGTTTTTAGCTGAATACAAATGTACAATAAAAACGTGAGAATGGAACAACGACGGGGCGAAAAAATGGCGAAAGCTGCGGAAAACGCGTTGTCCGGCGTGCTTCCGGCCCATAAATGACAAAGGTCCGTCCGGCTTTTTGTCTGCCGGACGGACCTCATTCTTCACTCTTTATTCTTTATTCTTCACTCTTCATTCTTCATTTTTCGTTCTTCATTTTTCGTTCTTCACCATCACCTTCTTTCCGTTGATGATGTTCAGACCTGTCTTCGGTCCGTTGAGCTTGCGTCCGTTGAGGTCATAATATGTGTTCTGCCGTGCGTCGACATCGGCCTTAATGCCCTTTATTCCCGACATGTCTACGCCCTGTATGTCCGTGAAGTTCTTCCACGGATCCGTTGTCCGATATGTCTCCGCGGCCTCCATGGGGACATAGAGCGTTGCGGCCTGATAGGAGTTGGCGTCAAAGCTATCCCCGTTGGCAGAGGGAGGCGTCGCATTCAATAAGTAAATCGAAGTCAGACCGCAGTTACGGAAAGGCAGATAGCCGATTTTCGTGACGCTGCCGGGTATCGTGACCGAAGTCAGGTTGGTGCAGCCGTCGAACGCAAATCTTCCGATGGCATCGAGGCCATCGGAAATGACGACAGAAGTGAGGCTGGTGCATTGGGCAAAAGCCAAGCTCATATCGGACGTCACGCCCTCAGGTATGACAAGGTCAGTGACCAGTTCTCCGTTCAGATAGAGATTATGGGCATGGAATAGAGGGCTGCTATGAAAATTGATGTTGCACCACGCAGCCATGTCATGGATATTCACTGCGGTCAGTCCGGTGCAGCCCCCGAAGCTGCTGGGCCCTATTTCAGTAATGCTGTTTGGTATATCTACGGAAGTCAATCCAAAGCAACCTCTGAAAGCCATTTCCTCGATGCTTGTGACACCGTTAGGAATTGTAATCGATGTCAGTCCTGTACAGTTCTCGAAGCAACTTCCTGGTATATATGTGAGACTGTTGGGAATTGTGATTGATGTTAGTCCTGTGCAGCCATAGAAGCAATTTCCTGCCATATCCGTAACACTGTTTGGAATCGTGATTGAGGTCAGTCCTGTGCAGCCAGAGAAGCAAGCTCCTTCTATATCCGTAACACTGTTGGGAATTGTGATTGATGTCAGTCCCGTGCAGTCAGAGAAACAACTGTATCCTATAAGAGTGACGCTATTAGAAATGGAGACGGAAGTCAGGCTTGTACAACCGGAGAAAAGCTTGTACCCTAAGGAGGTAACGGTGTTGCCGATGGTCACTTCTGACAGTTTGGACGCACTTCTGAAAGGAGATGAGCCGGACAAGATTCTTCCGATATACGCTTTCTGCAGGGCTGTTTCCTCGAACGTATTGACCTCCATGGCCAGCGTTGTCGCGTCCCCGTCTTCGAAGACGGCTGAGGTCAGGGCCGAACAGCCCTTGAAAGCGTATTCTTTGATGGAAGTGACGCTGCTGGGAATCGTAACCGAGGTCAATCCTGTACAGCCATGGAAACTGTTGCTGCCTATTTCTGTGAGGCTATTGGAAAGTTTGACCGAAGACAGTTCTGTGGCGTTATAGAAGGCGTAGGCACCTATTGACGCGGTGCCGTCGGGAATAATCAGGTCCGTGACTTTTTCTCCGTTCAAATAGAGACTTTTGGCCGTCGTCAGCGGATTTGCCGTATAGTCGGCAAACGTGATGCCGCACCATGCTGCCGCGTCATGGATGTTTGTCTTCGTCAGGCTGCTGCAGTTGTCGAAAGCCCTGCTTCCAATGGTTTTGAGCGTTGCTGGGATGTCAACCGAAGTCAGGTTGGGGCCTCCGATGAAGGCATACTGCTTGATGTCTGTGACGCCCTCGGGGATAATGAGTTCAGTGATTTTCTCACTGTTCAGTAAAAGAGACGCGTATTTATGGTTTAAGGGATTTGAGTATTCGTTGGCAAACTCGATGTCGCACCATGCCGCAATATCGCTGATGTGTATTTCTGTCAGCAGTATGCAACCGCTGAAGGCATTTGAACCAATCTTTTTGATGCTGGCAGGTATTGTTACTGAAGTCAGTTTGGGGCGGTATCCGAACGAGAAGGCTTTTTCGCCGATTGCGGTGACGCTGTAGGTCGTGCCGTCGTTTGTCACTTCGCTCGGGATAACCACGACTTCGGTATTTCTGTCACCGCCGCTTGAGACGCACACTTCGTTTGCTCCCGTTATGTCATACTTGATGCCGTCGATTTCGAAGTCGAAGGCTGAGACGGGTAGGGCTGTCAGCGCCATCAGCAGCGACAGCCAGAATACATTGATTCTTTTCATAGGTTTGATGTTTTAATTGTTATTATGAAGTAAATTTAATACCGTTTGATTATCAGTGGTTTGCGTCAGGGGCTGCAATTTAGATAATGTTTCCTGGGAACGTGACCCTGGCTTTTCCTTGACTGATAGTGTCGCTTGGATTTATCGTCAGTGTGCGGGCATAAAAAAGCGCGGACCGTCCTGTTGTCCGTTCCACGAGTCGAGGCTCTTGCATTGCCTATCAAAGTCGAATAGACAAGGTCAGAGCTCACGCCGATATGAATTAATCACCATCGAGAGAACACCCGTCACAAGCAGTGCGGATAATTGCCCTTGGGAAAGGGACAATCCGTGTGCTTGCGGGAGGTCTCCGCAGGATGATATAATCACACCCGGGACATCTACCGTTGCTAAGTTCAAGACTTTGATTTTTGAATTTGCAAGATTCGATGTGTCAAGAACAGAGCGTCAGATAAACGCCTTCATTATGTCTCGGACCATTTTTCCCACCCAAAGCCCGTTTAGCTTGGCCTTGCCGTTACGTTGAACGTGACCGCGCTTAACCCGGCGCGGGCTGCCTCACGGCCGTCATGAAAGACCCCGTCTTCCAGCGGCAGCTTTGATTTGAGGCGTTATGGTCCAGATGCAAAGATAAAAAGAATATTGGAAATAGAGAAGAAGATAGAGGAAAAAATCCGGCTCATCCGACATTTGGAGTGATAGCACAGAAAGTATGGAACGGTTGCGCTATCACTCTAAACACCGGATGAACCATATATTTATCGGATGAGCACATGTCATTCTAAATGTCGGATGAACACATTTTTTTCAAAATCATTGCCATGGAATAGGTGTCATATATGTCGACAAACGGTTGAAAATCCTCGCGTCATGCTGAAAAAATCCGCCGGACGGCCGAAAAACGCGGATTTTTGACGGTTTTCGTAAGTGCTTGATATTATGTCGGTTATGCGTGTGGCCGTTTCGGCGGAAATTTCCCCGTCTTGCCGTAAGGGCCTCCCGGGGTTGCAACGGGGCCCTTACGGCACTGCAACGGGGCGCCCGCCAGCGTGCAACGGCGTGCTTATTGCGACCCCGGGAGGGCCTTACGGCAGGACGGGGCGGTCACATCGGTGATGAAGAT
>ERZ780208.2815-NODE-2815-length-11377-cov-8.903904_pt1 | contig 11377 bp, 10 predicted proteins | sample MGYA00511167_ERZ780208 | MGnify/ENA primary metagenome ERZ780208 (study PRJEB29588, sample SAMEA2159202) | human gut metagenome | biome: human gut; feature: human-associated habitat; material: faeces | place: Denmark | collected 2008/2010 ... | reverse complement strand
ACGGTCGAAAGCATGTTCTGCATCAATGAATGCGGCGATACCTCCGGCTTTTTGAGCTTCCGCAATGGCATGAATGGCCAGTGTGGTTTTACCGGATGATTCCGGACCATAGATTTCAATGATACGTCCTTTGGGATATCCTCCAACTCCCAGTGCTGCATTCAATGCAATGGAACCGGTGGGGATCACTTCCACTTCCTGCACATGATCGTCTCCCATTTTCATGATAGAGCCTTTTCCGAAACTTTTCTCTATCTTGTCCATGGCAGCCTGCAGTGCTTTCAGCTTTTCGCTGTTATTGGGTTTCGGAGTGCTGCTTTCCACTCCTCCTTCAAATTCGAGTTCGTCTTTTTTTGCCATTGTCTGTAGTCTTTTAATTTATATTTCTTATTTCAGAATCTGTGCGGCATGATCCTTGGTCTTGATTTCCTTAGGCAAAATGATCCGTTCAATGATTCCTTCTTCGTTGATAATAAAGGTTGTACGGAAAGTGCCCATGTACTTTCTTCCATACATGCTCTTTTCGCCCCATACGCCAAATTCCTGTACCAGTTTCTGCTCGGTATCGGCAATGAGTGTAAACGGCAATGAATTTTTCTCGATAAATTTCTGATGCGATTTCTGGTCATTGATGCTGACACCAATTACTTCGTATCCCTGTTTACGTAATTCTTCGTAATTGTCGCGCAGGTTACATGCCTGGGCAGTACATCCTGAGGTCATGTCTTTCGGATAGAAGTAAAGTACGATTTTTCGTCCTTTATAGTTGCTCAGACGGATTTCTTCTCCTTTTTCGTTGAGTCCTAAAAACTCAGGTGCTTTGTCTCCTATATTCATAAGTAAAAATGATGGGGAACTCTATAAAAAAGGAAATTGAGAGCCGAAAAAGAGAATCCTGACTTCCTTTTCCGATTCCCAATTTCCAGATGTCTATTGATGAATTACAGTTCGAGATCGCCGTCGAACACTTCGTGCCATGGCAATCCGTTCTTGTTCAGTTCGTCCATGAATGGATCCGGATCGAATTCTTCCACATTCCATACACCCGGACGTTTCCAAAGGCCTTTCAGATACATCATGGCTCCGATCATGGCCGGAACACCGGTTGTATAGCTTACGCCCTGCATACCGGTTTCCTGGTAAGCGGCCTGGTGAGAACAGTTGTTATAAACATAATAAGTACGTTCTTTTCCGTCCTTGATACCCCGGATACGGCAACCGATGGAAGTCTCTCCTTCGTAGTTTTCACCCAGATCCTGCGGATTAGGCAATACGGCTTTCAGGAACTGAAGCGGAACGATTTCCATACCATTATAGTTGATCGGTTCGATGCTGGCCATACCGATGTTCTGGATCACACGCAGGTGAGTCAGGTATTCTTGTCCGAAAGTCATCCAGAAGCGTGCACGCTTGATAGTCGGATAGTTCTTGACAAGTGATTCCAGTTCTTCGTGATACAGCAGGTAAGAGTCGCGCGGACCGATATTCGGATAGGTCAGAGCCTTATGGAACTCCAGCGGCTGGGTTGTAATCCACTGGCCGTTTTCATAATAACGTCCGTTCTGTGTAATCTCACGGATGTTGATTTCCGGATTGAAGTTGGTTGCAAAAGCTTTATGGTGGTTACCAGCATTGCAGTCTACAATGTCGAGATATTGAATTTCGTCGAAATGATGTTTTGCTGCATATGCGGTATATACTCCGCTTACTCCCGGGTCGAATCCACATCCCAGAATGGCTGTCAGTCCGGCTTCTTCGAAGCGTTTCTTATAGGCCCACTGCCAGCTGTATTCAAAGTGAGCTTCATCTTTCGGCTCATAATTGGCTGTATCCAGATAATTCACTCCCGCTTTCAGACAGGCTTCCATGATTGTCAGGTCCTGATAAGGAAGTGCTACGTTGATAACGATTTCAGGTTTAAAACTGTTGAATAAAGTCACCAGTTCATCCACATTGTCTGCATCAACTTTAGCGGTCTTGATGTTCGGGTTGCCGATTGCTTTCACAATCGCGTCACATTTTGACTGGGTACGGCTGGCAATCATCACCTCAGTGAATACTTCAGGATGTTGAGCCACTTTGTGTGCAACAACGGTACCTACACCGCCTGCACCGATAATCAATACTTTACTCATTTATTTAGTTGAACTTTTTATGCCCGGTAAACGTTACCGTTCAGTATGCAAAGATAAGAAATTTTTCCAAACCTGATGCAGTAAATGGAATATCTCTGTATTTTTGCAAAGGAAAGTATAATCAAAACGAAAGTTATATGAAGAAAATGTTTTCAAGTGTGGCAGTGGTTTGTGCTGCCCTGATGATGGCTAGTTGTGGTTCTGGAAAGAATGCAGTTGCCGTCGATCTTTCTGGAGAATGGAATATTGTGGAAGTGAATGGTCAGCAACTTTCTGGAGATTCTGATCCGTTTATTGGTTTTGATATGGAAGGAAAACGCATTTATGGTAATGCCGGATGCAACCGGATGATGGGTGCTTTTGAACTGGATTCTGTAAATGCAGGTAAAATCAAATTGACCCAGATGGGTATGACCCGTATGATGTGTCCGGATATGGAAACTGAACGTGTAGTAACGGAAGCCTTGAACAAAGTAGCCGGATATACTGGAACCGAAGCCGGAGTTGCGTTAACCGATGCTGAAGGTAAGGAACTGGTGATCTTGCAGAAACGTGAGCAAAAGGCATTGTCACTGGCTGATCTGGCAGGTGAATGGAAGATTGCTACAGTGGACGGTGCAGAGGTTGTTGTAGGCAAGGAAGATAAAGTTCCTTTCCTGGCTTTTGATACTGCAGAAATGCGGGTACACGGAAATGCCGGATGCAATCTCATTAACGGCGGCTTCTCACAGGAAGAAGGCCAGCCTGCTTCTTTGCGCTTTTCACAGATGATTTCAACCATGATGGCTGGTCCGAACATGGAACTGGAAGGAAAGATTCTGAAAGCCATTGATCAGGTGAGAAGTTTTGCGGCAGGTGAGAACGGGGTTATCATCTTACAGGATGCTGAAGGCAATGCCGTACTGACACTTGTAAAGAATACAGAAGGAAAGCTGTCTGAATAATTATGGGAAAGACACAGAAACGGAAGATGTGAACCGAAATATCGTTTCTGTGTCTTTTTTTATTATTTGTTCAGCCAAAGTTTGAGCAAAGGAACCTTGTCCCGGCTGATGTAGACGGGATCCTGGGGAGAAGGCTCTATGCGGATGACGGCTTTCCCGTTGAAGTGGTTCTGGATACTTCTGATGGAATCGGCGGAAAGAATATATTGCCTGTTTGCCCGAAAGAAGGTCTGAGGATCCAGTTGGTCTTCCAGCTTGTTTAGCGGAAAATCCAGGACATGTGACTTGTGGTCTCTGGTAACGGCAAATGTAACTTTCTCTTCTGAATAGAAATAGGCGATATCTGTAACCTGAATGAGATAACATTGTTTATTTCCGGAGATCAGAAAACGGGTACGGTATTGTTTCTCTTTTTTCTCCATGAAAGATTTTAAAAGCTGTTCGATGTTGTAGTTCTGGCTCTCCGGAGCAGAGGGCGACAGACGTTCGAATTTGCAGATGGAATCCAGCAGTCTTTCTTCATGAATCGGTTTTAATAAATAATCAATGCTGTTCACCGTAAAGGCACGTACGGCATATTCGTCGTAAGCAGTAGTGAAGACGATCATGCTTTTAGGCTGAGCCTGCTCGATGAAAAGAAAGGAAATGCCGTCATTTAATTGTATGTCCAGGAATATGATGTCCGGATGCGGTTCTCCTTGAACCAGCTGACAGCTCCTTCTATGGTGCCGGGAAGTACGGTAACCTCCCATTCCGGCCGCACTTTCTGGATCATTCTGTTCAGCAGACGGGCTGCCGGGAATTCGTCTTCTATAATTACAGCTTTTATTTTATTCATATAGCAAAGGTACTTTTATAATAAATTTATCCTCGTCGTTTTCAATAATAAGTTCTCTGTTGCACAATAATTTATAGCGTTGGGAAAGATTCATGAGGCCTTTTCCCGAAGAGATGACTCCCTGTTTAAGTTTTATCGGATTGGAAACACTGAGCCAGATTTCATTATTAAGTATTTCCGTTGTCAGGCAGACCTTCATCGGTTTATTGATGCTGATTACATTGTGCTTGATGACGTTTTCTATCAGCAGTTGCAGAGTTAAAGGCGGAATAGGTACATCCCAATATTTGTCGTCAATCCGGTTGTCGATAGCGAGGCAATCCCCCAAACGTACTTTCTGAAGCAGAATGTAAGTATTAAGGAAGTCAAGTTCTTCTTTCAATGGGATGGTATGTTTATCCTGACAATAAAGAATGTATCTGTATGTATCGGCTAGGTTTCGGGTGAATTCTATGGCGTTCATCGGGTTATATTCTATTTCAGAAATAAGTGTATTCAGACTGTTGAACAGGAAATGAGGATTTAACTGGTTTTGTAAAGCCATATATCTGGCTTGTGCTGTTTTTTCTTCCAGCTCTTCTGCGCGTTTGTATAACTTTACCAGGTCTACATAAAAGCGGTTTAACATGAACTGCCCTACAATAATCAGTTCTACGAACCATACGGCAAGCATGACATACAGCCCTTTGTCTTTCAGAATAAAAGGGTGAGGGGAGTCTATCAGCAATTTGGTAGAAATGAGCAGCAGATAATTGGATATGAAAAGAATAATAGCAGCTGTTATTAATCCAACGGATAACATGCGGTGGTTTTTCAGGAAATACTGATAGTACATCATCAGTCTTTCATTGATGTATTTTACGCTGAGTCCTACTCCGTTGAACAATACCACAACGGCTGCAAAGGCTTGAAAAGTCATCAGCCGGTCTTGATACTGGGAGGGAATGTCGGCATAATATACCAGAAGGAAATAGGAGAAGCATCCTATTCCGGAGAATAAAAATACATCCCATAAATACCGCTTGATGTTTTTCAGTTTTCTTTTCATATGATATTATTATTGAGTTATGGTGTCTATTCGGCCGACCGCTCTGTCCAATCCGCTTTTTGCAATCTGTGCATTTAGTTTAGACTGAATGTAGTTGACTTTGGCATCCTGATGGTATAGCTGGGCATTTATCACTTCGACAATGGAAATATTACCTTCTTTATATTTGTCCATAGCCATTCTTTCATTGTCTGCAGCTTTTGACAGAGAGCTTTCGGTTAATTTTATTTGTCTATGGCTTGTGAGTAGTTGTAAAAGGCTGTTTCTATCTCCAGACGGATGTTATCCGTTACTTTCTGATGATTCTCAACAGCAATGTTTACACTGTATTTGCCTGATTTTTTGGTATACCTGCGCTTTCCCCACTCAAATATGGGTACAGATAATTTGGCATATACGGCATAATTGGGATCCAGATCAGACTTGAAGTCATAGCCCGGAGATGAATAGCTGCCGTCGATGCCGACTGACAGTTTAGGCAGATACTGTGCGTTGGCAATCTTGGATGCAGCTTTCTGAATATCAATTTTATGGCTGGCGATTTGCAGTTCCGGTCGGGTGGCCATTGCTGTGTTTAAAGTTTCGGAGTAGTCTTGTACATCCGTCAATGGCATAACGACGGAATCAGTTTCAATAAATTCATTGAAAGGAATTCCGGAGAAAGAATTCATTGACAAGCGTGCCACTTCGGCATCATTGCGCGATTGGATCAGACGGTATTCAGCATCATTGAGTTTTACTTCGGCCATGAGCAGGTCATTCCGGTCTGAATATTCTTCATCGACACGGTCTTTGACTACTTTGACCAAAGTGGATACTGATTCTTTCAATTCTTCAGCAACCGTAACCATTTCCTGGCGTGCCACTTTATTCCAGTAGTATACATCCGCATCGTAAATAATGTTGTTGGTGATACGTATTTGCTCATAATGTGACAATTCACTTTCTTTTTTAGCTTTATCGTATCCGGCTTTTATTGCACCTCCCGCATAAATGGGCTGTGCCAGAGTCAGTGATGCTCCATATTTGGAGTTCCGTCCCTGAAAACTTACCGGTTCATTAAGCGAAGGAATATCAACGGAAAGCTCTGCCGGATTGCCGGTATAGTTGAAATTGGCATTACCGGACAAAGAGGGAAGGAAATCAGCCTTGGCTGATTTCTCTTTTTCCTTTTGTATGGAAACGGCATATCCTGCAGCTTTTATGTCTTGATTGTATTCTTTCACTTTGGCACGGTATTCTTGTAAAAAATTGCTCTGTTGTGCCTGGGTCTGGATAGAAATACCTGCCAGGCACAGGAAAATCCATTTGTTCATTCTCTGGATCGTTGGTAAAGTTAAGAAAAAGTTCCACATAAAATTCGATGTAAAGCTATAGACATTATATTTTGTAAAAAATGGCATATAAGGCTGGGGTTACAAAGAGAGTAAGCAATGTCGCGAACGACAGACCGAATACAATCGTTGCTGCCATGCCGCCAAATACGACGTCAAATAAGAGAGGGATGCTTCCGAACACGGTTGTCAGGGCTGCCATCAATACCGGACGTACTCTGGAAACGGTAGCTTCGATGACTGCAGTGTAGGGGGCAATACCTGCCCGTCGCTGTACATTGACTTCATCCAGCAGGACAATTACATTTTTAATGATCATACCCAATAGTCCCAGCCAGCCGGCGATGCAAAAGAAACCAAACTGGAATCCGGTAAGCAACAGGCCGAATACCATTCCGATGAGTGATAACGGCAAAATAAGAAAGATAATAAGCGGTTGCCGGAAATTTCCGAAAAGCATGACCAGAATAACTGTCAGCATGATGATAGCCAGCGGGAAATATTTGGTCAAGGCCGCCATTGCTTCTTTCTGGTCTTTATATTGTGAATCCCAGAAGAAACTGTATCCTTCAGGAAGTTTGATGTTTTCAATTTCTTCCCGTATTTCGGAATGTACTTCTTTCATGGTATGTCCGCGTTTCACATCACATTGGGCAGCCATGGAAAGTTGGCGATTATATGTACGGACAAGCGGATATTCCCATGCCAGGTTGAGGCCGTCAGTTACCTGGCCAAGTGGTGCTGAGTTTGTTCCGTTCCATATTTGCAGATCTTCCAGCCCTTCTGTATTCCAGGAGGAATTCGTTTCAGTACGCAATAAGACAGGAACTTTCTTGTCGTTATCCCGATAAACTCCTATGGCTGTTCCATCGTTTACTGATTTCACGGCATTCATAATGTCACTGCGTCCGATGTTCAGCCTTCCTGCTTTTACCGGATCATAACCGGCCTTTATCATCATGGCCATGTTTCCCCATTCATTGCGTGCATTCAGCACTTTCGGGTTCTTGCGCATGATTCCAATAGCTATATTTGTCAGGGAGTCCAATACGGCAGGATCATCGCCGCAGAAACGGGCTTCAATCAAGGCCTGGGGGATGCTGTTTATTTCAAAGCTGTTGACGCGTATAAGTGCATCCTGAAATCTTTCGGGCAGTTCATGATATAATATTTCTTGTAACTCTCGTGATTTTTCAGGGCTTTCCGCTTCTATCAGACATTGAGCATAATTAGGTTGCGGACCGTAAGCAGCATTAGCCAGATAATATCTTGGTGGTGTTTGTCCGATATAAGTAGACACTTTTTTGATGCCATCGAAGGTTTGCAGAAATTCTGTCAGTTGTGCTGCCTGTCTTTCACTTTCTTCGATACGTGTTCCTTCTGGTAGCCACATGTCAATGGAGAAGTACTGCTTGTTTAATAATGGCATAAACTGTTGGGGAATATATTTGAATCCCCATCCTGCTATTGCCAGCAGCACAACCATGCATCCGATAACTGTATATCTTTTCTTAATTGTAAAGCTTAATGCCTTGCGGAAGAAGTCATATATACGGCCGCTGAACAATTCGTTTTTCAATTCTTCCGGTCGTGGACGTCTTACAAATTCTTGAACGAAAAATACGTTTTGTGTGATGGCCAGAATCCAGCTGAGCAGCAGAGAAACGGCTATCACGATGAATAATGAAGAAAGGATTTCTCCTGTAATATGGGGTGAAAGATACACCGGCAGAAAGGTGAGGACTGCAATCAGAGTAGCTCTGAGGAGTGGCATGGCAGTGCTTGATACAGCATTTAGGATAGCTATGCGTTTTCTCATGCCGCGCTGCATGTTAACCAATGCAGCATCGTATACAACAATTGCGTTATCTACCAGCATTCCCATGGCAATGATTATGGCAGCCAGTGACATTCGCTGCAGGGCAATACCTGTTGCCTGCATGTAGATCAAGGTCCCGAAAATGGAGAATATAAGTCCGCTGCCTATCAGAAAACCATTCTTAAATCCGATGAAGAATAGTAATACCGCTACTACGGTTAATACGGAAACGATCAGATTCATGATAAATCCATCGTTGGCTACGGCTGATTCATATCCTTGGTCGTAGATAATATCCAGTTCGTATCCCTCGGGCATTTCTGCTTTCATCTTATTGATTTGTTGGGATACCAGCTCTGCCATTTCAACGACATTTCCATCGGAAACCGTAGATATGGCTATACCTACAGCTGGAATATTACCGATTCTCATCAGGTTTCTTGCAGGACGTGAGTAGCTTTCTTGAATGTCTGCTATCTCTCCCAAACGGAAATATTCGCCTTTGCGCGAAACAATTGTCAGATTTTCTATTTCTTCCAGATTGGTAAAACTTCCTGTTGCTTCTATTCGGAGACGGTTGGTTGAGGTTTCAATGGCTCCGGCATCAACAACTTTGTTTTGTCTTTCAAAAGCAGAAGAGATGTCACTCATCATCACACCACTTTGGGACAATAATGACGGATTGACTGTAACTTCAATCGTTCGGTTCTGGATACCGAACAGTTCTACTTTGGCTACATCTTTTACATCTAATAATTCGTTTTTTATATCTTTGGCACAATCTTCCAGTTCACGGTATGTATGCGTTTCACTGCTTAGACCATAAAAAACTCCCAAGACGTCGCCAAAATCATCATTGACAACAGAAGGACCGGCTCCGGCTGGTAGTTTGTTTTGTACATCATTGACCTTTCGGCGGAGTTTATCCCAAAGTTGCTGCATATCTTTGGCACGAATTTCTTTCTTTACATATACGGTAATTTTAGAGAGTCCTGTCCGGTTTTCTGTTTTCAGATAATACAATTCTCCCAATGACTGGATTGCTTCTTCCAGAACATCGGTTACTTGTTGCTGTACTTCCATGGGTGAAGCACCCGGATAAGAAGTGGTGACGAGGGCCTGTTTGATGGTAAATGGTGCATCTTCGAGCTTTCCCATGTTGTTATATGCGAATATGCCTCCACCCAACATCAATATTAGCATCAGCCAGCTTAAGGCCTTGTTGGTCAGGAAAAATTTTGCTAAACTTTTCATTGGTTTCCTTATTCTTGAATAGTTATTTCTTGGTTTTCTGATAAGTAGGTAAGCCGTGTAACAGCAATTCTTTCTCCGGCAGAAAGTCCGGAAAGAATTTCTATCTGATTGTTTTTAATTAATTTCCCGGTTTTTACAGGTGTCTTGACAACCTGGTTCTGATCTGTAACTCTCCAGACAAAAGATCCTTCTTCATTGGTGTGACAGACAGCAGTTTGGGGGATAGCGACACTCTGGTGTAAAGATGAAGATGAGCTGGGAGTCGGGATTGATAGAGAGCCGACCATCCCCCCTAATAAACTGTTGTCTGAGTTATTGATGATTGCAGTGAATAAATAAGAGATATTATTGTCTGTTGCACTTTGTGTGACAAAAGTCTTTTCCGGAACAAACGTTTTTCCTTTCAAATTATTGAAGACAATATTGCAGGCGTCTGCAGATATCTTTCGGGCATTTACGGCCATATCTTCTGGTATGTAAGCTTCTATTTTGATTTGGGATAAATCAATGAATGACACAATCGGATAAGAAGCTTTGACTTCCTGATAACGTTCAATATTGACATTTTGAATGTATCCGTCGAAAGGAGCATATAGCTTTGTATCTTTTAATTCATTGGCAGCAGTTTTAAAGTCTGCCTGGGCTTTCTCATAATCGGCCTTGGCTTTTTCGTAGTTGGTTCCTGATATATTACCTTTTTCATATAGATTTGAGATTCGTCTGTAGTCGGCTTCAGCCTGTTTGAAAACAGCTTCGGCGCGTTGTTTCCGAATCTGAAAGTCACGGTCGTCAATGGCAGCAATCAAATCTCCTTTTCGGTAAAACTGTCCGCTTTGTGCTTCGAATGTATATATAGGGCCACCTACCCGGAAAGAGAGCTCCGTAATCCTATAGGGCTGTGAAATGAATGAATAACTGTGTTCAGGAGATGCTTCCAGTTTTTCTGCATGGATAATTTTTACATTAGGGGCTTTTTCCTCTTTAGGAGACTGGTTGTTGCATGCTATGAGGCAATACGTACATGCAAAGAATAAAAGTACTTTTTTCATTTTGATCTTCTCTTGGATATTGTTTTTATTCTTTGCAAAAATAGATCGTGGCAAATAAGATTTCAATGATGCCGTTTCTTAACCGTTATATAGAGATTCCGAATTGTAGGAAACTATATCTGAACCGTAGATATGAAATACTATATATAAAAATAGGTATAAATGGGATACTTTTAGGGCGTAATGTAAAAAATGGCGTATTTTTTCGCTGAATCTGTCAGATATTACTGACAAGATGTCTGTTGAACTTAAAAAATGAGGTTAATTTGTTTTGGCACGCCATTTGTTTAAATGAAGACGTAATGCTTCGGCATTGCAGAGTAAACTAGAATAAAAATAATAAAAATAGATACAATTATGGGAAAGATTATTGGTATTGACTTAGGAACAACAAATTCTTGTGTTGCAGTATTCGAAGGTAACGAACCTGTGGTAATTGCCAACAGCGAAGGTAAACGTACAACTCCTTCTGTTGTAGGTTTCGTTGATGGTGGTGAGCGTAAGGTTGGTGATCCTGCAAAACGTCAGGCTATCACAAATCCGAAACGTACGGTATATTCTATCAAACGTTTCATGGGTGAAACTTATGATCAGGTTCAAAAAGAAATTTCACGTGTTCCTTACTCTGTAGTAAGAGGTGATAACAATACTCCGCGTGTAGATATTGACGGACGTCTGTATACTCCGCAGGAAATTTCAGCAATGATTCTTCAGAAAATGAAAAAGACTGCTGAAGATTATCTGGGACAGGAAGTTACTGAAGCTGTTATTACAGTTCCGGCATACTTCTCAGATTCACAGCGTCAGGCTACTAAGGAAGCTGGTCAGATTGCAGGTCTGGAAGTAAAACGTATTGTGAACGAACCGACTGCTGCTGCCTTGGCATATGGTGTAGACAAGTCTAACAAAGATATGAAGGTAGCTGTATTCGACCTTGGTGGTGGTACATTCGATAT